>ENA-ORBV01015972-ORBV01015972.1-microbial-mat-metagenome-genome-assembly--contig:-NODE-15972-length-10962-cov-4.151952_pt1 | contig 10962 bp, 16 predicted proteins | sample MGYA00237777_ERZ505514 | MGnify/ENA primary metagenome ERZ505514 (study PRJEB26160, sample SAMN06269048) | microbial mat metagenome | isolation source: Oligotrophic lake microbial mat | place...
TGCCATAGCAATGCTGGAAAGTTATCGCTCATCCCTTAAGGGTCCCAATATACGCATCACTTTGCAGCAAAAAATCATCGGAATCGAAATTGCGACGAGTAGGTTTTTCAACGGTACTGACTGGGTAGGGCCAATAGAACTCAATATTGAGCACAAAAAACTTTTCCCTGACGATCTTGGGCCGGCAACCAGCGAGATGGGAACTCTCGCCTGGTACGACACCAATGAGAACAATCCATTATTCAAAGCGACTCTTGGCCGCCTAAAGCCTTATCTGCAGAAGATAAAATATCGTGGCGTCATTGATATAAATTGTATCGTCAATGAAAATGGAGCGTACCCCCTTGAAGCGACTCCGCGATTTGGTGAGCGAGCAGGCACGCGTCCAATCCGAGGCCGCTAAAGAGGCCGCTACACAAACGATGGACAAGACGAACTCTGAGCAGATGACGCGCACTGCAGACCAGGTCAGCAGCGAATCCGCCGCGCTTGACCGCGTCCTCGCTGCGTCCAATTCAGCCGTAGTCCGATCTAACTTCACCGCGGCAGAATTCGCCCAACTGCATAACAACCCGGAGGGCCGCGAAGCGCTTGACGTACTCGACAGCAAACTGGGCAGCATGGGGCTTGGCGATGCGATCAACAGAAACATGCATCACGCCAAGACCACCCAAGGTATTCAAGACCCGGACAACCAGCGCGCTGCCGCATTGCTCATGACGGCCGCCGGCGAGGGCCCTGGCGTGATCCTCTCGCAACACGCAGACCCGGGGCAGATGCTCGATGCAGAGGTGTATGCCTATTCGCTGATGGGCTATGGCAGTGACGTACAGGAGTTGTTCCGTGCGTCGGTGGCCGACACCCATCAAGACAACCTCCTAAGCACCAAGAACGAGAATATCAATGAGGGCGATTTCAGCGGGCTTCGACGTGTTGACGCCGATGGCGCGGTTCAACAATTCAACGTTAGGCAGGAGAGATCCGAGGCAGATCGCTCAGCGCAGCCAGCCCTTAACGCCCCGAAAAGCGTCGAAGAAGTGACAGCTCAATCCAAAAAGGCTCGGGAGGATCGAACGCAAGTCTTAGAGAGCAGCGCCCAAAGTGAACTCTATTCAGAGACTGTGGAGCAAATGCAGCTCCCGGGAGGCCTACCTGGGTCCACCGCAACAGGCGTGAGCGAGACCGTTCATAAAGGTGTGGACCTTGTAACAAGATCGCCTGCTGAGCAGATAAAAGATCTCCCAGAGAACGCGCGCCAAGCGAACAACGACATCTATGAAATGACCGTTGGCCCCCTGCCCGAAGGGCAGGATGCACCGATCTTCTATGTGCCCTACCTAAGTGACTCGCCCTCGCAGAATCAGGCTGCCGCAAAAAGCGACTGATATAGCTCCGAAGTCAAGCGACGATGTTTAGTCGTCGCTGAACCCGATGTTGTTTGAGTGGTTGACTTCGATACCACGATCAAACCACTTGTCTTCGAGGAAATCCTGATGAAGCTCATCCAGCCCCTCGTCAGCAACAAGGATCGACTCCTCGTGCCCGCGCTTAGGCATATCTGAGCACCGGTTGACACGCGATCCGCGTGAAACCTCACGACCGATCAAGACCGCCATTAGTCCAACGAAAATTACTGCGAAAAGCGCAAACATGATGATGGCCTCCTAGCCAGGGTGACGCTACGCCGATCCGTCGGCAATTCCAAGGTAGCACCCCTCCCCCATAGCGCAAGCCGCCGTATACACGAGCATGCAAACGGGGCGTTTTTGGCCTCAGGCTCCATGGGCGCACAAGTCGTCTGGTAAATTCTTAGTGTACGTGCCCCAACGGGGCTGTCCGAGCGCAAAGCTCGCCTAAACAGGTCGCTCATTGGGGCCATAAAAGAAGGCCATCCCTTCTAACCCATCCCTCCGGGGCCACGAACCCCGTCAGGGCGTTCGTGTGCCTGCGCTCCGGAGAGTTATTCCACCTCGACCGTGCAGGCTCGGGAATCGCCCAAAGGAGGGCTTATGTTGGTCATTGCATGCTTGTTCGTGGCAGGGTTCCTCTTTATCGCCTACAAGGCGACCAAGCAGGAGGAGAGCGCCTTATCCGCGAAAGCGGATAAGACGCTCGATAAGGCGATGAACCTCCTCGAGAAGCAGGAGCTGCGGATGCTGAGAGAGGAACGGGCAAGATGGGAGAAGCATGCGACAGCTCCGGCTGTCGCGACGGCTCCTGTTACTGCGCCAGCTCCGGCTGTCGCGGCAACCCCGGTTGTCACGCCGCTCGACGCGCTGCTCGTCCCGCGCACCCCGGCACAAGCAACCAAGGGGCTCACGCCCCTTTGGCTGCCTGAGCCGCAGCCGAAGCCGCGTAAGCGGCGGCGGTCGGCGGCTGAGAAGCGCGAGGCGGCGCTTCTCAGCGAGGCGATCTCCATGGACGCAGAAATTGCGGCCCTGGAGGAGCTCGTGGAGGTCGATGGAATCGACCCCACGATGCACTAACAACCTGCGGTCCAAGGAAGTGCCGCAGGAACCAAATCCCCACCTCGTCAAGAGGTGGGCGCTAGACATCACCCGGGGGCTTATCGCCCCTCGGGCGGTGACCTCCCCATCGCGAGGTCACCCATGCAGATCACACCGGAGTTAAGACGTCAGATCGCCGTCGCCGCGTTCACCAAGCGTCGGGATCTCATCGAGACGCTTATCAAAAGCGTCGAGGAGCACGGGTTCGCACGCCGAGTCCTCGCCAGCCGTCTCACAGGCAACGTCCTGTGGACCGCCGAAGAGCACGTTCACAGCACGCGTTCCACCCGGCTCATCGCCAGCTATGTGCTGGCCAAGCGCGACGGTTGCTGGGGGTTTCTCAACCGCTTTGAGAAGGCGGGTCCGTGGCACGTCAGCTGCCCAGTCGACCTGCTCGACCAGGTGCCGGCAGTCAACCCCGCATGGCGAGCGCGCGTCATGGCACGCGCGTCAAAGCAGCCGCGCGCTGCCCAACTTCCTCGCCTGCGGACCAGCCGGCTTCCGGAGGCCGCGCACACCTAAAGCATCCCGCGCTTAGCGGATACAACCACCAACCCGTCGGGAGCACTTCCTCCCATCGGGAGTGCTCCACGTGCCATTCACGTGCCGCTTCGCGAACCCACCGTGGTCGCGACGCACGACACGTTCAGGAGCGACACCATGCAAAAAGAAGCATTCACCCCGTCCCCTGTTGTCCAAATCCAGAATCGTCTGGTTGCGCTGGGCTGGACGAAAGAGCAAGGCGCTGCTATCGCCAGCAAATCATTCCCTACGGCCGTCGGCCCGCGGGTTGCGTTCGCCTACGCAACGCGCGGTAACGCTCGCACCACCATTCTCGCGGGCACCTACTGGAGCGAAGGCCGCAACATCCTTTCGTCCGAGATCGTCCTGGCTGACGACGACGCCAACGAAATACAGTTGCACGCAGCGACCGCAGGCTTTGCGGCAACCGTTGATCGCTCAGTGGGCGACAGCTATGCCGCGCGGTTGCTGGCAAACGGCATCGCGATCAGTCGAGGTGCCTCGCATGACCCGAACTGAGTACAACCAGCGACGGAAAGCGTTTGAACGCGCTGTTACTGCCGCCAAGAAAAAAGTTGCACTCGCCGAGTTGCTCAGCGACAAGATTCGCGCCAGCGTTGCTGTTCGCGATGCCAACGAAACGCTGCGGCAGCACAAGCTGCACTACTACGAGCTCGTCATCGAGGAGGACTGAGAACCGCACCAATCAACCCAACCGCGACACGAACATCCCAAGCCCGCCACTCAAAAGTGGCGGGCTTTCGTCGTTTCTGGGATCCACGAATCACACGTATTCTTTGAGCGTCTGCCAGATTCATGCTCTATGTGGCATCGGCCCGCCGCTGAGAGCAACACATCTCCCGATTCAGCCCTGTCCAGTGGCTACACTGCAAGCCCCTGAGTTCAAACGCCCACGCCGATGCCGGATTCCAAGGCCCTGGTCCACCATCTCCTCAACCTGATCGAGGAGATCGAAAAGCTCCGCATCACTGCGCCCCGGCAGATTCCTGACGAACACTTCCGAGCCCATCAGGTTGAGCTCAAGGGCCTGCCTGGCATTCACTTCAATCAAGTGCGCGCTGATCGGGACGTGTGGCTACGCATCGACCGACTCGACGAGCGTGCGCCTCCCCCTCCCCTTCCCAATCTGGTCGAGTGGGTCGTTCTCTCGAAGTCGCCGATGCGTCGCCCGGAGCTGCGCGCTTCAATCACCCGCGCGGTGCCAGATGCCCCACCGATCATGGTTCAGCGCGCCGATCATCCCGACGTCGACGACGCCTTCGCACACTATCTCGACGCCGTGTGGCAGCCATGGTCGGTCGCCGAAAGGCCACGACGCACCACCATCGGACTGTATCGCCGGCTGTTCTTCGTCCATCAAGTGATAGCGCAGGGCGGAGCGGATCGCCCGATCGAACTCGCATGGGGCATGGCGCTCGCGAGCTGGGCGCCGACCGACGACGCATCGCCACTGCTCTACCCCTTGATCACCCAGGCCTGCGAACTGTCGCTCGACAGGCTCCGAACCGACACTCGCAACTTCGCGTGCGAGATCCTCTTCACCGAAGTGCTCAATATCCACGCCCGTCCGGAGGCATGAGCCGCGCGGAAGTTCACGCTCTCCGGCGTTCCTCGATAGTTGGGCGCGTGTCCCGTTTTGTGGATGCGGGCGTGAGAGGCAATCCAGCCCGCAGAGCTAAGCCGGATAAGCGCGGGTGCACGTTGGGTGCCGTGCAGAGCCCGCGGCTTCCACTAAGTGCCTAAGTAGCCTCGCAGAAGTGCCGCGCTTCTCTCCGCGCCCGCCGGCGTAATTTGCACCGGCAGCCACCCATCGCGAGAGACCAAAACCCTGCAGTGCGGGCATTCCCCGTGGGTCAGGCTCTTGTTGACTTCAATGGCGTTGATCACGGTAATGTAGGGCACCTGGCAGGTCTGGCACTCGTTGAGCTTCAGCTTCTTCTGTGCCCACCCCTTAACCAGCACGTTGTAAGCCTCGCTCGCTCCCAGCACACACTTCTCTCCGATGGCTGTCCGCGTGAGGGCATAGGCCTCTGTGAAAGCCCAGGCGGTCACCACCCGCTCGACCCGGTCGACATAGTTGCGCAAGATTACGATGAAGAGGCTTGCCTGCAGGTGCAAGGCGGCGTCAGCGATGATGGGGACCATGCTGCTCGGCGGCTTTCCTCCACTGCGCTTCTCATTTGCACCCTCACGCTCCATTAGCCGCTTAAGCGTCATCTTCGGAATACCCGGCAGGATCTCCTCAAACAGCTTCGCGTGCGTCCCCCAGCGAATGAGTCGGCTGGCGTATTCCAGCTGACGTACCTCATCGTCAGCATGGATCTGCCGCATGGTGTAGATCGAAACCGCTTGCTCAAACGGTAAGGACTTCCCGTAGAGGGTCTTTCGCCGCTCGATGGTCACCGCGCTAGTCTTCCGGGGTCATCGAGTAGGCCCGCACCGCTAACGCGATACGCGTGGCATCAATCCTGCCGGTCTCTTCCATCGCTTGTATCTGGCCTAGCAGCAACTGCACGCCCGAGGTGGCATCGATGCCGAGAGGGACTGTCCCGTTTGCTCCGAGATCGGCCATTTTCGCGCAAGTCCTCGAGTGAGGCGCGCGCCAGGCGTTGGGTGAGGGTCCGCCCCAGGCGATAGGCTTGGAGCGCCTCTTCGAAATCATCCAATGCATCCGACTGGACCATCATCCAGTACAGGAGCATGAGGTCGCGTCGGCGACGGAAAAGCCAATCACGCTTTTCGTCAGGGCTCATCGCAAGGCAGCGCGGAGGGATACAGACTCGATAGCCTCTCTGGCTGCAAAAGCGCAATCAATCATGCAACTTCGCCCCAAGTCGCTAGAAGTTCATCTGGTCCAAAAGCGCTTCCCCGTCTCGGGGCTGAGGCGTGATCGACGGAACCGGGGCGCTGACCTGTCTGTTTGCGGGCGTGTGCTCGCCGCCCCGGCTCGTTGCTGCCTTTCCTCCCGCTGAGGTCAAGGCATTAGGCTGCACACCGCCTGCTGTGCGTTTGGTCGCCGCAGCCACAACTTCCAAATCGGCGCCCCCCGCCTGCAGGCCCGCTAGATACGCCTGCGCCATGTAGCGGAGCAGTGCTGGCCGACCGCGCGACGTCACCAGAGCCTCGCAGAGCAGCCCATCCTCCGGCAAGATCTCGCACTTGACCACGAATTTCTGTCCTGCCGTTTCCACCCCCGTAGGCGACTCCGCAATCACTGCAAGCGCGCCGGCCGGCGCCCCCACGCAAAGTAACCGCGGACATTGGCCAGCACGGGCTCGCCCACCACGACCACTTTGCTTCCCTCAAACGCCCGCTTTAATGCCGGCGCAAATAGGTGCGCGCCACCGCCTCCGACGACCACCTGGTCAAACCCGTCGGTCTCGCCCCGCATGGCGCCCAGCACTTCCTTCGCCACATCGTGCGCGACCTTGTGTGCGGCTGCATCGACGTAGCCCGACACATCCTTCGGTTCGCCGTTAATCAAACCTATGGTTTCCCCATTTCGGATCATTTCCTCAAGGCGCTCCCGACTGACCTGGCCGCCAGCCGCATTGATCGCGGCTGCGGCGTTCTCTAGGACGCGCGAGGTCGCCTTGACTGAGCTCCCGCTGGACTTGGCACGAACGGAGCCAGAGTCGACAACCACATAGTCGGTCGAGAAGTACCCTGGATCCACCACGAGGAAGCGGCGCGACTGAACCCCCTCTAATTTGCTTTCCTCGGACGCCGCAAAGAACGCACCCACCGGCTGCGGCAGGACAAATACGCGCTCCACCGTCACCGCCGCGTCACCCACAAAGTGGGTTCCATGGAGTCGCTCTTTCAACCGCCGCGCAGCGATCCCGTCTCGACCATAAAACTGACTGACCGGCAGCCCGGTGACCAGCACAGCCACGCGCTTGAGACCGGTGCGTAACAGCCCCGCAAGGAAGGTTGCGAGGTAGGCATCAGTTTCAGGGTAGTCCGGACTCAACACACGCGCCGTGGTCTGCGGAGCCCGATGACTCACCGCGCCGACCCACTGCTCACCGTTTGGCAAGCGCACACGCTCCCCACCGCGCAGGTCAACGCCACCGATCCTCTTGGGCATGTCACTCAGCGGAGCGGACCCACTGGGATAAATCTGCACATTCATCTGTCCGTCTTGTCCCGTGAAGGCCAACTTTAAGTTGGAGTATCCGATGTCTATAGCAACGACTGAATTTTGCATTTTTCGCTCCATCGCCAAGGCCGATTGCCGGCGTCGGACTCGACTCTAGGTCCAGTTGCATTCGGCGCAAGTTTGCTCCAGCAGATTCGCCCAATAGCAATGCAACTTCGCCCCAAGTAGGCAACGCTCTCTGCCTTGAAGGTGTGAGATCCACGCACTAGGCCTGTGGCGGGAGACCGGGACCACGGCTGGGCGCCCACCGGATCATCCGCGGCTAATGGCAATCGCGGCGATGTTCAATGTACTCGGGGCGAAATTGGGCTTTAAGGATTGTCAGAAAAAGTACACCCCACATGCTTGTCTGGCTTTCTGCACAACCTTAAATGGAAATGCCGGAAACAACATCAGGTCTCAGACAGAAAAGGGCCTGAAATAGAGAGTCAGGAACACACTACAAAACCAACTAAATCATGCAGATAGGGCGCTCCCATGACTAAGCCAAAGAAGCCAAAACGCCAAGCATCCCCAGGTAGCCCAGAAAAGGGCCTGTGGGACCCCCCTTTTCTGTCTGAGACACTGGTCTTGAAGGAAAAGGCCGCAATTTATGCGCTTAATCGGCTTTCACCCTTTCTAGGGGTGGAGGACAAAGAATTTGGTGCAAGCAACATCTGGCGGGACATTCTCCAAACAGAGGCAGAGATGGTGGCAACGGCTATGGACCTGCACAGACACTTTGAGAAGTGCAAGGAGGTAATCCAATCACCGACCCCACACCGCACTAGAGCCAATGGCGCGGGCGCGGGCGCGGGCGCGAAGAAACAACAGGTCAACAGCTACCTACCGCTCGCGTTTACCCTAGACCGCGCCAAGGGCGGCCTCGGGCTGAGCTGGCACGAGCACCACCACGCCTGGAGGAAGCTGACAACGGGCGAAAAAGAAAAGTACAAGCGCCAAAAACGCCTGGGCAGGACATATACACTCAAGGCGGGTCTCACCAGGCTTCACGAGTCACTAATGCGAAACCATTCCTCGGAAGGCGTTGACACGATTCCTGACGAAATGACACGCGACGAGGCCTACGCCTTTCGAGATCTGGTCTACATCACTGAAACGCGCGCCTATTACCTCCGCCGTGCCTGGGCGGCGATGCGCAAAGTCAAGAAAACATTCCAAGCGCTCAGGTACCACACCAAGGCTTTGCAGCAGTCAGGCGTCTTCGAAGGCCGGGGAACCCAGGTGATGCACATCCTTACCGGAAATACGCCTGAGCAACCGGACATATTTAACGACGCGTAGCGCTACAAATGGGCCATCCTCGGGGCGCGCTTGCGCTCCGAGGGAGTCACGGTATGACAGGAGTTCCCCCGAGGAAACCGTCATGCCACTCACTGACCCGATCAAGGACGAGATTCGAGCGCACCTGCGCAAGCTACAAGACCAGCCAGGAGTCACACCACGACGCGGACAAAACCGGATGATCGCCGAGGTGGCGCGCACGCTCGCGGGCGACACAGGACGCCGCGTGATCTGCGTGGAAGGACCAACAGGCACCGGGAAGAGTGTGGCCTACCTGATCCCTGCACTGGCCATTGCCCGGGCGGAATCCAAGTCGCTCATCATCGCCACCGCCACAATCGCGCTGCAGGAGCAACTCGCCCTGCGCGACATCCCGATGCTCTCTACAACGCTCGGGCTCGACATCAAAGCAGTGATCGCCAAGGGTCGCAGCCACTACCTCTGTCCACGCAACCTGCTTCAAGTGGCCGCCGTCGATCCATCACAGGACGCACTCGACTTCGGCCCCGATGGCGCCCCCACAATGCATTTCGAGCGGCCCTTAGCCGAGGCAGAGCGCGTCCAGCTAGGACGCCTGGCGACCGCCTAGCAGGACCGCGCGTTTGCCGGCGATCTGGACCAGTGGACCGAGCCGCTGGCCCCCATTCTGACCAACGCCATCACCACCAGCCGGCATGGCTGCAGCGGCCGGGCGTGCCCGGTGTTCAACCGGTGTCCCGCCCAGATCGCACGACGCGCCTCACGCGAGGCCGATGTTGTCGTCACCAACCACGCCCAGTTGCTGACCGAAGCCGCGTTTGAAAGTAGTGTTGCCCTGCCAGCCCTCGCAGACGCGATCCTCGTCATCGACGAAGCGCATCACCTGCCGGATGCGGCCGTTGCAAGCGCCGCCACCGAGCTGCCCCTGGCATCGGCTCAACGCTGGCTGCGCCAGACCGCGCTCGCGCTGAGCCGCACGCTGCGGGTGCTTCCCGGCGACGCGGTGCCGCTCGATCTGCCAACCGACATGAGCCTCGCGATTGAAGCACTGCGCGACGGGCTGGAGAAGATCAACGGGATCTTCGAGTACCGGATTGCAACGGTGCCCGCCACGCCTTCGCGAAGCCGCCGTTGTTGGCCTCACTCAGTACCCAATGCGGACGCCACGCACACGCACACCTACCTGACCGGGCTAGATCCGGATCTGCGCACCGCGGTACACGAGATCCTCCTCCGCGCGCACGAACTCACTGCAGGCCTCACCACCATCCGCCGGGCATGGACGCGTCTGGCGCGCGAGGGGAAAGCCACTGAGTCCCAGGCGGCAGCCCAAGTCTCTGCGTTGGCAACCTCCGCCGAGCGTGCCGAACAAGTGCACCGCCTTCTCACGTTGTGGGCAACGCCACAGGAGAGCGCCCGGCCGCCAACCGCCTACTGGGTCACTCGCCCCGCATCCGGCCGCGACGCTCAGTGGACGGCACACGCCTCACCCATTGAAGCGGCCCAACTTCTCCGGGCATCCATCATCGACACCGCTTACGGTGTAGTTCTTACATCCGCCACCCTGACCTCGATGGGGAAGTTCGACTTGTTTCGGGGCAGGGTCGGTCTGGATCAGCAGGACGGCACCCAGTACCTCAGGCTCGAAAGTCCGTTCAACCTTGTGGAGCAAGGTGAACTCATCGTGCCGCGAACGGCGGTTGATCCAGTGGATAGCGGGACGCACACCAACGCCATCATCTCCGAAATCAATGCCTACCCCGCCCATGCCGGAGGGCTGCTCGCACTCTTCACGAGTCGCGCCCAGATGGATGCGGTGTATCGCGGCCTGCGGCCCGATGTGCGCGATGCAGTGGAGCGCCAGGGTGAGGGCGCGCGCGCGGATCTCCTGCGCCGGCACGGCGAGCGCGTGGCATGCGGGGCGCTGGCGATCCTGTTCGGCGTCAACAGTTTCGCGGAAGGCCTCGACCTTCCGGGACGGCTGTGCAGCGGCGTCCTGATTGCACGCCTGCCGTTTGCCGTGCCAGACACACCGGTTGAAGCGGTTCGAAAGGACTGGATGGAGCGTTTGGGGGGCAACTACTTTGCCGAGGTCGCGATCCCGGCCTGTGCACTGAGGTTGACGCAGGCTTGCGGGCGTTTGATCCGGTCCGAGCAAGACACGGGGCGCATCATCGTCATGGACCGGCGCCTTGTCTCGACCCGCTACGGACGGGATATTTTGCAAACACTTCCACAATTCAGGTTCACGGATGCTCGTAAGCTCGTCGACGCTGCCTAAGGATCGGGCGTGTATGGCATGCACGCCGACCGGACGTTAGGGAGACTATGGGGATTGACGAGTATTTCGCTTTTGCGCGAAAGCGTGAGCGCGCGCGTGGTGTTCTAGGCGGCCGTCGCGGGAAGCGGGACCAACCTCCTCGTAACCCCCATGCGAGATGGGGGGGTATCAGGGAAGTACAGAGCTGGCTGCCGGTCAACATAGGT
>ENA-ORBV01015973-ORBV01015973.1-microbial-mat-metagenome-genome-assembly--contig:-NODE-15973-length-10962-cov-3.618006_pt1 | contig 10962 bp, 17 predicted proteins | sample MGYA00237777_ERZ505514 | MGnify/ENA primary metagenome ERZ505514 (study PRJEB26160, sample SAMN06269048) | microbial mat metagenome | isolation source: Oligotrophic lake microbial mat | place...
TTTTTCAAGCAGAAGACGGCATACGAGATTCGCCTTAGTCTCGTGGGCTCGGAGATGTGTATAAGAGACAGTATTTAGAGAGTCTACCGTTCCTGCACGTCAGTGACGAGCTGGAAACTGTTTTAGTTCACGGAGGACTGTACCCTGAGATTGAGCTGTGGCAGCAGATACCGCACGCCATGATCAGGGCGCAGTTGATCCACACGCAACGTCCAATCGGCGATATCAGGTGGTGGGAAACCGATAAAGAGGGGAGGAGCGAGGAGAGTAACCGTGCCGAGGGATGGGTGCGGTGGTATGAAGTGTACGATCATCCGTACCTCTGTGTTTACGGGCACAGCGTCTTCAAAGAACCTTATTACCATGTAAACAAGGTTGGTGGTAGATCTCTCGGAATAGATACAGGCTGTGTTTTTGGTGGTACGCTTACGGCGGTGGTCTTACCGGAGATGAAGTTTATCAGTGTTCCGGCGTGTCGGGAGTACGTACCGTACAGGCTGCGAGGACAGATCGGATGACGTGCTGTGAGAGCTGAAGTGAAGTTTGTCGCGACAAGGAAGGGTTATGAGATGGTCCTTACTCACGAGAGCGGCGCGGGTATCCTCCGGCACGGTTTTTTTAAAGAGGGGTTCGAGGAAGAGTTCAAGGAGTACAAGGAAGCTTACGAGCATCTTGGCGTCGAACTGGTCTGGAATGAAGAAAACCGTCTGGCTACTCAACGCTTGGAAGGGTGACCGACTTTAGTGGACCTAGTATCGTTTCAGGCTACTAAGATTAAAAGGAGGAGGTGACAGCGAGTCTCACGACTGGCTGCACCGCTCTTACCAGGGGAGATCTATTCCTTTAAGGAAAGCTCAACCATAAACGCAAGCGAGTTTGGGTTCGCTTGTATTCCATGGCTTCTAGGTAAGGCGGTAAAGGTGGGAGGGTACCCATGACTTCACCTCCTGAAACGGTTGCCTCGGCGGGAGTTGCCGGGTTTGGCGAGGGTAGATCCAGTGCGAAGGTAGTACTTCACGGTGATCCGCATCCTCACCCAAAGATCGTTATCTTTACGTGATTTGATCCAACGATGGTCCTGGATCAAGCGGAGCATGGTCTCGATATCCTAAGATTAAAAGGAGGAGGTGACAGAGAGTCTCACGACTGGCTGACGTCGCTGAGGAGATTCGATCGGATGGCCAACATGAGATTTTTATCCAAAGTTAGCGGTAGATACGCCGTCGTCTCCAGCGACACGCCTTACGATCAAATATGTCAAGAGATCGTCGGCGACGACGAGTTGTTCGAGCACGTCGTCCACTACGTCTCGGGCGACCCCGAAGGTTTTAACGACTACCCGGAGAGTACCAAAAAGCTCGAAGCCATCCTCGCGAAACTACCGCCTCTCCGGCCTGGTCAGCACATCGAATTCAGCAGGTATCTATACCGAGGTGAATCGAAACGCCGTGAATTCGAGAACACCCGATCGGTTGAGTCGTGGACCCCGAATAAAGACACCGCACTCGACTTCGCCAAGAACGTCGCGGCGTCGGTCGTCCAGAGGACTTCCGGCCCGGTCCAAGGAGTCGCGCTTTCTGACCTAGCCTACTGGGGGTCGCAACTACGGGGCAAAGCGATATACGCTGGCGACCAAGCCGAGTGGCTCGTGTTACGTCCTAAGAACGTCAAGACCGTCTACTCGGAAGAGACCGGCTGGGTCCACGGCGAAGAGCCTCCACGGCGTTCGAGATCATTCAATAGGTAAGGCGGTAAAGGGTGGGATGGTACCCATGACTTCACCTCCTGAGACTTGACGAAGGTTGAGAGCCAAGACCTGAAACCTTGACAGTCAAGCTGCCTTCTTCGTTAAGGGAACGAACAAAATACCCACAGGTTTGGCTGCTTCTATCTGCATAGGAATGTCCTTCAATGTAAGCTCTTCTAAATACTTTTGGAAGACTACGAAAGTATCTAGCTTACCAGTTTTTCTAAGGTCCTTAAGGTTATGCTCACAGAGAAACCTCTCTTTTGGCATACCCCCTCTGAAAATATACTTAGGGAAAATTCCTACTAACAATGCATATAAATCCACAGCCGAACACTTCCAGGACGGAGTTATCAAATTTCCGTTCAACCTCGTCGTGTGCTTGACATCCACCGACAGACCGCTCTTCAAAATTACATCCCCGACATCCACACGAGACGATCTTATATGCGTGGTGAAGTCTGGGTATACGTTGCACATTTTTGCAAACGCAAGCTCTGCTCCGTAGCCTTGAATATCAATCTGTAAATCAGATTCGGCGTCGAACATTTTTCTAGACGTAACGCCGCTCTCTCGGTTGGCTACCGACCTCATTTTAGCGACCATCTTGCAAAGCTCTTGCTCCGCTTCCGTGAGCGTAACTTCCTGACCTAGGGCTATCACGTTAGACATTCCTTCACCTTTTTCTCGGTAATTGTTTTTTCACTTCTCAGGTCTCTCATTTCCAACGATGCTTCTTGTCGTAACAAGATAGGGCTTCTATCGCTGGCGTTGGAGTTACGTACCAGTCCACGCGGAACCCCCAGCTAGCTTTCGAGGTTAGCGGATCCTCTGACCCAGTAACCCTAGATGCCCATCTCCCTGTTACGGACAGGGACGCTCCTGTGCTCCTCCTAAAGAAAAAGTTTTTGTTTTGTGCTCTAAAAAGAATCGAGCCCGCAGAGATTAAATCTTTGCGGGCCGTTTCTAAACAATGATAGCCCGGAGCTAGCGTTGCGTCAAACTAAACTCCTACAAACTTTCCAAACAGAAAAGCTCCTACAAACTTTTCAAAAGCTTGAGGGGTGGCAACAAGCCATCCCCTCTCAAGGTCGCTCATTTCCAGCGATGCTTTTTGTCGTAGCAAGACAACGCTTCGATCGCTGGCGTTGGCGTAACGTACCAGTCGACGCGGAAGCGTCTTAACTGATTGCAAACATTTTCCGCTAGATCTAGCCGTGATAACCGGTCCATTTCTAATGAATTTTCATTCATTAGAAATTTCCTGTTTCAAACCACATGTGTAGTTTCGTCTTCCGTTTTTGACGGAAGACCACAGGCGTCAATTCCCGGAGACCTTCCGGTACTCCTCAAACTCAAAAGGTTTTTTGCTGCGTTAAGGTCGCGATCATGCGAAGTCCCACACGACTCGCAGGTCCAAGACCTATCGGCGAGAGTGAGTTTGGAGCTATTTCGTCCGCCACAAGTCGAACACAGTTGGGTGCTAGGGAAGTTCCTCGGCGCAACCGTTAACGTCGATCCGTACCACTTGGTCTTGTAGTCCAATTGACGACGGAACTCGCCCCAGCCTACATCCGCTATAGCTCGTGAGAGCTTTCCGTTACGGATCATGCCTTTCACGCACAGGTCCTCGATCACGATCTCTGACTTGGTTTTTGCCAGGTTCGTGGTGAGCTTGTGTAGAGAGTCTTGGCGCACGTTACGGATACGACGATGTAGACGGGCGAGACACAGAGCGGACTTCTTGCGGTTTGCAGACCCCTTCTTCTTCTTGCTGTGTTGCCGAGAGCGGCGCTTCAGAAGCTTGAGATTTCTAGCTAGAGGCTTGGGTGCGAGAAAAGACGTGCCGTCCGACAAGACGGCGAAGCTTTTCAAGCCTAGATCAATGCCGACAATAGGTCCGACAATAGGAACAGGCACAGGCATGTGACGCTCGACACAAAAGCTGACAAACCACCGGTCGGCTTGTCTGCTGACCGTCGCCGAGAGGATGCGTCCAACAAGTTTGCACGGGTCTTCTTTTAGGCGAAGGACGCCAAGCCGGGGAAGCCGGACCGTCGTCCCCTTAATAGGAAACGTCCCGTACAAGCGAAAGCTGTCGCGGTCGCCCTTCTTCTTGAAACGAGGGAAGCCGACCTTCTTTCCTGTCTTGATCCCACGAAAGAAGTTTTTGAAGGCCACGTCCAAGTCGCGCAACGCCTCCTGGGGAGCACACTTGCTGACTTCGGACATCCAAGGGAAAAGGGTTTTCTTGACCGCGTTTAGCTCTTTGCTCTGAGTGAACGCGCTAGTCGACTTCTTCTCCGTCTCGTAGAGCTTTTTGCGTTCCGCCAACCCCCAGTTATATGCGAACCGGGCCGTGCCCGCATGCTTTGCTAGAGCAATCCGGTTCGCGCGGTTTGGCTTGATCTCGAATTTGAAGGCGGAGTTCATTTCGCGAATGTAATGCCGAGACGCGGACCGCGCAAGCAGTTTTAGCCTTGTTTTGCAGCGTTTTATAACGAAAAGAGAAAGGAGCAATTAAGAAAGACGAAGCGCGCCTATCTTTAGGCATTGATCGTATTTCACGGACCTAGTGGATACACGTAAAACGCAATTGTTTAGTTTGACGCAGTACGGAAAAAATCATACAAGCTTCGGAGTACCGGAAGGTCTCCGGGAATTCACGCCTGTGGATCCGCAGCTCTGGTCTTCCGTCAAAAACGGAAGACGAAACTCGCGGGGTTGAAGCAGGAAATTTCAATGAATGAAAATTGATTCCGCTGAGCTGTCTAGAACTTCGACAATCCGTTCGCGCTCTGTGCGCGGGGAGACGGCGGAGGAAGGCGAGCGCTTCGGCGTTGGCTGCGATGGCTTCGGCGTTGGGTTCATAGTCATCAATCTCTTCATTCGTCGTGAGAAAAATTCAACATTCCGGCGCGCAGCATTTACGAGATCATTTCAGGAAATGAAAAAGGAGCAACGTTGCCGTCGTCGGAGAGTAAGAAGGGAGAAATAAGTTTTATGTTCGCGAATTTACGCGACGTCGTCAAGCGCATTGCTTTGATTTTTAAAGGGCATGCTTCTTCCGAAGCTGCTCCCAGTCCACCGTCCCGTCTTTAGAGACGAAGTCTGGGAACATCGCATCAGGAGGTAGTGCCTGTAAAAGGTGGTTGGCGTCCTTTAGTGTCTTTAAACTACTGGCAGAGAAAGCGTTGCGAAGTTCTAAGGCATCCCTCCATAAAAGAGTGTTTAGAGCTGACGACGCAGCGAGAGCCATTACGCGGAAGTTGCGGTACGCCGCAAGTGTCGCTTTGCGGTCCTCGTCCGGATCCGGCAAGATCATGTCGTCGGCAACGACGTAGTTAGCGTGTACTTTTTTGCAGAATTTCATAAGTTGGCAAAAACGAGTCATGGATCAAACCCCCACTCATGAATACTGTTGCCGTCCGTGAAAAGCTGCGAGGCTTTGACGGTCTTTGTCAGGATCTTGTATCTGTTGTTGAGGTTGCTTTCGCCGTGTTCAACGGCGTAGGCACGGTTAATGGTGACCCAATCTCCTTTGTTTAGCTTAATCTTCTCTGCGTCGGGCGTCGAAGGTTGAGCCTCTAGAGCGGCAATGTCATCACTGAGTTTCTCGTAGTAGCGACTAGAGTTCAAACTGGTGACGACGCCTTTAGGTACCTTGCCGTGCTTCAGGATGTAGCGCTTCTGCTCTTGCAGTGCTGAGATCTGCCCATCTCTTGAGAGGATATTGGGGACAGCTCGGTAAACTTTGACACCTGCATTCGGTCTACCTTTGACGCCTATGATGACGGATACCGATTGAACGTCACGGCTGTCGCCGCCGCTGTCGCCGTACATGCGAGCACCCTCCACCGAATAGATATCGTCGGGGTATGTCCCGTCTAGCTTATGCATAGGAGCGCTGCCGTCGCGATCGGGCGCTTCATGCTCGCCGCGATAATCGCCTGTTGCTACTATGTGGTAGCGTTCTGATATCGTATTTTTTTAGGCTCATTTATAGGACCCCTTCCCCCAAGGTCGATTTTTCTGTGACCATAGGGCGCGAGCGTCTTTTGATTGCTCACCTCCACCTACGAGGTTTTTGGACGTGAGCTTCTCAGCTAGCTCGTACATTTTGTTCGCTATGCCAAGTCGTCTATATTTCTCATCTACTTCAACCGCTGTATCGTAAGTGTCAAAGGGTACAAGCTCGTCCCCATCCTGATCGAATTTAAAATAGGCTCTACCTACTTCGATACGTGTTGAATTTTTGACTACCATGTTCAGTTCACACCCATAGAAGAACTCGTCTCGGTCGAGGTCAAAGAACTCCCAATGGATCGTTAGTTTTTCTTTAGACTTTGTGCCAGTCAGCGCTTTACCGACTTTATTGTCTTTAAAGCCTTCAAGCTTAGCTTCGACAATTTTACTCAACTGCTTGCGGTTCTTGTCGGTCACTGCTTCGAGAATATCTTCGACGAGGTCTGGACGGCGTTTCTTCCACAACAGGAATGCCTCTTTACTGAGCATAGGTTCTCCAACGTTGCTGTCTAGCACCTGGGGTCTGATTTCCTTTTCGAGCAATTCTTCGGCGTAATCGTAGATTTTCGATGCAAAACCCTTGCGCCTATATGCGACAAACACTTCCACTTCGTATACAAACCAGCCGTTACTCTCGCGGTAGAAATCGGCGGTGCCTACTAACTTGCCGTTCAGCAATGCTTCCACTCGGAATGCACCATCATTAGGCGATGACCCGGAGCCTTTGCTCTTACTGAAATCAGTGAGCCGAAAGGTGAGGGCGTTTTCCGCCATCACAACGGTAGCTTCAACGTTAGGTCTATATTCTTCTATAAGGTAGACAGATTCAACCCGCAGCTCCTCTACCTCTTCAATCTTTAGAGTCGCAGCTACTACCTCTGACTCTTCTTTAAAGAAGACAGCAGAGACAGGCTCACCCAGCGCGTAAGCCAAGAAAGTTCGACCGTACCCGTCACCTAACTCGTTTTCGATTACGATGACGGGAGCTATCTCCTTTGCCTTTAGAAGGCTAGAGAGGTCCCTGTTGTAAACTTGTTTAATTTCGTCTGCCCATGTCGCACGAGGAGCGTCTCTTAGCCAACCGAAGACCTTGCCTTTAAACGCGGAGGTAGGGAGCAGCTTGTGGGGGTCGACCATTTTTTGATCAACCTCTTCCGTAGACTGGATCGGATCGTCGAAACGACGGTTCCGCATCAAATTGACGTGCTCTAAAGCATCCCCGAAATCATCTACGTCATACTCGTCTGACCAGCTCAACCGAAGATTCGTAGCTTCAATCACGTAAAGTGCTTCAACCCTGTGCTTAAACATTCGGGTCCTTTGTTTGTTTAAGAGCACAGAATCCCCCTCCTTGACTTTCGGTCCCGTTCAAGATTTAATCTTCTAGAACCCTTTAGGTTTACTGCGTAAACGCATCGGTTCCCGCTTCGGGGACGACAGTCCGCAAGCAAAAATTCTGGGAAAAACCTAGACCGCCAAGTTTTCGGACTCCTCCCAGGAGTTACAAACTCACATGCGACCTAGTGCAGGAGAAGGACTGTCAGTTCCTGATCGCGAGGTCATGGAACAGAGTAAAAGGTCTCCTTAGATTCATATATATAGGAGACCTTACACATGCCTGGAAGTATCACTTTTGGACCTAGAGACTTATACACACTTCTTCTTCAGACCTCTGCCGTCAAAGTTTCGGAACTTTCCGAACAGTTCGACGCCGAAGTTCTTTTAGAAGGCGAAACTGGCGGATCTGACGCGACGAAAGCTGCTAAGGTAGCTGGCGCGGTTGCGGGAGCTGTTGGAACTGTTGTTGCTGCGGATACGGCTGTTACGGCTGTCACGGACGCGACGACCCAGACTGGCGCGTATAACCAAGCCGACGTTCAATCAATTGTTGCGCTCGCCAACGACTTGAAAGCCATGTACAACGTGGCGGTCACGCTGATTAACGAACTGAAGACTGACCTCAACGCTAATGCCACTGTTTTGACGAACGTCAAAGCCAAAGTGGACTTGATGAACGCCTAAGGTTCCCGTGTCTAACCTTCCAGCTAAAGCGGGGTCTACCTTTGGACCCTGCTTAACTCTTTGGTTCGCTGCTGGGTCATTTCAAAAGCAAGCCTGAACGAAGTCTTCACTACAAGGCGCTTTTAAAGCTCGACGCTTAGCGTCACGGCGTAGTGTCGACCCAAAAGGTCGTCACTGTTCTTGTACAATCCCGCTTCTGCGCCCACAGTCACATACGACAGGGTTTGAGCGACCGACAAGAGAGCAAGATCCGATGCGTAACTCCGGTCTTCGTAGAGACTTTCCGTCTCGTAGTAGCGGCGGTACGACACGACGATTTCAGCACCCAGCCACGGCGCAGCGACCCAGGCTCCCTCGAATCGTTTCGAGGTCATATCGCCGTGTTGAGATTCGTCGGTGTTTCCGCTTCGCGTCAGGTACGCACCGGTCAAGTGCAGCGCCGAGTGAAGGTTCTTCACAAACACTTTCGCTTTACCCTCCCCACCCTTGGTCACGGGCTCGTGTTTCGCCTGTCGACCGAGCAGACTCCCTTCCAAAACCAAGAAGGGAGACGCCAGCCAGCTCAGACCTACTGTAGCTGTATTGGTGTCCGACCGTGATGGGATCACCACCTCTCGCAGGTCGTCGCGAAGAACGGTGATTGAGTCCTGAAACACCTCAACCCGATTGCCGCCGACCAGGAACTGGAGGGTATCTTCCCATACCCAGAAGCTGTGCTTAAGACCTACGGAGTGCGCCGAGTAGCTGTCGTCGTAAGCGGAATAGTCGTAGCTTAACTCGGTGGTAGACCGAGAGTTCCACTCCTGTCGCCACGCCACGCCGTAAGTGTTTCCCGAGCTTTGGACCGCGCCCAGCTCCAACGCGACACGGGTCTGTGAGAGCGTCAACGGACCGAAGACCCCTTTAAACCCCAGGCTTTCTATAGAAGTGTCTTCGGCTGCGAACTGTCCGGCGTTAGCCGACAGGACGAGTCCTTGACTGAGGGCAGGTGTGGAAAAGAGGACGGCGGCAAGAAGCAGTTTCATGGAAAATCCTTTACATGGTTTCCCAAGATTCGACAGGAGCTAGGTCGCACCAGTCGGTGGGTACGAGCAGGTAGTCGATGTCTCGGAGGTAGGGGTGAGCAGCAGGGTTCGCCCGAATTATATCGTCAATCCTGAGTTTCCAGAACTCAGGATTGACGGGGGCAACTGCCTTTCCTGTCAAATTCAAGATGTCTGGCGTCCAGGTGACAGGTACCCAGGTGCGAAGGGGGAGCCTTAATCCGAGGAGCGAGAACCCTCTTCCCTTAGCATCTGGGTCTTTTAAAACTTTGATTCTAAACTTCATTTTGTCTAATGGTTCTTATTATTATTTATTATTTGAAGGTTTACTGAAAAATGTAGACAATATTAAGTAAGGAGGTCTTGTCATGAGATTTTTAGTCTGGTTCGCTTCCCTCGTATTCAGTCTAACCGCACATGCTCAAGACCTCCCGAAGGGACCTAGTCTCGTAAATTTCTGGGCGTCTTGGTGCAAAACCTGTCTGGTAGAACTAAAAGAATACGAGCTGTATCAAGCCAAATACCCGACGGTAAATTTGGTCCTGGTTAATCTTGATGCCGAAAAAAAGAATGCCGACGCCCTCCTCGCTACGCTGAAGCTCAGAGCGACGATCATCTACGACCCTGACTTCGCCTTGGCGCAGCGGTACGGACTGGACTCCCTACCCGTATCTCTGGTCCTCGGACAAGACGGTAAGGTGATTCACGTCGAGAAGGGGTTTGACCCCCAACGCAGTAAGACGGAACAACTCTTTAAAATGGCGGAACCGCCGACCATTAAACCGGAGCCTAAGCCTACTGCAAAGTCTCCGAAGGTCGGACCATAGCGAGCAGAAGGGTCTCTGCCCGTTCTACTGCACGCCGCGCTTCAGCCAGTCGGGTTAGTCCTTCGGTCTTGTCGAGGACGGGGAAGTCTTCAGGACATAACCCGTCGTCTTCCAGCGTCTTCAAAGACAAAGCTGCACCTGCCAGTACGTCGAAACACTGGACGTAGAAATCCTGATTCTGAGCGTCTGCGTTCAGTGATACAAATCCGTCTTCGATAAGGGTGAGCACTGTAGCTAGAACCGCTACTGCACCTTTCTTTTCCTCGGCGGACAACTGAGCGATCAGGGTGTATAGGCACACTGACGCGACTTTTTGGACGCTGTTAAATACTTCTTTTTTCATATGACATCCGCAATATGGAATTTTTCATCTTCAAAGCCTTTTAGGTAAGTAACTAAACACTCGACGACGTCGTCGGTCTGAGTGCCGTATTTAAGAGCAGTGTTTGCCGCGGTGACCACATGGTCGTGCCGTAGGCTCTTCTGCATAAACAGCACTGATCTAGTCTCTATTCTTAGAGAGATGGTCAACATCATACCCGCAATAAAACACCCCAGTAGCAGTAGCCACATAGAGTACTCAGGTAATAAAACCGTACTTAGTATCGACGTGATTAGCAGAATCGTTCCTAATAGGAACAGCTTAATCCCGCGCTCATGAAGTGAGAGAGACGCTTGCTGATACTTTGCACTTAAGGACGCCGACGACAGTCCTATCATCCTTATCCTAGCTGTTGATCGCCGCAAGAGATTCTCCCGACTCCAAAATGTTTATAGTGTCAGTCTACGCCCGTTACTCTTTAAGAGCTTTGTATTTCTCAAATACCCGATCGATATAGACTTGATTGACATACACACGTCCCCGTTTAAGCGGTCGTCCTGCATTGTACGCTGAGATTACCGCAGCATAATCAAAACTATAGGCGTCTAACAAATGCCTGAGATATTTCACCGAAAATTCGACGTTCTTCTGCCAGTTGAAAAGCTCTTCAGCTTTCCCTTTGAAACCCTGGTTCCGCGCCGTCTGCAACTGGAGCTGCATCAACCCGTAGGTGGGGACTCCGTCCGTATTCAAAGCCTTCGCTTCCAACCTACTCTCGACGTGGGCAATCGCTACAATCAACTCGGGGTCAGGGAACTTGTGGTGACGAGCAGCATCTAGAATGTGAGATTCGTCAACCGGAGCACCAAAACAAGAAAAAGACCAAAACCAAAAAATAAAAAAGGTCCGCATAGAGACTCCTCTTAGCGTAGAAAAGGTAGAATTTTCAGTCTCAGGTTGGGGAAGGTTCGTCAG
>ENA-ORBV01015974-ORBV01015974.1-microbial-mat-metagenome-genome-assembly--contig:-NODE-15974-length-10962-cov-3.312908_pt1 | contig 10962 bp, 10 predicted proteins | sample MGYA00237777_ERZ505514 | MGnify/ENA primary metagenome ERZ505514 (study PRJEB26160, sample SAMN06269048) | microbial mat metagenome | isolation source: Oligotrophic lake microbial mat | place...
ACTCTGACCGTTCGACGAATTCGCGTTCCAACTCGCGCTGCATCGCAGTGACTTGGTTCGAAAGTATGTCGCGACTGGCGCGCGTTTCGGTCAACATCTCGCGCGTGTGGCGCAGTTCCAACTCTAGCCTCTGGACCGCTTTCTCTGCCTCAGCGAGACCCCGCGAAAGCGCGAAGATCCGATCCCCAGCCTTCCGCAAAAGCTCGGCCTCCCTCGCCGTGAGGGACGCGAAACCATTCTGCTGTGGCGCTGTCTCTGGCGATTGGGTTGGAACGTCGGTCATTTTGGGGTTGCTCACTAATGCTCTGCCTTTTGCATCGGCATTCGCCTTCGGGAAGCATACGTCCGCCACTAGAGGAATGCGAAAGCGGCGACCGTAGGCAGGTTGTTACGTCGGCGGCGGAGTCGCTTTGCGGTCTGCAAAAGCAGTAGCTACGTCTCTGACCAGCGCCTCGTCGGCGTCACTGGCCTTCCCAACGACGCGTCCGAAGGCCTCCACCCGCGCCAGGTATTCACTGAACTCGGCTGCCAGCGGCACCGGGTCGGCGCGAAGTAGGCTAGCAGGGGTTGCCGCTGGTCCGGGAGCTGGGGAGGACGACCATTTCCAACTCCTCCGAACCACTGAGGCGACCAGCGCGCTGCCGCCAACCAGCGCGACCGCCAGGAGGACGAACATCACCAAACCGGCAGCCATGCTGGAATCGGGGCCAGATGAACCGGTTCGGGGCAGGGACTGCGTTCCGGCTCCTGGTTCGCGGATACCGGCAACAGATCCCCCCGCAGGTAGGGCGCCACCGGCGGGCCTTCCACCCACTCCAAGTTGGAACCTTCCCGGTGAAAGATTTGGGGAAGGAAGTTGTTCGCCGCCGTGCAGGAGGATGACGCTGCTGAGCTCAATCAGAGCCTCTCCTGACCCGGCGCCCGTGACACTGATAGTAGCAAGGTGACAGGAGCTTCCGGCCCTACAGGCTCCGTCGGGGTACAGGCCGGAAACGAACAACTGGCCCGCCGCAGACGCAGGCGCTCCGGTCTCGGAGGCAATCCAGGAAGCATCCAGTTTGAGGTCGGTGACGGTGACGAGTTTCGGATCGAAGGAGAGTGCGATGGTGAATTCATCAAGAGCGTGATTGGCGTCCAAGAGGACGACCAGATCGATGGAAGCACGTTCGCCAGGCGCTAAAGCGGCGCTCCCCACGAACACTGAACTGCGTTCGCCGGGGGCCTGTGCGCTTACCTGCCGAACGGAGGCGGCGAAAGCGAGAACAACCGCCAGCATCAAACCGAATGCGGCTCCGCGAAACCAGCCGGACGAATCTGGTTCGTGCACGCGCTTTCCTTCGCCTCGTTGAATATCAACAAAGGGTGCGACTCCCCGCCCCTGTAGCGCAACCGCGCTCGCTCATTGGAACGAGTTACGGCGACTCAACGGGACGTTTACCGGGACGCGCGACTCTTAGAAGGTGACCACCAGACCTATGGCAGCAACAGCTCACCTCCCAGGCTCGATGGCGGGCACCGCTCCGTCGCACATCTACGTCGGGAAGGTGCCGGTCTTTGACGGTTCGTCGGATGATGCCGTTGGGGCCTGCCTGAGCCTCATCACCAGCCGTCGAGGCGGCCGTATCGCTACTGCGAACTTGGACTTCCTCGCACTCGCAGCAAATGACCGAGAACTGGCCGATAACCTCCAGCGGTCGTCTCTCGTGATTGCCGATGGCATGCCGGTCGTTTGGTTGGCAAAACTGAAGGGCGCGAACCGGATCCAGCGGACGGCGGGGGTTGACCTGGTAGCCGCTATCTGCTCTCGCGCCCAGGAAATCGGTGGGCTCCGGGTTGCGATGTACGGGTCATCTCCCGTGGTCGCCTCGTCTGCGGCCCGATACCTCGAATCGTTGTCGCCAGCCGTCACCATTGTCGCGACCATTAGCCCTCCCTTCCGGGAGTTGACCCCTATAGAACTCGACGGGTACGGCCGTGAGATCGCCTCGGCCCAACCTGATCTGGTCCTGATGGCCATGGGCTGCCCGGTGCAAGAGCGCCTCATCGCAAATTGGCACGGATTGGCGCCGAGCGCACTCTGGGTCGGAGTTGGCGGGACGTTCGACTTCTTTGCCGGCGAGCGAAAACGCGCCCCCCGGGTGTTCCAAGTGACCGGTACAGAATGGGTCATACGGATGATTCAAGACCCCCGCCGTCTCGGTCGAAGGTACCTTGGCCGGGACATTCCGGCGCTGCTGAGAATCGCCCCAGGTTGCGCATTCGACCGGTTCCGGGGGTCCGCGCGGTAGGGTTGGCTCGGAATAACGCCCGTGCTTTCGGCCACGGCCCTAACCGTCCACTGCCCAGCAACCCAGCCTCAACTGGCGATCAACAGCTGTCGAGCACTGTTAGTCCTGAGGGATTCTTCCCCCGGGACGGCATTCACGTGACACATCTAGCGGTCATCGGTTGCGGATATGTTGGTGGCGTCTCAGCCGCATGCTTCGCCGAACTGGGACACACGGTGGACTGCATCGACGTTGATGCGGAGCGGATCGCCATCTACAACACCGGTCGAAGCCCGATCTTCGAACCCGGGCTTGATCCGCTCATTGAGCGCGGCCTTTCGAACGGCCGCCTTCGTTTCATGAGCAGCTATCCGGACGCGCTTGATGCGGAGATCGTCTTCATCGCAGTAAATACCCCCGGCTCCCACGAAGGAGCGGCGGATCTTCGCTGGGTGCGCGACGCGGTCAGTTCGGTGTCTAGCCGTCTTCGCCCCAATTCGATCATCGTAAACAAGAGCACCGTTCCTATCGGTACGGGCGATCTCGTCGAAGGCATGGCTCGTCGAAGTGGTGACGGTGTGATCTCGGTGGTTTCGAACCCCGAGTTCTTGCGGGAGGGGTCGGCGGTCAAAGACTTCATGAACCCCGACCGGGTGGTCCTTGGCTCAAATGACACGTGCGCGATGGAACGGGTCGCGGCGCTTTATGCGCCTCTGGGGGCCCAGGTCCAATGCGTAGACATTCGAACCGCGGAGATGATCAAGTACGCGTCCAACGCGTTCCTGGCCACGAAGATCTCCTTCATTAACGAGATCGCAGCGATCTGCGAATCGTTGGGCGCGGACGTGAAAGAAGTTGCACGGGGGATGGGTATGGACGCCCGCATCGGTGGCCAGTTTCTTTCTGCTGGACTCGGTTGGGGCGGCAGTTGTTTCCCGAAGGACGTGCGCGCGCTCGCCCATATGGCAGCCGTTCACGGGACTCATCCGCAACTGTTGAGGTCGGTTATCGAAATCAACAACGATCAGCGCTTACGCACCGTTCAGAAAATTCGAACGGCGGTAGGCGGCCAGTTGGACGGTCGCCGGATCCTCATTCTTGGCGCAGCTTTCAAGGCCGATACTGACGACATTCGGAACTCCCCGGCGCTTGAGTTGGCAAACCTGCTTGCCTTCGAAGGGGCAGAGGTCGCGATTCACGACCCGGTTGTGCCGGCGGCGCGGATCAAGGATCAGGCACCCCAAGTACAGGTCGCCGCTTCGATTGAAGATGGTGCGATTGGGGCGCACGCGTTGGTACTCGCGACGGACTGGACCCAGTTCCTGGAGTTCGATTTCAGTACGGTTCGCGCTCTAGTCGCCAGCCCGGTATTTGTAGACGCCCGCAACTGCATGGATTCTAAATCGGTCCGCCGTGCGGGTTTCGACTACTTCTGCATTGGGCGCCCATCGTTGCAACTCTCTGCTTCAACGATCGACCCGGGGCCGGGCGAACTCGTGCTCAGCGGAAGTGTGGGAAGCTAATGGCCTCGACTATTGCAACCCAGCGCAGAAGCGCTCCTGCGGCGTACATCATCGAGCCAGGCCGGGTGCTCGCGGTCCGGATGCCGCTCTGGAAGCGAGGTTTCGACATCGTCGCGGCTTCCGCTGCCCTGCTTCTGCTCTCACCATTTCTGGTCATTGCGTCGCTCGTCATCGTTCTCGACAGCCGAGGGGGGCCGATCTTCCGCCAGACGCGCGTCGGGCGGGGTGGCCGGTGCTTCACCTGCTGGAAATTCCGCACGATGAAGCGAGGTGCTGAACAGATGCTCGATGCACTCCTCGCGCAGAACGAGGAGCACGAATTCATCTTCAAGATGAAGGACGATCCACGGAGGACGCGGGCAGGGAAGTTCTTCCGCAAGACGAGTCTCGATGAAGTCCCACAGCTCTTCAATATTCTTCGCGGCGATATGAGCATCGTCGGGCCGCGCCCACCAACAGTGCCAGAGGTACTCCGGTACGATGAGCGCCATATTGATCGCTTGATGGCTACACCGGGCATAACTGGCCTCTGGCAGGTGACGCTTCGCGGTAGGAAGCACGAGTTCGCGGACATGGTGGAACTGGACGTTCGCTACGCCCACGAGCTGTCTGCGACGCTCGATTTACGCATCATTCTTGAGACGGTTCCAACCGTGCTGTTTGGCCGCGGCTCGTACTAGCGCTTACGCCCCCGCATCGATCGCCGTTGGAGGAGACCACCTATGCGCTTGCTAGTTGCCGGAGGAGCCGGGTTCATCGGCTCGCATCTCTGCGAACGGCTATTGAACGACGGACATGAGGTGTTCGCCGTTGACAACTTCATCACCGGCCGGGAAGAAAACGTGGCTACGATTGAAGCGAATCCCCGTTTCCACCTTATCGTGGCCGATATCATCGAATCGCTCCCAGCGATGCCGCATGTTGACCAGATCTACAACCTCGCAAGTCCAGCGAGCCCGCCTGGCTATCAGGTGCACCCGGTCGAGACGCTGCGCGTCAACAGCGAGGGCTCGCGGCGTTTACTTGAACTCGCTCAGCACGACGGCGCGAGGTATCTCTACGCCAGTACTTCCGAAGCGTACGGCGATCCTCTGGAGCATCCGCAACGAGAGAGCTACCGGGGAAACGTGAGCAGCACTGGCCCGCGCTCGATGTATGACGAGGCGAAGCGATACGGCGAGGCCCTGACCATGGCGTACTTTCGAACGCGGAACGTCGATGCCCGGATCGTCCGAATCTTCAACACCTATGGCCCCCGGTCGGATCCGAACGATGGACGACTGGTCCCAAACTTCGTTACGCAATCGCTTCGCGGTGAACCTCTCACTGTCTACGGGGATGGTTCGCAGACGAGGTCGCTCTGCTACGTGAGCGACCTCGTTGAAGGTTTGGTCCGGACGATGGATGCGACTTCCACGCGGGGCGAGGTGACGAACCTCGGGAACCCGGATGAACACACGATCCTGGAATTCGCAACGCTTATCAACGAACTGGCGGGAGGTCGTTCCTCCATTATCTATACCGCCCAGGCAGTAGGTGATGACCCGGCCCGTCGAAGACCGGACATTACGCTGGCGCGAGAGCGGCTCGCTTGGCAGCCAAGAGTCGAACTGAGGGACGGTTTGCAACGGACGATCGCCGCGATCGGAGCCGAATTGGATATCGCGTTGCCTGACGAGCGATTAGCGCCCAACGCCCCGCGCAAGCGCGCTTGATCGCTCGCTCAACAATCGCTCTACTCGCAAACGATAGGCTTCAAATGCAACCTGGAGGTTCGCGACAATGATCTCTGGCAAACTCATCGAGACTATCTTTCACCGGCTGTGGCTGCTGGCCATTCCGTTGGTACTCACACCGCTCCTGGTGCTGGCCTTGACTGCTCGCGCTGACTCGTTCGAGTCCCGCTCGACCGTCTGGGTGTCCACTCCCATCGGAGACGCGCAGCCCAGCGTTGGCCAGAGCAGCGCCTACCTCAGTCCCGCCCAAAACCAGGTGCAGGCGCTGAACGACCTCCTTTCGACGGAGTTGTTCCGGCAGACAGTGGCGCGCACAGCAGGAATCGTTTCGGCGAGCGACTCTCCGGCGACGGTCGCTGCGGTAGCAGTGAGGATGTCCATCGCGGCTTCCGCGACTGGAGTGAACCTCTTAACGATCACCGCTCGAGCGGTGTCTCCTGAACGGGCGCAGGCGGTCGCTTCGGCAGTAGTAACTAGCTATCAGAACCGCGGGACGCAAGAGGTTCAGCGTTCTGCCGCGTCGTCGCAGGAGTACTACACCCAGCAGCTTGGGCTGGCGCAGCAAACCCTGACAAAGCGGAGGGAAGACCTCGCAAGCTACTTGCGGGCGAACCCAAAGGCGGCAGATCCCACGAACGCGGCGAGCCTCGACCTCAACTATCGGGCGATCATCAGCCAGGTCGACCAGCAAGTGAAGGTCGTAGACGGACTGGTGCAATCACTTCAAAATGTCGACCTGCGCCTGGCCTCTGCGCCGCAGAGCCAGCAGGCATCGTTCGCGATCCAGGACCCGGCATCGCGGCCGATAGCGCCGTTGGCGGTCTCATCGACAAAGCGGTTTGGCCTTCCATTTGCTGGCCTCCTTTTCGGAGTGCTCATCAGCTGCATGTACGTCTACTTCAAATTCCGCACCGACCATACCATCCGCACCAGCGCTGATCTGGAAGGGATCGATGTTCCACTCCTCGGGACGGTTCCGGATCTTCGTCCGGGCGGGACATTAGCGCGCTACACGCCGTTGGGCTGGTACCTCGGTTGGCGACAACGCGATTTTGCTCGCCGGACAGCCGCATCGATCTCCGGTAGTTCCACCGCAAACGCAGGAGGACCGGTCTGATGGCCACCGCAACCGAACCCAAGGCGAGACTCGATCTCAAAGAAGCGCTTCGCGAGATCCACATCATGGCCGGTCTCGATAACACCTCATCGTCCACTCCGCAGAAACGAAAGCCTCTGGCCATCGGGGTCACCAGTGCGACATTTGGAGACGGAAAGACGACGGTGGCCATTGCGCTGGCGGCGTCGCTATCCGAGGACTTTGCCGCAGATGTGACGTTGGTTGATGCGGACTTCCACACCCATTCGGTGGGGCGCGAATATGGACTCCAGGGTGAGGATGGTTTGTCTGAAGTCCTCGCCGGAACGCGGCCGCTTGAGGCGGTTACACATCGCGTGGCACGAGCCAAGATGAGCGTAATCACGGCGGGCAGCACACCGGCCGACCCGGCGCGAATGGCTCGGTCTCAACACCTCACTGACCTTATCGAGAACATGAAGAGCGCCAATGAATACGTGGTCATCGACCTGCCTGCAGGCCTTCACTCCATGAACACGCCTGTTCTGGCGAAGCGGTGCGACGGCGTAGTTGTGGTAGTCCGCGCTGGCCACACAACGAAGCAAGACCTCGAGCGGTTGTTGCATCTGCTCAAGGATTCGAATGTCCTTGGCATCGTTGTCAATCGACAGTCATCGTCTGTGCCGGCCTGGGTGAAGCGGACGCTGAACATCAAGAACTAGGCCGAAGGAGGTCGACTATGTTCCTCATCGCCTGTCTCCTTCCGCTGGCGTTCGTTCTCTCGTCCGAGCGATTCCGGGCCGCGGTGCCTTTTGAGTCCTTAGTGGCGGTTGGGAGCGTGGCCGTCCTCACCCTCGTCCTCTTCCAGATGGGCAAGTTGGTCTAGTTGTGACCGTTTCTGGACAGTCAGCGGAGATTACTCCGCTCTTGCGGATTCCGGCCAGGCTGGTTGGCCCCATGGCGCTTGGCGGGGCGGCTGTGGCTGCGGCTGGACTGGTGCTCGTCGCCGGGCTGTATTCGTTGCTGATCCCTGTGTACTTTGCAGCGCTCTTTGCTGCGATCGCCTTTCCGAAGCAGTGTGCGGGGTTTCTGCTGATCGTCGGTCTCGTCTTTGAACCCGCAGCCATAGATTTCACCAAACCGATCAGCGCAGCACTCTACGCCATGCCGCCGGGATGGGAGAAGGCACTCGGCCTGACGATCTCACCCATTGAGGTGGCGATTGTGGTCACGGCCATCTCACTCATGTTGCGGCGACCCGCCGACCTCGCGCCAATGCGGCTCCCGCTCGTCGCGTGGGCGGTACCAGTCGTAATGTCGCTCGGTCTCCTCTATGGGCTTTACAAAGGCGCTCCCACCAACCTGGCATACACGGAACTCCGCGGGCTCCTCGTCGCGGTAGCGGCGTTCGCTATCGCGGTGCGTCTTGGACCAAGCCACCTCCCGTTCCTGGGCCGCGCCGTGGTTGGGTCGGTGGCGGTACTCGCAGTTATCGTACTCGCACGCTACTTTCTTCTCGTCCGAACCGGACTGCTCGAAGTTCCGATCGAGTCCGCGTTTGCGCACGAAGGTTCGTTCATTTTCGGAATCGGTCTGCTTGTCGGTGGTGCCCGACTGCTGCAGGCGCGCGATTGGCGAACCATTCTGCTGATGAGCGGATTCTGCATCCTCGTGACGCTGGCAATGATGGCGACGGGCCGCCGTGCGGGAACGTTGGTTCTGCTCGTGTCAGGTCTTTCGTTTGGATTGCTGCTTCTTCCCCGGCGCCCAGTCCTGGTGATAGGAGCGGCGATCCCTCTGCTCCTGATGACGGGCGCGTACCTCGCTGTCTACTGGAACCAGGATTACGGCACAATCGCCCAACCGGCTCGAGCAATTCGCTCGCAATTCCAACCTTCAGGCCGAGACGATTCATCCGACATTTACCGAACGATCGAGAAGTACGACGTGGAGCAGACCATTCGATACAACCGGATGTTCGGAGTTGGCTTCGGACGGCCGTTCATCCAGTTTCAGCCGCTCCCCGACCTGACCTCGTTCTGGCCGCTCCAGTCTTACACCTCTCACCAGAGCGTGCTCTGGCTCTGGCTGAAAATGGGATGGCTAGGCATCTCCGTGTTCCTCGGCCTCGTGGTTGTTGTCCTCTCGAGATGTCTCGAGCGCATGCGCGGGTTAGCAACAGCCAATGCCGACTGGGCGGTGGCGGCGGTACTCTTCTCGGCGACGCTGGCTTTTATCGTCTACGCAACCGTGGATCTTGGGTTCGCGGGGAGCCGTGCCGTGGCGCCCGCAGCGGTTCTGGCAGCATTGGCTCTTGGGCTGCGCCGATCCGGGAAAGAGCAGGCCGATGCCCTCGAGGAGATCCCCGAGGCCTCGGCAGTCCTTCCCCCTCTCGCAGACTTCGGCGGGCGTTCCTGACGTGCCACTGATCAGTGTCATCGTCGCAACCTACAACCGGCCGGATCAGCTAGCCCGGTGCCTTGAGGCGCTGCTCGCGCAGACGTTCGATGACTTTGAAGTGATCGTCGTCGACGACGGGAGTGACCCACCGGTCCAGTCGTCACTGCCTTCCGCCCTCGCGAGTTCGCCGAGAGTGAGAGTGCTCCGGACGCCAGCAAACGGAGGACCGGCTCGCGCGCGAAATATCGGGGTGGCGAACGCCCAGGGTGAATTCATAGCCGTCGTCGATGATGACGTGGTGGCCGAGCCCCGCTTGCTCGCCAGCCACCTCGCTTACGCGAACGATTCTCTTGATCGGGTCGTCCAGATTGGACCACTCGCGGCACCGGCGGATTGGCGGCCCACACCGTGGAACCTGTGGGAGGCCGAGACGCTCGACGTGGAGTACCGCCGCATGATTCGCGGCGTCTACCATCCCACTTGGAAGCAATTCTTCACTGGCAACGCCTTCCTCCGGAAGGCAGACTTCCTCCTCGCAGGGGGATTCAACGAGCACTTCACCCGAGCTGAAGACATCGAACTCGGTTACAGGCTTGAGAAAGCTGGTTGCCAGTTCGCCTTCATACCGGAGGCGGTGGGATGGCACTACTCGGAGCGCTCGCTGCAAAGCTGGCTGTCAATCCCCCGAGACTATGCTCGCTTCGAAGTCTCGATCCACAAGCTGCATCCTGAGGTCGGATGGCTGGACCATATCCGCTGGCAGGAACGGCGGCGGAGTCCGTACACAAGGGTAGCGAGACGGCTCTTGCGTCTTTCCTCTTTAGAAAGTGCGGGCGTTGCCCTGGCCGTTCGAAGCGCGCGGCTTAGTCATCGTCTAGGCCAGCGGCGCATCACCGTGCCGGCGCTGAGTTTCGCATACGCCGTGGAGTACAGCCGCGCACTTCGCAACGCAACGAAACAATCCCCGGCCAGCCGCGTTCCTCAACACCACGAACCAAGCGAGACATTGCACCCCGGTTAGCACGGACACCCCGTCAACGCCACCTCTACGGAGCGGACCTATCATCATGTTATGACCCGATCGACTCCCGATCGGTCCGTTCACGGAGAACGTTATGCAACGCATCGCACTCTGCCTGGAGCAGACTCTCGGTCATCGGGCACATAGCAAGAATCTCGAAGCGGGCACCGCGAGCAGCAGCGTCTCAATTGATGTTTATCGTGTCGAATACCCAGAGCATCGACGATTTCCTCTCCCCTGGGCGTTGCGCAGCAGCGTTATCGCCCATCGCATGTTGCGTTCCTCCAACCACGATTACGGCGCCGTGCTTTACCACACGCAAACCGTGTCATTGCTCGCGCCATGGTTGAAAGGCCGCTCGAAGTATGTCGTCAGCGTTGATGCAACGCCCGTGCAGATGGACGAAATGGGTAGTTGGTACAACCACGGCCGAACGCACAGGCTTATCGAGTCGCTAAAGAAGCGTTGGTATCAACGCGTCTACCAACACGCGTCCGCGCTCGTCGCCTGGTCCGAGTGGGCGGCCGAGTCACTCGTCTCGGACTATGGGGCGGATAGGTCGCACATTCTGGTCGCGCACCCCGGCGCGGCTTATTCGTTCTTCGAGATGGCCCGCTCCGAACCGAGAGCTCGCCCTACTATCCTCTTTGTCGGCGGCGACTGGGAACGAAAAGGCGGGCCCGCCCTTCTCAAGGCCTTCGCGAAGGTCGCGGACCGGGCTGACCTGCTGATCGTGTCAGACACCGACATCACTCTCCCGACCGGAGTTCGGCAGGAGCGCGGCGTTCGGCCGGGGACCGCGGAACTCGTCGCGGCGTTCGCACAAGCCGACATTTTCTGCTTACCTACGCTCGGCGATTGCACATCCGTTGCCATCGGCGAGGCGCTCGCCGCCGGGCTGCCGGTAATCTCGACACGGATCGGCTCCTGTCTCTTATAC
>ENA-ORBV01015976-ORBV01015976.1-microbial-mat-metagenome-genome-assembly--contig:-NODE-15976-length-10961-cov-13.499265_pt1 | contig 10961 bp, 8 predicted proteins | sample MGYA00237777_ERZ505514 | MGnify/ENA primary metagenome ERZ505514 (study PRJEB26160, sample SAMN06269048) | microbial mat metagenome | isolation source: Oligotrophic lake microbial mat | place...
CTGTAGGAGACCACTGGCATGACCGCCGTTGGCAGAGCGTGCTTGAGCAGTACTTGCAATTCACTGGCCCCTTTGGCGCGAGCCGTGCGGATGTATTCGCTTTGCAGGGCCTGCGTCATCCCCTCGCGGGTCAATCGGGTCACGCGGCCTCCGAAATAGAGGCCCAGTGCCACCATTGGGAGTACGGCTTGCAGGGGAGCGCCCCAGAGACCCACCGGAAACCACCCGGCTTTGAGCGCGAATCCCAGGATCAAGAGCGGGCCGATGACAAATCCTGGAATGCAGATGACGAGCAAGGCGAACAGACTGCCGATCCAATCGCCCCAGTGTCCGCGGCGGACGGCTGTGTAGAATCCAAGCGGCAGACCCATCGCTAAGGCAAATCCGAAGGCGAGAAAGCCTAGGGTGAGCGAGACCGGCAATCCTTGGAGGATGATATCGGTGACCGTGTGATTGCGGTACTTGAGGGAAAGTCCGAGATCTCCCGCAACGAGACCGCCGGGTGCGCGTCTCAGGCTGCCCCCCGGGGTGCGTTCCCATTTGAGTCCTAGGAAGCGTAGGTATTGGGAGATCAATGATTCATCGAGATGGTACTTCTCGGCGAGGGCGCGTTCGACGGCCGGCGAGGCGGGCTTGCGTTCGCGATCGAACGGTCCACCCGGCGCCACGCGAACGAGGAAAAACGCCAGCGTTACGATGACCAACGTTAACGGCAGCATGAACAACAGACGTCGAAGGAAATAATTCATGGGCGCGCTGTCTCAGCGTTTTCGATACATGGCCCAGATCGGATGCTCATCCGTCAGGTTGGTGTGAATGCCGCCGACCCGTTGGGGATCGAAGGCATACAGTCCGGTGTAGTTGTAAACCGGAATGATGGGAACCTCGTCGAGTGTTAATAGCGTTTCGGCTTGCCGCAGCAGTTCGAAGCGCTTTTTGGGATCGGGCGTGGCGGCCGCCTGATCGAGCAATCCGTCATAGGTCGGATTGCGCCAACCCGTGCGGTTGTTCCCGCTGTCGCCCAGAAAACAATCGAGGAAGGTGGTTGGATCCTGGTAATCTCCAATCCAGGAACCGCGGATGATATCATAATTCAACAGGGACATTTCGCTGAGATACGTCTTCCACTCGACGGGACGCAGCTCCATTTGCAGAACGAGATGCTCGCGGAGCATGGATTGAAACTCGACGCCAATTTGTTCGTGGGTTCGGGAACCGCCGCCACCGCCCGCGTTGAACATGTAAGTGAACGAAGGGAATCCGGTCCCGTCCGGATAGCCGGCTTGGGCCAGCAGGCGCTTCGCCTCCGCCAGGGTGACATCGATCGAGAGGCCCTCGTCGTCCACGAACGACCAGCGCTCGATGCCGAACCGCAGGAACACCTCCGACCAGATGCCCTGCAGCACGACCGAGTCGCCGGCGGCCTCCTGGACGGCGGCGTGGAACGCCGTGCCCATCGGGAATGTCGCCTCGGCCGTGAGTTCCACCCAGTCCTCCGGGTGGGGGGCGCCGGTACACCGGCACGACCCCACCGCTACGCGCTCTGACATGGTCCGCTCCTTCCGCCCTGCCTCAGAGCAGGGTCGCCATCCGGTTCCTCAGCACGACCCCGATGGGACCGCCCGAGAGGTTCGGGTCATACACGTGGTTGCACACGAGCTGGATCGCCGAGTTGCTGTTGACGGCCCCCTCCGACCGCGTGAACCAGTAGCCGGCCCACCGGATGCGCTGCATCGCGTGGGAGGCCGCGCATCGTCTTGCGGCGCCGCCCGAAGTCGCCGCGCGCCTCCAGACCCACGCGGACCGCGCGCTCACCACCCTCGCCCGCCTCGCCCCCTCCGCGCCGCCTCCCTCGCTTGTCAAGAGGGTCCCGACGAAATCTCCACTCCAAGAGAGACTTGAGCGGAAGCGCCATGCGCGCGACGTTGAAATATTTCTCAACTCGGGGACAGTTCGCCGAAGACATGCACGGCGCCCGCGCTTGGATCGACGAGCACGGTCAAGCATGATCAAACATGATCAAACAGGATCAAGCACGGTCGCTACGATTCGCACACGGGACGCTGACTGTGCCTGAACATTGCCGGCCGTCGCCGCCCGCTGCCTCAACACGTATGCCTGTGGGTTCTTCACGACTGATTTCCTGACGACGATTTCTCCGCAACCATCCCATGCCAGTTGCAACCTCCACCTCACGCCGTGAAGTCCTGCCCGAGACCCGCCATTCGCGTACTCACAAGTTCGCGATCGGGGGCCACGAGGGCTACCTGACCATTGGCTTGTTCGACGACGGTCGTCCCGGGGAGATCTTCATCAAGATGAGCAAGGAGGGCTCGACGCTCTCCGGCCTCATTCAGGGTTTCTGCCGAGCGTTCAGCCTGTGCCTGCAGCACGGCCTGTCGGTCCGTGACGCCGTCGAACGCTTTCGCGGGATGCGGTTCGAGCCGATGGGCGGGACGAGCAATCCGGAGATCCCGGAGTGCTCATCAATCCTTGATTACGTCGCGCGGTATCTGCACCTTGAATTCGTCGTCAAGATGCACGGCGTGTGAGACGTGCGCCCGGAGGGCGCTACGGAGCGTCAATCCCCCGCCACGATGCGGCCTGGTTGCGGCGAAGCGGTTCGTGCAGAAGAATCGCCCGCACGAACTCCACCGGAATGTTGTGTTCCTGAAGCACACGATCGTGAAATTCGCGATTCGTCATGGTGCCGCTCGCCACGAGATCCCGATGGAGCGCCCGGAACTGCAACCCGCCGATCATGTACGCAACCTGATACAGCGCTCCGTAGTCGCCCGAGATGCTCCGCCGCACCTCTCCCTCAGCGTTCGCGCGCTCATGGCCGACGCGCGTCACGAGCAGCTCCACACACTCGTCCGGTGACATCTCGCCGAGGTGATAGCGCAGCGAAAACATGATGCGCGCCGCGCGATGGATGCGCCAGAAGAGCATCGCAACCCGCCGCTCTGGTGTGTCGCCGAACCCTTCGTCCCACATCAGCATCTCCCAGTGCAGCGCCCAGCCCTCGGTCCAGAACGGCGTGCGAAATGCGCTGCGCCATGTCTTGAAACGCGCCTCGGCGAACTGCTGCAGATGATGTCCGGGAACGAGTTCATGAAAGACGGTCGCGCGGGCGAAATGAATGTTGTTGCCGCGCATGCTCATCAGCTTCTGCTCGTGTCCCATCGATGAGGTGGGGAACGAGATGCTGATGACTTCGCCGCCTGTGAAGAATGGCGTGACGAGCTGCCGCGCGGGAGACATCATCTCCATGCGCCACGTTTCCTCCACCAGCGGCGGCACGGTGATGAGGTCTCGTGCCTTGAGAAACGCGACGGCCTCGGCTGCCAGATCCCGGATCACTGCGGGCTGCGCGCCAGGCTCGACGTACGCGCGTTTGACGGCTTCGAGCACCGCCTTCCAGTCGTCGCCGCGTCCCATCGCGGCCGCCGCTTTGCGCAGCTCGAGCTCGCACCATGCGAACTCGCGATCGGCAATCGCGAGCAGTTCTTCAGGAGCGTATGGAATCCATTCAAATGCGAGTTCCTCGAGGAGCGCGTCGCGGCCGATCGGCGTCCCCACGATGACGTCGCGATTCTCGGCCGTCTGTCCCACGCCACGTTCGCGCAGCATGCGCGCGTAGGACTCGAGCGCCCCGTCGGCTTCGCGATACGGAACCTCCGTCCACCACGTGAAGATCGGGTCGTAACCGTTGCGAAAGCGCTGCCACGCGCGGAGATCGAGATGGAGATCGTCGAGCAGCCGCAGCGCACGGCGGCACGCCGCCGGCGTCGGGCGCGCGTCGTGTGGACCATCGATGGCTTCACGCTGCACTCGTTCCGCGTCCTTGACCGCTGCAGCAAGCGCTGTCAGTCGATCGGCAACGGCTGCGGCTTCGATCGGCGGCAACTGCTCGCGTGATTCCGCGAGCGTGATGATCGCTTCGGCGAACGGAAGAAACGGTGCCGCATCGGCGTAATGCCTCGCATCCATGCGCAAGCGCGCCCGCGCGCGCGCCACTTCATTCTTTAGCAGCAGCCAGTCAATCTGCGCCTCATGCGACAGCGTCTCAAAGGGCATGGCTTCGAGCGCCGTCAGCCAGCCGGCAAAGAACCGCTCCAGGCGATCGCGGTGGACCTGCGATGCGCGCACCGCGTACTTTCGTTCCAGCGCCCCGCGATCCGCTTCGAACCGCTCGATCACCGGCGCCATGGGACTGACGTCCCGTGCGACCATCGCCGCCAGATCGAGCTGATCCGCATCGTCGGCATACGCCGGATCGAGCGTACAGAGTGCAACGACGGCGGTGACGACGAAGAGGAGTGTGCGGACTCGCATTGGCGAGGCGGAGTCTAACGCGGCGCGAGGCGCTTTCGCAGCACCGCCATCAACGACCGCGGTTCGAGGAAGGCGGGAGGCGGACGGAAATAGACCTCCGCGAGGCCATCGTCGCCGACCTGTCCGATCACACGCACCGTTCCCTGCACGCCCGCGAATGCGCTTTCAAGATCGCGCGGACGGTTGGTGCGGAAGATGACGTCGAAGTCCTTCTTCGTCACGCTGCGGATTCCCATCATCGTCGCCATCAGCCGCACTTCCGCGAGTTCGAGCAGCGTCTTCACACTCGGCGGCGGATCGCCGTACGCGCTCGTGAGATCCCCGACGACCTTCGCGAGCGCTTCGAGGGAATCAGCTTGCCCGATGCGCCGATACGCTTCCATGCGCCGACCGTCGCTGGGGATGTAGCCGCGCGGAACGCTGCCCGCGAGGCCGATGTCGATCGACGTGTCGATCGGTGACACGGTACGAACGTGCTTCAGTTCATGGACGGACTGCTCGAGCATCTGGCAGTACATCTCGTAGCCGACCGCGGCGATGTGTCCCGACTGCTCCGAACCGAGCAGATTCCCCGCGCCGCGGATCTCCAGATCGCGCATCGCGATCTTGAAGCCGGCGCCGAGCATCGAGTAGTCCTCGATCGCCTTCAGCCGTTTCATCGCTTCTTCCGTGACGGTGCGCTGTTCCGGCAGGAGCATGTAGCAGTACGCGCGGTGCTTCCACCGGCCCACGCGACCGCGCAGCTGATGCAGTTCCGCGAGCCCGAACATGTGGGCGTTGTGAATGAACATCGTGTTCGCGGACGGAATGTCGAGGCCGCTCTCGATGATCGTCGTCGACACCAGGATGTCGGCCTGCCGGCGCATGAACTTCAGCATGACGGCCTCGAGCTCTTTCGGCGTCATCTGTCCGTGACCGACGACGATGCGGGCGTCGGGCACGAGCGTCTGAATGCGGACGGCGATCGAGTGAATGTCATTGACGCGGTTGTGCACGAAGAAGATCTGGCCTTCGCGCGCCAGCTCGCGCTCGATAGCCTGCTTCACCCGATGCGCATTGAACGGAATGACCTCGGTCACAATCGCGCGCCGATCAAGCGGCGGTGTCGTCAGACTGGAAATGTCACGAATGCCCAGCATCGCCATGTGCAGCGTGCGCGGAATCGGTGTTGCCGAGAGCGTGAGTACGTCGGCGGTCAGGCGAAAGCCCAGCAGGCGGTTCTTGTGCTCCACGCCAAAGCGCTGCTCCTCATCAACGACCACGACGCCGAGATCCGCGAACTTCACATCCTTGGAGAGCAGTCGATGCGTCCCGATGACGATGTCGACGCGACCCTTCGCCAGTTCGGCGAGCACCGCGCGCTGTTCGCCGTCCGTCTTGAATCGCGACAGGCTCTCGATGCGAAACGGGTACGCGCGGAACCGGTCGCGGAACGTGCGCTCGTGTTGCTCCGCAAGGACCGTCGTCGGAACGAGCACGGCGACCTGCTTGCCGTACTCGACCGCCTTGAACGCGGCGCGGATCGCGACTTCGGTCTTGCCGAAACCGACATCACCGCAGATGAGCCGATCCATCGGCCGCGGCGAACACATGTCGCGCTTCGTCGCGCCGATCGCCGCGAGCTGATCCTCCGTCTCCTCGTACGGAAACTCGGCTTCGAACTCCTTCTGCCAAGTCGTGTCGTCGGGAAAGCGGATGCCTGGTGAGGCCTCGCGCGCAGCCTGCACGCGCAGCAGCTCACCGGCAAGATCTTCGACCGCCTCCTTCACCTGCTCGCGCGCGTTCTTCCATCGCTTGCCGCCGATCGTCGACAGCGTCGGCCGCACGCCGCCCGCGCCGATGTACTTCTGCACGAGTTCGATCTTGGACGCGGGCACATGCAGGCGCGTCTTGCCGTCGAACTCCAGCGTGAGGAACTCATGTTCGCCGCCGGTCTTCTTCTTCGCTGCGGCCTTGTCGCCGCCCGCGGCCTGCGCGAGCAGCTGCAGGCCGATGAACTTCGCAATGCCGTGATCGCGATGCACCACGTAATCGCCCGGCTCGAAACTCACGAACGCTTCGCGGGTTCGACCGCCGCTCAGGCGGACGTTGCGCCGCCGCACACCGTAGCGGTGCAGGAGTTCACTCTGCGGGATGAATGCGAGCGCGTCGGTGGCGACGGGCGCGCCTTCGCCGCCCCAGAGGAATCCTCGATGCAGATGGGCTTCGACGACTTCCGCGCGGGCTGCGCTGGCGTGCTCTGCAAGGAGCTCGCCGGTGCGCTGCGTATCGCCCTTGGTGTCGCAGAAGACGGCAATGTCATACCGGCTGCCGAGCGCCGCGAGATCGACGAACGCTTCCTTCACTTCGTCGGCAAAGACGGGCAGCGTTGATACGGGCAGTTCGACCAGTCGACCGGAAAGACTCGCTGCAGAAAACTGGTTGGCCTGCACCATCGACGCCGCGCGCTGCGTCAGCGACTGCAGGACACGCGGCGGGCCATAGATGCCGCGGCTGTCGTGGACGCGCTCGAAATACCCGCGCCCCTGTTCGGTGATCTCGGCGATTTCCGCCAGAACGACCGTGCTGCCGGCGGGCAGCAGTTCGGCGAACGGCCGGGTGCCTTCATCGGTCTGAATGGTCTCGATCGATGCGCCGACGAGGTCCGCCTGCTGCAGCGCCCGGTCCGATGCCTGCGTCGCGAGATCGACCTCGAAGATGCGCTCGACCTCGTCGCCAAAGAAATCAAATCGGACTGGCGCTTCCGCACCGGGCACAAACACATCAAGAATGCCGCCGCGAATCGCGAATTCCGCGGGGCTTTCAATCGCCTCGACGCGCCGATAGCCGCCGGCATCGAGCCATGCCGCGAGCTCGCGCAGATCCACGCGGTCCCCCGCCTTGATAGTGCGCAGCACGCGCTCGAGATGCTTCGCGTCCGGCACGCCCTGCATCAGCGCGGGGATCGGTGCGACGATCACGCGCGGGGTCAAACCGGTCCCCATCCGCTTCGCAAGTTCGAGCCGTGCCGCCACGAGCTCGAGGCTCGCAGCCGATTCCCCGGGCAACGCCTCGATGGCCGGCAAGAGCACGGCATCGATGTCGAAGGCGGTCAGCTCTGCGACAGCTTCGTCGGCATCGTCGAGATGGGCGACGACGAGCAGGATGGTCCCGGGCAGCAGCGTCGACAGCGCGCCCGTGAGCAGGGTCGTGCTGGAACCATGCGCCCCGCGCGCCGTGATGTCGCCGCCGGCGCGGATCTCTTCCGCGAGCCGTCGCACTGACGGATCGCGCGCGATCCGGGCGAGCCATTGCGACGCGCTCATGCGTCAGCGCTCTGCGCCGACTCCCGCCGTCGCATGCGGTGCGATCGCTGCGATCGTCGCGGGCCCGACGCCGCGCACGCGCCCCAGATCATCGAGCGATACGAACGGTCCACGGGCGACGCGGTCTTCGATGATGCGGTCGGCGAGTGCCGGACCAATCGAGGGCAGCAGCGACAGTTCGTCGCGCGTTGCCCGGTTCACATTGATCTGGCGTCCCGTCAGAATCTCACCCGCGGCCTCCGCGCCGCGCGGCATCGCGCGCCATGCAATCGCTGCGAGGACTACGGTCGCCAATGCCAGCACGATGATGCCGGCGCGGCCGCTCGTGTGCGGGCCTGCCGGTGATGGTCTCGTATTCATTCGTCTCCCTCGCGAATCGCGGCGATATCGGCGCCGTCTTTCTGTTCGCTCACCGGATTGTGCTCGATAGTGCTGTTGTCGGCCGGACCGTCCTCATGCAGCACCCGCGGACCGAGCGGTTTCCGCAGGCGCTTGCGGATGCCGCTCAATTTCGCAAGTACCGGCTGAGGCTGCCCCTGCTCGTCGAACAGGCCAAAGCCCTTCGCGTCCGGAGCGCCATCCGTGGCCTCGGCCCAGAACAGCGCTTCCACAAACGGCTTCGACAGGCCGATGTACACCGCGCGGCCCGACCAGGACGCCTGGGTCTTTCCGCTCCATCCATCGCGCCAGAAGCCGCATTTGCTGTCGAGGGGGATCGACGGCACACCGAAGGACGTCAGCATCAGGCGGGATTCGCGCCCCAGAAAACGATCGAGCAGGCAAGACAATTGAAACAGATCGCGTGCGACGGATCCGGCGCGGCCCGGCGTCAGGCGCAGTCCGATTGCCGAGAGCGCGATGCCTTCCTGCTGCAGCAACTCAGCGAAACGCCACGGCAGAATGCGCTCGCCGCGCCGCCGGGGCCGGTCTGATCGCTCCGACCGCTCCGACCGCATCATGCCTGCCGCGACTGATCCTTCACCAAAGCAGTCGACCAGTTCCATCAGCGTGTTGGCCTTGCGATTGCGCTGACGGACCTGTACCACCGCGCGGCGCGACAGATCGATCATCTGATCAACCGACAGCTCAAGAAATTCATTGGCGTGAAATCCGCTGCCGACATTCCAGATGCCGACGTTCGTCGCGTAGCGCGCCGCAACACGATCGATGTGGTCATACGCAAGGTCGCGGAACGACTCGTAGTCATGCCGAAAGACACGCGCGTGATCCGGAAGCGCCTCTTCGCGCAGATCAAGCAGCGGTCCGAGCATGACCGGCTTCTTCTTTTCCGCCGCCCACTGCATCCAGCGATCGAGCTGCGTGAAGTCCGGCTTGCCCCGCTTGGGCTCGATCTCGCGCCAGTCCGCGCGGAGGTGCAGTACATCGAAATCCCGAAGGATCGCCTCTTCGAGCGCGGGCGTGCGCGGCGTCCCCGGGCGCACCACCACGCCGAGCGTCGTCGAGCTCGCCGCCTTTGCGCCGTAGCGACGATGCAGCAGGATTTCCGCGTGACTCATCGCCAGATGTTCGCTCGCCTCGATGCCCACCTCGAGCGACCGTTGTGCATGGCGCTCACTGGCAATGGCATCCTGCGCCAAAAGTGCCTGGGCAAAATGACCCCGCGCCTCCTCCCACATCCGCATCGCGCCACGTGCGAGCCCGGGATCCCACATCTGCCACTCCTCGCACTTCTGAATGAAGTGCTTGATGCGGTGGCGGGCGAGCTCGACGTAGAGGCTGTACGGTTCCTCACGCGTCGGTGCGATGCACGTCTGCAGCATGAGATGGCCCGCGCGGCCCGCGCGGACAGGAAGCGAGAGCGCGACAACATCCTCACCGATCGGTGTCGCGCGGATCTCGACGGTGCCCGCGCCATCGACGAACACGACATCGCCCCGCATCGGGTTGTCATCGGATCCGACAATGTGCGCGGCGTCCTTCGCCCCGGGTCCGATGGAACCGGGGTCGTGCGTGACGAATCGAAGGATGTTCGGGGGCGGCGGCACGCGCGACGACATCCGTCCTCAACTGCAGTGGGCGACAGCCCGGGGCAACCGGAGCCCACGGCACGCACGCCCGGTGGCCGAATGGAAAGTCACGCAGTGTACCGCTCATCCGGCCCTCACCCAATCGCAAGGCTGACCAAAGTGCCGGAACGGCGGAGGTGGATGAAGCCCGCGCGTGAGGAACCAGCCCGCCGCCGACTCCGTGATGAGCATCCAGCGGATAGATTGGCAGCGATGGCCAACTCCTCGCCACCCGCCCCGCCCGCCGCGACTGAGGCTGTGTTTCGCACCTCCTTGTCCCTGCCCGATCGCCGGGAAGGCAAGGTGCGGGATCTGTACCGCGTGCCTGCGGCTGATGGGCATGGCGTGGGAACGGGACCGTCGCCGCGAGCCGATCGCCTGCTGGTCGTCGCCACGGACCGCGTCAGCGCGTTCGATGTCGTGATGCCCACCCCGATGCCGGGCAAAGGCTGTCTGCTCACGTCCATTTCGCTCGGATGGTTCCGGTTTCTGCGCAAGATCGCGATCATCCCCGATCATCTCATCTCGGCGGACGTGAACGATGTCCCGGGACTCAGCGACGCGGAGCGGGCGCTGCTTGACGGCCGCATCATGCTGTGCCGCAGCGCAAAAGTTGTCCCGATCGAATGCGTCGCGCGCGGGTATCTCGCCGGGAGCGGCTGGGCTGAGTATCAGCGCACCGGCACCATCTGCGGCATCACGCTTCCGAAAGGTCTCAAGCAGTGTGACCGGCTTCCGCAGCCGATCTTCACGCCGGCGACGAAGGCTGAGCAGGGGCACGACGAGAACATCTCGTTTGACCAGTGCGGCGAGCTCGTCGGCTGTGGCCTTATGGATCGCCTGCGGCGGATCACGCTCGAGACGTACGAGGCCGCCGCGGAGTACGCATGGGAACGCGGCGTCATTCTCGCCGACACCAAGTTCGAGTTCGGCTTCGCGCTCGACTCCGACGGCCGGCCGACCGAAGAGCTTCTGCTCATCGACGAAGTGCTCACGCCCGACTCCAGTCGCTACTGGCCGCGCGAGCAGTATCAGCCTGGACGCGACCAGCCCAGTTTCGACAAGCAGTATCTGCGGAACTATCTCTTGGAACTCGTGGCCACCAAAAAGTGGGACAAGAACCCGCCGGGACCGAGCATTCCGGACGAGATCATTGCCGCCACGATGTCGCGATATGAAGAGGCGCGGACGAGGCTGGCGATGGGGAGAGGTGAGAAGTAATACGGATCACAGTAACAACTCGCGCGTGAGCCAAGACGTGTGACACAGCGACCGAAGCGTCGCCTTCTCG
>ENA-ORBV01015980-ORBV01015980.1-microbial-mat-metagenome-genome-assembly--contig:-NODE-15980-length-10960-cov-6.304328_pt1 | contig 10960 bp, 7 predicted proteins | sample MGYA00237777_ERZ505514 | MGnify/ENA primary metagenome ERZ505514 (study PRJEB26160, sample SAMN06269048) | microbial mat metagenome | isolation source: Oligotrophic lake microbial mat | place...
ACCGAACACTGTGGACGCACATTGTTCAATTTGGATTGGCCCTTCGTTCTACGGTCGATCTGGTACTGGTGGTTCAGGACGAAATATTTTTAACCTCAGTTTACCTGAAATTTTTCTATTTTCATGAGAGAATTAAGGTTCAACAAAGAGGCGCGGAAAAAATATAAGCTAAAGAATTTTCCCATGACGTCACTTAGGTGTCAAAAAATGGAATTTTGGTGTCCTCATAAGATTCAAATAAGAGAGAGATAAAAGCTCGAACATGTTTGTCATTCGTTGTTATGCTGGTTTCAGATTGTGTAGCCAGAAATATCTAGTAGCTAATAGAGCCTTTTCCTCTGCTCGTGCAAGGCAGTCCAGTTCGGAAGAGTAAGCATCATTTCTCTACGAAGTAATAACAGTGCAATATAGATATCATCCTTGTTGTGGCCCATGGCGACGGCACTGTTTCGGTATTAATTATAGCGGTAACATTGCACAAGAGAGAAAGTTCTTTTGCGATTGCGATCTGCAAATAAAAGAACACGACAACAACAACAACACACCACTTTGCGTACTGTATTCTCTAGCTAGTTGGCATGAACGAAAACGTGGGTCCATTGGGCCCTGATGGTGGTGGGGACCCTGGTGGTGTCATAAAAGAACACCAGTCGGCTCCTGATGCGCCAGGTACAACTACAGATGCGTCCCCCGCTGGCATGGAATTGACTTTTCACACGGACCCAGCAGCGTATGAGGAACCCATCATTCCACAACCAGTCCACGAGGATGAAGGTGCCTGGCAGAATCCAGAAAGGCTAGTAACCTTCCAGTCTCCTGCTGTTAGTAGTGAACAACAGCCACGAAATCAGAAGCAATCCACACCTCCTCCGAAAAAGAAAACGGCTCCAGGGGGGGCACCTTCGTCGCAGTTCAGAGAACAATTTGATAACCTTATGAAGAGACTGGAAGATCGGTTCCAAAATGAGCGATTAAGTCTGGAAGAGAAACATAGTCGAGAATTGGAGGAAGCAATGGGGTACTTTAGTTTAAGTTCCAATGAACGAGAGGCAAAGCAGCAAGAGTTGCAAATTTCTCTCTTGGAGGATATAGGCAACATGGCCCAGCAGCTACACGAACTGACGGGAGCATTGGGCCCAGAAGATGATATAGAAAACCTCACTTTACCCAGCGATCCAAAAGTACTGGAAGATTACGCTAAAAGAATGCAGACTCTAGAGGAACAGTTCCAGACAGAAAAGGTCGAGCTTGAGAAGAAGCAAGCGTCGGAGATGGAGCAAGCTCTGGGGACGCTGAAAATGTCGTCTCAGCAACGGGAGGCTAAACAATATGAGCTGCAAGATCAGCTTTCAGCTGAAATAGGGGATATGGCTAAACAGTTGGAAGAACTCAACCGCGCAAAGGAAGCTTATGAATCCAAGATGGGGTCACTGAAACAGCAGCTAACAAAAGAGTAAGTATGCATATGTGCTTATTAGTTTCGGTACCTGCAATGAAGCAAATTGGCTCGAGAACTAATTGATTTTCTTTGTCTTGCATGTTGTGTTATCAGTAGTAACCAAGGTCGAAACACAAAAACCGAGGTACCGAAAATCGAGGATCCGAAACTCGAGTCGATATCGATACGACTAACCGACGTTGAACGAGAACGCGATGCAGCACAAGATGAGTTGCGCAGGCTCAAGGTACGTACTGCTCAGTACATAGGCTTTTTGGCACGGTGTCATCTTTTGTACTTCTCACTTTATGCTATGCCATTACTGTATTCTATTCATAGCTGGCTCTTCAAGTTACACATGGCGATCCTACTCCTCTAAGCCAGTATGCATCGGTGCCCCCAGCACAAGGGAGGAGAAATTTTGCCATGGAACGAGCTCTCTCACCAGAAGAGCATCTGAATATTGGAACTTTGCGGGCAAGGATTCAGCAAGTGGAGAATGAATTGAAAGTGGCAGCAAATACGCCGGGTGGAAGCGAAACCATGAAAGTCCTTCGTAGAAAAATGGAACGCATCGAGAAGGATCTGATTGCTGCTGAAGAGTCAACGAAGGAGCATTTCGCTCTGGAGCACCTGCGAGCAAGGATGGAGAAAGTTGAGAGACTTCTTTCGGAAGGAGAGCGTGCTGCGAAAGATTGGGAGGCTCTAGAAGACCTACGAAATAAGATTGGTAACGTTGACAGTGATCTCAGGGCAGTTGAGGAAGCTAAAAGAGAATTTGAGGCGTTAGAGGCGCTCCGTTCCAAAATGGAAGAAGTAGAATCAGAGCTCCACGCAGCCGAACAACTAGCGTCTGATCGTGAAAATGTTGAAAAGCTGCGAACACGTTTAGGGCAAGTTGAGCGCGAGCTGGGCGTAGCTGACCGCACTCCTGATGACCCTACTTCTGTTGAAAGACTTCTCAGCAGACTTGCGCAAGCAGAGAGATCGTTGGAAGACGCCCGGGAATCCACCAAATTCAGTGAAAGGCAGTATAATGCGGTCCCCTTAAGTGACGAACGCGGCCCAACCAAATTGGAGAGAGACGAAGAAGTAGAAAAGATTCTTGAACGGCTTGCGTTGGCAGAGAAGAAGTTGAAAGTGGCAAAAGATTCGGCTCAGCAACGAAACCTAGGCGGTCAACCGGTTGACCAAAGTCGATTCGCGCCTAGGGCCCCATCTACTACTCCCTTTGACGAACGGCAGTCGAAAATTAGGGCAAGACTGCAGGAACACTTGGATGAAAATGATCGTGGGCGACGAGATAATGAGAAAGAGGTTACTGAAAACGAGGAGGTTTCGCCCTGGCGGCAAAGGGATGATTTGCCGTCAGCCGGAAACAAAGAAAGCCGCGGATACAGGGCAAAATTTGAGGAACCGAGATCGCTTGGTGGGCTTTCCAGAGATAGGTATTTCGTACAAGACGTGCAACTAGACAGAGATCTTGGACCTCGGCCAATGAGGTATCAAGATGACGTCCCTCAAACTCAACCCCAGCCATCGCGGCCAACGAGATACAAAGATGATGTCCCTCACACTCAACCCCAGCCATCGCAGCCAAAGAGATATGAAGATGACATCGCTCAAGCTCAGACACCAGGAGCTATTGACCGTTTGGAAGAGAAGCTGGGGACTGATTTACTCGGAGCCGCAACGCGACCGTTGCGTCGAAGATGGGCAAGTAGAGCGCCAGATCAAGATATCAAACCTTCTAAGTCAATGCCACATTCAGTGTTAGGTAGCGACGAAGACAGATACTTGGCCGACCTTGAAGAACTAAGATATCAAAGGGCTCTTCTCTCGCAGAAATTCCCGAATCGAAGCTTTGAAGACGAGGAAAAGAAAGCAGAGGACAAGGATGCCTCCGGGCCTTCATGTCCTTCCTTCAGAGAAGTCATTCGGAACGAAGAGAAGCAACGGCTGAGGCAAAAAATGCAACCTCCTCGTGAAAAGTCGCCACCAAAGCAAAGGGTTGAAGAAGTTAAAACTGGTCAAGACCCACCTAAAGCAGGCGGGGACCCCCCTGAAGAAGCGAAAGCAAAAGACGAAAACAGCGATCCGCCTTCTCAGGCAAAGTACCTACAGGAACGGCTCCAGTCCCAGTCAAAAACAACTCGAGACCCTACCAGCAGCCAGACAAAAGATCGTCCCAGTCCTGATCCACCGGAGAGTGCTCAACCACTAGCAGTAGCCAAGCCTAAAGCCCCTGCTGCTGAAGCACCACCAAGGCGACCTCGCCCAGTTGTCGTGGTAACACAGACAAGAGTACAACCGGCTCCAGATGCCGGAGATGACTCGACTTTCTCGGAAGAGTTTCCCTCGACAGTACTGCCAGAAGATGTGCCGTCTCCACCAGAAGTCGAAACACCGAGAGCCAAGATCCCTTCTGTGGTACAGCCTGAGACTCTGATCCCCCCTCAACGTCAACCAAGAGAGGCGCCTGAGGAAGTGGACGCAGAAGTTCCGCCTCCGTTCATGTTACCACCTCCCGAAATGCCAGAACAACCAAAGGTCGAAAAGCTACCAGAGCCTCCACAACCCCCGCCACCACCACCGCCTCCGCCTCAACAACCACAGCAACCAATCATTCACCAGACGACTGTAGTAGGTGGCAGAGCAGCGGAAAGGGAGCGACGAGAAAGAGATCAATTGCTTCGTTGGGTGGTTGTGGTCATGTTGTGCGTGGCAGTCATCCTTGCCGTTGTCATTGTAGTCGTTGTGGTTTTGTTACGGGATACTAGCACTGATGTTGCACCAACGCCAAGCCCGTTTCCGCCATCGCAAACATTCAGTCCGACTGAATTCGGAGATCGCGGCAACCTCACTACCTCTGCCCCAACCACGGAAGGCGAGGGCAATGAGGGACCGTTGGACCCAACATTGGATGAATTGGACGGAGTGTTGGACGGAATGCTGGGGGAAGGCTGTCCCGAGCTTGACGATCCTCAGCCTTTATCTACCAATGGCGTAATCACCGATCGAAGCACCGAAGGTGCATTGTTCGATGCGTCCAATTTGTCTACATGCGGCTCTGTTCAGGAAATTGGAAACGACGGAGTTTGGTATGCCATGATTGGACTCGGCGAGACTGTAACGATTCACACTTGCACTCTATTTTTTCCATCTTTTGATACGCAGTTGCTGGTTTACACCCCTGCAAATCTGACCATGGGCTGCGGAGAAGGTTCCTCAGAGCTACAGTGTGTGACTGCGAACGATGACTTTTGCGGTCGGCAAAGTTCTGTGACGTTTTATGCCATGCGCGACGCTGCGTACTTTATTTACGTCAATGGCAAATCGACCGCTGGATTTACATCAAGTCAGTCTGCAGGAGACTTCGCACTAACCCTTTACTCTTCTCCAGAGGGGAGCTGCACGGGAGCTCTGGGGCCATTGGAGGTCACACCGGATGATAGCCAGCTCCCGGTCATACTAGTTGGGACTCTCATGGGGGGAACCTACGGTATTGACCCGTGTAACCCATCACTGGCCACTCGTACCGGAGAATTATGGTATTCTATCAACGGCACTGGAACAATGGTAATTGCTTCTACTTGTCATGCCGTAAGCAGCTTCCCAGCGCGATTAGCAGTTTATTCGGGAGATTGTGATGATCTGCTTTGTGTAGCATCAGATGACGAGGACTGCGGGCTTGGTAGCGAGATATCTTGGTTTGCTGAGGAGGATGTAGAATACAATCTTTTGGTCTACAGTCCTGAGTTTGTTTCAGACGCAACGTTTGGTATTTCGGTTCAAGCGGTGTCTTAGATGGCCCTTATAATTCATAAATACAAATCGCATGTCTAGCAGTAGGAACACTTATTCATGAAAACGAATGGAATCAATCGTTTTAGTGCTCTCAGCCTATGTTGTAATTTATGCTTCTCTAGAACTTTAATTTGTGCGCGCAGGCGGAGGAAATAAAACCAGTGCCAATACAGGCGGGACGCATAATAATTGGTTGTGATCACGCCATGGCACCACCATCATTCGGTAGCAATTCTAATTCTTTTTCGGCAATCGGATCCGTCTTATGTTTGAAATGCAATAGAAAAGTCAAAATCAAACCAAGAAAAGAAAGGATAAGATAATTTCTTCCCTGTACTCTGTAGCTTTGTATCTCCTGGAAGTGTTCAGTGGAAAAATAGTCCACAATATACGCTGAGGTTGGCCATTCGAGGGGAAGAAGTGAGTGAGTATCAATGAATTATAACTCGTTTCCACGCGAAATCAGCTCATATTGTTTTCTCCACTTACCTTCGCATTTCTTGCAATTTCCATAGATTGAAACAAATGGCCAGTCATCATATCCAGGAGGTTGATCAGCGTTGTACGTAGATCCTGACATGTCATAGTCAAATAGGTCGTAGCATGCATAGTCACCCCAGCTAAAGGTTGTGGGAAAAGGGGGAAAGAGAAAACTTTGTCAGAGAAAAACATACTTTCTGATCCACTAGTTCGTGGAAGTTCGCCATCACGGTTCAGAAGGGGCGATCGTCCGCTCCCTCCTTGCCAACAGCTACTTACATGCTCCCCCAATCTTGGGTGTCCCAATAATTATCTTCGACCAAATCATCATCCCAGTAGTACGTGAGAGCTGTTCCGTCAACAACTTCTTCAGCAAGCTCATCAGCATATTCCTCATATTCGTCGAGCTCCTCTTGGAGCTCTTCATTTTCCTCCTCCAAATCCTCCACCTCATTTTCTTCATCCTCAACATCTTCCTCGAGTTGTTCCTCTTCGTAGTTTGCATCGCCATTGTTGTTGTTGGCGTTGTTATTGTCATTGTTGTTGTTGGCGTTATTGTCATTGTCATTCAAAAATCGACGGAACTTCCCATCATTGTTGTTTTTGTTGTTGTCATCTTTCTTCTCAGCCTCGCACATGGCGCCTTGAACAAATGCCTGGCATTGCTTGCCGTCTTCCGTGGGACATGCCCACTCCCCGCCCCAAGCGACTATGTTTTGGTAGTAGAGTCATAGAAAGGTCATGATAAGTTTTAACAAGGTGAGGCATCGCGCGTAGACTGCTTCCTTCTTTCGCACAATAAAAATAAATACACTTACCCTCCAAGTCCGTTCGAGTCACATCACCGTCATTGTTGTCGTAATTCTCATAATCAAATCCAATGATACGAGCTTTGCCACGATAAATCTCTCCTTCTGTCAACGATTTGTTGGCATATGTGGCCAGAGACATTAAGCTCGCCGCCAACAAAATCATAGTAATAATGGCAACAATGCGATCCAATCGTTGACGTCGGAGTTCCTCAGCAATTTGTTGCCAGAGACCCATGGCAATGACGGCGGCGACACCGAGCAGGCGCAACCAAACGGGGGCACTGGAAACAACGAGAATGAGGTAGGTCACCAAAGAGAGTCCCAACGACAAGGAAACGAGAACAATGTTACGAAGGCGAGTGATTTTGTAGCGCCTAGGTTGTTCCTCTTCACATTCCACCATGGAAGAAGAATGCCTATTGGACTGGTTGTTGTTAGCAGCAGCAGCAGCAACAGGATCGCTCAGGTCTTGATCCTCCATCGAGCGATCGGAGGATGGTGCCGCACTCAAAGCTAGGTCATCGTCAGGATTGTTTGGTGGTGGCTGTTGTTTTTTCTTGGCAAAATCTTCGTGGGATCCCACGCTTTCCAAGCCCACAGGAAGATTGATCGTCTTGTTGAGGTCAATTTGCAAAAGGTACCAGTAGATCATGTACATGGCAAACAAGATGCCGGGCATCACAAATGTGAGAATAGCCTTCATGTGTCCTTCATTGTGTTCTTGCATGGTTGAGGTTTGACTCAATACGATACGATGGATTCTTCGGCGCAAAATCTAGAATAGATTACTAGTAGTGTTTGATGTGATCACAACAAACGAAAGAATGAATAGAGCAACAGTGCCGGATTCACTCTTCGGGCTAACTGTGTAGTTAACGACGACAAAAAGAAGTACTGGTAGCTCTTCTGCCAGATACCATACAGGAAACAGTTGTCAACTGATCGGGCAACAATCCACTACTATTACTAGACTACCAGTAGCTAGTAGTACGTCGTAGTACGGTACTGTAGTGAGTCAATTCGTACTCCTACTCTAGCTAGAATAGCTAGCTAGCCCTTTCCGCGTGCTTGAGCTAGCTAGCTAGCTAATAATAGAGAGTCCGTTATTATCGGATGATATCGGATGAATGAGATAGTCGTGCTTTTGAACAGCCGACGCGAGGAGGCCCGGCGCGCATCAGATCGGAAGCAAGAGAGAGCTGCAGACTCGCATAATTAACCAATGATAGGCTTAGGTTCAACATCATGATAGGGATAGGACTTTTATTAAAGACGCACGTTATTTCCACTTTGAAACAACGCCACCTCATCTTTTTGTTTTTCACGCCAACGACGCCATTACCATTATTCTTATTCTCATGGGAAAAGTAGAGTATGTACCAATGTATACGTCGTTGACAAAATCGTCCGATGGATTAACAAGAAACCTACAATGACTAGCTAGCGGGCACTCTTTCCATTGCCACAAACTAAGCAATGAAAAATCGAAAATGAAAAAGACTGTCACTTGCTTACTGGCAAACCTGTTTTGCCTGAGTTCTTATGGCTTTGCTCCTTCCTGGTCATCACAGGGTCGGCTGCAGCCCATATCTACCCTCGCCAGAGATGCCCGCGCCCAAAAGACGGTGTGTTTTTCTTCGTCGTTGAGTTCAGAATATTTTCTCTTGTCCTTTGACGGCACCATTGCAGATACCACAGAATACAGAATATCTCAAGGCATTGACGTGGCCTTGGAAACATGGCCACATTTGAAAGAATTGTTGGACAGTTTTGATGAAGATGATACGTGGCTTCGAAATAAGTTGAGAGCATTGTCTCACTGTTTAATTTCTCGACCCGGCGTGAGCCTCACGTGCGATTACGCACTCTTGGCACGATGTCTCATGGAAGAGCAAGAACTGGATTTGGGACGCTCGAATGGTTGCTCGGGAAAATATGCTTCGAAATTTCATCCTCAACAAAAAGCATCGTCAGGATCATCCAGAAGCAATAATAGTGGCAGGCGGCCTCTCACTGTGGGCGAGATTTCTACCAATTGGAACAAAGGAGGTTGTCTGGCGGAAACGCTGCTCACGCGATATCACGTCAACTACAAGAATCCACTCCCGATACTTCAGGAAACAGTAGAGGCTTTGCAGCAGGAGGGAAATGTAAGTACAAGGGGCGTTGGAATTCTGGCAATACAAGTTTTACTGGTTTGGTCCGATGCGTGCTAACATCGAATTGCTGTGAAAATATTCAAAAATGTCACAGGATTCAATCCTTCCAAAAGTGAATGACGCCGTAGTAGATCTGTTACTAGATGCTTCCTCGTACGAGAGGAATATCGTGGTTACCGTCGGCCATGAGTCAGAGCAGGCCCTGGCAAGGAAAACTCTTTCCTCTGTTTCCGAGGGAGTACAGATTTTGCCGGTGCAATCCACGCATAAATCACTCTACGAGGGATTCCTAGAGCAAATTCCCACGGGCTCTACTGTCTACGTCATTGACAGCTCCTGGGATGCCCTCGAACAAGGAATAGCTTTGTTTGGGGACAACATTCCTCGGGCAACCTGTGGCACGGCAACCGTTCCTGGATTTGACAACCTGCGATTGTCCCTGAATTATCCCAAGTGGTCGTCGCCTTCCTCCATGTTGTCTTCTAGTGGCAGCACTCCGATTAGTCAAGGCGAGATTACTCAGCAAAACGAAGCCATGATGAATCCATGGACCGTGCTTCTCGACGAGCAGACGTTTTCAGAATTACTCTCCGCTCGCATTGTCAGTTCCTCAAAAGTGCGCTAACTAGCTAGTGCATTTCCCGGTTGGTGTGCATTCATGATGGTAGCGGGATGCTGTTGCTAAAAAAAAATCATTAATTTTTACTTTCACTAAAAAATGATCTGAGAAGATGAAATGCTAGGCAGTCCAACACCCAGAGACCACTGCGTAGTAGTTAGACGCACTTCTTAGGTGACTGCTTCATCGTAGTGCATGACTGTGTTATGCAAAAATTTACTTGTTTGACATTTTGAGGTAGAAGGCAAGAGGAACAAAATAATCGGCCAGCGTGTGGTGACAGTTTGCTTGACAGACATGTTGGAACCAGGGAGCTATCCTTGCGTTTCGGGGCATGAAAAGAATGCGATGATTACCAAATAATGATTTCAAACAAGCCAGACATAACACATACAGTACCATACTCTATAGCTAGAGTAGAGCTGGAGCTGGCAAGTGCGTAGCTAAACACCGTTACGACGTACCAGAAACTGCACCAGAAAAAATATGTTGTGATCGAAGTAGCAAAAATTCTCAGACGAGGGACTCGAACCCTCGATATCAAGTTATGTAGAAAGTTGAAAGCAGGTTCGCCGCACACATGATCGGTCACACTGAGTCAGCATTTCGCGTGAATGAAGCTACTGTACTACTAGTACACTCTATCTGCTCTTGCTATTGTGTACCAGGTACTAGTAGTGGTCTAGTAGTAGTCTACCACTACAGATAGTACGTCGTAGGACTGGCTCTACGGTAGTACTGTACGTACAGCAGATTCCCCAAAACCGTGTGCGTACAGTTTGACCCACAGCAAATTCACTGGCCCAAGCAAAGATAGAGCAGCTACATGGAATACCGTGGTGAAATGTGTAATTCGCTCCCAATAATTGCGTAGTGAAAATTGTCCAAACAGCAACGTAAATTCCAGTGAGTGCTATATCGGACATGCAGGTCGCCGTCAATGGCGCCATATGACCTCTTCACTCAGCTGTGAAGCTAGTATTCCTCACAAGTTAGCTATTACCAGTACGCTAGAAGGTATCACCAGGACAGACAGAAAAGATAACTCTCGTCGGCAATTAAGAAGCAGCACTATGAAACGAAGTAGTTCGAGTTCATGTCCTACAGATGCTGGCTTTGGTTTATTAAGCTCTGTGATATTATTTTTCTTTGCGGTATTTTCACACATCCCATTGGTGCATGCCAGCGTCACCATCCTCAATGCCACCGCGTTGACAACCAGCAGCATTGGAAATTCAAACTATGATCATCAAGTGATCGTACAAAACAACGAAAATGACGTCTTGGACGATATCTTGATATTTCGATGGGACAACCCAGGAGACAATGGCGTCTTGAACGCCTCGTTTGAGCACACCACCAAGTCCCAAAACAACAAGCCTTCGTGGTTGGCGCTCGGGTTTTTCGATTCCTTTCGCAATACCGTACCCATCTTTGATGATACCTTGGACCAAGCCAATGGACAAGCAGTTGTAGGAACTCTTTTCTTTGCTAGTCCTGCGGTCTTTAAATTCAGTTTGGGGGACCCTCATGGCCGCATGGCCAATTCGGAGGAAAATCAAGTGGCGAATGGTGGCTGTCTCTTATACACATCTCCGAGCCCACGAGACTAAGGCGAATCTCGTATGCCGTCTTCTGCTTGAAA
>ENA-ORBV01015981-ORBV01015981.1-microbial-mat-metagenome-genome-assembly--contig:-NODE-15981-length-10960-cov-5.876872_pt1 | contig 10960 bp, 8 predicted proteins | sample MGYA00237777_ERZ505514 | MGnify/ENA primary metagenome ERZ505514 (study PRJEB26160, sample SAMN06269048) | microbial mat metagenome | isolation source: Oligotrophic lake microbial mat | place...
TTTTCAAGCAGAAGACGGCATACGAGATTCGCCTTAGTCTCGTGGGCTCGGAGATGTGTATAAGAGACAGTAGTTTGAGTGTTTGACCCACGAATCTCCAACGTTCATTACGAACGATTACCACAGAATGACGTTGATACTGCGCTCCCATTGGCCTGCGATCCATGGTCATCCCCATCTTCTCCTTCGAAGTTCGAGCGAGAGGCCAAACGTAACACGGATCCTCAAACTTCCTGCCTTTTGGAAGAAGCTCGGTCCCTAATCGAGTTCGTACGTTGATAAGTAAAATATCAAAGACTTAACAAGTCTAAAAACGTTTTTATCAAAGTCATTATAAAGCCAGAGTAAACACATCACTGACGTCATGGTCTTCCGACAAAGTCATCGGCAGCACTTTTTATTGACCGTTGTTGCAACGATCCTTTCTGCTTGGCTCATATGTGCTTGTAATGCTTCGTAGGAACGATACGACGTATTTGTTCCAAAAGGGATGAACGAATTGTTTGGTCGGCCACCTCAAGAGGAGAAAACCCAATAGCTCGTTGTCGTTTTAATCCAAGATAATATTAGTTGCTGTTTCATGTTGGCTGTAACCAAGTAAAAATTATATAGACAAGATGATTGAAGGCATTCGGCTTGCCTGGAAGATATTTTCCTTTTCCGATGTGAAATCTTCGTCCTCCTCTTCTACCAGCAGTGCTACTCCAGACCGATCCCCATCGGCATCCTTTCAACGTCGCCGTCGACATAGAAGGGTACCCCTGCATCGAGCTTGCAGTTTGCCTCTGCCAGGTAATTCAGGAGGAAGAGTCACTCGACCAGGAGCTTATCAAATTGTTCGCACCCGAGGAGCAGCACGACAACATCGTGTAGCGATTCCACAAGGTGTGGAACCAGGAACCGAATTTACCACAATCGTGGCAGGCTTTGAGCGAGTTGTAACGTGTCCACCCACTTCGAGACCAGGCAACTTTGTCAGAATTTCTGTTCCAGGACACGCACAAAGCAAACAATTTTTTTTGAAAATGGCGCCTTTAACCAGATTACCAGTACCATTGTTACAACAGAATATGGATACCATCGGCAGTACTAAACAAAGGGCCAACGCAAAGAACAACAAAATCAAGAGTGAGACAAACTTGGTAAAAATCAAAGTCAAAGTACCTGTGGATGTTCAACCTGGGACAATCTTTTTGGCAAAATCCAAACACGACGGCAAGCAATATTCGGTCACTTGTCCCGCCAAAATTCCACGCAATCGCAAACTCAAATTTATGGTTCCTGCTACCAGAGTCGAAGAGGATCGGGAGGCTACGGATCTGGATACATCTCACAGTAATAGTTGCGTTGCCTGCATGAATGCTGCTGCTGGGTCTTTAGAGGCAAAGAAACAAGGAGATACCAATGCTGTTTATCTACGCTATGATGAAACATTGGCACATGGATGGATGAGACAAGTTTGTTCGGAACATAGTTGTCCATTGTCGCAATGGGTCTACAAGCCAAAGGATGAACAAATGGACGATTCAGCCATAACCGTCAAGGACCATCAAGAAGATGGTTCCCTGGAATCGTCGTCACACTTGGCCTTTTGCCGTAGCATGACGACTCTCCCAGGCAGAGACAAACGCCTACAAACGGGCATCCTGTCATTCGTCCCACCCAGTCAAGCTGGTCCAAAATCAAGCTTGCCAAACAATGCAAATGATGCCGATCGAGATCTTACCGACATTCAGGCATTGCCTCTGGACGAAAAGACCGAGTGGTTTCGTACGACCTGCCAGAATTTGGGAGGATTGTGGGAAGACGGAAACATTAAAGTCGTAGTTCGTCGCGACTTTTTGCTTGAAGACAGCGTCAAAGCCGTCATGAGCTTGTCCCCTGCCAACTTGCGGCAGCCATGGCGTTTGGAATTTGTCGGCGAACCTGCCATTGATAGTGGTGGTGTGACACGCGAGTGGTTCGAACTTGTTTCGGAAGAACTAAATGATCCCGAACAGGGTTTGTTTATTACAACCAATGTAGCAAATCAAATGTGTGTCGACATTAATCCAGACAGTGGTAAGGATCAGTGCAAACAGACAGGGATGGAAATCACGCAAAATCTTTCGCTTCCATCATCACGAACCACCTCTTACTTTTATCCTCCTTTCCTCAGCTGTAGCTTTTACTGCTGGAGACCACTTGGTTCACTATCGCTTCGCTGGACGTCTCCTGGGACGCGCCTTGTTTGACCAACAGATTGTCTGTGGAAATCTTGTATCGTACCTTTACAAACACTTGCTGGGGTGGCCCGTAACTATGCAAGACTTGGCGGAGCAAGACAAACCCTACTATGATTCGCTGCTCATGTTGCAAAACATGAAGGAAGTCCATTTGGAATCCATGTGCTTGGATTTTACGGCCACAGAGAGAGTTGCTGGCAAGCCCACCACTGTGGAACTAGTACCAGGAGGTGCCGATATCACAGTGACAAAGAGTAATCTCGAGCAGTTTTGTGAGGCCATCCTTCGCTATCGTTTGATGGAGCGGATCAAACCGCAGCTAGCAGAGCTTCTACTGGGGTTCTTGGACGTGGTACCCGAGTATGCTCTGGCAATATTTGATTCCAAAGAACTCGAGATCTCTCTTTGTGGTCTTCCGGAGATTGATATAGATGATTGGAAGTCACATACACACTACACCGGCCTGCTTCAGGATGGCGCCGAAAACTGCATCGTTCAATGGTTCTGGGAGATAATCGATGACATGGACTCTGAGATGAGGTCTCGCTTGCTCCAGTTCGTTACAGGAAGCTCTGGAGTACCGGTCAGAGGGTTTGCAGCACTTCGTGGCTCAGATGGTACAGTGAAGCATTTTGCTCTTCACGGGACCAATATAAACCCCAGTTCATACCCCCGTGCTCAGTAAGTGTGCCATTTGAATCAATTTCCGAACATCACGCTTGCTCGCTTGAACTTAAGCAAGTGTCTCTCTTTTCGTCCCATCACACAGTACCTGCTTCAATCGACTCGACTTGCCCCGTTACGAGACGAAAGATGACCTATATTCGAAGCTGACGAACGCAGTGGCTCTCTCCGCTGTAGGATTTGGCATGCACTAGCTAGAAGCAAGTCTCTCTATATCTATACACATTCACTTACATCTCGCCAGCCGTGGCGCGGGTAATTTGCGCTACACACTCCCTCGAACATTTTCAAAAGCTAGTTCACTAAGAAGTACATAATACAAACTATAAGCCTGTCTATTTCCTATGAGAGACTTTCAAAGTGTTTTCTTGAGTTTATCCCTTGGTTGCGGGGCAGGGAGTCGGTTAAGGAACCGATAGCGCAAACATATTGAACTTTGAACAGCAAACATGTCAAGCGCAACCTATGCAGACAACGCAGGCGAATGCAGTTAACTCAAAAACTTATTTGTTCATTTGGTGGCCTAAGAGCTGTAGATAGACTCATACATTACTGCATCGTGATGTGAAAGTGGTCTGCGATGCAGTTATTCTCCAATATGTATGTTGCCAGTACACGCGATTGGTGGCTGCAAATGAAAGGCGTTCTTGGCAACAGTGCAAAGGAGAAGTAAGAGCCCACCTTCTGGACAGGGGCAAGGGAGTGCCCAGGGGATTCATCATCCCTTTTACGTCGGTTGGGATTGGACATTGCCCCCCTGTGGGTTATACATAAGAGTGTAGTGCCTTCTCTCAAACAACCGTTAGTCTTCGATGGGAAAAGCTTACTCCATGTCAAAACCAACGGCGGATAGGGTGATCGACGCTCTTAACTTCTCCTGCAGCTCCTTCTTGCTATCATACAGTGGAAGATCAATCCGATTGAAGCATGTACTGTGGTATTTAAAAAAGTAAGAAAAAAGTTAGCGCGAGATTCATGCTTGTACAAAACCCCGTGCGGCTCGCAAACTCTTTTCTGTACTTACTGTGCTCGCGGATAAACTCCAACCTCCATTCCGTGTATTGCAAACTTTTTAATGTTACCATCATTCCCTTGCAGGAATGCAAAGCCTCTCGAGGGGACACCAGAGGTGCCCGTTACGAACTGCAGAAGACGAGCCTTCATTTCTTGGTCGAAGTCATCGCGTACAACTTCCCAGAACCACTGCACAACGTGATGCTGTCGTCCCTTGCCTTCGAAAATGCCAGAATAAATTGAATTGGCTTCCCAGTCGTCCATTTCTATTGTTGGCAGTCCGCACAAGATCAGTTCTAGCTCGTTCGAATCAAAGACTGTAAGCGCTGGCTCTGGTACAATGTCAAAGAAACCGAGCAACAATTCAGTCATCTGAGCCTTGAATCGTTCCAGCATTTGGTACCGTAAATTCGCCTCCAGGTAATCCACAAGGTTTCCCTGAGTGACTTCTTTCATGGCACCCCCTTCAATCAATTCAACTTCGCTGTTAGCGCCCATATTCTCTTCCGTGACGGTGAAATCTAAGCACATTGCCGACACGTCCTCCATTTGGGCCAGCTTCTTCAGGGACTGGTAGTACTCTTCATCTTGTGTTGAGAGATCTTCAAACGTGATAGGCCAGCCGAGCAAATGCTTGAAGACATGCCGTGCCATGTGGCCTTTCACGATTTGACGATCAAACAGCGCGCGCCCAAGAACACGGCCAAGAAAGCGGAAGTAAACCAAATGGTCGTCCGGACACGAAATGTCTGTGCCGTGAAAGGGCGGAGTGCAGGACGGAAGCGAGTGAGTCACAGGAATCGATCGAAACAAGGTCACCTCATAGATCTTCACTTTTCGCACTTACCACTGGATGGATTAATAGTCACACATGCTTGGTTGTTGACGCTGCATTTCCACAAACCAAAAGCTGGGTCCATTATCTGCTCAGTGACCAACTGAAACCATTCTCGAGTAACACCACCGGAGTCAATGCCGGGCTCTCCTAAGAACTCAAACCTCCACCGTTTGCGCAAGTCATCGCGGCCCAAGCTCATAATTGCATCCAAGCTGTCGTTCAACAGATACTTCCGCCGGATGGCAACCTTGATGTGGCCGTCTTCCCAGGCCCCTGTCAGTTGGTTGCAAATGTTGTGGAACCACTGTGTCTTCTCTTCGAGCGACTTGCCTTGAACGGCCGCTATGTCTGCATACGATACCAGCGTCCGGTTATGCACCACCAACTTGGAATCCACCACCGCGTCCTTGGCTGGAACAAGTTCAATGGTTCCCGTTCTCATACGAGCGTCATTCCCTTCCAGATACGTCAACTTCCTCACATAAGCTGACCGTTTGAAATCAAATTTCTCCATGGCATTAACATCCAAGGCCGCAGCTCGTGCACTTCCATCTCCGCCTCGATCGTGGCTGTGGCTGAAGCCCGCGTCGTTGTCGCCGCCATGGGCAGGATTGTCCACCTCGTCCACCACAGGGCTGCCGCCTTTACTGTTGACACGCACCCATTGAAATTTCATGTCCGTCACGCGAATGGTGCGGCACCATCCACCTGTAGCACTTTCATAACTTAATTGAATGTGTCCCAGCAGCTCCTGCACGGGCAATTGGAAGCGAATCTTTTGGCCCGAGGTAACATTGGGAGGGCATGTAACCAACACACGTTGTCCATTGGCCACTAATGCAAAAGGTTCATTGGGTCCCACACCCGGTGGTACTGCAACTTCAAAGACTTGCGTTTTGGGAGCCGCCATAGGCTCTTCTCGTTGCGTGGGAGGGACGATACGGACCTTCATGTTGGGGCCAGCATTCGGCGGACAAGTTACCACAAATCGCTGGCCACTGACATCGACTGTGAACTGCATTCCGGGGTAGATATCAGGAGGAATGGTCACAAGAAAGGTCTGTGCAGTACCTCCTGAATCAGTAGCGGCCTTATTGACACTAAGTACTTCTGCCGTCATTTGTACTGACCCTCCTCCTCCTGGACCGTCGGCAGCTGTCAACGGCGCCATTTTCAACGGCGTGTGATGAGTGACCGGCTCCGGTGGAAGGGTAATTTGCAACGATTGACCAGGCTTGGAGGTATTAGGACATCGGACACGAACGCGACGAGGCCCAGCATGGACTGTGAATTCACTTCCTGGGCTCACACCGGCCGGTACAGTGACGCGGTAGACTTGTGCCGGTCCTGAGGCAGTCCGAGTGACCGCGTATGCCCCGGGTCGGGTCGTTTCTGGTCCTCTATTCGCAGCATTATTACTGGGATTACTACCTGCGGGCGGAGGTCCACCAGCTCCTTGGGGTGGTGGTCCTGATGCTGAAGGAGGAGCCGAAGCGGCCGGTGGTCCATGCGCTATGTTGGACCCTCGTAGGATCACGTTTGGGTCGGCAGTGGTAGAAGGCATCGCTGCTGTTGGGTTCGTTCCTGCAGGATTCATGTTCATCGTATTCCCGTTGAGTGGTCCAACGCGATTAGGTGCTGAAGTCATTGATGAAGGGGCACGAGCAGCAGGCGGCGCTGAGGCCGAAGGGGGTTGCGCGCCCATAGGGCATCGAAAGCCAGGATATGTGCTGCGCGGATTCATGGCGTGATTGCTGTTGCTATTATTATTGCCTGTCTGGTTGTTGTTGCCAGGAGCAAGAGGTCGATTTCCCGGGTAGGTGGACGCCTGGGAGGGCTGACCCCCTCCAATGATTCGAATGTTGAATGGCAGCGGCATCTTGTGACTTTGCAAGAACCAATTGTATATGAAGGGTCAGTGGTTTTTGAAGTTTTAAAATGTCTTTTTCTGTATTTTCTCGGGCTTATAACGCAGCTGGTAGACTTCCAATAGAGCACAAACTTCTGGTGGAAACAATATTTTCCTAAATTGGCTAGTGGAAGGAGAGACGACGGCAATAGCTGGGTCTTGCGTGGGACAGGCGTGTCGTATTTCAGTCCTTTTTCCCTTTCGTCTCGGATTGTTGCGTGTTTACTACTAGACAAAGAAAACCCAACTGCTTTTACTTTTCACTACTACGCTATCTCTCTCTGACTGGTTGTCGCTTGAATGGCATGCCTCTAGTTTCTGTGGATAGGTTCAGTCTATCTAATATAGATGATGGATGTGTTTGTCGTAGTCTTATTTTATTTGCTGTTTGCTGTGAGTGAGTGGCGTCGTCCACAGTGTCCGTAGCCAACTCAACTAAACCGTGATTCATCACAGTGAGGGTTAGTATTGCTTTGCTGCTGCTGCTCCATGATTTATCGGTGATCGGCTATTACGATACATCGCGTTGTTTCGTGTTGCGAAGGCACGAGCTTGCAAAGCTGTCGAGATTTAGTCGTGCCGTTAGAGCTAAGGTTAGACTTTGAGCCTCACGGGAAATCAAATCTCTCCGAGTTCACCGGATACGGAAAAAAAGATTGAGTCGAGTCATGAACACGTCGTCATTGGGGAACCGAATCGAACTGGAGCGGCCAATCGATCACTGATTCATTCGTTCAAGTCCACCTAATAACCACCATTCTGCGTGCCGATCCAGGAATTCTCGCGCTTTCTTCAACCGGCAAGACGAACATGCTTGAACAAACACAATACAGAACCTAGCTAGAACGTATTCTTTGAGAAGACAATCTAGCTAGAAGGTTGGATTAGGTAGATTCAAACTAGTATGCATGTTTAGGTGTGTATATCGTTCTATTTTGTGTGCAGACGGAGGGCCACCATTCGATTTCATGGCCAAAAAGGTAGAATATCCAATCGTCGGATATATCAATTCAAATGTTTAGGCAAGGAGACCCATTTCACCACCATTCTTTTTCGCCAACTTGATCAAGTTGGTTCGAAGGGTTTTGGGTGCCTCGGCCATCCACTCGTCCATTTCGATAGAACCGTTGCCGTCAGCATCGGCTCGTTTGAAAATCCCGTCCACTTGTTTGGCTTCCAACCAAGTAAATCCTAGGGATTGAAGAGCTACCTGCAACTCTTCCTTGTCAATGGTACCGCTTTCGTCCTTGTCTGCCAGACGAAACAAGGATCGTAGAACGGCATCACCAAAGGCGGTACTCGATGTGTCTACGAACGAGCCAATCACATCCGAGTGCAGAGAAATCACTTTTCCTCGCACTTTGTTCAAAAGTTGATCGCCCATGATTCCCTTGACAAACAAGACCATGGGAGAAAATACACCGTCCTTGCCGTGTCCTCCCTTGGCGGGAGTAGTCTTTTTAGGTGCTTTTTTGGTTTCTAGTTGTTCCACAGGGTCGGTTGTCATTTCTTGACGTTCCATCGCTGGAGGATGAGTGTCAACAACATTTTCCTCTTGCACTGTTGGGCGTTCCAAAGTGTTAGATTTGTAGGAAGCATAATAGGGCTCCTGTTTATTCGACATGTGCAAAGCTCGGTGACCAACGAATGCAGGCCTAGAACTCATGGGCTGGAAGGAAGCAGCAGAAGCTGCGAGAGCGATGAAAGCGGCGGTACGAATCATTGTTGAATTATTATTTGTTTTTGGTTCGACAATCTTTGTGTTGTGAGCTTGATCTATGTTGTTGCAAACAATCCGGTCAATTTGTGAGAAGGTCCCACTGTACTGATCGGTTCCATGCATGATCCACTTGACAAAGCTTCCGCGTCATTTCATCACCCATCACTTCCAGTCAGATTCATGTACTAGTATGATGCTGAGCAATGATCGCCACTGCCAGTTATGCCACGTCTTCATGAGGTGATTCATCGATATTCCTGTAGTACGAGGATTTGCTGTCGTCCTAGTAGCCGGTGTGATCGATTCATTCATTCCTTTGAGCGCATGCATACCACGTATCATTGGATTGATTACAATTGCGGGATCGTGTTAGTCGCGGGTATTCATTTTGACTATACGAAATGTAGTGCACGCAATCGTGCCACGCACGATTTACTGGTCATTACTGGGTCCTCGCGTCACTGACGGAAACACCAACGTACACCTCGTCATCCAACGTCACAGAATTTCTCCAAGCTTCTGCATGCACGGCGTTCTCTACTAGTAGGTCTAGCTAGCTAGCTAGCTATTAGTAGAGTAGAGTAGCTACAAGTAGCTAACAATAGTTTACTGCTATCTGTACTTTAGTCCCACAGGCTACGTTAGCTAGCTACTAATCTTAGTAGCTCTAGAAGTACGACGTAGACTACAATGATAACACAGTACAAGCAAAGCACGCGCCAACCTAGGTGGGCCGCAGGTGTGGAATGTCTGGCAATTTTCTCAGGAAGGACGAGGGCTTTGCGCAAAGGACAGACCGTGGCCAACATGAAGCGACTGTCATAGCAAGCTGCTTGACCCACGTTCCGCTCACAATCACTACTACTATAGTATCACTTTCTCGCTCTCCAAGTAGTAGCCAAGCTGCCGCGAACAACTCTGACAAACCTCATCATGCGATCCAAGCTGGAGTGAGGAAGCTGCGCAGAGGAAAGACAAGCATCGTTTCTACTACAGTAATACCATATTTAGTGGCTGCTTGGCGGACCTTCTCTCTCACCAATCGCTATCATCTTTATTGCTCGTCTCGCTAGCTAGTAGCCGCAAACACTCCAGTTCTAACAAACCTGATATTGTAAGCCACCAACCTGTTTTTTTTTTTCATCTCTGTCCGACGCTAAAGATTATTTACTTCAAGCCAGTGATACAGATCACTTGGCAGAAACTAAATACTTTTCGTCAAAGATGTGGTGTAGCAAACCGCTTGATGATTTCGTGCCACGGCAGTCCACAAGTCTACAAATTGTAAAAGGTGCCCATCGCCTTCGGCCCATACATCCATGAAAAGATGTGTGTTGTACCGCGTCGTACCTAGCTTTTAATTGACAAAGATTCTAGCCATCTAGCCTCATCTAGATTAAGCAAATATCCACAGCGAAGTCAGCACCGCGAAGTTTCTTTTACGAATTAGTTCTATCACGCTGAACGGAGAGGCGGGTGACTGATTATTGGGTCTATTGTGGGGTTTTCTTTAGGCCAAGCTCTACAAGCATCAGGGATATCATAGTCGATTTTTGGTCTATACTCTCCAATTCAGTTGCAGAATAGCCCGATGTGCATCTTCCTCGTGATTCTGTTGCACGTGATGTTTTTGTCGTCCTCCTTCTACTAAAGCAAAGTAACAATCTTCCAACAATCGTTGTGTCGAAGCATGCAACTCCAATGTAGGTGTTGTGAAGGTTTCCATGAGGGAATGCAAGGCTGCCAAATTTTCTCGGCCGACATTTTCCATGACAAAGACAGTGGTGGCTTCTGTGGCCCCGGAAGATTGTCGCACCAATAATTCAGAAACCCACCCTCCCGTCGCCGAAATGGCCTTGGCCAGGTTCTCGGTCAAGGCTTGTCGGTCTTGCACATTGGCACTGGCTTGCAATTGAAAGGTTGGTTCTGGTTGTTCTGATGAATGATCACGATGCAGATGAACTGGCTCCATTGCGGTGGTGGTGGTGGTGGCAGAAAAATAGGCAAGGGGAGTCGTGTTGTGGTGAGCAGGAACGTGCATTCGGTCGACAGACGCGGCACTAGACGCCATGACATGAAAGCCACGAGGCGCAACAACAAGTCTTTGTTGTCGTGCGTTCATGGCGATAGCTCGCGAGAAGAGAATTCGAGTAGGCATTCGGGAGGTCATGGTTGTTAATCTAAAATTGGAATACAAATATTATAACAGGTGGATATTGTTGTGGCGTCGCAGGAAGAAAGTTTGTGTTGTACGGAAGAAATTTGTGAAGCTCGTGATGGCATTGTTGTCTTGGAATAATTCGGGGGTTCTTGTTTGTTGATGGCAAGTGTTCTTCGTTGCATTATCACGCTGTGCAACGTACGCGAAAGTTGAACCGTGTTTCGAAAAGTTTGAATGAATTCCGAATCAACAGGAAGGTTCGAAGAAGCTCTGGGAGGAAACGGCAATTTGGCTGGTTAGTTGTCAACAGCATTGCTACTGTACTCTCTCTAGCTAGAGTAGACTACAAGTTATTGTACAAGCCAGCTAGAGTCTAGGTCTAGCTAGTAGTAGCAACACAGGTAGTGCT
>ENA-ORBV01015982-ORBV01015982.1-microbial-mat-metagenome-genome-assembly--contig:-NODE-15982-length-10960-cov-5.715244_pt1 | contig 10960 bp, 9 predicted proteins | sample MGYA00237777_ERZ505514 | MGnify/ENA primary metagenome ERZ505514 (study PRJEB26160, sample SAMN06269048) | microbial mat metagenome | isolation source: Oligotrophic lake microbial mat | place...
GGGTGTCGGTGGGCGTGCAGATGCTGACGACGTCGACCGTGCCGCTCGCGATGAGCGCGGCGGCATCCGAGAATCGCTCGGCACCGTGAATCGAGCGGACGAGCGCGGCGGCATCGGCTGTGGCGGTGGCGAGATTACCCGTGGATGCGGCCATGGCCCGCTCGATGTGCGGATCCGCGACCGCCGCGATGCGGGCCTCGGCGCCGGCCGCCATCGCGGAGCGATAGGCCGCGAGATGAGTACGGCCCATGAAGCCCAAGCCGATGATGCCGATTCTGATTTCGCCGATTGGCACGGTGTGGAGTTCCTACAGGGATGAATCGGGGCGAAACGTTTGGATGAACGCGGCGGCATGGGCGACGTCCGCGATACGGGATTCACCGGCCTCGCGTTCGATGACGAGCGGTATGTCGCGGTCGGCGGAGGCTAGGTTCGCGAAGAAGCGTGGCCAATCGACGGCTCCGTCACCCACCCGAACTTCGCTGCCCCAGGTTCCCGGCGTTGCTGATGGCAACGCGTCCTTGATGTGCACTTGCAGGACGTGCGGGAGGAGTTTCTGGAGTGCGACGACCGGGTCGCCCATGCCATACAGAATCATGTTGGCTGGGTCGAAGTTAACGCCGATGTGGGCGACGGGTCGGAGGGATTGGTTGACGTCGTGCAGGGCGGCGAGCAGGGTGTCGGCGTCTTCCTGCCCGGTTTCAAGGGCCAGGGTGATGTTGTGGATGGCGAAGACATCTGCAACCTGTCGGAGGCGGTCAATCATGCGGTCCCGAGCCGGATCGGAGCTGTCGTGGGGCAGAAAGCCGGCGTGCAAGGTGACCAACGGAAGCCCGAATCGGGTGGCGACGGCGGCGCATGCCTCGGCGTTTCGGAGGTTGGCTTCCCAATGGGCATCGGGCCTCAGCCCCCCCGTGGCCTTGATGCTTTCGAGCGTGCTGTAGTCTTCGGCACAGGTGGACATCATGCCGGACCCGATGCGGATGCCGTGGGAAAGAAGAAGTTCGGAAGTTTCGTCGGCACTCCACACCCCGGAGCGGATGGGATCCAGGGCCAGTTGGACGCTGGACAGACCGCAGGCATGGACGTAGTCCGCCAAGTCGGCGGGCGAAGTTGGGCGGAGGGACCAAGAGCAGACGGAGGGGGAAGGCATGTTTCGTCATCCCCTCAGAGGTCAAGAAACTCGACACCGATTCGGGCGCTGCTTTGTCTTGAGTGGGTCGTCGAGGGTCTCCAGTAGGAGTCGCACGCGGATCGCGAGTTCGAGTTGCGCGATCAACGGCGATTGTAGAGCGATCGTCGAGATTCCGCAGGGGGTGATAAGGGTTGAGAGTCTGCACCACCGAACCGCGGCCATTGCGGATGCACTCCTGCGTTTTCGCAAGCACGGAACGGATTGGAGCCTTTGTCGCCAAGGTCTCGTGAAACCAGCGCGGCCGCGGCGGAAAGGGGGTAAAGACCTTATCTCAAAACGCCTTTTTGAGGGTGTTACACGTTCAACATCGGTTGCATGAATGGCCGGTCGCGGGTAAGGTGTTGACCGAAGGCTTGCTCGAGAGAGCAACGCCTCAGGAGACACCATCATGCGCGCTTCTCGTATTGCTGCCTTTGCGTTGGCAGCCGTTCTCGCGTCGGCGAACCCCGCGACGTTCGCGGGCGCCCCGATCGGCAATTCGTTCACGTTCGCCGCGTACCTCCGGGTTTCCGGCGTAAATCGTAACGGACCCGCGGACTTCCAATTCCGGCTCTATGACTCGCTCACCGGCGGGGTGCAGGTCGGTCCGACGCTGCAAGCATCCAATGTGAACCTTGTGGAAGGATTCTTTTCGGTAAGTCTGGACTTCGGGACCGGCGTCTTCGCGGGGGCTCAGCGGTTCTTGCAGGTTTCGGTGCGGGACACTAACTCCGGCCCGTTTACCACGCTGAATCCACGGCAGTTTCTCTCGGCCGTGCCCTACGCCTTGTATGCGATGAACAGCCCGCCCGGAACCCAAGGCCCCATCGGGCCCGCCGGGCCGACGGGACCCACGGGTGCGGGCGGGGCAGCGGGGCCGATTGGTCCGCAAGGGCAACCGGGCGCGGTCGGCGCTACTGGCCCGCAAGGTGTGGTGGGTGCCGCCGGTGCCCAAGGTCCACAAGGTGATACGGGTGCATCAGGTGCAGCCGGTGCCCAGGGACCGCAGGGTGATGCAGGAGCAACCGGAGCAAGCGGCCCGCAGGGTCCGCAAGGTTTAATGGGGATACCGGGGTCGCAAGGCGACACCGGCGCAGCTGGCCCCGTGGGTCCGCAAGGGGCGCAGGGTGACACCGGGCTCACGGGCGCGACCGGTGCACTAGGGCTGCAGGGCGAGACCGGGCTCACGGGCGCGACGGGCGCACAAGGGCTGCAGGGCGAGACCGGCGCAGCTGGCCCCGTTGGCCCGCAAGGTCCGCAAGGCGACAACGGTCCCGCGGGCGCGACCGGCGCACAGGGGCCGCAAGGCAACACCGGTCCCGCCGGCGCGACCGGCCCAGCGGGGCCGCAGGGCATTGCCGGAGCGACCGGGGCGACGGGGGCATCGGCCCCGTTCACCATAACGGGTCAGAATGCCTCGTTTAATCTTTCGGGCAGCACTGTCTTCGGCGGCGCGCCTGAAGCCACGATCAAAGTGCTCGTGCGAAGCCCGACCAGCAACGCGGCCGGCACCACCGCTCTCTATGGTGAACTGGGTACCAGCAGCGCCACCGGATATGGCGTATGGGGAACGACCTTCAACAACTCAAACGTCGCCTCGGCGGGCGTATATGGCTCGGGCAGCGTGGGCTCAGGCGTGCTCGGCGCAGCACAGGGCGGAACCGGTGTTACCGGCACGTCTTCTACTGGGAACGGCATCTCCGGTACGACCGGCACACAGGCCGGGCTCAGCGGCGTGCTCGGCCGCGCGACCGGCAGTTTCGGCACCAACGCGGGCGTTTTCGGCCAGATCCCGGCAGGCGGAAGCCCGACGGCCCACGGCGTGCGCGGCGAAAACCTGAATGTCAGCGGCGGCAACGGCGGCTGGTTCGATACTCGGGCTGCCGCGGGGCGGGCGGTTTTCGCCAACGGCTCGATCTACATCAATAACAACAGCGGCGACGGTTCGGCGACGGGCGCGTCGGACGTCCTCCGTGGAAAGACTAACTCGGGCGGTTTCTGTGGGTTCGATTCGTCCGGCCAGTCCTTCAATGCCTCCGACCGCAACCTCAAGGAAAACTTCACCGACATCGATGACGCAGAAATGCTAAGTAAGGTCCTCGGGTTGCCCGTGACGCGTTGGAACTTCAAGGGCTCCGACGCCACCATTCAGTATGTCGGGCCGATGGCTCAGGACTTCCAGGCCGCTTTCCACCTGGGCGGGGCTGACGACACCGTGATCCACGCGACCAATGCCCAAGGCGTCGCGTTCGCGGCGATCAAAGGACTGAACAGCAAGCTCGAAGCCGAATTGGCCGAACGCGACGAGCAGATCGCCATGCTCCTCGAATGGAAGTCCTCCATGTCGGAAACCGCCAAGGCCAATGAACGGGCGGCAGGCATGCGCGCGGGGCTAGGCACCGCCGCGATAGGCCTGCCCGTGCTCATCGCCCTTGCGGCTTTCCGCCGGCGCAAGGCATGAGGTTTGCGAGATAGAAACCGACCACCGGCCCAAAGTGGTGTTCCATGCCCCCTTCAACGCCGCGGGCGACACCGTGTTGTCCGCGGCGTTTTTCATTTCGCGCGGCGAACCAGGGTTTGGACATCGAGCGCGGCGAGAACTACGCTTGTTCTCGATTTCCGGGGTGTAGCGCAGCTTGGTAGCGCGTGTGGTTCGGGTCCACAAGGTCGCAGGTTCGAATCCTGTCGCCCCGACTTTTTCTAGAGATGAAGCCCTTCGCCGCCCACGTCGAAGGGCTTTCTTCTTTGCGGGCGACCGGTTGGGACATTCAGTGGCCCTTCTACGGGGCTGAATTTCGTGCCTCACTTCACGCCATCTGGGTGGTGGCTCTTTTCAAGACTTGAGCTCCGCCAGGTTTGGCCGTGCTGGTTCGAGCCACGACATCCAGTCGGAGACTGAGATTCCTGAACCGGCATGGCCTCCCCGTTGACCGCTACGCTCTCGCGATTCTCGCCGAACGACCGCTGGTGCCAATGGGGGGGATGACCCACCACTGAATCCGGGGTTCCCACACCCCTGACCCCTTCCAAGAGAAGCTCTATTGGTGCACTTTCGCCACGACTTGTTTCAGAGTAATGCCCTTCTGCGCTCCGCCGCGCAAACGGCATGGGTCATCATCGGTGCGGCCATCGTGCTCGCGGGGTGTGGACGCCAGCCGGCCAACCCCGCGCCGCCCGCCGCTGCGCCCGGGGGCCTACCCAAGGCGATGTCGGTCGACCTCGCTCCTTGGATGGACTTCCAAGACGCCGCCGTATGGACGTGTACCGACGGGTCGATCCGCCTTGCGCTGCTGGAAAGTTCCATCCCGGCCGAAGCCGCCGACCCCGCGGGTCTGCAAACCTGGCTCGAATCCGCCGGTATCGTCGTCGCGTTCACCGCCGGCACCGACACCAGCGAACTCCGCCCAATAAACGATGTTCCTGCCGCCGCGTTTCCATGCCCGGGCAACGTCGCAGTTCTGGAAGCCGTGCCCGGCGTGGTTCCTGCGGAGGTGAACGAGCGCGCGGTGGTGGATGCAGCACGAGCCAGCATCGGGCTCGGCGATTCCGGTTTCTCGCAGATCGTCGCCAGCCCCGATGGCAAGTGGTCTGCCGTCGTCATCTCACAGTCCTTCAAAACGAGCGGTTCTTTCCCGATTCTGGGTGGGAATCCCGTCCACCTCGGACCTCTGCATCTGTTCTTTGCTCCGCGAGCGGGTCAGCAGCCCGTCGCCGTGGCACTGCAAGCCAGCGAGGGCGACTGGTCGCTGGTGCCGCTGGGATGGACCGCCGATGGCGGGTTCTGTCTTCTGCGGGCCGAATCGCGTTCAGCCCGCCGCCTCTGGCTTGTGCCCTCGCCCAAAGGGCCTTGAACGCCGCCGAGCGTTGCCATCGCTACACACGCCGTGCTTGCGACAACCGAGCGCTGATATTCATACGGGATGCTCGCTGCCGGAACCCGCCACGGAGAGTTCGGGCGCGGTAAGAACATTGAACGACAGCGCGGCGGGCTCCGCCTTCGCCTCACCCCACTCGGCGTACGCGCGGTAACCCATCCACACGCCCAGCAGCAGGATCAGGACGCCCACGACCCGGCGGAACGTCTTCTCGGGGAGGCGCCTCAGCAGCCGCTTGCCCAGCAGCGTGCCGAAAACCACGCCCACGGTCATCCACGCGATCTGGGGCCACAGCCGCAGCATCTCCGGGCCGTCGGTGTAGAGATAGGCGGGCAGCCGCGCCGCATCCACAATCAGGGCCACCGCCGTCGCGGTTCCGACAAACGCATCGCGCCGCACATCGAAGCCGAGCATTGCCGCCGAGCGGATGCCCCCTTGGTTGCCCACCAGCCCGCCGAAGAGCCCCGAGAGCGCCCCCGCGATCCACGCGCCCGCGCCGCGGAATCGCATGCGCTCGGCCAGCCCCGTTGCGCCCGCCGCGCCCGCGAAGATGAGCAGCAGCGCGAAGAGCGCAGTGAGCAGCCCGCTCTGGAGGTAGCCGTGCAGCAACGCCCCGACCAGCCCGCCCGTTGCGCTCGTGAGCCCGAAACTCTTGACCACCTTCCAGTCCACGTGCGTACGGAGTTGCCAGAAGCGGATCGCGCTGGCGATGACATGCGGGATCGTCACCGCCGCGACCGCCGCTTTGGTGCCGGCCTCTGCCGCGAGCGTGGGCGTGAGCAGGCTGCCCACGCCGAACCCGGTCACCGAAGCGATCGCCCCGGCCACGGCCGCGACCGAGGCCAGTATCGCATCGAAGAACTGCACGACCGGAGAATAAGGGGACCCGGGCCGGGTGTCGCCCGCTCGGGCGGCCTACTCCTTGACCAGCAACCACCAGTGCAGAATCAATACCGGAAGCAGCAGCACACACGCTCGCAAGAAATAGCCCATGAAGGACGGCATTTTCACGCCCGCGGACTCCGCGATCGAGCGGACCATGAAGTTCGGGCCGTTGCCGATGTAGGTCATGGCTCCAAAGAACACGGCGCCGGTGGAGATGGCGGCCAGAACGCGGGCGCCGTCCCCGTCAAGCAGCCGGGAGCGAATGGTTTCTCTGGTCAGCTCCGCATCGCCGACAGCGAGCTGGAGAAAGTTCATGTAGGTCGGGGCGTTGTCCAGTACCGCGCTGAGCCCGCCGGTAAGAAAGTAGAACTGGGTCGGCGTCCGGACGTTCAACTCGGGGCCGTGGTACGCGAGGTACCCCAAGGCCGGAACCATGGTCGCGAAGATACCCATGAAGAGCAACCCGACTTCCTTGACCGGGAAGAACGAGAACTCGTTACCCCTGTAGAGCTCGCGATCCGAAAGGAAATACGCGCCCACGGCGACCGCGATCTGAAACGTCGCCCCTACCGGGAAATGGCCTAGCCAAGCCACATTCCGTAGGAGCGGGTCGATGAACACGCCCGCCACGATCAGGGCCAAACCGACAATTCCCACCCAGCCGCGCACCGTGACCGGCGGACCATGGGGGCGTCTATGGAGTTCCGGCTCGGGCGGATCGGTGTGCTGGACCGCTTGCCGATTGTGGGTGCGCTGGAAGTAGCAGTCCATCGCGAAGAACATGCCCAGGAGCGGAACCACGGTGACGAGCCAGTCGAGCCACAGGTGCTCGAGTGTCCAGGCGAACGGCACGCCCTTGAGGAACCCCAGGTACAGCGGCGGGTCTCCGATCGGTGTGAGGCAGCCGCCGCAGTTACTCACGATGAAGATGAAAAACATCACGTGTATCGGCCGCAGCCGACCGCGGTTGAGGCGGATGAACGGTCGGATGAGAAGCACCGAGGCGCCGGTCGTTCCAACGAGGTTGGCCAGCACGGCCCCGATGGCGAGGATCAACGTGTTGCTCCACGGCCTGCCCCGCCCACGAATATCGGTGAGTATTCCCCCGGAAACCACGTAGAGACCGCCCACCAAGGCGATAAACGAGTAGTACTCGCGCGCGGCATGAAGCAACTGCTCGCGGCCTTGCTGGCCGTACCCGGTCAGGTAGTACGCGACAACAACGGAGCCTAGAAAAAACGCCGCATCCGGGAAATAGACGTGCCAGAGGCGTGCGTGGATGAGCGGCATGGCGGCGATCAGAATCAAGAGCATCGCGAAAGGTGCGACGAGGATGAGTTCGACTTGCGGGTTGCCCGCCGGGTCAAAATGCGGTGGAAGCAGTCGCGTGAGCGCCAGCCCCCCGATCGCTCCGGCGACGCACGCAACCATCCACGTGAGTGGGCCCGAGAACCGATATGTCGATTGTTCCGCCATGCGCTCCTCTTAACGCCATTGAACCCGATGCCTGTACCGGCGGACCGCCCTGCCAGCAGAGTCCGTTCGATCCTAGCGAGGCAACCGACGGTCGCTCGGCCGAAGCCGCCCATTTACGGGGAGCCTCAACGCCTCCCGCGGCCACAAAGCTCCGCCCCCCAGGGGAAGCACAATCTCAAACCTCCGTCGTTCCGGAGCGACCTCAGGGCACAGTCTGGGGACGCCGCCGCCTTCGAGGCGCTTCTGCGGCGCTGGCTGCCCAACATGCGACGGCACGCGGCACGCCTGACCGGCGATGCCCAAGCGGCTGACGACGTTTGCCAAGAAGCGTGCCTCGCCCTCGTCGGGGCCCTGACGCGTTTCGAGGATCCCGCACGCGCCCATGGGTGGATGCTCCGCAGCGTGACACACAAATCTGCGGGTTGGGTGCGCCGCCGGAGGCGCTGACCGACAACTCGTTGGCACCATCCAGAATCGTGAACCGCGCTCCGTCCCCGAGCGATCTTCAAGGTGAGGGCGAATCGCACGAACGGGCGGCGCTCGTCCGCGGGTCGATCCCGCTGACCAGCGAGCGGGATGTGAAGGGAGTTGGATGGTCTCTATCGCGAAAACGATGACGAGGGACACGAACGCCGCCACGGCGAACTGCGCCCGCGAATGAGAGCCAGTGCCTCGCCCAGCCGGTACGAACGTGAGGATGATCATCATCCACATGCAGCCCCACGCGACGTTCCCCGCATGTTCCGCTGCACTTCCACCCCACCACGTTCCTCACCGCCAGACTGCACGCGTTGCAAACGAGCACCCCTATCGCCGATCGCCACCGGTGAGGAATCGTTCGCCGATGCAGCCCGGGCGATATGCGAGGTCGATCCGCATTTACTCGGGCAGGGCGCAGTGACCACCGTTCTTGACGTGGTAGTCCTGGTGGTATTCCTCCGCCTCAAAGAACGTCGGAGCGGTGCCCACAGTGGTCACGATCTTTCGCGCCGACCACTTGCCGTCCTTCTGCTGGCTTTCGATGAATGTCTTTGCCAAGTCGGATTGGGTCGCGGAGGTCGTGAAAATCGCCGATCGGTACTGGTCGCCCACGTCCGGGCCTTGGCGATTAAGTTGCGTCGGGTTGTGAACTTTGAAGAAGACCGCGAGCAGGTCGTGGTAGCTCACCTTGGACGAGTCAAACACGACCTTGACAGCCTCCGCGTGTCCGGTGCTTTCGCGGCAGATTTGCTTGTATGTCGGCTTGTCGGTTTTTCCACCCATGTATCCGCTCACGGCGTCAAGAACGCCGGGCAACTTCTGGAAATGATCTTCGACACCCCAGAAGCAGCCCGCCGCGAAGTACGCGATTTCGGTGGTCATCGGCTTCGACTCGGCGGGCAACTCGGTTCCTTTTTCGACGAACGTGAGGGAGGCGGAATTCAGGCAATAGCGCTGACCGGTTGGCTTGGGGCCGTCGTCAAAGACGTGTCCCAGGTGCCCACCACAGCGGGCACAAAGTATCTCGGTTCGCGCCATGCCATAGGCCCGGTCGCTCTTTTCCGCGACGTGCATCGGATCAAACGGGCTGAAGAAACTCGGCCACCCGGTGCCGGAATTGAACTTGGAATCTGATGAGAAGAGTGGCAGCCCGCACAACCGGCACGGGTAAATCCCTTCTTTCTTGTTATCGAGCAGGTTCCCACAGAACGCGGCCTCGGTGCCCTTGTTCAAGATGACACGGGCCTCGTCCTCGGTCAATTTCGTGGCCAGTTCGTCGATCCGTTCCTGAGTGAGCGGCGTGACGTCGTACATGGACTTGGAGATCATCGTTCCGGTTGCCATCTTCATACCTTTTTCCTCTCCGTTGCCGGTTGGCTGCCGTGCCGAAGCGAGCATCCCCGCGAGCGCGAAAGCCCCGAATGCAACCCCGACCGCAATCATTGTGACGGTTTTCATCATCATCATCGGAATCCGATCCTTTCACGCCGCATTGGCGTGCCCCACGGAACGCCGGTCGTTTTTCGCAGCGCCCGCTCACCCAGATGTGGGCGGGGGACGAAAAAATCTCGCACACGGCCAATCCGGCTCGTCCGGTACGCCGCCCCCTCACGCGTGGTTCGCCGACAGGTTCTCACCGGTCCGTTCCTCCTGGGCGGATATCCAGGCGATATGGCGGGAAAACTGCTCGTCCTCGCCACGCAGCATTTCAGGCAGGGCATCGCGGAATTCTCGGCGCGCACACCACTCCCGCATGTAATCCTCCCAAGAAAGCCACAGACGCCTGACCTGCGGCGACATGCGTTCCTCGTAGACCAGTAGATACGCCCGTTCGAAAAGGGCGACGAGTATGCTGAACAGCGCCAGCCTTCGCTCCGCCTGTTCTGGCGTCAAGGCCAAGGGCTGACCGGGCGGACGAAGCAGTCGCAGGTCGGCGTTGTCGAGCACCAACTTCATGAAGTTGGTGTACTCATCACTCAGACGCTGATAAATCTCCTCCTGCTCGGTTTCGCGTTCCTTGCGCCGCTCCCAGATAAAAACCGCGATCGCGAATGGCAGTCCGACGACCGTTACTGCGTAGCTCGCGATCTCGAAGCCGTCGCGGATCGTCATGGTCTAAGGATAGTGAACCGCATGTCGCGGCGGCTCGTAGCCCTTTGGCTCGCCCCAGTCTCTTGACCTCTCACCCATAGTGCGAAACCGAACGTTCGATCTTTCCATCGGCATCCAGAAAAAACACCTCGGCGGCCAAGTCCCCGGTCATTCGTCGGTAGACAAGGATCACGCTCTCCAGCCCGGTTGTCACATGTTCCGGATCGAAACGCAGAGTGGGGTTCCGTTCAAGGGCCCGCCGAAAGTAGTCTTCGACGGCGGGCTTGCCCACCAGCGCGAGATCGTCGGTGCCGTTGTACCGCTTGATGAAGGGCGAACTGTGGCTGATTGATCCCGAGTAGTGCGCCATGATGCCCCCCAGATCGTGGGCGTTCCACGCGGCGTACCACGACGCGGCGAAGGTGGCGGCGGCTTCGGGCGTCGGCATGTGATCCCCTTTTTCAGTCTCATCCGCTCTTAGAAATTACTTGCCGGCCCCGTGTTCCTTCACCGCCGCGATCACGACATCCGGGTCCGCCCGCTTCTTATAATCCCAGTCCGCGAACGCATACTTCACGGTGCCGCCGCCCCTGCCGTCCGGCACAATCAGGAACGTCCCGGGAGCGGGTAACTCCCAAGTGCCCGAGGCGTTCGCGGCGGCCAGGTCAAGGCCGTACCCCTCATACTTCGTCTTGGTCGCTTCGTCCATCACAAAGTGCACTTTGAACGACTTCGCCGCGGCCTGCGTCGGGTCGGTCAACACCGAATACGTCAACGCGTTCTTCTCCGTGGTTTTCGCCGCCGATAGCGGCTTCTCGGGCGTGATCGCAACGATGGTGGCACCCGCGGCTTTCAGTTCCGGCAACTTGCTCTCCCAGCCCGCCAAGGCCTGGTTGCAGAACGGGCACCACTCGCCGCGGTAGAACGTCACGACGACACGGACGCCGTGCGGGCTCAGCCGCCACGGTGACCCGCCACC
>ENA-ORBV01015988-ORBV01015988.1-microbial-mat-metagenome-genome-assembly--contig:-NODE-15988-length-10957-cov-6.454779_pt1 | contig 10957 bp, 5 predicted proteins | sample MGYA00237777_ERZ505514 | MGnify/ENA primary metagenome ERZ505514 (study PRJEB26160, sample SAMN06269048) | microbial mat metagenome | isolation source: Oligotrophic lake microbial mat | place...
CGATATGATGTAGGTGGTTAGCATACTTGCCTTTCACGCAGGATACCGGGGTTCGAGTCCCCGTATCGGAATTTTTTTTATTATTCTGCATCCTCACTCAGGGAGTGATCACAATCAGTTTGGCTGCTACAAAACCTTTTTTTTCTTCTTTTTCCCCCTTCCCAACACTCTAATATAATGTTGTTGCAACAATCCAAACTACCCCGGCCCAATTTTTTTTGTTCCACTTTCAATCCGAGTTAAGAGGTATCAATTCCTCAACTCTTTTTTCCCCTTGGCTGCTTACTTTGAAATGTTTTCTGTAGCAAACTTTTTGCTTTTTAAATTTTTTCCCAATTTTTTTTTTGTTTTCTCTAACAATTTTCGTTACAGACTCTGTCTGTGGCTGTATAGCTACAAGCTGCTGCGGTGTGTCAAAAAAAAAATTACGAAAATTGTGGTTGCAAGCAAAAAGTTGGGACTTGAAATTAAGTTCATAAGCATGTAGAAAAAAAGGATACGGAGCTGCTATCTTTTCCATTCCAATTGCTTAAAAAATTGCACGGCAAAAGACACGATCACTGTCGCTGCCTCAGTTTCTACCTAATTTACATGTAATTCCACCAGGAATCGTTATTATTATTCGCGAAACGAATCAAGGTGTGAGCTTCAGTGCTGATTTTCAGCACAATTGCATAGCGTGAGACAAGGAAATGGTGAAGAGTGGTACGGTGTTGCGATTAGGCAAAATAACCCTCGTCATCTCACCAGCGTCAAAAAATGCGTCAGCTATTCACGACTTGGCCAAATCCTATTCCTCTTCATTGGTGACACCATCGGACTCATTTTCATTGTTATCATCCCTGTCAATGATATTGCCTTCTGAAGCGCTTTCTGTTTCGCCAACCCTGTTTTTAGTTGTATCTCCTTCTGCGACGTTGCTGCCATCTGCTTCAGCTCCATCCTTGAGATTGCCGTCGTTGTCGTCGTCAATAGCAGCATCACCAGCATCCTCGCCCTCTTCAGCGCTAGCACCGGCACCGGCACCGGCACCGGCACCAGCCCCTTCTGAATCTGATGAACCGCCTTCTTCTTCTTGGCCTGGTCTGTCTTGGCCGTCGCCATCTCGCTGGTCAACATTATTTTCATCTTCACTCACTCTCACCCGAGGTATTGCTTTTCCATCCAATCCCTCGCCTGTCGCGCCAATTTCAGGGCTTTCATTTCGCATTCGCATCCTTGAGGATGCTCTCAAGCTAACTTGATTACTTCCAGCTTTTTCAGCCCCATTGTACTTCATCCGAGGCCTAGCATCACCTTCATCCTTGGAATCCTCCAAATAGTCGCTTTCAATATTTTCATTTGTCTTGTTATAGTTGGAGCCTAGACGCATAGTGCTGTTCGTCATCATGCCTGAATTGTTGTCACCATTGCTGTCATCACGACCCTCCTCAAATTCACTGCCCGAATCGTGTTGTAAGTCGTTGGCCTCTTGCGTACCCTCAACTTCACTTTCATCCTCATTTCTACTGATGCGACCGGTAGGTAGAGCCACCCCTTTCTTCTTCGTTTCATCCTCACTAGCAACTTCGTCATCATCGGGCTTCTGGGCGGATTCAATGGCCGAATTAATCTCTTCCTCAGTCAATGTCACTCCTTGCGCCGAAGATGCATCCATTTCCAGTCGCCCATTGTCATCCAACTGCACTTCCATGGGTGGAAATAACCCTTCCACTGTATCTTTGACGACTTCTGGTACAATGTACTGGAGTTGATTGCGCAATCCAGCGGTAATGGCATCCATTTCTTCGTCCAACGATGGCATTCGTTCGGCTTCAAAGTCGGCCAAGCGAAGATCCAGCTCATTCACGTCCAATCCCTGCTCTTCCAAGTCCGCCACCAATTCATCTACATCATCGGTGGCTTGGGTAATCCAAAGTTCCACTTGTTCTCGAAATCGCGTTGCCACACTGTCCTGAAATTGTACATACACAAATTCCTCCACTCGCAAGGTTGTTTCTTGGGAGGGGAATACTTTTTCCGCCAACTTGCTGAGCATACCAGTAATTTTGGTTTTGTAGCTTTCCATTTCGGCTTGCAAGAATCCCGTCTCGAGAGCGTCTTGCAGTTTGGCATGTCCCGCCTTGCGGAAACGCAAAATCACGTCGTCCACACTGGCTTTGAGAGCATGCACATTTCCGGCAATTTCCTTGTCGTCATCTCCTTGACTTTTATTATTCATTTTATTATTGGAGGCATCCGGGCTTGCAAAATTGTTATTGTTATTGTCGTTGCCACCATGTTCTGCGCTACTTTCACCATTCTCGTTATTCTCATTGTTTGTAGAGTTCTCTAGGTCTTCCTCTGGATCATTTTCTCCCAATTTATGTATGTTATAACTTTTATCGTTTGATTCTGGTTCCACGTAGGACTCGTGATTGCTTTTTGTCAACGACGGTAAAGCAGCCGATGCGGATGATGATGATGATGATGATGATAAAGGTGACTGTGGTTGTTCTTCCCCACTACTCTTTTGCGGATTCATAGAGAGCAAATATTCCGTTTGCCGGTAGGATGGCACCTTTTTCAAGGAGGCTGATCTTCCACTGTTCTTCCTGGTCGTACGACCTACGAGGTTCGATTCAAATTCGGGGGCATCGCCTTGCGACGTCATCAAATGCAAGACCATGAGTCCCAAAACAATATAAATGGAATTGGAAAGCCATTTGATTGGATGAGACGATGCTTTCTTTTGTTGTGGCGACCCAAGGGAACGACGATTCTGCCGCGGAGGAGTAATGATGGCCATGATATGATGGGTGGTGTGTATGTATTGTTGGAAAAATGGAACTATCGAATCGAAGATAGGTGAGGGTAGTGGTACAAGTAATAGTGTTATGCGAAGGGGGTGATTGCTTTCTTGCCAGATTGACTTCACGTTCCTTGATTAATAGACCCGCTTCAACTTTGAAAGCAAGTCATGAAATCACAATCGAGAAAGATGACCCGAATTATGTCAAGATATGAGTCGAGTCACGATGCTACCAGCGAAAGGGTTAAGGCCAAAAGCAAGCCATAAGGAAGTTGGCTCCACTCGTCGCTGCGTGGTTTTGATACCACACTTCCTGATCCTCACAAAATAATTTACTTCTCCGCCACTTGCTAATAATTATCATCATGCCATCATCTGTCCTCTTGAGTTATAGCGATGACAAACCATTGCCAGAGAATGCACCCAAATGGGCCGTGTCAGCTACGGAACGGATTCGAGAAAAACTTGCCAAAGGCATCGTGTCCGAGTTACAACCACCCGAGTCCGTCAAGAATATCTTGTTGCATTCCTGTTGTGCACCCTGCAGTGGTGCCATGGTAGAGGAAATGATGAATTGTCCACAAATTGAAAAAGTGACAGTCTTTTTCTATAATCCGTACGTCGTCTATTTATTCAGTATTGGCTTGTTGTGTTTGAAATTGTGGTTGGTTGTTGGTTGATATCATGATGTGTGTCTGTGTTTACTGTATCTACTTGATGTGTTACAGTACTCACAAATCCACACGCACTCGTAAATGATCCATAATCCATCGCCACTACAAAACACGGATTAAAAATACAGAAACATTCATCCTCGACAAGAATATGAAATTCGCAAAGAAGAAAACAAACGCTTTTGTGAAGAATTAGGGATTGACTTTATTGACGTGGACGAGTACGAAGCCAACGAATGGTATGCCCGAACCAAAGGAATGGAATTTGACGCGGAACGTGGGAGACGATGTACGGAATGTTTTGATATGCGCATGGAACGAACGGCCTTGTATGCTCATGAACATGGATTTGATGCCATTGCCACCACAAATGCTACATCGCGATGGAAAGATGCCAAACAAGTGGACGACTCGGGAGCCAGAGCCGCCGCTCGGTATGAGGGATTGCAATATTGGTGTCATGATTGGCAATCGGACGAAATGACCTTGCGGAAATATCAAATATCCGCGCAGCAAAAGTTTTACAAACAAGAATATTGTGGGTGTTCGTATTCCTTGCGAGACTCGAATGAGTGGCGTCGTGCCAATGGGATCCCCAAAATTGAAATTGGCGGGGAACGGGCTGGGCTTGGCAATCGGCACTTTTCAGATCCCTTGGTCGACGCCGAAGAAGAGAATCAGGATGTAGTGGACGAGTTCTTTGCACAAGCCAATCAGATTGCTGAGGCTGGGAACAACCGAGAAGAGCGCAAAAAGGCCTTGAACATGTACAAGGACCGACGCAAGAACGAAAAGGATGACGGGAACATTTATGGACTCAACAACTGGTGATGGCATGATAACACCCAAATACGGGCTAACTATTAATACTAGTGATGACATTATCTGGAATAACTAACAAACGATCTATAGTGTGTCAAAGATTAATCTAATTCATCGAGGTGGTCACCTACGCGACTCCGCGTGCACTTCAACCGCTTCCCCAACGAAAAAGAATTAACCTCCAAGCCGTACTGATCTTGGTGAAGGCCGTCCAAGATCGACTCTCCTATATGCTGTGACATGACGGATCAACACTAGTAGACTCATTTGTTTTCACTAACAACCGAATGCTTAGGCAATCTGCTTCTTACTGAGGAAGTCGGTGTGCTCTTGGTAAGGGTTGTTCAAGAGTGTGTTCTCCTTCCACAATTCAGGGCTCAAGTATCCGTAGGTGGCACGAAGGGCGTAGAAAATGGCCTTGATAAAGTTACCCATGGTACGGGTGTGACCACAAGAACTCGAGTAGCAATCATCGACACCGGCCATGTGCAAGAGCTTCTTTCCGGCAGGAGAAGAGACCAAACCAGTACCACGGGGGGCAGGAATCAAACGGACACGAACGGAACCACACTTTCCGGTGACCTTGCAAGGCACGGTGTGGGGCATGGCATTCTTACGTCCCCAGAAACCACGACGGACGGGGGCGACGTTGAGCTTGGCAGACGTGATGGCACCACGAATGGCAGTGGCGACTTCGGACGAGCACTTAACACCCAATCCAATGTGGCCAGCCGAGTCACCGACGGCAACGAAGGCCTTGAAACGAGTACGCTGACCAGCAGAAGACTGCTTTTGGACAGGCATGATCTTCATGACCTCATCCTGCAACTTGTCCTTCAAAAAGAAATCAATGATCTCGGCTTCCTTGACGGGAAGAGAGAAGAGGAAGATTTCTTCAATGCTTCCAATCTTTCCCTCCTTGACAAGGCGTCCAAGCTTGGTCACGGGGACCCAGACGTTCTCATCCTCACGACCACGACGTCCTCCACGGCCTCCTCCTCGACCTCGACCGCGTCCACGGCCGCGGCCTCCGTCACTGCGAGCAGAAACAAATGATACATTCAAAAATTTGGTATGAGTTACTGCTGGCGGCAAACGAACAACGACGACATTAATTTAGCGTCTCTGCCTAGCTAGTATTAAAACCTACCGTCCGAAACCTCCTCGTCCTCCTTCTCTTCCTGCTGGTGGTGCGTCAGCCATGGTTATATTTTAGTGCTAGCTAGGTGAAACCTGAAAGAGATCAAATTGCAATAGCAATAATGGTGTTGTCGCGATGGCCGAGGACAAAACACCCGGTACAGCTGGAGTGCCGCATGGGCGGCTAAACGCTGTTGGTTGGTTTATCGTTCATCAGACGCAAATTTAGTAAAAGGGTAAACTTTTCTTCAATAGGGCTCTGGTTAAATGAATTTACAGATCAGGTGTGCGTACTATCTTTTCTCATTTCGTCATCATTTAATTTCTATTGCACGTGATTCATTGATTCAACCCAAAACGACAACGAAAGATCGGTGGACGGCCAAAGAGATCGGCACAATGATATTTGACCGGTTCGGAAGCTTTCAAATTGAAACTCGTTGATACGTCATCATCACAGGGAGGTACTAGACTAGTATACTGCATGTAGACTTGTGTATTGGCTGCATGTGCTTATAGATCACGTACTTCCCCACAATTATTTTTCAGAGCAGTCTTTTGCAAACCGCAAACAACTTAAAATCCGAAGATATAAGAGACGATAAGAATGACGACTTCCAAAGACAGCATCGAGGAATCCTACGAAGAAGCTCTGGATGCCCTCGTCAATGGTCCCTTGCACCAAGCCAGAACGAAAGAGGCCTTGGCCAAGACGGCTGCGCGTCGTAAGAACACAATTCAAGACATGAAAACCTACATGAAACGAATATCATTACTAGATGATGCATTCCCCAAGTCTTTATCCATAGTTCATATCACTGGCACCAAAGGCAAAGGATCCACATCGGCCCTCTGTGAATCCATTTTGCGGGAACACTATGGACTTCGAACGGGTTTATTCACGAGCCCTCATTTGGTGGATATTCGGGAACGAATCCGGATCGGTGGGCAACCTGTTTCAAAAGAAGTTTTTGCAAAAACCTACTGGGAAGTCCGTAAACGGCTTGAGAAGTATCGCGGCCAGAGCGAAGAGGACGAGGATCCTGATCTGCCACACCTTCCAGGATACTTTCGAATGTTGACTTTAATGGCCTTCTTTACCTTTGCTCACTACGAACCGAAATTGGATGTGATCATTCTCGAAGTAGGCATGGGAGGGCGCTTTGACGCCACCAATATTCTGGATATGGATGGACGGAACGCGGTTTGTGGCGTGACATTGCTAGATTTGGACCACACACGTGTACTGGGAGATACCTTGGAGCAAATTGCGTGGGAGAAAGGTGGTATCTTTCAGGCCATTAAGGGTCAGAGTGACTACGACGAGTCAACACAGCAACCAACAACAGATGCAACCTTGTTTATCATTGACAGCAATACCAAGAGCGTCATTTCAGCATTTGAAAAATGTGCCAAGGAAGAAAGCAATGGACGGACACTCAAGATTGTAGGAGAATGCACCAAAGCAGTTCCTGATACTGTCACCATTGGACTTCCCGGGGATCACCAGCGAATCAATGCCGAGTTGGCTGTGGCTCTCTGTGAGGCTGTCACCAAGTCCTTGTCAAGTATTGACTCCAAAAAGCGAAAAAATACTGATACGTTATATCAAGCATTGGCAAATGCCTCTTGGCCTGGACGATGCCAAACAGTGAGCTACCCGGCTGCAAAAATTCCAACCAACCTACGTCTCGATGGATCCCACACGCCTATATCTCTAAAGGCGGGCTACGACTGGTTTTGCTCGGTCAGTAAAGCAGACAACACCAAACGGTATCTCATCTTCAACTGCAGCCACGAGCGCAATCCAGTGGAACTCCTGAGCTTGTTGTTGCCGTCTTCGGATGCAACCTTTGAAAAGGCTTTCTTCTGTCGTTCCGACTTTGCTCGTCCCAGTGCCGTCACCAAAGCCAACGCCGAGGATTTGCTAAAAGACGGAGGGATTGCAGTCCGAGAGGAATTGCTGCCAGACTCTTCGTCAGATACTCCAGTTACCTGGCAAGTGACTTTGGAAGCTATCTGGAAACACCTCGAAGCAGAATCCAAAGTATCCACAAAGGCCGCAACTGTTGTGAACTTGACCGTTGGAGAGGCATTGGAACAAATCAAAGAAGTATCGGCCGACGACGATTCCTGCCAGTTGGAAGTTTTTGTGGTTGGCTCTCTCTATCTCGCGGGGTCGACTCTCAACGCAATAGGATGGCGCGAGCCGGAAGCAGAAGGAGGGCTAAAATTGAATTAATTAAGTAAAGAGCGTTAGGTTTTTTAACACCAAAAATGAATGGACTATATTATAAACTTGGTAGGGCATCCTTTGATCATGTGGCGCCCCAATAGAGGTACTCGGAATGCCTCCCTACATGAGAGGCAAGTTGTCGAGTTCGTCCCCTCCCAGATGCTCCTGAGCCTGCTGAGCCGTAAACTTGATTAAATTCACCGTGAAGCGAGTCACATGATCTTTAGCCCAAGCTGGCACGTCTCGAGCTTCCGGGATTGTCAGCTGCGATGCCTTCTCCTTTGTCAGTTGAGACACCTTTTCGACAAGTCCGGACATGTTTCTCAGGATATTTTCTCGAAGATTGGGGTCAACCAGTTTGGACTTGAGTACTATTATTAACTTACGGACAAGCTGAACTTTGGCATGCAGCAGCTTCAACTGTTCCGTACCCATTTTCTTCAACTGAGCCTGAAGGGGTGACTCAGTATTTGTGATCTTACTTTCCAGAGCACTTGGCGAAGGCTGGCTTCTTTTAGGAGTTGACGGGCTTGCTTTGCGCTCAACTGGGACCGGGGCAGGCGCTGGAACTGGCGCTGGAACCGGTATCTGAACATTCATAGTGTAACGGGTGGGTTCAGGGACGGTATTGGAACCAGCATTGGTTGTTGCTCGTGACATAGAAGCTGACTTGTCTGGTTTTCCGGCTGATTTGACGTAGGAAATGGCTTGATCGCGGGAATTGCTGCTACTGCCTCCTCCTTTGGCCGCTCTGGAGGCTCTGGAATCCAATATCGCTTCTTGACGTTGTAATTGTAAATTATTGCGGTGCTGCATAGAGATACCAATAGCAATGGCAACGACGGCGACTGTGGCCGCCCCGCCCAAGACCAAGAGTTGTTTTCGTCGTTTCTTTTGCCGCACGTTTTCGTTAACGCCTGGGCCAAAGCCCATTGCTACATACGCCTTGGGCCATTTGAGCTGCTTTGCAAGTTGTTGTACCGTCTCGGGGGTATCCTGTCCCGATTCCTCAAGATTGTCCGCCTCGTCGTTATCCATGATTGTTTTCGCTTCTTTGCAAGCAGTCGATTTAGAGGTACCATCATCGTCGTTTTCTTTGGGAGCAGCGGCATTGGACCGATTCCTCAATTCGCTCAACGCACGTCGATCTTTTCGAGTTTTGGGCGACAATCCTTGCCGTTCTCTTGTTCGTTGTTTGAGCACCCAGTCTGCTTTGGCTGATCTCGCCAATGCCCAGGCAGGCGGTGCATGAAAAAGGGAAATATTGGGATACATTTTCAGTATGGGTTCTGCTTGCACGGGATCAAAATACCGCGTGGCAAGGTCGAGCAATTTGCGGGGTGGGACACGGCGCATAAACGAAATCGCTGTATCAATGAGGTCTTGAAATGGTACATGTGCAGGAATTCCCATGCTGACAACTTGCGCATGTCCTTCGGTCAGGATTAAATCTTCTCGGTGCATCATTCCTTCGTTTCCACTCAATAAGGATACTTCTCTGCCCCGAGTTGTGGATCCCTTATCACTCGAGGATAAATGACTGGCCATGTCGGAATCCAAACTAATCGAAGTTGTTTCACCATCTCCAATTTCTTCATCATCACTGACATATCCATCTCCGACACGGTACTTCCATCCCACCATGCTAGAGTTTTTGGGCAATCCACTAAGTGCATGATGCAATTCGGCGAATTCACACGGTGTGGATAGAATTTCTTGTCGATTGGACGGATGACACAACATGGCCACACTGAGATAAATGGGCATGAGTGGATGTGACACAAGGAAGCAATCGAAAAGTCTCTTGACGAGTGCTGTATCTCGAATGTCATGACTAAACCAGGTCAACATCCAACTGAGGGCAAAAAAGGGTTCCATTCCACAGGCGTACAAATGAGCATGAACTTCGGGATCCATAATGCGCAACAATGGGAAAAGGACCATTCTGAGAGCCGTCTGCAGTTGCAAAAAATTGGATCTCATGGGTTCTCGAAAATGAGACAAGGATACATGATAGAGTACTTTGGAGGACAATTCGAGTCCCATAGTGGCAGCCTGTGCTGCAGCTGTTGTTGTGGACATCGATTCATCCGTCGCATGATGTTGTTGTTGTGAGCCGGTACCGGTAGTTGCGGAAATATGCCGTTGTAGTTGTTGCTGTTCTTTTTGCTGTTGCATGGCTTTGATGGAGGCACCCCCCAGGGCTGCCAAAAAGATGCTGGCGACATCATGATATCCTTGATAATAACACAAACGATCTTCTCCATCCCCCGTCAAAGTCAAGGCTAATACTTCTTCCGGGTCTTGTTCTTCTGACATGGCCAAAGTCAAATTGATCAAATCGCCAAGACGCCGTTGTTTGCGTCGCAAAATACGTGAAATCTTTTTCCGATTTTTGTTGAGCATGATGCGACGTCGGGTCCGTTGACCACCCGTCAACAAGTGCCACGTACATCGTGTGACATCGCGTTCAACTTGTTCGGCATCTTGGCATGTAATAATCACCATGTCCCGATGGGTGTTGTTTTTGAATTGGTTTGTCTCACTATCAAAGGACGCCAACGACGTGGTATCGTCTGGTTGCATGGCAGCCGCCGCAGCCGTATCATGTTGATCAAAGGGTCCCCCTGTAAAGGCCGTGTGGTTGTTTTCATTGGGACTTTGACTTCCTACATTCTTCAACACATTCTTACGGGGAGTCGCAGAATCATTACTACCGTTGGGATCGTGTTTACGGGGTGGTGAAGAGACAGCAATCACTTTGGTTTTGTCAACATTATGTTGATTGTCTTCTTCAAAGGATCGCGTTAAACCGACCAATTTGGGCCACGCTCGGCGGCGGAGTGTGTCTGATATGATATACGTGTTTTTATTATGATTGATGGAAGATCAAGCAAGGAAGAAGTAAATAATGGTGAGGCAAGTTGGGGGACACGATGATATCAGTGCAGGTAGTACATAGTACTGCTCAAGTACTAACAAGATTGCACTCCTCAGGTGCCGCACACAGTCATTGCACTGCACTGCACTGCACCAATCTACTCTACTACAAATATATACTGAACACACAAGCACGGCTTTCTTACCGTTGACAAGACCGCCTTCTGTGAGTGCCAATTCTCGTAATCTCCAGAGATCCACATCGGGTTCCAACAAGACCAAATTGATCTCTTCTGCTTTTTCACGCATCAGCGCTTGCTTGGAATGAGGATTCGACGGCGAGGATGGGGGACCCAACTTCATGGTGCTAGCTAGACTAGTACTGGAGCAGTGGAGGGTGGGTGGATGGTAACG
>ENA-ORBV01015989-ORBV01015989.1-microbial-mat-metagenome-genome-assembly--contig:-NODE-15989-length-10956-cov-22.401324_pt1 | contig 10956 bp, 12 predicted proteins | sample MGYA00237777_ERZ505514 | MGnify/ENA primary metagenome ERZ505514 (study PRJEB26160, sample SAMN06269048) | microbial mat metagenome | isolation source: Oligotrophic lake microbial mat | place...
AAAGTTCTGTTCAGCGACTGCATGATAACAAACTTGTTCCTGACTCCACCAGCATTGTACACAAGTTCCTTGATCATATCTAATAGCCCGATGACATCACTGTCGTCTTCAAGTTTATCGAGTTCAGTTGACTGTGCTTCTAGTTTATCCTTCATCTCGGGCGAACATTGGGTCATGATGATCCTAAACAACTTAGCCTTATCCTCATTGTACTTATCCTCTTTGTCTAACTTCCTCTTCATGAGTTCCCTGTACTCATCCACCACATGCTTGGCAGGATCCTTACCTGGAGCCCTGGGTTTTGGGAATGTGGCCTCCACCTTCTTCTTGACCAACTTGTACATGTTGTTGTTCATTTTGGTACCAGCATAGTCAGCCAACTTCTTCATAGACTGAAGGTAGATTGGCACTTGGTCTGGCCTTCCAAATACAAACTTGATTCCATGGAACTCGTCGTGTGGATTGGCCCTGTCACTCCTGTAATTTGATCTCCCATCACTCCTGCTGTTTCCAGCGCTTCTCCTGCTGTTAAAGCTGGTGTTACTGCTTACACTTGCACTCATTCTCTTGCTGCACTCCTGGGCTTTGTTAACTTGTTGTTATTTCTTATTTGTTGCTCTCTTGGCTGTTCTCTTGGCTGCTCACTAGGCTGCTCTCCTGGCTGCTCACTTGGCTGCTCTCTTGACTGCTCTCTTGGCTGCACGATCCCTTGGTTCTGCTTGGCTCTGGCTCTCTTGGCTCTTCTTGGCTCTCTTGGCTCTGCTCGTCCTGACTCTCGGATCGGCCTTGTGCTCAACACGGCACGATCTTCTTCTTTCGTTAACTTGACACCTCGTTGTGCTCCAATCGGTCTTCACTCGTTCGTTCCGATCCTCCGATCCTCGTTTGAACCCACGTTCACTTCTTCTTGTCGGCACGAAGCCGATCCCTTCTTAAGTGCTTTGGCACTCTCTCGATCGATCAATCGATCTGCTCGTCGATCCAATCGACACTTCGCACTCTTCTTGGTACTCGCCGATCGATGCCGAACTTCGTGCTCTTCTTGGCGCTCGTCGATCGATCTCGCACTCGTTTCCATCGGCACCAAGCCGATCTTCCGTTCACGACGAATGCTGCTTCACTTGACCGGCAGCCCTCGCCGGATAATTTCTACATGATGTTGGATGAAGAGATCTATTTGTTGGTAAACAGATCAGTTACATAGAAATTGTGGTAGTGTTGTTGTTGCTGCTGTTGCTGCTGCTTGTAGTGGATCTTGTAGTGGAAACTTCAAGGACACCATTGTTGTGGATGCACACGTCTTCCAACAGTTTTGACCACACTGATCAGATTGCCTTGCGAGATGATGCTGCAGGTTGTTCCCATGCCTTGGTTGGCTGGGGAGGGACTGGTGTCACACAATTGAGTTGCAAAATGTTTGGCACAACAGTCCAATTTCTTGCCAAGTTTGACTAGCTTTTGGACTTCATTGAAATGTTGTTGCATTCTGTTTTTGAACTTTTGTTGTGTGTTTCGTGTGTGCACTTTTCCTGTGTTGTTGCGTGTTGTTCAATGGTGAATGCACATCCACATGTTGCATGCTTTTGTCACAAGCAGCAGAAGAGTTAATAAATCAATGCTGAGAAGCACCAAATGAGTCATTTGTTGTTGGGTTTTTTAAATTAAAAGTTCAAGGGAACAGTTTGAGGGAATTTCGGCATGTGGCCATGATCTTGTTCCGTTGTGAGAACATGCTACAAATGAGCATTGATCATTTTTTGTGGGTGATGCAGGTTGATTGCTAGATCATTTTGTTTGTTTGTCACACTCTTTTTGTGTTCAGTGAGTGCAGTGTCCTTTCAGGAAAGAAGACAATGGTCATTTCTCCCATTGACCAAGTGTGCATGCATCTTGACATTCGTCAAGTTTTTAAATGCTTGCTTGAAGATTTCAATGTTGTGGCAAAAAAGTGATGTCGTGTCCCGAATGCAATTGTTAGTAAGTCAAAGATTATGAACTGTTGTGGATGTTGTCCTGACATTCTTCAATGGGTGGCAGTCACAAAATGTCTGGATTTGGCTTTTCTCCTGCAGCATTTGAGCATGTTGAAACAGATGTTGTCAAATGTCTTCAATGAAAAACAAAAAGATGTTGTCACAGAGCACAACCCAACCTCATCATGAAAAATGGATTGTGTGACAAAATGGTAAGACATGGGCACGTGCAAGCAGTTTGCAGGCAATGTTGCAGAGCCGGCACAAAACAAATTCAAGAAAGATGCAGTGTGCAGATGCTTACCATCAGACAACATTGAAGATGCAGCCCCCATTCAACAGCCTTAGAAACAATTCCAATAATTTGCTACAAAAGAGTCACTCCTTGCTGTTCATGACATTTTAAGATTGTTCATAGGTTGCAACACTGCAGTGGCAAGATTGGTAAACAATCAATCACACTTTTCAAGTTCCCTCACTAGCTGACACATTGAGGTTGGGCATGAACATAAAGTTTCCACAAACAAATCAAACATTGGTGGGGCTCACATGTTTGCACCATTGAGGGTGTGCTGGAAGGTCTGGTTGATCCAGAAGCAACATTTTATCCTTTTGTCTATTCCATTGCCCCAAGTGTGCCAACTGGGTTGCGTTGTAGGCCATTAGTGGGTTTGGGCTGAGAAGGAGGCACAGTTGCTATCTGAATTTGCATGGGTGCATGCATGCATTCGAGTTGGGTTTGTTTTGTGGACCTTGTGTCACTTGTGATACCCAGTCAGACATGCCTCTTAATGAGATGTGTACAATGGGCATCAGCAACATCAACATATGTGATATCATTGAGCCACAGCTAGAGCATGGTTGATGTGTGGCCCTATTCTATGATAACATTTTGAAAGCGGAAGTCGAGGTGTCGTTATTAATTACAAAATTGAATTATTAAAACGTCTATAATTCATGACATCAACGGGATTAAAAGACAAATGTGCTGCATTCAGCGCTATTGACTTCAACGTTGTTGATCCTGCTGGCTCCATTCAGCCTCTTGGCGTTGTCGTTCAAGTATCATCTCCAGAAGCTGCTGATCAGAAAGAGAAGATTGGCTTAGCCCTAACCGAGCGGCTTCCGGGTTGGCTCTAGCAACAGTATCTACTCCTGACGCTGCTGCAAAGGCTGCTGCTGCTGCCGCCTGACGTTCTTGCTCCAGTTGAAGCTGAAGTTGTGCAGAAAATATCTGTGATTGCTGTTGCTGCGAGCCCGGACCAAACCCTAACGAGGAAGCAGCTTGGTTGCTGCGGGACGCAAACTCCAAAAGAGTAGAATCGAACCCAGCCGGACGGGCTGACAATTGGGTTGGGGATCGACCCAAGGCTTGACCGAATGCAACTGCCCTTGGGTCAGGTAAACCGATACCCTGTGAGCCGAGTAGATTCGATATGGACGAATTCAAAGAAGGGGAAAAGCCAGATGCACTAGCTTGTGCTTGTGAAGACTGCTGCAAACGCATCGCTGACGCAAAGTCACTCAGACCGCCTTGCTCTAAAGCAGATGGGCGTACCCCGAGCGGCGTGGGATCTCGCAGATTGGACATCGTCCCAGGACTGGAACTCATCCCGTACAATGCACGGTAACTTGGGTCAAGTAGTGATGCGAGCCGATCGTCAACTTGACGGTTGCCCGGCGACGATGCCGAAGCAGCAAGCTGCCGCTGCGTGATCATTTCGAGGGTGAGATGACCTCGCTGTTGTCGCTGCTGTTGCTGAAACTGCTGTTGTTGCAGCAGCTGGAGCTGGAGTTGTACATGATCATGGCCTCCTCCCAGTTGTAGAGGCCGTGTAGAGCTGGGCGAGTACAGCGACTGCAGTCGGTCCCGCACCCCCGGCAACTGATTTTGGGTCCAGTTCTGCTGCTGTTGCTGCTGCTGAAGTGCTTGCAACTGGGGTGGAAGTGCTGCACCAGATGGCATCATAAAGGGCGGACCTCCAACAAATCCTGGCCGCTCTGAGATCCTTGTGCTTGCCAATGCCGAAGCCATGGATAGCCGGTGTTGGACCTCCTGGCTTTTCGATTCGGAATGAGTTTCTCTCCTTGGAAGTGCTGCATAGAGCAGGGGTGACCGTTGCTCAGCCTTGCCTTCCTCTTTGAATTCTTGTTCTTCTGTAGTCTCCTCCTCTCCTGTGAGGCTTTCGCTTGGTTCACCAGAGTCATCACCGCTCTGTCTCTTCGTCTTGCCCTTCTTGTCTTTTTTCTTTCGTTTTGTGCTCATTCCGGATAATAGTGCTGGCTGTCCTTGCTGAAAGAGCTCATGCCTGTACACCACTACATCCTCAGAAGCATCAGGGTCGATGTTGTTCAGCTTTCGGAACCCCCTGCATGACGGTTAGAGACAAAACGATGTTAGAGTAAATGGCCCTGGGAAAGATTTGAACGCTGCTTCATCATCATATACGCGTACAGGACAGTGCCTGAATGCATGCTTAGTTTTTATGGGGGAACGTACCATTTGTTCAGCTTACGAGTGAAGCTTGCATACTTGGTTTGTTGAAAGTGCGTTTGCAAGACATCCCCAAATTTGCTCAGATCCAAAGCAAATGCTTTGCCTTCTTCAGCCCACCACATGGCATTTGGAACAATTTTCTTGTCCAACATTTCCATCAACCTTTGAGGAAAGCTTTGGGTGTTCATGGGATTGCCCTCCTGTTCTTGTTGTGGCTGCGACAAAGAGTAGGCGGCAGCAGCAGGAGCAGGGACAGTCCCTGGAAGACTCGCCACAGCAGATGTTTGTGGCTGTCCCTCCTCTTCATCATCTTCATCATCGTCCTCCTCATCCTTTCCTTCAGCTTCACGGCTGTCTTCATCACTATCCTGGTCTTCCCCGCCCTCTCTCTTGAGGCTAGCAGCAGGTGCACCTGTGACTCTTTGGCGTTTCCTTTCACGTTCTTTTTGTTGTTTGAAATGAAAGTACAACAAGTGACGATGCATGTGGATAAAGAGAGGAAACGAGAGAGATAGTCAGATATATGAGTTGCACTCTAGCCAAAGTGCCATAGAAACATGGAAGAGAACAAGGGAGGCGCACAATAGCAATAACAATAACAAATACCTACCTGTTGGGTCATCTTCAGCTTCATTTGCCACTGCATCTGTGTCCTCCCCTGATGGAAGTTGTTGGGCTCCATCTTCCACATCTCCATCACCACTAGTAGCAGGGGAGTCCGATCTCTTCATGGTTGCTCCCTTGTTTTACGAAGAGATTGTAATGTTATGATGACTGATATTGCTCTTCCTCTACTATACCCATTAACAAAGACTGAATAAGCTTGCGAGCGTGAATATTATGAGAGCAGCAGACCAAGAAGCAGAAGAAGACTGTGTCTACTATGACTACTACTTCTACAACGGTGTAGGATTAGACGGGCAATTCTGTGGGCTAGCTACTCTAGCTAGTAGCTGGAGTGTGTGGTGACAGGGTCTTCAGACATCTACTAAAAACGGACGGTGGGGGTCCAACTTTCATTAGCTTCAACGCCCCTTCAAGACATGGCATTAAAACGATGCGCCTTGCCTGATGGTGGAGTATCCAGATAATCGTAGATAGAGTAGAAGAACTAAGGCAAGAGCGGCGAAGTATTTACAGTAGCATCAACAGGTAAAATTGATAGGTCGATTCCGGTGGAAGTCTTTTAACCTCGGGGAGTACCTCGTACCTGATGGGTCTATCTATCAGCGGGCGATCTGCTACCGTACATGTAGCTAGACATACGACGTACTAACTATGGTACAACTAGCTAGTCTACTATGCATATTAGTAAGGTACATTTGTACCAGTTGCTCGCCCGAGCACTCATAGATATAACAGAACTTTTACTCAGGTTCTCTACTAGCTAGCTAGAATAGAGGGTACATGTTGATTCTACAGTCCTACTTATTTCTACGTACTTAACTACAGGCACTTAAGTCTGCAGGTAGCAGCAAGCTAATAATTCTACCGGTTCTCTGTAGACATGGTACGTACAATAAAATGCAGAGTTTGAGCAACCAAAACTCGCTCAATCAAAGAGAAGAGCTAAAGAGCCAGCTAGCTCAATCAAACAGAAGAAAGACTGTCGATAAACTCCCCCAAAGAAATGTATGGCCTAATAAGAACGGCAGAAGCCAGTCCTTTTGTACGGCAGCCGTGCCAAATGTAAGTTTTCAGAACAGAAATTACAAATCAATTAATTGACATCGTGCTTTGATCGTTAAGAGATTGTTCTCTTTGAGGATTCGGGTTGTGATAGCCAAAATAGTGTTAAACATCAACTTTCTTCATCATTCAAATGACTTCAACTACTGCCATCTTCAATGAGCAATGAGAACCCATCCGTTCGGACAGACTTAACATAAAATTAAATGCAATGACCCAACTTCGTAAAAGAAGTTTTTGGGCCTATTGAAGCACTGGATGTCTGAATTCGTCGAACAACCCTTCCGCGGTGGAGTACGAGTAAATTTTTCTGGCTTCTTCTGCTACGAGCTGCTATAAGGCTGTAGACAAAGTGACATTCTTTTAATCGATTCGAAGGAACACTTCACGACCCGTGGAGAAAAAACCTAAGAAAAGAGTCATCTAATGCCAGCCCCTTCACGCGCGTCTGTTCGTAATACAAATCAAACGAGTTATTGCAGCGAACTCGTGTCAGCGATGACCTGAATGTTACAGTTGACTACTGGAGTAGTCTAGCTAGTAGTAGTTACGTAAGATAATAAAATTTCGCGAAGCATAACTTTAAAAAAAAATGGCCTCGTTCGCTTCGGGGAACCGCCTTCTTTTTCGAGGGTCTTCCGCAAGGCGAGAACTACTTGAACCCGAACCGCCCAGTGCTTTGCATCATGTCACTTTCGTGAGCATTAGAAGTCTGCTGCACTACAGATCAGCTTCTTCCGGATGACAGACTGCCGGCATAACAATCACTGAAAGCGAAGTTGGATGGATGGGGGTCACCTGAACAGCGAGACAATGTGTTTGGAGGAGCTCTGACACCATTTCTCCTGTCCCAATCAAAAACGAGAGATGATGATGCACCTGCAAGCACACAAAAGACAACACTGCCATGGAGCAAATCCTTTGCGATTGTGAACAAAAACAAACAAGTGCAGAATCAAGCGGAGGAAGTGCAAAACCATTTTAACAGATGGGCAACCCTTGTGTTGCATGCAAAATGATGGCAGCAATTGCAAATGGCATGCTGCCAGGCCGATGCTGGCCGTGCAATGCAATTCAGAATGCGAGATGTCTCAGTTGGCTCATTGGCCAATCAAATCACTGTGTGCATCTTGGATCTCAGTCCTGCGCGCCACGGGATTTTCGAAACATCTCGTCTGGAAATTTGGTTCAATCGAATTGCAAAGCATTGTTTTCTGTCGGATTTCTGCACGATGCTGAACACGGATTTTGTGCAACATGCAATCCTAATGCAAAGCATGTTCACCTCCATTCGTCCAAAATTTAAGTTTGCATCATGTCTCATGTTGTGTGGTTAGCTTCGGGCTCACTGGATCTGTTGGGATTGATCTTTGCAGCTGAGATTCTCATTTTGGCTGCAGATGCAAAACATTTTGTTTTTGTCAAGAGCGTGTTCACCAATTTTTGTCATGCCAACTTTTGGCAATTGGCTGCGTTGGCGATTCCATCATGGTCATCATTGCTAAAAAAATCCAGCTGTGAAACCAAAAAAATCTAGCAACCTTCAATTTTTTTTTCGCGTGACAATCTTTCTCATGATGGCACCAATCTGATTTGTTGTTGTTCCATTGGTTTCAGATTTGATTTTTTGTTGTTGTTGATTGGATCAACACCACTTTGTGATGACTCAAATGACTCAAATGCAAATGTTCGTGGAAGTGTTGAAGAACTCAACTTCTGTTTTCTGGATCATTTGGCACTGAAACATTTGTGGCGAAAACTTGTCTTCAGATCCTGCACAAATTTTGCACCAACGCAAGTTTTTGGACAACTTGCTTTCTCAAGGCAAGCATTTGAGGACGAGAAGCAACTTTTGTAAAAACTTGTGTTCAGAAAGCACGTTTGTCCGCAAGTTTTTTTGAATCACACCAAACAGCAAAGAGTCACTGATTTGTGGCAAATCATTGGAATTGTTTCTGAGGCCAGAGCTCTGGAAACAAACAGAAGACAAATTCTTTTTGTTGGTCCTCACAGCGCTTCCAGTTGGATGTCAACTAGGCAAACATTGCACCCATGCCTGTGGAAATGCGGTCTGTGTCTGCATGCACCGCAGATTTCGTTGTCAGAGTTGACAAGAAGTTGTGGGTTGGATCTGGATTGTTTGAGAATTGCAAGTCTTTCTTTGGCACACAGAGCACAATTTTTGGTGGCAAAAGTTTTGGCTGCACTGATTGGGTTGCCTTGCCAGATGATGCTGCAGGTCGTTCCTCCACGTTGGTTGGTTGGGGAGGGGTCAGTGTCACAGAATTGAGTTGCAAAATGTTTGGCGCATGAGTCCGATTTCTCGCCAAGTTTGACTGAATTCCTGCACATGTTGTTGCAGCCGCAGTTGCCGTTTCCGCCAGTTCTGCAGTTGCAGGGCAGAGGTTCAAAGTCTTGGGATGTCAGCCTGACTGTGAGTTTCCATGAAAGATCTCCTTGGAAGATTTCTCTGAGGTTGGTGCATCTTTGGCGAGACACAGACACTCTCAACCATTGAAGGTTGAATTTGTCTTTGACAGATTTGATGATTGAATGGACTGGTGTGAGACATAGTCACATGGAACGTCGGATCCATGACTGAATCGATCACGATCTCTAGAACGTCCAGCAGGCAGCAGGAACGTGACTGACATGACCTTGACATCGGTCATCCAGTCATTGATGTCGAGTTCTGGTTAGGGATGTTCACCCTTGTGAACATCCACTGATGCTTTTATAATTTTGTAGTTGCTATCGTTTGACCCAACATGACTTCGTCCTAATTAGAACCTGATATGGAGATGACCGTGACACTCGCAATCGGCACTTCCAATTTGCAAAACGTGTTGTTTTGCACGTTGCGATTCACTGTTGACAACTGGTAAGGCATGTTGCGCCCGTTGTGCTATGCCCATTTGACTTTTGCCGACACACATCATTGCCGCCGCGGTTTTGTGTCAGTGAGAACTCAGGTCGCACACATGCTGCGTCGCACGTGCCGGTAAAATGTGCTGCGACACAGCATGCAACAAATCACACAAGGGCTCCAATCATTGCATGGCCATGACAGTGGTGTGCTGGAGCCAAGGGTGGGGCTGTGTGCTGAAAATTGAGTGCACTGACTTGCATGCATGCATCACTGTTTCTACCAAATGCATGGGACAGGTTGCAAGAGAAAAAGCAATGGGTCAATCACACAAAAGACACAATGAGATCAATCAGTTTTCATCAATTGAAATCACCTAAAGATCGTCATCAGATGCTGCTGCTGAAACAAACAAACAAGCAAGCATGCACACATGATGCATCCCACATGCTCTCAAAACACATTGAAGACATGCTTCAATGAAAACCTAAGATGTTTCATGTGTTTGAACCTCTCCTTCTTTCTGTTTCATTTGTGTTTCATTCTAGCGCCCAAGATTCAAGTTGAAGTGTTGTTGAAGATGTCCAAAATGTTTAGACACGAGGCAAAATCTCACACCAATTTCGCCGTTTTGACAAATGTTGACTGGGTGGAAGCAAACACAAGTTTGAAGAAACACAGACATTTTCTCATTTTTTATTTGCTGATGAATGTCAAATGGTTTAGCAGATGCTGAACCCTTTTGCAAGGATTTGTTGTTTTCAGACACAAATGTTAGCACAACACAAGCATCATCCTTGTTTTCCTTTCTCCGACAATTGTTGGTGTAAAAAATGTTAACATTTTGTTCTGCTTTCCTGTTCAAAGTTCAGCAACAGCTGCAACTTTTGCTTCACATTGCCTGCTGTGAGATGTTTGGAGCGGTCACTCACATCAAAAAACTTTGAAAGCATCTTCAAGTTTGGCTTTGGTCAACAATCAAGATCTGCTCCAATGGAGTTTTTGGAGTCTAGGCAATCAGCTCTGCATTCCAGTTGTGGTGCTTTGAGTTACAACGCGGTCATCATGGCATTGTTGAATGACAAAACATTCATTTTTCGATGATTTGTCCCCCCTGCAAGCAAATTGGGAGTTGTTGTCTTCTCAAATCTGAAAGGATTCTGTTGAAAATGCCATGTGATTTCAATTTTAGAGTTTGGGCCACACAGTTGATTTGTTGTTGGGAAAGCAATGTTTGGTGCATCAATCGTCAACAGAGCAAATCAGCTCCAAATCGTTCAATTGAAACTGACAGTGGAACAAAAAAATGTCATCAAAACAAAAACATTGCACAAATGATGACTGCAGTGTTGATTTGTTAACTCAAACACAACAAAATTGTCATTTGCAAAAAATCTGCAAAAGCTGAGGTTCGACAAACCATCAAATTGCAGATTTGCAGATTTGCGAGATGCTAAAAAAACTAATCCAAAACAAACTTGATTCAGGACTCATTTGCTAATTTGATCATAAAAGCATTGTCCAACAAGTTTACTAAGAACCTTCAAAAAACAAGGTGCAACAAGCAATTGTGGTGCTGACAACATGAATGTTCCAACCTAACTGAGGGACTCATTCGCTCGTCCAATCACAACAAAAAAATTACGGTTCTTGTTCTTGTGGAAGGAATTTGGAAGGAGCCGGCAAGTTTATCGTACAAATCTACCGTCTCATACGACTAATCAAACCCTTCGTGCGACTGGCTGGCGTGGCCGAATCGTGCAAATCTTGCGTTCAGGTTTCTTGTTTTCCTTCAAAATAAATTAATACGTTGTTTGTTTCTCACTAATCCAAATTCCAATTCAGAAAAAAACATCTATCATGCTGATGGATTTGCTTTTGGAACCACTTGGGCGGTTCTTTTCCAATAATACTTTACTAGCTAAGAATGG
>ENA-ORBV01015990-ORBV01015990.1-microbial-mat-metagenome-genome-assembly--contig:-NODE-15990-length-10956-cov-5.591690_pt1 | contig 10956 bp, 14 predicted proteins | sample MGYA00237777_ERZ505514 | MGnify/ENA primary metagenome ERZ505514 (study PRJEB26160, sample SAMN06269048) | microbial mat metagenome | isolation source: Oligotrophic lake microbial mat | place...
GTGTGTGTATGTGTGTGTGTGTGTGTGTGTGTGTGTACCCGTGTGTGTTTTAGGCAGAACTTTGATGATGGGATCAGCACATGCCCTCCTATCCTGAGTTCCGCATCTCCTTAATTACAGACCTTCGCTAGACGTGCTGGCTTGCGGTACCCCGTGCTGATGAGACTTACACTGTCATTGCCTTGCGAGGCCGAGATGGTGAAATGCTGCTGTAGTCGGCGGTAGTTGATGTTGATGTTGGTGTTGGTGCTGTTGCTGTTGTTGTTGTTGTTGTTGTTGTAATTGTTGCTGCTGGTGCGGGTGCGGCTGCTGCTGCTGCTCATGATTACCACGATGTACAGCGTTGCTATCTCTTCTCTTCAGATGACCAAGTACTGCCTGATCTTTCGCATCCATCCATCAGGTGGCTGGGACTACAATCATTGCCTTCTTCGTGGTGTATCCATGAGGACCGTCACCGCGCTGCTGCAACAGCATGGCTGTAGCTGAAGGCGGGCTAGGGGAGCAGGTGGGCTGTGTGCGTGTTTGGCTGATCACACTTCCCTGATCAATGCGTAGTGTTGTGAGCGGAGCTGCTTTCTTATGCACACACTTGTTGCAGACATCATGACCCGTACTGTGAACTTTGCAATAAAAAATCGTTCCTCCGTTGTGGCGCTCTGTATTTCGCTCCGTTTCGTCGGTTCAACATTCGGCGGTCGCAGCCGTTGATGCCCCTTTGGTGAAGGTGTAGAACAAAGCACCCTGTTGGGTGAGGTTGACGACACTGGCAAGTGACATGCTGCAGGATCATCTGGTTCGGGTAGCACTCGAGCGCTTTCTATGTCAGCTGCTGCGGGGCGTGAGGCACATGCTCTCAGCCAACGGGATGCGCTGGGATCTATTGGCTCGGTATTGTGCTGTTCTCTTTGACCGATCTCCATATGCTATCTGCCGGTTTCGTTGATGCATTCGCGATTTCTTCTGTGCATTCAACGGCGTTCTTGACGGAATATGTAGTTACAAGCCGGAACCCGACAACTGAAATCATGCTGTCGTGGCGGCAGGCCAATGCAGCAGCTGTATGAGTGACCCCAGCGTAAGGCGCGCACTGCAATGTGGACGAAGCAACAAACACGGTACAGCAAAGGCTGCCAATCAGTGAGTACGTCTTCGATTATTGTAGGTCGCGTTGTATATTGTAACTCAAGCTCCAGTTAACCAGCTATACGAACACACACACATACACACACACACACACACACACACACACCGCGGCTCGCACGCTCGCACGCACACGCGTACGTCCTACGCGGTTGCCCGATAGCTGGTGATTGATTAAAAAGACGTTATTTACAATTTGCAACTGGCACGCAAGGTTTTCACTCACGGAGGATGTCCAGGCAATGGCCAGTTGGTTCCGCGCGACTCGCCATGATGCCCGGCATGATAGCAAGATCGCGCCGTGGTGCCCCACGAACATTTTGTGACGAATTAGCTAACCACAGACTAAGTAAATTGAGGGTAGAGAACACATTCTCACTGGCACACGCTTAACATTTTCAATGTCGAAAGATGCGCGCATCGATCTCCTTTCTTCTCAGGGCACGAACTGGATGTACTCATCAGTGCTTGGTTGGTATAGTTGTGACACGTATCTCCATGGATTATCTTTCTTGGAAGGTGTCAATCCACAGCCTTTTGCTGATCTTGAATGTGAATGTGTGTCAGGATCATGCAGCGTACTGGCCCACCCTTACTTAGTGTGATGACTGAGTTAGTGCGCGCTTCGGTGTGGGCGTGCGTGTTTGCCGCCTGTTATCATCATCATCATCATCATCATCATCATCAGCAGCAGCAGCAGCCCCCAGGGCAGCCCGGCGGCTACAGCAATACGAATGTGTACCCGGCTCCCGGCGCTGGACGTACCTAGATGACTCCTCCTTCCGACAGAACGTGACGCAGGGCGGTATCGTGGACGGCCCTGCGGGCGAGGTGGCTGCGTTCCCCAACGTGGTTGATGGTGTTGTGCAGCCTCATTCCTGGTGCCAACAGTCTTCGACCAGCAGTTCCTGGTTCCCGGTGACCGGCTCTGCTTTGTTCAGCTCGTGTACGTGCTGCTGCGGTTGTTGATGCGTGTATTTGTTTGATTGTGATCAGCGCTCACTGCTGTGCTGTCCCACTGTGCTGCAGCATACGTCACCTTCTTCGGCTCGTACAGGCGCAGCGTGGGCCCGCTATCTGCACGTCAGCTGCTGTATCTGGGGACCATCTGCAACTCGTTTTGGACCATATCAAGCTGCCTGCTTCCTCTTGTCTGGCAGACTGATCAACCTGGCTTCGCCTTGAACACCAACCTGTCTCCAGCCCAGCTGAGCGACACGTTCGTGACGCCTTTCCCCGAACACGTTCCGTGAGCTCTCTGGCATTAGGCGATCATCGTTCTCGTTTCCCTGCACGGCAACCACCCCCGCGCTAACTGGCAACAGTAAGCTGCTGCTTGATTGTGCATCTGCTAATCTGCAGAGCTGCACTGACCTGCTTGGCTTGTTGTTAACCAGCATGCGGCATCGCTACCTCAACATTTTGCACAAGCCGGGGTCGTAGTGCATGCACAGCCAATGACGTGTGTGGTGGCTGCATCCAGGCTGGCTTCATCCGCTCGTCGCAGCTGGTGAACTCGCGGTGTGTTGGTATGCCCTCCTTCATCGACCCTCACCTCTGTCTGCGAGTGCTCGCTGCTCACACGTGTGCTGTCTATGTGCGTGCCCGCTTCACTATTCAGTCAACTGCTCTCAAGCATCTGACTCAACATACGCCGCTGCTCTGCGGTCCAGCTGCAATGCTGGAACCACAGCCAACACGTGCGGTGCGTGTCTGGCGGGCTGGGCTACGAGGCTGGCTCTGTACCCTTGGGGCCCACTGCCTCTTGTGTTGGTAGGTGGAGCCACCGCAATGCAGTTCGATTGGTTCGAACACCGGTGTTCACTATTCTGTTTGTTGTTGACGCAGCCGTGTGCTCCGGGTCCCCCAACTGCGGCAGCCTCAATCGATCAGCGTGCTCCCCTGCCGCGCTTGTGCCCAACACGTGCGGCAACTGCCTGACTGGATTCAAGGGCGCTGCTGGCTCTGCCAACACATCGTGCACGTGTAAGCGCAGCCTACTGCTGCCTGCTGTATTCTGTGTCGGGGTACATGTTTGGCCCATCCTGTGACATGTGGCTATGTTCTGTTGTGGTGTGATTCTGCAGTGGACTGCTCCCAAGCTAGCGACTCGACCTGCGCTGCTGCCAAGCGTGTGTCCTGCAGTGCAGGCGTGACCAACAACACGTGTGGAAACTGCTTGAACGGCTGGGGTACTGGAGGCCAGACCCTGGGACCCACCTCATCCTGCGTGGGGTGAGTGATCATCTCCCTTGCTGATGTGCTTGCCAATCGAAACGTGGTGTTTTAACGGCATTTGCTACGCGATCTTGTCACAGCACTGTGTGATGCGGCACCCACGTGCTCCACGCTGAATAGAACGGCCTGTGTCTCAGCGGCAGGCGTTCCCAACACCCGCGGTCCGTGTATGTCGGGCTATCTCGGCGCTGCTGGCTCTGCCAACACCGGGTGCACTCGTATGTGCTTTCCTAGCATGCCACTCGCGAGCTATGCGCATCGACATGTGCTGATATTTGCTGCTGCGTGTGTTCTGCACCCCATGCCTCACGCCAGTGGACTGCTCCGGAGCATCCGACCAGACATGTGGCGCTGCGAATGGTTAGCCCTGCACTGCTTGAGTTGTAGGCAACGCTTGTGGGAACTGCTTATTTGGATTCACCGGCCCTTCCAATACGATCTGCGCCAGTACGTGTGGTGTGACGCTGCCACGGCATCCTGTGTTATGCACTTGACTCCTGCACACTGAACTGCCTGCTGCTTGCAGTTGACTGACCCACTCGACCTCCTGCTGCTTGTCCCGCTCTCAATCGACAGCCGTGCTCAGCTACTGCCTTCAAGTGCGGTGGTTGTCTGAACGGATATTCTGGCGTTGTTGGAGACAGCAATGAACTCTGTACAGCGACTGGTATGGTATTGCGTGTGTTGATTATTATGCTGCGTGCTGGTGATGCCCTCATGTACATCTTATTCCTGATCCTGTCTGCCTGTGTACAGCCACACCTGCGGTATCGTCCTCTCCGCTCAACGCGCAGGGCTCTCAAGTCACCGTTACCTTCTCTGCCGCCACCGACATGGGTGGATTCAGTGCGGGCGCTGTGACCTGCAGCTCAGTGCTGCAAGCAGCGTCGCTAGCGCTGTTCGGCCCCAGTGACGCTGTCACCTGCCGGTTCGATTCCCCCACCTCGTTCATCGTTCAGTTCAATCCGGCAGCAGCTGGATCCTCTGTCGCCGTAGGATCATCCATCAGCTTCATCACCAACCTGCTGCGGTCTGTGGGGCCCCTGCCGGGCACATTCTCTCTCTGCCGGCGAGCGTGATCTTCAGTGTCCAGGCCCCGGCCCAGCCTCCCGCCACCTCATTCCTGTTTCAAGGAGCTACGCAGGTTGGAGCCTGCTCGGACATCGCGGTGGGTGTGCGGGACATCACAGGTCTCACCAGTCGAGGCGCCGCAGTGCAGTGGACTCTGATTGATCCTCTGCCCGAGCTGGATGCTGCTGCGCTGACCGCTGCCAACAGCTTCCTAGCTGCTCTATCCGCATCAGCGACCGCGGTGTCGCTGCCCACCAGCGTGTTCCCTGGAGGGTTTGTATACAATCTGCGTGCCACAGTTCGGAACTGGCTGGGTGGATCATCTGTCAGGTCCCTCACAGTCACCAAAGCCGCGATTGCGTTGCCTCAGCTACAGCTGCAAGGCGCCCAGGGCACGGCCGCTGGTGCTGTCGCCACCACCTTCAAGACGAGATCCTTCACGGCTGCCACGACCTACGGTCCCCCCTTGCCTTGTAGTGGCGGCACGTCATCGGCTCAGTTCAGCATGCAGCTGCTGTGGACCCAGATCTCTACCGTTGAGCAGCTGGCCGCGCTTGCGAGCGATGACCCGGACCTGTACGCCGAGATCATCTCATCGCTGAACCTGCCCCTGCAGGACATCATCGCCAGCCTTGGCTCCTCCATCAGCAGCGGCCTGCTGCCTTCTGCGCTCACATCGCCCGTGCTTAGCATCCCGCCTGACACATTCACCGTGGGCAAGATCTATCTCTTCGTGGTGCAGGTGCGAGCCACCAGAGTCAGCAACACTGGGGCGTCGAGCGGGCTGCATCCTCAACAGCTGCAGTCACCGATGCACGTGTCTATGATGAGGCATGTGGCCCCCCATCTGCACTCGCTGCTTCAGCACACCAGCTGGATGCGCAGAGCACCGCTCCGAGCCAGCTCAGGGGCTCATGTGCAATCAGACACTGCGGCTGCGGTGCTGCCCACCAGTGTTCGCAGAGCTTACTCGGCGATCAGAGTTGCTGCGCGACCCCCGTGGTTGTAGCGGGCTCCAGTCGACTGGTGTCTGCTGGACGGCTCGTTTGTCCTGGACGCGAGCAAGTCGTTTGATCCTGACGCCTCGGTCAAGTCTAGCGACCTGCAGTATCGCTGGAGCTGTCAGCTGGCCCCATCGGGCGGAGCCTGTTTTGATGAGGGGGCTGTGAACCTGAATCAAGCTGTAGTCAATATCCCCACCAGCCTCACCACCAAGACCTCCACCTGGGCAGAGCTGTTCACCTCCTCAGGCGGCTCAGCTGTGAGTGGGGGTACCTCCAACACGGATCGCTACCGATTTACAGTGACGGTGACCAACACCGCTGCCCAGCTGAATGGCGGAGCCACTGCACCCGCTGCTGCCACTCTGGACGTGTATGTCACCAATCTGGCTGTGGTGCCTCTATCAATTGGGGCACCCAACCTGCCTCGCTTCAACCCCGGCGATAGGCTCTCGCTCACAGCCTCGCCGCTCAACCCGAACGTGTCCTTCCCCAGCGACGCAGCGTTCCAGTGGCGCTGCACTTCGGATGACTGTGCAGGCCTGAATCTCAGCGACCCTCGAGTCACCACCACTGGTGCCACCAGCCGCTCGCTGGTGCTGGACAACAACATTCTTAAACCTAGCAAAGTGTACACCTTCGTGTTCACTGTGGTTGCTGATTTCCTGGGCTTCGCCTCCGCGTCGATTCGGACCACGTCCCAGCCCACGTCGGGGTCTTGTGCATCTTTCCCTCCGACGGGCATGGCGCTTCTCCAGGACTTTGAGCTGCGCTGTGACGGCTGGACCGATGAGGCTGGCGTGCTGCCGTTGGAGTACGCGTTCGAGGCTGTGTCAGACAGCGGCTTGCCGGTGACCTTGCGGGCATCTGCGGCTGCGTCATCAGTGACGCTGGTGCTGCCCAATCCAGAGGGTGATGCGGCAGCTGCCAACGTGACCATTCGAGCTCGCATTCGCAACAGCGCCGGAGCAGAGACGTCGGCTGTGGTGCAGCTGGTGGTGTCGCTGGCCTCTGTGCTCAGCAACAGCTCCTCTGCCGCTTCCACTGACCCTCAGCGATCAGCCAAGAATGTGCGAGCCTCTCTGTTCTCTGCAGTGAAGGAGGTGGATGGTGCTCTGCCCCCCTCCCCCGCTGGTGACCTCCAGTCCCTGCAGAGTGTACGCTATGTCACGGATGACGCCACTCAACTGGGGACTGCTGTCCGCGGACCCGCCTCGCAGTTCCTGCTGGATAAGATGGGTGCCTACGCTGATGTTCTGAACCGGGCTGGTGAGGCTCGTGAAGGCGCCACTGACTCTGTGGTAGTGGGCGGCACTGCGGTCAAGGTTGAGGTTCAGCAGGTGGCGCAGCTGCCGGCAGCATTCGTACCGACCGCCCTGGCGGTGATCGTCAATGTGGGCACATCCATGGCAGGCGAGGTGTCCCCTGATACACCCAAGGAGGTAGCACAGGAGGCGGAATCAGTCAGGTCTGTAGTCTCAAGTCTTTGTTCAGCCTGTGTGCTGCAGATAAGCGATAGCAGCGGTCAATGTTAACATCATTGCTGTGTGCTTGTATTGATAACTGCAGCAACACTGCGGATCAAATGTTGATCAGAGCAGCTCAAATGCAGCTGCACGGTGCAGTCCAGGGTGAACGACCCAGCCAGTCCAGTTCCGCTGCCGGGCAGTTGCAGATCAATGCACAGCGCAATGCCCCCGATGGGTTCTCGGGTGGTGTAATCGGGGGTGGCGACAGCGGCGCTCCTAGCTTCAAGCTGCCGAGCAACATCTTCAATGCTGACGGGACCCCCGGGCCCAGCTCTGTGGACAGCGTGATGGTAGTGCGCTCAGCTGACCTGAAGGTGCGCGGTTATGTTCCCGACGGGGCGGCGCTGCCGCTTGATGCAGAGGTTGACGGTGATCTGCCCCCGGGCCGGGCAGCCGATAAAGTCTCGTTCAAGACCTGACGCAGTAAGTGGAATGGCATTCGACTGCTCTTCTCTGTGCACTGTTACTGCTGTATCTGACGCTCTCTTGCCGTGTATGCATGTTGTGATGTGCGGCATGTGGATGGCAGTGTGGTTCAGGAAGAGCCGAAATATGCTCAACCCCAAGGTTCGCCTCACGCTGGTGCTGGCCTACATCTACGGTGCCCTGATGCTCAACGCCCTCTTCTTCGGCACTGCCGGCACTGAGGCGCTGCTGCTGGTGGCGGTAGTCAGCTCTCTGCTAGCCACTATTCCGATCACGCTGTTCATCTGGCTGTTCAGAGGCGGCTATAAGGGTGGTGTACCCACCAAGCACGAGTATCACGCCATCATGCTGATCAACGAAGGTATTCCGCCCAGTCAGATCGTGCTGGACCGCATCAACCACCTGCAGGAGCAGGAGGACATCGCGGTTGAACAGGAGAAGGCTGCCCGTAAGGCTCGCAAGGCAGCCAAGGCGGCGCGGAAGAAGTCGTTGCGCAGCAATAGCATCACCGCTTCGAGCGCTGCTGCTGCTGCAGCTGCCGGTGCAGAATCCACCACCAGTACAGGGCCTGCAGATGTTGCGTCACATGGACCACTTGCTACCAGCAGCAGTGCGGTCAGCGATGATGGAGTACTGCAGCCCTCCAGCTCCAAGCTGACCTTGCGATGGGACACCCGTCCCAGCAGCACCGTCAACCTTATGGATCAGTTCAACACGGGAGATGGTGACTCCGCTGCTGCGAGTACCGCGCCAGCCGCGCAGCAGACTGCCGGAGAGGCCAGCACGGATGATGTGCTGATTGGTGTAGCTCTCTCATCTTCACAGGCTCAATCAGCCACGCAACAGCCCCCTCAGTCAGTGGTAGTGGCCGCAGCAGCGGCAGCGGCAGCAGCAGCCAGCAAGGAGGATCAAGCAGCCTGCGCGGATAATTCGGCTGGCGGTGTCGATTCAGCGCGGACTCATGCCTTACCTTGCATTGTGGGTGCGATATGCTGGGGCCTGTGTGTTTGACAAATCGTTTGCTTGTACAGTAGCAATGCCCTTGCACGTCGGAGTCGTCGACCCATCAGATACACTAGCTGAGGCAGTTGATGCCTAGATGTTTACTAGCAACTCTTGACAATTGCAGACGGCCAGCCCATCCAGCTTTGGCTCCTGTTACACCGTACCAGGAGCATGTGCTTGCTGGGCAAGGCTTGATTATCATTGATTCCGTATCACACCATACAGATCCGGTGAGTCTACCTGCTCCAACATCACATTCGCTAGACGGTGTGTGGTGCAGGGGCCCGCCAAATTGACCTGTCCGCATCCGCTGTTTGCTCAGCCGATATCACCTGCTTCAAGCAGCCAGGCGCGGGCAGCCTGTCCACCGATACGTGCTGTGATTGATTACCCGTGTCATCGCTTCATCTCCCCGCCATTGTAACGTCAATCTGCACCAGTCCGCACATCGCATCGCATCGCAGATGAGTCAACGAGTAGCGACCTCCAAGGACAGCAAGGCTCGCCCAGACGATAGCACGTGTCAATGCCGTGCTCACCGCACGGGATACAACGCGCGCAGCCTGTTGGTGATTGGGGAGCGATTCCTCGACTGGCATGTGACCAAGCTGCTGGGACGAGGCACCTACGGTAAGCCGTGCCTGGTGGCATGCATCATTGCTGCTGCCCCCACGATGTGCTCAATAGCAGGGCCCCTGCGTTATGCGAACACACAGCGCAAGTATTTCAGGCTCATCGTAGGATGCCGGACGGGTCTTATCAGGAGGCAGCGCTCAAGGTGGAGTTCGCAGCCCGCCACACTATTCGCAGCGATGACGCTACACGATCAACGGGCAGTCAAGATCCAGTGCAACTGGCGTACGCGGCATTCGCCAAGGAGAGAGACGTGCTACAGCACCTGCAGGGTACGGTGGCAAAGCTGATATCTGCGCTGATTGATCGCCTGTGTACCGCCAGTATCTACTGCGTGAGAGATAGCTGGCGCAGCAGCAGACCCGCCCTCTATCGCTGATGGATACTGTGCTGCTGATGGTTGACTGCTGATCCCTCGTCAGGTACTGGTGTCACGCCCCGTGTACTCGCATGCCGCAACTACATACCGGATTCCCCCCTCGCGCACTCGCTCAAGCGGTATATCGCTCTGGAGATGCTTGGGGCCGATATCAGCGGCAGGGCGCAGGACGGGGAGTGGATCGACCGGATTGAGCTGGTACACGAGTTCAGCTACCGCCTGGACCGTAAGGATGCTGCCAAGGAGCATGGCCCTGTCAAGCACAGACCCCAGCCGCTCAGGCCGTTCCCACCTGCCATCGCTGTCAGCAGAATGCGGGGCGTGCTGCGCTGTCTGGAGCAGCTGCATAGGCGAGGAGGCTATGTACGTGTTGGTGTCACACTGGAGCTAGTTTGAAGTAATCATCTGTGTGATTGACCGCCTACTGATGCATGTGTGCCTGTCATGACTGTTCATTGCAGATGCACGGAGACATCAAGGCCAGCAATTTCGTCTGGCGCCATCAGCGGGATCACGCACCCCTGACTCGTTGCGATCAGTGTGAGGGTCATGCTTCCTTCAGCTGTGACTACGGACTGGCTGGTGGCGTATCAGGCTACGCTGCTGCTGTCGCTGAGCTACTGCAAGCACCTGATGAGGATGATCACCGTATGGAGAGCTTCCACCGGTCCAGACACCCCGCTGCGGGTCTACTGCTGGGGCAGGAGCGGTGCACTCTCAGGCCTGCACAGCAGGAGGCAGGGGTGGATGATGTGTGCGTGCTAGATTTCGGCTGCGCGTCCACTCAGTGGACAGCAGCTGCTGACTCAACGGGTACCGTCTCAGTGAAGCCCCTCGCCATCACCATGCGACCAGGTGCTGCGTTGGGGTCATTCAACTACCGATCCATCAATGCTGATCTAGCGGCTGCAGCACCGCGCTTGCAGGTACACGTGCTGTATTGAGCACCTCACCTCATTCCGCCTCTGATGATATCCCCTTACTTGCTGCCCCAGCTCAAGATCGGCGTGGTGGATGATCTCATCAGCTGGGTCAATATGCTCCTGGACTTCATTGTCGGCGCGCCGTGGTGGCAGGATGGCGAGATTACGGAGTCGTTGAAGGTACAGCACCCGCACATATCTGGATTGATATGGCTGGTGATGTGTTATTGCTGTCAAGGCCGATGCTGTTACTGGCGTTGGCCTGCCGCCTGGGTGTTACGCTGTGTTCATCACACATGTATGCAGCAGCTGCTGACGATCATCTGTCCTCATGGTGTCTGTTTCTGCACCTCCCAGCTTCGCAGCAGTGCCATCAAGCGCCGGTACCTGGACCATATACCCTCAGATCTGCAGCAGCCCATCAGGCAGATGTACAATCACCTGCTGTCGCTGCGACCGGATGATGATGGCGTGGATTATCAGCTGCTGGATACGCTGCTGCTGCAGGTAAATGTCCTTCACTGTGCTGCTGAAGAGACGAGCTGCTGACGCTGTGTGTGTGTGTGTGTGTGTGTGTGTGTGTGTGTGTGTGTGTGTATGTGTGTGTG
>ENA-ORBV01015991-ORBV01015991.1-microbial-mat-metagenome-genome-assembly--contig:-NODE-15991-length-10956-cov-4.156081_pt1 | contig 10956 bp, 9 predicted proteins | sample MGYA00237777_ERZ505514 | MGnify/ENA primary metagenome ERZ505514 (study PRJEB26160, sample SAMN06269048) | microbial mat metagenome | isolation source: Oligotrophic lake microbial mat | place...
GTCCTATCAAGAGGATGTGATGCTGGTGTCGCAGGCTCTCGCCGGTTTCGGCAGCAAGGAAGCCAACCAGTTGCGCAAGGCGCTCGGCCGCAGCGACACGGGTCACCGCATGCAGGCCCTCGCCGGGCGCTTCGACGAGGGCTGTCGCGCCAACGGCATCGCCGAGCCGATCATCGACGCGGTGTGGGAGATGATCTCGTCCTTCGCCGGCTACAGCTTCTGCAAGGCGCACTCGGCGAGCTTCGCCATGGTCAGCTTCCAATGCGCCTGGCTCAAGGCGCACTGGCCGGCGCACTTTCTGGCCCGGGTGATCGCCAACCAGGGCGGTTACTACGCAACCTCGGCCTACGTCGAAGAGGCCCGTCGTCGCCAGGTGCCGATCCGTGGGCCCTGCGTGGTGGCAAGCGCGTGGAAGACCGCGCCCGAGGACGGTCACGCCATCCGCCTTGGCCTGCAGCTGGTGAAGGGCCTGTCGCGCACGCCGGCGAAGGGCGCGCGGGCGCGTTCGCGCTCGATGGCGGCGGCGGTCGCGCGCCCTTCGCCGGCGTGCGCGACCTGCGTCAGCGCACCGGCGCGGCCAGCGACGAACTCGCCGCGCTCGCCAACGCTGGCGCGTTCGATGCGCTCACCCCGCACCTCAACCATGCCCAGCGCGCGTGGCTGGTGGCGGTGGTCGCGCGCGCCGACGCCGGTGGCGCGCGCGCGGCGCGCGGCGGTCAGGCGCTGCTCGATCTCGTCCCCGACGTGCGCGATCCGCTGCCACCCGCGCTGCGCGACCTGCCCCGGGTCGAGGTCCTGCGTCGTCGCTGGGTCACGCTCGGCTGCCTGGCCGAAGCCCATCCGTTGGCGTTGTGGCACCTCTCGGCACGCGGTCCGCAGCGCTGCCGCGACGTCACCGCCGCCAATCAGGGGCAGCCGATGTCGTTCGTCGCCCGCGCGATCTCACGCAAGGACGTCTCCGCCACCTACCGCACCGACGCGCACGGCCGCGAACTCGCCCAGCCGCGCTACGCGCCGATGTCCTTCGTCACCGTCGAGGATGAAACCGCCCTGGTCGAGACCACCTGGTTTCCCGAAACCTACGCCCGGCACGCGGGGCTGCTCGAACGCGGCGAACCACTGCGCCTGCGCGGCGTGATCGAGGTCGAGCACGGCTGCGCGACGATGCGGGTGGAGTGGGCGACGCTGCTCACCGCCTGAAAACCGCGCAAGCACGGGGTCGCTGGCGGCGACTGGCAGGGCATGGTCGCGTCAGCGAAGAGATCCGGAGGTGGCCCGAGTGCTTGATGAACTCCTGGCGCTTGGCCCCAGAGAGCTGCAGCGCCTCCGTGCCTCGGCATTCGCGCCTGTACCGTGCAGGTGTCTTGCTACCATTCCGCATGCACACGGCCCGGCCGAGTCGGACTGCGCTGCTGATCGCGAAGGCTCAGATCCTGCTCGCGCGGGATCCCGCGCGTCGCCATCTGGTGCCTTCCACCACGGTGAGGATCGCGGATGCCTGCCTGCGCGCCTCTGGCCAGCGCACCTGGAGCGCCTGCTGCGCGAGCAGCGCCTTCCGCGGGTTCCTGGCGTGGGTGGAGCGGCATTCCCTGCCCGGCCTCGTGCTTCACTTCGCCCTGCGAAAGCGCTACATCGCCGCGCGCGTCGCGTGGGCGGCTCGCGGTGGGATCGACCAGCTCGTCGTGGTCGCCGCAGGCTGCGATGCCCTCGCGGCGCGCATCAGTCGTTTTCGGCCCGGGATGCTGGCGATTGAACTCGACCATCCTGCGACCCAGGCGGTGAAAGTGGCCGCGCTTGCAGGCAGCCTTGGGGTCGACCTCGCGCCGTGCGACTTCACGACCACCACCGCCGCGAGCGTCCTGCGCGCGCACCCGCGCTTCCGGGTCGACCGGCGGAGCGTGTTCGTCCTCGAAGGCCTGGTGATGTACCTCACCGCCGAGCAGGTCCGGGCCCTGGTCGAGGATGTCGCCAGCATGTGCGCCGCAGGGAGCGTGCTGGTGCTGACCTGGATGGAGACGCGCGACGGCGAGGAGCCGCGTTTCGCCGCGTCCGGCGTCCTGGCTGATCGCTGGCTCCGGTTCCACCGCGAGCCGTTCGCATCGGGGTGCTCACGCGAAGCGATGGCCGGGATCCTCACTGCCAGCGGCTTCATCGTCGACCGTATCGCGGACCATCGCACCCTCGGTCGGATCATGCCCAGGAGCAGGATCGCCCGCGGTGAATCCATCGTGGTCGCCGTCCGCAGCGATGGCCCCACGCTCGGCGCGGCGACACGATGAACGACGAAGCCGCGATCGCGCTGACCGACCTGGTGCTGGCCCTGATCTGCGCCGGGTGCGCGGTCGCCACGGCGCGCGGGCCACGCCGACGGATTCGGCCGTGGGCGACGCTCCTGCTGGTCAGTGTCGGCGTCGGGGCGCTTTTCGGGGCCGGTGCCCATGGCCTGACCGTGGAACGCGCGGGCCTCCTCTTCCACTGGCTGTGGTCGTGCACGCTGATTTCCATCGGTTTCGCCGCGTTGGCCCTGTACGGCTTGGCGGCGGCGATCTTACTGCGGCCGGCCTGGGAATATCGAGTGGCGACGCTCGTGATCATCCTGCTCGTACCGTACGCGATCTTCGTCCTAACCATCAGGGCGCCCTTCTGGCTGGCCGTGGCTGCCTACCTGCCCGCGTTGGCGGCATTCCTCGTCGCGCTGCTCGTCGACACCGGGCGGCGACGCGATGGCGTCCATGCCGCGGGAGTCGCCTCGGCCGTGATGACGGTCGTGGCCGCGCTTGTGCAGCGCGAGTCGATCCCGAGTTGGCCGCTCAACCACAATGTCGCCTACCACCTCATCCAGATGATCGCGATGCTACTCATCCCGGTGTGGACCCGCATGGAGACTCGACCGCATGCTCAATCGTAGGGATTTCCTCGCGCTGATGGCGGCCCATGCAGGGGTCATGCTTGGCGGGTGTGGCCGTTCCCGGCTCGAAGGCCTGCCACGCACCCTCGTCAACGATGTGCACAGCCGGCTCAACCCGACGACCGTGCTGGGGCCGATACGTCCGACCTCGGTCGCCGCGCTGCGCGAAACCATCCGCAGCGCGGTTGGACGCGGCTTGCCGATTGCGACCTGCGGCAGCCGTCACGCCATGGGCGGCCAGCAGTTCGCGCAGGGCGCGCTGCTCATCGACACCAGCGGGATGCGCAGTGTCTTATCGTTCGACCGCGAGCGCGGCTTAGTTGAGGTCGATGCCGGCATCGAGTGGCCCGCCCTGATCGAGTACCTGCTCGCTGCCCAGGCCGATGACCCGCAACCGTGGACGATCTCCCAGAAGCAGACCGGAGCCGATCACCTGACGATCGGCGGGGCCGTCGCGGCCAACATTCACGGCCGCGGTCTGCGTCTGCAGCCATTCGCGCAGGACGTCGAGTCGCTGGTACTCGTCGACGCGCAGGGCGAGATGCGCCGCTGTTCGCGCAGCCACGATGCCGACGTGTTCCGCCTCGTGATCGGTGGATACGGTCTGCTCGGCGTCGTCTCGTCCGTCCAGTTGCGCCTCACCCGCAGGACAAAGATCGAGCGACTGGTCGTTGAGACGACGGTCGATGACCTGATGCCGCTGTTCGCGCAGCGCATCGCCGACGGCTTCACCTTCGGCGACTTCCAGTACGCGATCGATGAGACCTCGCCGGATTTCCTGCGCGCCGGGATCCTGTCCTGCTATCGGCCGGTGCCACTGACGACGCCGATGCCGCAGAAGCAGGAGAGAATGTCGTCCGAGGCCTGGCGGACGCTCGCGCGCCTCGCGCACGAGGACCGGGGCCAAGCCTATCGCGTGTACGCGGACTACTACCGCTCCACGTCGGGCCAGATCTACTGGTCAGACCTGCACCAGCTGAGCACCTACGTCGCCGATTACCATGCGACCGGCGCGGGGGCTGAGCCGGCGAGCGATATGATCACCGAGATCTACGTGCCTCGCGACCGCCTGACCTCCTTCCTGACTGCGGCGCGCGCCAGCCTGCGCGCGGGCGGGGTTCCCGTGGTCTACGGCACCATCCGACTCATCGAAGCCGACGATACCAGCCTGCTTGCATGGGCGCGCCAGCCGTGGGCCTGCACCATATTCAACCTTCATGTCTCCCATGCTCGGGTCGACGAGGCGGCCGCCGCCTTCCGCGGCCTTATCGACTGCGCCATTGCCGAGGGCGGCAGCTACTACCTCACCTACCACCGCTGGGCCACGCGCAGCCAGGTCGAGGCGTGCCATCCGCGGATGCTGGAATTCTTGCGCTTGAAGCGGCGCCACGATCCGCACGAGTGCTTCATCAGCGATTGGTACCGGCATCACCGCGAACTGTTCGCCGATGTGCTCTGATCCGGTTCTGGTCACCAGTCAGACGATCTCATAGGCGAGCCAGCGCATGTCGAAGAGCCCGTCGTTGTTCCGCTGATCAGAAGAAGGCGGCGTTCGGGGCTACCTACAAAAAGCCCCGCCATAACTTTCGTCGTGGCGGGGCTTGGATGGTTGGGGTGCAGGGATTCGAACCCCGACAGGCAGAGTCAGAGTCTGCAGTCCTACCGTTAGACGACACCCCAGTGAGGTCGAGGGTGCAGACGGTAGCGGAGAGGCAGGCCAGTCAAGGGATGGGGGCTGGGCCTTTGGCGTCTGATTCGCGCGGTGGCAGTCCGGCGTGGGCGCGCCACGCGCGTGCGCTGGCGGCATCGCCCGCGCGCTCGGCGAGCTCAGCCAGGCGCTTGGCGGCGGCGGGGTCGCCGCTCAGTTCCCAGGCGTCGGTGAAGCGGCGGCGGGCCTCGTTCGGGCGGGCGGCGGCGGCGGCGAGTTCGCCCAGGCGAAAGGTGGCTTCGGCGTCGTCGGGACGCTGCACCAGGTAGCGTTCGAGCAGGTCGCGCTCGCGTTCGGCGTCGTTGGCGATGCCGGCGAGGTTGGCGCGCGTGCGCAGGCTGGGGGCATGCTGGGCGTCGCGGCGCAGCGCCTCGTCGAGCAGGGCGATGCCGCGCGCGGTGTCGCCGCGCTGCCAGGCGATGGCGCCCATGCCCCACGGGCCCCACGGGGCTTCGGGCAGCAGGCGGTCGACCTCTTGGTAGACGCCTTCGGCGGCGGCGGGGCGGTCGAGCTTGAGGTAGCTTTGCGCCAGCCAGTGGCGCGGTTCGAACCAGCGCGGGCTGCCGGCGACGGCGCGGTCGAAGTGCGGCACCGCCTCGGCCCAGCGGCCTTCGCCGAAGAGCAGGCGGCCGGCGAGGAGGTGGGCGCGGGGATGGTCGCCGCCACCGGCGAAATACTGGGCCAGGCGCGCGCGCACCTCGCCGTCGCGGCCTTCGTCGAGCAGCTTCTCGAGTTCGTCGACTTGGCGGCTGCGGGCGAGAGAGGCGGTGTCGGCCTGCGGGCCGAGCGCGGGGAAGCCGGAATCGGGACGGCGATAGACCTGGGGGCGCGCCTCGTTGAGGCGCTGGCCATCGCTGCCGCAGCCGGCGAGGATGAGGGCGAGCAGGACCGTCGCGGCGCGCATAGTCATAGCGTGCCGCCCAGTGCGGCGGCCATCGCGGCGGCCTTGGCGCGCACCTCGTCCCACTCCGCCGCGCCATCCGAGTCGGCGATGATGCCGCCACCGGCGTGCAGGCGCACACGGTCGTCGGCGATGGTCAGGGTGCGGATGGTGACGGCGAGGTCGGCGTGCTGCGCGCCGATCCAGCCGAAGGTGCCGCAGTACGCGCCGCGTGGGCCGGCTTCCAGCGCGGCGATGATCTGCATGGCCCGGATCTTCGGTGCGCCGGTGATCGAGCCAGCGGGAAAGGCGGCGCGCACCGCGTCGGCGAAGCCGGTTTCCGGGCGCAGGCGGGCGCCGACGCGGGCGACGAGGTGGTGCACGTAGGGCAGGTCCATCACCGCCGCCGCCGCCTCGACGTGCACGCTGCCGGGGACGGCGACGCGGCCGAGATCGTTGCGTACGAGGTCGACAATCATCGCCAGTTCGGCGCGGTCCTTGGCGCTGCCCAGCAGGTGGGCGCGGGTCGCGATCTCGGCGCCGGGGATGCGACGGCGGGTGCCTTTGATCGGCTCGCTCCACACGGCTGACCCGCGTTGGCGCAGGAAGCACTCCGGGCTGTTGCTGACCACGCTTGGACGGCCGGGGGCACGCAGCAACGCGGCGTAGGGCGCCGGGCTCTGGGTCGCCAGGGCCAGGAAGAGGCCAACGTCCGGGTTGGGCGAGCGCGCTAAGCGACTGGTGACCGGTAGGGTGAGGCTGGCCTGATAGATGTCGCCAGCGGCGATCCAGGCGCGGATGCGCTCGACCTGCGCGCCATGCTCGGCGGCGGTCCATGCCGGGGTCAGCGCAGCGGTGAGGGTCGGCGTCGGGCAGGCGAGCGCAGGCTGGTCGAGCGCGGCGTCGAGGCGGGCCAGACTGGCGGCGTCGGTGGCGTGCAGGGTGCAGGCGCCGCTCGCGGACCAGCGCGCATAGGCCGCGCAGCGCCACGCCACGCCGGCAGCGGCGGGAAACTCATAGTCGAGCTGCACGACCCAGCCTGGTCCGTGCGCATGCCAGCCGGGCGTGGTCGGCGGCGCGGTGGGCGCGTCGTCAGCCGCGCGAGCGGTGAGCGCGGCGAGGTCGTCCCACCCACGCAGCGCGCGCACCTCGGGGGCGAACGCCAGCAGGGTGTCGCCATCGGGGGTATGCAGGCAGACCAGCGCTACGGCATCGGCGACGCGGGCGAGCGCGTCCGACCAGGAGAGCCGAGGATGGGGAACGCTGAGCCAGGCCATCGCGGTCGGGTATGGTCGCGCCGGTAGACGGGTGGGAAGGGGGTGCCTTGCCCCAAATTCAGCTGGGTGGTGGGATGAGAGGGCTAACGCGTTCCCATCTTCTCATCCGCGACCGGCTCCTAGCATCCTCGCCCATGCGCTCCGCCCTGGCTGTCATCGTCACCGTCTTCTGCCTCGTCGGTTGCACGCACGATCGTAACCGCTGGACCGAGGCCAATGCCAAGGCCGCCGAAGCCACCCCGCCGCCGGCGACCAGCGCCACCGATGGCGCTGCCGTCACCGGCACGCGCACCGAGGCCGACCGGATCATGCTCTTCGCGCCGACCGAGATCGGTCCGCTCGCCGCCATCTATCCCGAGGCGCGCCTCGACTTCCCGCACAGCATGGCCGAGAAGGTCGATGTGCTCATGCGCGAGTACGACGGCCGCGTCGGCGAGTCGCTGCCCGACTCGGGCGCGCCGCGCTGGGACGAAGGTCGCGTGGCGTCGACCGCCGGCGTGCACGTCGTGGTGCTCTCGCGCATCCTCGAACTGCGCCTGCACAAGGGTCAGCCCGGCGTCGCCGCCCGCCCCGACCGCGTCGAGGCCATCGTCGAGGTGCGCGCGCTCAACGTCGCCGGCGAGACGGTGTGGCGCAAGCGCGCCGGCGCCGATGCCGAGGTGCCGACCTCGCCCAAGACCACCACCGCCGCCGCCCGCCCCGAGAGCCGTGCGGCCTACGACGCGCTCGATGCTGGCCTGGGCGCGCTGCGTGGCTGGCTCGCCACCCAGTCCGATCTGGTCGCCCGGCCGCCGCGCGCATCGGACGAGGTCATCCCGGCCGCCGCCGCCCTGGTCGAGGTCGAGATCGACAGCGAGCCGGCGCACGCTGACGTCTTCATCGACGGGGTTTTCCGAGGCAGCACGCCGCAGAAGCTGAAACTGCCGCCGCGCATGCTCAGCGTGCGCATCGAGCGCAAGGGCTACACCACCTGGGAACAGCCGCAGGTGAAACCCGAGGTAAAGCCAGCAGTGAAACCAGAAAGTAAGTCGGGGGAATTGCCCGCACCCAAGTCAACATCCACGACAGCGGCAAAGCCATCGGCGCAACCAGACCTCAAGCCCGATTCAAAGCCCGAGTCCAAGTCAGACTCCAAGCGCGACTCCAAGCCCGACCCCAAGTCCGAGCAAAAGCCGGGGGCAAAACCGCAACCCAAGCCCGAGGCGAGCGAGCCCCCTAAGACGTTGCACGCCCAGACCGAGCCAGTAGCAGATGCCCCCGCCGACCCGGCCAAGAAGAAAGCTCCAAAGGGCGCGGCTCCCGAAGATCAAAAGTTAAACTCGAAACCTGAAAAAAAGTCGCAATCAAAGTCGGCAAATCTCGCTCGGCAGGCAACCCCAGAGAAGGCCGCCAAGCGTCAAGAAGCCGTGGGCGGTTCAGGTGGGATCGCCGCAGCGAAAGGCGAGCCAGAGGCCTCGGGCCGGGAGCAGGATACAAGCCTTGGTGATAAGTCAACCTCCGTGAAACCCGCAGTTTCGCTCGCGCAGGCGATGCCCGGGACTGTGGGTGTGAAGCCGGCGGGCACAGCCCCCGCGCAGCCCGCCAAGCCGACCAATCCCAATCAACCCCCGCGTCCGATCAAACGGCCCAAGCCGCCGCCGTCGGTCACGCAGATGCCCCCGGGCATGGGCCGCCTTCTCGACGCCAAGAATCCATTCCGCGCGCCGCTCATCCCATCTGGCCCTAAGGCGATGGCCCAGCGTCCCTTGGGCGCTCACGCCCACGACGCCGGCGAAGGCCCCAAGATCGATGGCAAAACACCATACAGCAAACGCGAACTGGACCGTTTCCGCGCAATGTTAAGTCGTAAGCGCTCCGAGCTGGTGGGAGATGTAAGCACCCTCGAGGGCGAAGCACTCCGGGGCCAGAATGGCGCGAACGCCGGTTCACCAACTCACATGGCCGAGCAAGGCTCCGAAACCTACGAGCAGGGACTCTCGCTCGACCTCGCCGCGGCGGATCGTAAGATTATCCGTGAGATCGACGATGCACTCGAGCGCATCGATAAGGGAACCTTCGGCCTGTGCGAGCTTACCGGCCGGCCCATCAAGGCGGAGCGACTCGAAGAGCTTCCGTGGGCGCGTTACTCGATCGAAGCCGCGCGAGAACTGGAACGTCAGCCCAACCGCTAATTGGGTCGTGGGTCCGATGGCGGTTAGGATACCTCTGCGTTTATCGGCACCCGGTCGGCGGGTTCCCAGCCCGCCGCGTGCTCCGCTCTCTAAACCCCGGCCGTTCAGTGCGGAGTCATGCGCACGCACTCCGCCCCTGAACGCCCCTTACCCAACCTAACGCAAAGCGACTGTAATGCCCTGAGCTAGCCCGTAACATAAGTAATCCCCGATCGACGCATCCAGAAGCATACCGCGCTTAACACTACTAAACCCACTCCCATCCCCGTCTACCTTCCCAACCCAACGCAGGCACGACGTTGACGCACGACCAACCACCAGCCCCCATCACTCGCTCAGCGGCCTCCCAATCCGGCCCCCAGTCCGGCCAACAACCCGCACCCACGGGGGGCGAAGGTGCCAGCCCGGCCCTAACGCATGGGTCCCTCAGCGCCCACGGTCTCCGGGCCGCAGATGCCGCGTGGAGGTCGCCGCGTGCGTGGTTTTGGCTCGCGATTGTGACCGCCGTCGCGTTAATTGTTGATCTCTGGAGCAAGTGGCTCGCATTCAAGCACATCGCCCCCTTCCCAGCAGTCATAAACAAAACCGAGGTCTTGTCGACCGACTATCTTTCAAAGTTAATTCCTCCGCATGATTCCCTGGTGGTTGTACCAGGACTGCTCGAGTTTACTTTAGTGCTTAATCCCGGCGCGGTCTTCGGAATGGGCGCGGGCAAGCGTGCCTTCTTCATCTTCTTCACCGGCTTCGCGCTGCTCTTCGCGCTTTACATGTTCGCCGCGATGACGACAGTCTCTCAACGATTCTCACAAGCCGCGATCGGGCTTCTACTCGCGGGCGGGCTGGGCAATCTCTACGACCGCATCGTCTTCGCCTGCGTCCGCGACTTCCTCCACCCGTTGCCCGGCTTAACCTGGCCAGTTTGGGCACCAGCTCGCTGGGCGGGCCAGGAGGTCTGGCCTTATGTCTCCAACATCGCCGACCTTTGGCTTATCCTCGGCATCGCGGTGCTGATCATCCGCTCGCTACGCCCGCCGCCCGCCGCCCGTGCCCGCGCCTAGCGTTAACCCTTAGTATGAGCCTCTGACGTAGTATATCTTTCACTTCGCGAACAGCGAGTTACGTTGCGACTTGCATGGCGACTTACGTTCACGCAGCCCAATACGCAAGTCTGCACGCTGCTTTCCGGGCTTTCGTACTTCCGCAACGTAGTTAACTTTACTCCGTCGCCGACTCCCCAACCTCGCCCTCCGCGTCCTCCTCGCGCTCCTCAACTTCACGCTCGGCAACCACTGGCTGCTCACCAAAGATCGCCGACCCTACGCGCACGATGTTCGCACCCTCCGCGATTGCTACTTCGTAATCGCCCGACATCCCCATCGAAAGGATGTTAAACGCCACGCCCTCCGCTAGCCGCAGGCCCCGCACCTCTTCAAAGAGTTCTCGGCAGCGGATGAAAGTCTCCCGCGTATCTTCGGGCTTCGCGGCTTCGGCGGCCAAAGTCATAAGCCCCCGCACCCGAACGTTCACCATCGTCGCGATCTGCTCGGCGAGCGGGATGGTGGCCGCGGGCAGGCAGCCAAACTTGCTCGCTTCTCCCGAGCAGTTTACCTGAATTAAGATATCCACCGGCGTCTCGCGCTTGAGCGCAATCAGTTGTAACTCTTCCGCCAGCCGCAGCGAGTCCACCGAGTGAATGATCCGCGCCACCTCGCACACCTTCTTCGCTTTGTTGCGTTGTAAGTGGCCGATCATGTGCCACCGAACTCCATCCCGACCGCTGGGCAACATGGTCAGCGGCTTGAGCTCCACCGCCGCCTGTGAATTAAATAATGTTTGCCCCGCCTCCTGGGCCATCGCTTTACGCGTTGTGCTGTGGATGGCTTGCCGAGAGAAAAACTCATCAACGACCGCCGCGTGTTGAAGGAGTGACTGCGCTTTGTTCCTGTCTCTTATACACATCTGACGCTGCCGACGAATAGAGAGGTGTAGATCTCGGTGGTCGCCGTATCATT
>ENA-ORBV01015992-ORBV01015992.1-microbial-mat-metagenome-genome-assembly--contig:-NODE-15992-length-10955-cov-5.641202_pt1 | contig 10955 bp, 4 predicted proteins | sample MGYA00237777_ERZ505514 | MGnify/ENA primary metagenome ERZ505514 (study PRJEB26160, sample SAMN06269048) | microbial mat metagenome | isolation source: Oligotrophic lake microbial mat | place...
TCTACACCTCTCTATTCGTCGGCAGCGTCAGATGTGTATAAGAGACAGGGTCATTGGATGGCGGCATTAATGTCTACAATTCATGCGGAAGATCTTTACGATTACTAATTACAGTACTTTCGTGTCCTCTACAGAAATGAACCAGTAAGTCGCGGAGTACCATAGCGGAATTAGCAATACCGTTGTTGTGGCACTAAACTACACTTGTGACCGAGGGTTAATTACTGCCGACAAAGAAAGACCGAGTGCTCTTATGACTAATAAAGCCCCCTACCGCTATAAAGCCCTACCGAATATCTAGCTTGGAGGCAACCAGCCAAGACCACAACAAACAACAATCAGGAACGATTGACCCCTTTATATCCAAGCACTTTGAGCTGTAGTTAGCAGCTTTGTGGACCATTAGAGACTTTGATATATCTAGCTAGACTAATAGAGAAGAAGGCACGAGCTTGTCAGGCACTGTCAGCTCGAGTAGAGGACCTGAATCAATACTAAGACGAAAGAGAACACAACAACACACAACACGATGATGATGAGTAGTCCTCGGTCTTGGTTCGTCGCACTCCTGTGCTGTTTTGCCAGCACGCTGCTAGTAGTGACGGCACAACAAGATGCTAGTGTGAACATTTTCAATCAAATGCATCAATGCAAAGCGTTCTTGACGTTGTCCGATGCTCAACCGAAACGAGACAATATGATTAGTGAGGCCGAATTTCTCGACTTTTGCAATCGCTACAAACGCATCATGTTTCCCGGTAACAAACCCTTTCATCAACTGCCCGTGGGTTTGGAGGCACTCTTTCTCAAAGTAGCTCCGGGAGGAGAATTGGATATTCGAGGCATTAAATCCGGCCAGGAATCGCAAATGACACCCGACGAAGAAGAATTCATTGAGAGTGTTTGTACGCAAACGGTCGAGGAAATTACCAAGGCCATGTCGGTGGTGGCCATTGACGCGGATGTTTCGGGCATTGGCTTTCAAACGCAGAGCTTGATGGAAGAAGGAGGAGGAGGAAGTGGTGAAAGCGGAGGAGCAGCTGCAGGAGGAGGCTGTGAAGTCAACGTGAATGTGGACATTCAAATCAAGTTTCCCGATGAAGAGTTTGCCGCCTGTGATGATGAAGCTCAAGAAAACAGCTTTTTAGAAGCAATCGTCAAAGCCATGGAGGAGGGGTCCGCGGCTTGGGATACCAAGTTTACTTTTGAGCCATTGCAATTGGACATGGATCAGGAACAAAACTTTGTCGATCCCTTTGGTGATATTCGGACTCGGAATCTACGCGTTTTGGACTCGGATTATGCCTATACACACACCACCTCACAACAATCACGTGCTTTGGAAAATGTCTGTCCGGATCGAGCCAGTGCCAAGATTGTTTGTGATAACAAAAATGCCGACTATTGTCGATGGGGGTGTCTCAAGGCAAAGTCGGACAATTGTGATGGATTCACCAAAGGGCAATTTGCCGATGTGGAGGACGAGATCAACAAGAGTCTTCGCGATTTGGCAAAGAGTGGCCCCATTGATTGCTTGGGTCTCTCGGATAAGCTTCAAGTCATGATCAGCGCGGACAATCCCGTGGCTGTCGAAGGCGGAGCCGGCGGCGCAGAAGGAGGTGCTGCTGAAGGTGGAGGGAGCGGTGCGGAAGGAGAAGACGGCGCTACTAGAGGAAATTCGGGCGACAACACAACCAATACTTCTGCTGGTCCAGGCGCCGAAGGAGGAGAAGGAGCAGGGTCTCCTGGCGAAGGATCTCCTGGTGAAGGATCAGGTGCTGCTGGTGGCGGTGGCGGAGCAAATGGAACAAGCGCAGGGGAAGGAGGCCCTTCTTCCGGTGAGCCTGAACCTTCTTCGGGTGGCGGGTTGGGGCCTTCTCCAAGTGGCAACGGAACGGCCACAGGAGGCACACCAGCAGGCGAAGAGGACAAGCCTCCTGAGGCTGGTCCCTCTTCATCTGGTAACGGTACCGACACTCCAAGTGGGCCGTCAGGTGAAGGGGGCACTGGAGAAGTATCAGGACCTCCTGGCGGGGAGACCCCCCCAGGGAACGGAACAACCAGCGCAGAGTCTGGCCCCTCTCCCAATGGGGATGGACAAGAGCCCGAGGCAGGCTCCGGAGGGAACATGACTGACGGGGATCTGCTTGCAGCTGAGCTTGGTGACCTGGCAAACAGCACTGCTGAAATCGACGTCGATGATACAGAGGATGAAGAACCAGCCCAGCCAATACTTTTTAATGCTTCCGCAAAAGACTCAAACGCAACATTTGAAACTGATCCTGACACAAATGCCACCGACACGAATGCTACCGACATTGAAGTTGACGTGGATGACACGGAAGAAGAAAGAAACGCAAACAACACCACAGCAAATGCAACGGCAAATTTGACGACACCAGAACCGGATTCAGAAGTTCCTCTTCCTGCCAATGCCAGCAACGCCAACCAAACAGAAGCAGCGCCAGAACCTCAGTTAGAAACGCCTATTGATGCCAATGCCACAGGGCCTATTGATGCCAATGCCACCAACAGCAACCAAACTAACATAATGCCCGAGCCAGAAGGTTTCCTGAACCAAACCGCACCTACCAACGAAACCACACCCACTGCCCCTGCAGACGTTGTTGCCCCAACTGCTTCAAACACAACAAACGCAACCATTGATACTGGCGATCAACTTCCAAGCCTGCCACCAGCAAACGAAACCGCACCTAGTGTAACTCCCGCTTCCAATTCTTCAACTTCGAGAACTATCACGGTGACGTCTGCTTTCATTGTGAGTACGGACAAGCCGATGACTGATGACATGGTCAAAACAATGAATCTCGCGTTTGGCGACTTCATATCAGGGTAAGTCCACAGCAGTGTGTCTGTTTGTTCTTTTTGTATTTGGTTCAAAGATACATAGCACCTGTGTGTTTCGTGAACATTTTATCGTGTGGCGTGGAATTGAAGCTTCGACTCACATCTTCTTTCTCTGTTTGGCCTGGTAGTGTTGTCGCTGATGTTGAAAGTGGCGTTGACTTGTCCACCGCGACGAATAGCTTTGCTACTGACGCTTATAATGATGCTGCCGCTTCAAGCAACGCAACGACCAGTATCCATGCTGGTCCTGACGCTGGCGGCAACTCCACAACCAATAGCAATGATGATGCTGGCGCTGGAAGCAACTCAACAACTAGCATCATTGATGGTGTCGTCTCGGGAAGCAATGCAAGCGCCATTTCCGGCGTTGGCGGTGAAGGAGCCGACGCAAGCAACACAACTACCATTGCCATGAGTGATGGAATTGCAGGGAACTCCACTGCCGCCGAAGACTTTTTCTCAAGCAGCAATATGACAGTGGGAGGACGCTATTTATTGCGGGGGACTCGTTCCTTACTCCAGGTGAAACGACAAAGGCGAATGGCAGCATTGGATGCTACAAGTATCGACGTCTATAACGTCGAAAATGCGACTTGCCCGGCACCAACAGCTTCCCGAATGCTACAAGAATCCAACGCTACTGCAACGGAAGCAACTGCGGCGAATAGTTCGGCTGCGAGTCCTTTGGGTGCCGGGCCTGTTGCCACGGGTGGAAATGGCACGCTACCGCCCCCCTCTTCCTCCAATAATACGGAAGACTCGGGCGCGTTGCCACCCCCCACGTCATCCAATACTCCTGATGCAGCGGGCAGCACTGCTGAGCCCTCAACTGGCTCCAACACAAACGCCAGTGCCGCAGGTAGTGCTCCTATCTGTCAAGAGGTGCAGGCGAAGTTCGACTTGGTTTTGGACGACGACGAAGACCCGGAAACGGTCCGAAAAGAGTACGAGGCTGCGACTCGAGCGGGTATTGACAACGGGCAACTCCAAGAGAGCATTCAAAAGGTCGATCCTTCGTTCCCCGTCACTGTGGAGATGTCATTGGAGCCTCCTCCGGCACCAACTGAACCACCAGCGGCTGTTGATGGAAATAACGCAACCGCACCCCCTTCTGGGAATACCACAAACGGTGACGGCGGAAGTGAAACCGTGGCTCCTGAAGCAAAGAAGGATGACGAAGGTGGCAGTATGATGGGAATTATCATTGGTGTTGTCGTTGGTGTATTAGTCTGTTGTTGTTTGGGTGGCGCAGCGGCCTACTGGCATACGCAGAAAAATAAGGTTGCAGAAGAGGATGGTGCGGAAGTCGAAGGAGAAGGAGACCCTGAAAAGGACCTTGAAAAGGGCGAAGGAGAAGATGAAAAAGCTGATGACACAAATCAGAGTGCGGAGGGTGACGAGGCGCCTTTTCAAGACGAACCTCATCCGGAGAATGAAGCTGGTGAAGGCGAGGCCGAGCCTGCCGCAGAGGCTGAGGCGGAAGCTGAAAGTGTCGTGGTTGAAGAAGAAAAGCCCAGCGATACTTTCGAGGACGAGCCTGAGAATAATTTGAATGCTGAACCTGCCGTGGTCGTGACTCCGGAAGAAGTGAACGAAGACAGCGCTGCCGTGGTTGAAGAGGATGATTCCGTTGACTCAGATGACGAGAACAAGGTTGAAGATGATGGTGAAGTTCAAAGTAGGAGTTTGGCTATGCCGGAAGAGTTGCCGGCCGGTGAGGAAAGTGATGACGATGAGGAGGAAGATTCTGACGAGGAAGGAAGCGAAGCCAGCAAAGAGGAAGGCGAGGACGACAAGTTAGAGAATGATGATGAGGAGCAGGAGGATGGAAAGGCCCCGGAAGAGGGTGAAGACGATCCATCAGAAAAGTCTGACGGTGAAGCCGCGGACGAGGAAGGCAAAGACGAAGAATCAGAAAAATCTGCCGATGACGCCGAAGCAAAGGACGATGACGACCAGGCAGAGACGGCAGAGGATAAAGATACAACGGAGAGCGAAAACGCCGCGGAGGACGAAGAGCCTGCCGTTGAAGGAGGTGAAGGAAGTGAAGCCAATAAGGAAGAAGCCGATGCGGAAGATGCCGCAGCGGAGGATGGCAGCGAGAAAATAGAAGCAAGCGAAGCCGACGACGACCAAGCGGAAGAGCCCGAAGAGGACAAGGAAGAGGGCGACGAAGAGGAGTCGCCTGCAGAAGAAAAGGAAGACAATAATGAAGGTGAAGATGCTGCGGCCGAAGAAGATGCCGTCGGAGATGCTGAAGAGACACCAGAACCTGAACCTGAAACCTCCGAAAAGGACGGTGGAGCTGATGACGAGGAGTCGCCTACAGAAGAAAAGGAAGATAAGGAAGGCGACGAAGCTGCTGCTGAGGTAGATGCAGGCGGTGACGCTGAAGAGACACCAGAACCAGAGGCTGAAAATGCTGACCCGGAAGGCGAGGATGCATCAGAAAAAGAAGGTGAAGACGGTGATGCCGACGAAGCAGCAAAGGAAGCTGAGGATGACGTGGATGTCGACTGGGACGAAAGCGGCAAAGAGGAGGGTGCAGCAGCAGAAGCCAATGAAAGCCCCGCCGGTGACGCTGATGAAGTAAAGGACGATGAGGGTGCTGATTCAGATGCGGACATCGACTGGGAAGAGGGGGGTGATGACGATATTGACGATGATATCAGTGGTGTAGACTCTGTGACAGATGTTCCTGAGCCGCCATCGTTTGAAATGCCAGCAGCGCCCGAGATGTTGGATGTCGGTGATTTCGACGACTCAGACGATGTCGGTGATTTTGACGACTCAGACGACGAGGAATAAATGAACATTGACTATGACATCAGTATGACATACATAATTATAAAATAAGGTGAACACAAGCTAGCACTCGTGTGTCTACTATGGGAGGCTTGTCTAGCTAGCTGCCTAAAGCTACTAGCTAGTGGTTACAGCAGCACTGCAAGCTAGAGCTAGAATACTAGCTGGTAGTAGCCAGCTGGTAGTAGCTAGCTGGTACAATGCAGTATGTCAAGTGCTACCCAAAGATTCTATTGATGGAGCAGATCGCTGGTCGTTTTGTTTTGGGCACCTGTGCTACCATCGATGATTTCAAAGGATTTCTCGCGTAAATTGGCGTAAATTTTGGGCTCATCATTTATGACCGCTACCAGAAATAGGCGAAAGAAACATGCCAACTTACAACCCCATCAAACCCACGTAAGTGAAGCGAAGTGAGTTAGTTTGCGTCAGTTTGCTAACACAAAGGCACATATGTCTTCGATACTATAACCTTTGAAAACACCAAGGCAACTTTTTAACAATCCAAGTTATAGCTATACCTTAACAGACGAGCGGACCGATATTCAATACCACAGATCCTCCAAGCGATACCCTTTTCCAAAATGACCAAGCTCCTCATCTTTCGCAACCTTCTGACGGCGCTGGTTATTATATCAGCCTTGGGTATTGCGGCTGATGCGGCATCTATCCCTACCACTATAGGCGAGAAAGCCACAGCTGCAATACCTAATAAGGCACGTGAGCTAAGCAACATTTTTGATCAAGAAGGATCTGGCATCTCGACGAAGGATGCTGCTTTGACGTCTACTAGCGGGAGCAGCAAGGGATTTCTGGATAGCAGTGCCTTTGTGGCGGACTTGGACCAATTGCAGCAGGCAGATAATGGCACTGACACTTTTGGCAGTGTTGGCATGGATGCAGCTGGGAACGAAACGAATTCTTCGTTGCCTGTTATGGTTGGCGATACTAATGAAACGCTCGTCACAGCAACAGCGACAAATAACAACAATAACGAAACAGAGACAGAGACGGACGCTGGTGTATTGGCAGAGATCGGGACACTACTCAATGAAACAGATAGTAATGCAACGGAAGTATTGGAGAATGACGACTCGAATAATAATGCTACCATAATGGAAGAATCCGATGAATCGACTGGTAGCAACACGACCGAAGACACCAACGAGACCGATGAAATTGACGCAGAGACCGACGAAACGTCGGATCCCGCCAATACAACAGATTCGGACGCCTCTGCTTCCGATGCTACAGATACAGAAACAGATAATGGTACAGATGCTCCCGTAACAACCACAGATCCAGCCAACACGGTTGTAGTCACAGTCAATTCTTCCTTTGTGGTATCAACGCCCAAAGAGGGTTGGGCCGCAGAAGCATCCACAACCAGTATTTTGGACAAGGCTCCACAAGACTCCATTGCTAGCCTCACGAAAGCTGTTGCAGGGTTGGCAGGTACCGTCGTGGACAAGGTCAATGCCGAAATCTCTGGACCAAGCAACGCCACTGTGGATGACGGCCCGGTGACGACTCGACGCTATTTACGAAAACAACGAGGCGCATCGTCCACGCCAAGAAGTTTACGAACGTTGCAAGATATTGCCGTGGACTTGAATTCCCCTGTAACCTACAACCCCGCGTCCGCTAAATTAATTGGTCTAGTGCCACGGACAGCTTGCCCCGAAGACTCCTCTGCTTTTGGAAAAGACAATGTGGTGTGCATGACAGCCTATTCCCAATATCAAGTCAACGCTGTGGAATCGGAAGACACTGGTATGGTGTACGATACCTTTGTGGCCATCACTCAGGCAACCATTGAAGAAGGAGCATTACAGGAACAGTTGACACAAGCAGATCCCGAATCGGTCTTTGTCGTTGAAGGTGCCTCGGACCCAGTGGGAATGCCAACTTCTGCTGTCGACGACAATGCCGAAAGTGGAGTTGAAGATGGAGGAGAGGAGGACAAGGGAGGTCTCGATAGTTTGACACTGGGACTGATCATTGCAATTTCTATCACGGTGGTTCTTGTCTGTTGTCTTCTCGCCATCTGGTGCTTTCTTAAACGAAAGAAGGAGGCTGCACCCCCTGTTACGGATGAAGATGGTGAAGGAAAAGATAAGGGTGGAGATGATGTCGACAAGGACCCCGAAAATCCAGAAAAGGAAGGAGAGGAGGAACCAGAAAATGATGATCATAGCGATTGGCCTGACGAGAGCAGTCTTAATATTGGTGACAGTCATGTCCTTTCCGAGCAGGAGAAGCAGGAACTGAACCGGAAGCTCATTGCCGATTTGGTACACGAAAAGTGTCCAGAAGAAGAAGATAATTTAGAAAGTCTATTGGAGCAGTTCAAAGGTCGGGAGGAAGCGCTGATCTCCACGTTGGAAAACATGGAAGATGTCGAAAAAGAATTAGAAAAGAATGAACAGCTCGTGGAAGCGACCCCGCTTCAAATGGAAGAGCAAGAAGACGGCGCGGTTGATTCTAGTGACAGGGATAACGAGGTAATGGTTGAAGACGATTCGCAGGACGACGACAATGATGAAGATAGCGACGAGAAATCTCAAGCGAGCAGTGAACAACAACAAGAGCAAGAGCCTGAAATTCAAGATGATCAAGAGCTGCATGTAGTTAGTGACGACGAAGACGATGAAAAAGATAATAATCCCGCAGTCATTGCAGCAGCTGCTGCTGCGGCTGCTGCTGTAGCCGAGCATGAGACCAGTGAATCCGACAATCGTTCTCAAGCTTCCCAAAGCAGCAACGAGCAACAGGAAGATCCCGAAACTGGTGATAAAGAAGACCTGTCAGACGGTACACCTGAAGCTGAGGATGAAGACATGGAAGCCGCAACTAGGTCAGCTGGACCAGGTGATGAGAACGAGGAAGCTCCCACTAAGGAAGACTCCGATGACGACGTCGTTGTTGTTGGCGACAGTGATAACCAAGACAAAGGTGATGTTTCCGAGACAGGTAGCGGCCAGCAAGAAGAGGGTGATGGCGACGACGACGAGGGCTTGACACCTCTCCCTATTCCTTTGCCAAACGACGACGACCAATCAGAATCGAAAGGTAGTGAACACAATTCTGCTGAAGAGCCAGTTGAAACGGCTGAAACCGAGAAAGAATCAATGGAAATCGAAGAATCAAACCATAGTGTCTCCGAGAACCCAGAAGTAAACGAGGCTTTGGACTGGCTTACAAGCGATGAATTTGCGAAATCTCAAGAAGAAAATGATATGGAACAAGAGCAGGAGAACGACGGTGGAAATGAAGTTGCCGATGTGGACGCGGATTGGTCTAATAACGACGAGGGTGCCGAGACAAGTGCAAAGGATGAGGATGAAGACTGGGGAGAGGAAAATGGAAGTGCGACAGATGACAAGGACGAGGCTGAAGAACAAAGTTCTGCAAAACCCGTGGTTACAGATGATGAGGGTGCAGATGCAGATTGGTCCAATAACGATGATGGTGATGATGCCAACGCAAACACGGGTGGTGGTGATGAGGATTGGTCAGATGGCAATGCCAATGATGACAATGCAAAGGGCGATGGGGGTGTAGTGGATCAGGAAGAGGAAGCACAAGCCGCCAACGATGATGGTGACGATGCCGACTGGGGGGAGGAGGAGGAGAAAGGCGAGGAAGCATCACCAGATGACATGGAAGTTGATGCGGAAGAGGCCGCCCAACCCTCTGAAGATGCAACTGGAGATGATGACGACGTTGATTTTTCCCCTGATGAGGGCGACGCTGGTGAATTTACTGGTAACGGCGATGACGATGATTGGGAGGAGGGTGATGAGGGAGAAGCTGAGGAACAAGAGGCTGCCATACCCACCGAAGGTGCAGCTGGGGATGATGGTGCCGATGATGACGATTGGGGTGATGATGCAGGTGATGATGCAGGTGGCGATGAAGGCGACAAAGAAGCGTCTGCAGAGGGTGGTGATGATGATGTTGATTGGGAAGAAGCAGGTACAGGAGGTGCAATTGACGACGACGAAAATTGGTCCGATTAATGATGGAAACAAAATGTGCTACCAGGACCACTTGTGCTCGCCAAATTAACACCTGTCAACCATTCGTTGGTTCACTGTGGGTCCTTTCATAATTATTGTATACCGAAACTAATGTGTGAAAGTCAAATAAAAATATAATCAATGAAGACGCTAAACACTGTATACGAAGAGGGATATTATTCCAGGAGTCGTTGATCGCATTCAAGTAATGCTAAATAAATAAACCCTAGCTAGTAGAGAGGGGACGGAACTATACCAGATAAACAATCTAGCTAGCAAATAGCAGTACCGGTATTCGTACTCGTCATCTCGCCGGCTCATAAAGACCAATCATGTGACCATCCGGTGCTCTTAGTGCAGCTACTTTTCCATGAGCTGGGTACTGTATGGGTCCATCCAAATGTCCACCCATTTGAGCACACTTGGACACGACATTGTCCATATCATCCACCTCAAAGGCCAGTATGGGGGAATAGCCAGTGCTCAGCTGTGGCTCGGAATGCACGGCTTGTAAATTGATGGATATAGAATCTTGGTGGCCACTACTACTCCCACCTGCTGTAGCTGATGCTGATGTTCCACATCGCAATTCTGCCCAATCATCTGTTAGTCGGGTGACAGTCAAACCCAAAGCTCCATGATAGAAATCCGCAGCCTTGGCAACTCCTTCAGATCCTCGCACCATCAGTACAATCCTTCCCAGGCGAACACCTGCAACAGGTCCACTCAACATTGTTGCTGCTGTAGTAGTAGTAGTAGCAGCAGCAGTTCTTTCTTTGTTTCAATGCTTTCTTTCGCCGTACCAGTAGCAAGAGTGCAACGTGAGTTGAGGCGGGTTACGAGCAGCATGGATCTATGAGAAGATCGCCATTGTTGACGAGATTGGACCATGCAATTATAGCTACCAGTATGATCTCTTGCATGAATGAGGTTGGCTGTTGGGGATTCAAAAAGTTTATCGACTAGGGTTCAGGTTTAAGTTTAGACGGCCTCCGTATTCCCTACTTAGAAACTCGACCACTTATTTGTATGTCTTCTGATCGTGATGTGGGTAGTTCGCGCTGGTTTGTTACACCATGATTCACGTAAGTTGTTCATTTCCCATGACCAAGAGTCATTTGCCAAGGTACTGAAAAGACATACTGCCAAACCAACACAGCAACCGATGCAACCGAGTCAAGACCGGATTGGAGTCTATTGGAGTGATATTTCGTGTGAAAGTGCGGTTGCAGGATTTCCCTTGTACGGCACGGTAAGTAC
>ENA-ORBV01015994-ORBV01015994.1-microbial-mat-metagenome-genome-assembly--contig:-NODE-15994-length-10954-cov-5.840673_pt1 | contig 10954 bp, 6 predicted proteins | sample MGYA00237777_ERZ505514 | MGnify/ENA primary metagenome ERZ505514 (study PRJEB26160, sample SAMN06269048) | microbial mat metagenome | isolation source: Oligotrophic lake microbial mat | place...
ACACTGTTTTTGCAAAAAACAAAGCCAAGAAGACTTTGATTACAAAGACATGAGCTCAAACAAGGAAAGGCAATGACTGAGAGTCAAACTGAAAAGTGAATGGCTCTCAAGATGTTGTGATTTTTTGTTGTGAATTGGATTGTCAATGTGAAGGCATGTTTGAGCACAAAAAGGATGAACTTTTGCACCATTGCAGTTTCTTGTTCTTGTGCAGACAATGGGAAGGCACATCATGTTTTTCAGCAATGCAAATCTGAAGATGCAAACAAAAGAAAACCAATCAGTGGCAAACAGCTGCTGACATGCTTCAATGAGACCATCAATTTGTGTGGAATGAAGATCAATCAATTGTGAATTGATGAAATCCTTGGCACCAATCGTCAGTCATTTGAATGTTGGTTCGTTCGACCATGATGAAAAAGGCAAGAAAAGATTTTGTGATGCAAGCACTGACACATTGCATTGCAAATGTCAAGTTTTTTGTTTGATGTCATCATGCACAATGATCCATTCCAGAAACAAATAGCAGGTGTTTTCTGTCAAGACTGCTCACACTCTGCCTGTTCAAAGAAAAAAGGAACATCAATGTTAGCACAAAGAAGACATTGTCCAGTTTGTGTTTCACCCATTCTTGATTGTTTTGCACACTTGATTTGCAATGAATGTCATTTTTTTCATTTTGCGCACACTTCAATGGCAAGCACTGATATTGCATCGATGTCATGTGGATGACCCATGTGACAAAAGTTGTTGTTTGAGAATCACATTCACTGTGATTTCAAAGCCAAAGAAAAATGTCCAGTGATCACTTTGGATGCAACCAATGTTTGAAGACTCATTGTGTCATTGCTTGTTTCTTGCCTCACAGTGGGCACATTGAGTTCAGAAATGGATTTGTGGCTCTTTGGAGACCCAAATCTTCATTCAATGCATCCAATTTGAAAGCTTGCAATGTTAAGAACCACTTTTGCATCAACATGCAATGACCAGACACAACATTTCACAAGTTGTCTCAACAAAGATGCATTTGTCATGTTTTGCAACCAGCACTGAGCTTCCACTCAATCTGCACTGGTCTCGTCTGTTGAGAAAAGGTAATAGCTGTGGCATTGGGTGCAGATGATTTAAAAAAAGAACTTGCAGGAGGTTGATGACAATCATCTCTTCATCACCAGTGGCTGTTGTTCTGATTTCGAAAAAAAGACGTACAGCGTCCCGTCGAAAAGCCCTTCACATGAAAATGTGAGTAGGCGTACACATTGCAGACGGTACGCATGCTGCTAAATTTGAAAAGGTAAGTGACAGGTAAAGTTGCCGTTCAGAAGATGAATATTTAAAGATCAACGCGTGAGCACTGCGACGAACGGTCTAATCTCGATCTTCTTAGCACGACTTGTCTTTATATAACCATAAATGCTTGATTGCATTTAGACAAACATACACTTCGATCCGTTGGGTCTGGAATGGCATCATTTTTCTCTGGATTAATTTTTAGAGTACCCACTGGCCTCAACTGCCGCTCTTCTACTTACTTGCTTGCTTGCGGGACCTTACTTGGACTACCACTTCCTTAGTAGGAGTAGAAATTTGGCCAGCCATCTACTTGCCAGTACTAGCTAGCTAGCTAGTAGTAGCTATCGATAACGTAACAGACAAAAGAAAAGGCAGTGCAAACAATAAAGTCTAGAAAAAGGGGGTGTGTAATCCCGGAGTAGCTTATACCAAGGCAATCTAACCATCCAACAATTCAACATGAGAAGAAATAACTCCTCGGGGAGCATGAGCATGCGACAGTCCCACTACACCAGCAACAACTACGGCTATGACGATCAAGACGATGCTCGCTCCTATAGGACATCTGCCTCGACGTCTCCTACAGCATCTCTTGGTCATTATAGTCATGTTCATCGCCCACCAACATCAGCCCACGCTGAATCTATCATGAGAGGACGCAGCAGTTATGTGCACAGTTTGCCCGATAATCGAAGATCATCCTCGGCTTCGCCTGCCTTTTCTCCTAGTTTTCGTTGGAACGACAACGACCACCACAACCACCACAACCACGATCCAGAAAGCTACAATGGCCGCGGCCGATATCCCTACAGCAGCCACCACCACGACTACAGCAGCTACTCAGACCATGCCGATGTGACGGATTTAACGTACTACGACAAACAAGTCGACTATAGGTCCTTTGCTTCGCTACCAGCACTCTCGACGCAACAGCCCATGACGACTACTACTTCCACGCCCAATAGTCGAAGCAGTTCTAGAGTGCGAGAAGCTCGTTACTTTGATTTGACCGATGTCGACTCGGACGATGGCTATTTTGAATCTGACGACAGAGTCTCCAGAATTCGTCGTCATGGCGATTTGGTCGATTTGAGTCATCACATTAGTGTCGATGAAGAAGACAATGATGAGGATATCATCCTCCACGACAACATTATCGACGCAAATGATAATGACGATGACGATGATGTGATGGATATGAAAATGGAAATCGATGTTGACAGTATGATGATGGAAGAACGACTGGCCGCCATTGACTTGACCCAAGTACCTTCCATTTTAGATGATTTGGGATCACAAGAACAACAAGATAGTGACGGAAGTTATGCCGAGCTCATAGAAGAAGACATGGAACCAGAACAAATTGAAGAAGATGAAGTGGCATCCGTGTCATCGAGGGAACGTGAACAAGATTTGATGCAAACCCGTCAAGCCAAATCTGTTGGAGATGGAGGTGAAAGCGCAAGTACAGAGTTGATCAAAGACTCACAGAAACAAGCTGTCGAAAAGCCCCAAGAAGCTTCCTCGTCTCACCCAGAACCTACCAGCAATACTCAGAGGGGTAACTCAGCCTTTTCGTCGACTGTTTCTCGTGGCTTTGTGGAGCTACCAGCGGTTGACTATGGCTTTTCTCAGAGTACTGCTATTGATCTCATTGATACTAGCTCTGCCGATGAAGTTGAGTATCTACTATCTCTTCATAACAAAAACCCAGCCAACAAACAAGACGTGGGTCACATCGGTAATGGAGACCAGTACACCCTGTTGAGCTTCATGGATGTTGTGCCAACAACCATGCCCGGACAGCACCCAAGCATCACCTTCCAGACAAAAGCAATCACACATCAAGTCAAGGCACAAGTTCTTGCCAAACACAGTACCTCCATCAATAGCAGCAACAGTGACGGCAGTGCGGATATGCTGAAAGAGCTACCACGCTTTTCCGGCAAGCCTCCTACCATTGGCGAGGTTCAGTCAGTCGTATCATCCGCCGATCCACCAGTTGATTCATCCGATCCACCAGGTGTCTTGAAGCACAAACTGTCCAAAACACTATCCGAGGATGATGCCGACCAGAACAAGGCTCGAATTGTTGTAAAGGACCCTCCAGAGGAACAGGAAAAATTCGATGACATTTGCTCGGTCGTCACTCCCATTGCCCGTAACGGCGGAAAACCGGTTCCGGCACCAAAGTCGCCATCTCCAACCTCTGCGTTTTCTTCTGCTGCAAGGCAGCAAGAGGACTGTCCCGCCTTTATCATGCGACAGCTCAGTTCTCCGGCGCCACCATCATCGCCGTCGTTGATACGTTCAGTCAATGCTCTAACTCGGAGTTCGCCTGTGTCCGTTAGCAACGAGAAATTGGCACATTCCAAGCAGCTATTACCTCTGGTTGTCAATTACATCAAGGAGGCTTCGTCAACGGCACAATCGCCACCACCATTGGTCGTTACCGCATCACCATTGGGAGTGACGCCAATTCAGGTTGAAGAACCAAAAAAGACTAGCACTACTAGTCATGATGTTATTGTCCTTCACGACGACGGGGACGATGTCGACGACGATGATGTTGACAATGCTTCTGAGCATATTCATTACGTACCAATCGTAACTCAGTCACCTTCCTCTTCATCGTCTCTGTCACAGCATGGTCGAGAAACCCGGGATGAACCTACCCTGCGCGGGAGCAACGGCAAAAGACCACGCGAACATACTGTGCCCTCGGAACAAATGAACAAGAATGATGCACCATCGTGGTTGCCCTCTTTATCAAATTTACACAGCGTCATGAGAATGACCAAGGGAACCATTCTCGTAAAGGCTCCTCCGCAAAATAGCCTCCACACCACAAAATCAACATCCAATGATATTGCTGTAAATACATGTTGCAATACGGCTGGTGAAGCAGAGAGTGCTGCGGAATGTCTCTTGTCGGACCTGCTGGAGGATTCAGTGCATGGACCGCAAGTAGCTTCTAGCTCGTCGCCAAAAGACGATATAGCCAAAAATGATGATTCAGACAATGCCCGCGAGGAGGAGAAAGAAGAAAAGGTGAAAGCAGAACAAGTAGTTGCAGCTGTCCAAGTTGTCCAGGAAGTACAACCCGAGGCAAGGATTGGGGGCATGCAACAAGAGCAAGGTCACGAGGAAGGTCAAAGTGCACACAGACCAATCGTCATCTCCTTGTCGGCAAAATCAGAGGAAGGCCCTGAAGGCTCCGACGGTCGTTCCAGCAAGAGCGATCACGAGGAGGAGAAGAAAAGCGAAGACGAGCCAAGCGGCCACGACGAAGTTGCACCCGAAAGACTCGTTACTCCTGCTGGTGATACGGCTCATGATGACGACAGCTGGAGTCCGCAGGAGAGTGACGTTGCCGCCCAAACTACAGGTGCCGCCCAAAAGACAGAAGTCAAGGACAGTGGCAAGTCTTCGAATCGTATATTAAGTTTGATCTTTGGCGCGAATGTGAAGCCAACAGGCTGTGAGTTGGATCGTCAAGACACTCTGTCATCGCAAGAAGTCTACTGCCAAGAAGAAGCGGCTAAGACTTGTGAAAGCAAAGACGTCGCTGATCCTGACATGGACTCTGATTCCAAGTGCTACACTGACAGCCAAGATATTCAAGAAGCAACTACGAATGATATGGAGTCTATTTCCAACTGCTGCAGCGAGAACCAAGACATTCAGGAAGCAACTACCAATGATATGGAGTCTATTTCAAACTGCTGCAGTGAGAGCCAAGACATTCAAGAAGCGACTACGCATGATATGGATGACGAGGTCGATGAGGAGAAAAGGAATAAAGAGATACTCCAAGTCATGCCTGTTAAATCTCTGGTTTTGAAGGAAGCTCGGCTCGATGCAGAGGCGACCTACGCAGCCCTTTGTTTTGACGACGCAGAAGAGAAGCCCCCTGTAGAATATCGGATATTGAAGGAAGCCCGAGTCGATGCAGAGGCGACTTATGCAGCCCTTTGTTTTGAGGAAGCAGAAGTTAAGCCCCCTGTAGAGTGTCGGGTAAGGAAGGAAGCTCGGGTCAATGCAGAGGCGACCTACGCAGCCCTAAGTGTTGAAGACCCAGAAGATGACCCGCCTGTCGAGGAAGCAAGCGGTGGAAGTGTCAGTGGTGGAAGTGTTGAAGAGCAAGACGACCGTGCAACAGAACCGGCCACCCTTCCTCACAGAGATGCGCCGAAAAAGGAGGTTCCCAACAATAATGAAAGTGTAATTGGAACACTGCTCGGCATGTGGGGATCGAAAGCCAAGCCAGCTGCTACTAGTACACCTTCGGTCAAGCCACACGAGGAAAACAAAAATAGCGTGGAAACGAAGAAGAGTGATAGTTGGGAAAGTCTCTCCGAAGAAGCGGTCACCGAAGGAAAGGTTATCAAAACCGCCTATGCGCATCAAGAAGAAAATACCGTAAAGGGTACAGTCTCGGAAGAGGAAGTCGCGGAAGACCTGATTGCGGAGGTCATAGACGAAGCCGCAGAGAAAGCGGTGGTTGCACCCGACGACGATGACGCTGGTAGTAACCCAACAACCCTTGGCGCAAATGAAGAAAGCCAGTCTTTACCCGATGGACTTCCGCGTGAAAGCAAGTGGGAAGGTGCCTCAAAGCCTGGCAACGTCAGGGCGAAGGCGTCCGCGAAGAGAGTCTCATTCAAAGAGGTAATTTCAGAAATATCTATCATCCAGTCTTACGAGGAGCCGGCAGTCGAGGAAGAGCAGCCTGTGTCATCCACAGCATTTGATGCTTTTGCTGATGTTTGGCATTCAAAAATGGCACAAATTGCCGACGACAAAGGTTCATCACAGATAGATAAGAAGAAAGACGAGCCGATACCCGCACAAGCGCCAGCCATCCCAGAAACCCCCACTGAAAAGCCGGAGAAAGAAGACACATCCACTGAACCAGACGAATGTTCGGATCAAAAGGAAGCATCCCCTCAGTCTGCTACTGAAGAGCCAAGCTCCTTTGGGTTCACAGCCTTTCTGATGAAAGCGGCTACGGACACCCTGTCCCGCGCCACTGCTAAACCAAGTCAGTCGGCGGCTACTCTATCTGACTTAGACAAGAATGAAGCGTCGACCGCGCCTGGACCAGACAATCAAGATAGCGATCTGGTCGACGAGGAACTGAGGGCCTATGCACGACAAGTGTTTGAAGTAGCCGCCAATGTGGCAGCTTCCAAGTTAGAGAAGAGTGAGTCTGAGAGTGTAGAGTCGGCAGACGCTGTTGATACAGATGCCTACGAGGAGTTGCTGGAAGAACTCCCGCAGATAAATTGTCTTTCGCCGGAAATGACCGATCAAATTAAACAAGAACAAGAAAAGGTTCTGTCGCAGGTTTCTCGCCTAGGCTCATTTCTTGTGAAGAGCGTCCCCGCAAAGGAGGTGGAAGCGAAGCTGCAGGACGTGGCACAGGGATCAATCTTGGGAGGTTGGACCTCCTTCAAGCCTGATATCGCTGCTATCCTTTCTGACTTAAAGACGTCCTCTCTGCCAGCAGCAACCCCCCAGACTGACACTCTAAAGGGTGGTGGTGTGGAAGAGAAGAAAGACACTTTGTCATTTTGTGATCAAGGTTCAGCCGATAAGGAAGCGGTGAAAGAGGAAGAGGAAGAGGAGCCTTTCTCGTTTTGTGACGGTGGCCGCGTTGGCGACGACCGTGTCACGAGCGCTCTCACACGCTTTCGGATTCCAGAATACCAAGCGCATTCTTTAGAGCAAGCTCCCTCTGATGTTGGGAGCGAGGGTCAGTTTTGTGGCAGCACCCCTATTACCGCTGGAACAGTTGACGCCATTTCTCTCAAAGGAGAAGATAAGAATGCAAAAGAACATGACCTAGAGGTCGGCAACTTCATCGGGGACGTCATTGAAAGCGGATTAAGCGAAGTTGTGGTTAATGACCAGATCATCGACATGACATTTGATCAGGAGAGCAAGGGCTCGGTTGTTTCCGCGCTGAACGATGACGAGGCGGAGACGCCAGCGGCTACACTGGGGATGGAGCGTCTGCAGGTGCTAGTGACGAACCTAATGACACATGAATATGGCTTTGAGTTCAGTACTCCATTGGATCTGAAGGACTTTCCCGCTTATCGCCCGGGGAAATCAAAGTACCAACCAATGGACTTGGGCACAATATTGAGGTAAGAACACGATACTCCCGCTTGCGATCAAAAATGACCAATACTAACTTTAGTGTTGCTTCCCCAGAAAAATGATCAATGAGGACTACGAAACGATTCTCGAATTCCAAGCTGATGTAAACATGACTTTCAACTTCGGAATGAAGTACAGCAAGAAGGGAAGCAGTGTGTACAAGAAGGCCAAGTCGTTGAAGAAGAAGTTTGAAAAAGGTACGTAGATATTCTCTCGTGCTGGTCGTGTGCTGTTAAACCCGTCATTGGGTGGCTGACCTAATTGTTCCTTGCCTTTCTTTTGTTACCCACCCTAGATCTTTTGAAACTTCTCGACGATCTTGAAAATGAGCTTGTTGGGCATTCTGAGGCCGCGTGAGGATGTATCCATTGATGCCAACGTTTAGTGTATATTTATTATTCAAATAATTGTTTTTTTAGACTACCTAGCTAGTTGCTATCGCCTACCACTTCTACTGCAAACCCTTTGCTTTGGCATGATAAATGTAAAGTCAAGTATCGGCAAGGGATGTTGGCGTTGAAAAATGAGTGACAGGCTAATAACCACTAGCTAGCTAGCTAGCTACAGTAGTAGGCAGGGTAACAGCAACCCCAACCCCAACCAGTTTAAATTGGAACGCTGGAATTTGGAGCATCGTGTGTGGATAGAAATACTGATGTGCAAGTGGAGCAACACAAAGCATTGTGAAGTGCTATTCTTTCAACACATTGATGCTCTTGTAGCTCTTTTTGATACTTTCTGGCCAATTTTGTGTGTGTCATCAGTGCTTGGAAGCAAAGTGTGTGTGTGTTGTTCTTCTAGCCACATCACTGCCAAACCTTGTTGTGGGAAGCAAAGTACCACAGGGCACCCACCTTAGCTTTTTTTTTGTCCTTTTGTTAAACTGTGCAGCAAACCAAAGAGGGCACCATCTCCCAACATTGTTTATGTCTGGCTCTGACTGCTTTTAAAGCAAACTTGATGAAATCATGCTGGTGAGTAAATGAAGATGTTGTGAAAGATTCATAACAAGTTCAGTGCATCATGTGCATTGTTGTTCAATGCACATCTTTCAGCTTCTGATGTGTCTTCCTAACTCCAAACACAATTCACAAACAAAAAGGATTGTGCTTAGCAATGTCTTGCACATCATCATTGCCAGGGCTTGTCAATGTCCACAGCAGAATGGAATGCAAATGCAAATGGGGTGTTCTTTCTTTTTAACGTGAAAACGTGCCTTGATTCTTGCTAAGTGTCAACCTCCAGGATGTCATCATTAGCAATTGTTAGTTGCAGCTGACATGTTGACCAAGCAAATGATGTGTTTCTACACAATCTTGCAACAGCAACCATGTCAAAATGCAATGCTCAATTTCTTCACTCCTGGCACAACTTGCTTTGTTCAACAGTCAAGACTTGTGGATCACCAATGGATGCACTTCCGAGTTTGGTGAAACAGCATGCCTTGCTTGTTAGGGTGCATTGGGAAGAGTTGTTTGTGTGATCCACATCTTCATGTGATCTTTTAGTCCAAATGTCTTGAGACAACAATTGAAAGATGGGTGCGACATCCTTGCAGCATTGTTAATTCAAAAATTCGTTTGTGTGACATAGGCAGAAAATGCATTGCAGGAACCTTGCAAATGAGCACCAAATTTGTCAAGGACATGGATCCCACCAATTCTGCAATTGAAATAAAATTCCCATTCTTGTCTTGGGTATTGTCATCCTGCAATGCTCAACTTGCCTAGCTGTTGCATGAAAATGACAATGAGAAGTTCCACATGATGATCAACAGATCGGCCTCAATGCTGACCGGTGCATGAAGCTGATGGACTGGAAAATTGACTTAGTCTTGAACTCTTGATTTAATCATTATGTTTGTGTCTTGGGTGATGGCGCCAAACACAACAATCAGACAACAAAATTCAAAGATTTCCCATTCTGTTTTCTTAGCTGATGTCTGACCGAGAGCGCTGCAAGGACAAACAAAAAGAAATTGTTTCCAGTTTGCCTCCAAGCAACAGCTAGAAACAATTCCAACAAATTGCTAAGAATCAGTTGCTCTTTCCTGTTCAGCATGATCCTCCATCTTGCACCTTTTGCTTCATCATCACATTGAGTCTTTGGCTTCCTTTTGTGTGAGAGTTCAGTCAAAATGCACTCACTTTTTGTCTCACTTGACATCTTCGATCAAGATCATCCCAGTTGGCAACTTGTGGAAGTCAAGCCTACATGGTGATGTTCTTTGTTTTTTTAGGGTTATGGTTTCAATGCGGCATCTTTGTTTTAGTGGATGTTTCCATGGCATGCCCCTCTGCAACAATCTTGGGCACCCCTGACATTTGTTCTCAGAATTGCCACAACAAGTTGCACCTGAGACAACAACACTTTTGTTCAACAGCCTTCTTTGGGTCAAATTGCACTTTGGGTAGTCACATTGATGCTTAAGTTCTTTACTTGCTTTTGGCAAGTTGAGAAAACATTGTGTCAATCAACAGACAATTCTTGTTGTTCAGTTTCGTTGCATCTTGTCAATTTTGTGTCAAATTGAATTGAACTTGACCAATTTCTACCATTTGCTATGAAAAGGGACACAAATGAGCCAATGTCAGCATCAATTTTAGTAGACCAGAATGAAAGGAATGCTTCTTGTCATGAGAAATCATGGTCAAGAGTGGACCAACTGTCCAGAACGTGGCTGCATCAAAGATGTGAGCAAACAACACAAATGCATGTTTGGGACATTTCACATTAGCTCTCCATGACAAACCAATGCTTGAATGAAGCGACACCTTGTATTGGAAAGTAGCCATGTCTTCAAATTCACTGCTGTGTTGCCTTTTTTAAGCTCAGCTCAAACTGGTGTGCCGGGTGCTTCGGCGACAATTGACAAAACAATTGTTCTGCGTCATGGACATCAACAACCAAATCTTTTGCTGGGGGATGACACATGCATGTGCGCCTGCCACTCCATTCACCACTCTGGTGTGCTAGACGCTGGGAACAATTGAAAGTTAAGGAAGGGGTCACATTGTTGTGCAATGGACCAAAAAGTGGCTGCATGACAAATGCCACAACATCCTCCCGCCGCCAGGAACCTGCCGCAACGCACCACTTGCATGTGAATCGGTTCATAAATGTGTGAATCGGTTCACAAATCGGTTCATAAAATTTGGTCTCTTGCACAAAAGGACTATAAGAAAATCGGTTCATAAATAAGACCATAATTATGAACCCTTTGGCAAGAAAAGAGTCCATAAATAAATCGGTTCATAAAAATCGGTTCATAAATCTATTAGACATTAGTGTGGAAATGGGACATAAACTATGAACCCTTTTCAAATCGGTTCATAAATGCAAAAAAGGTTCACATTTGTGAACCGTTTTATTTGGTACTAAAAAAATCGGTTCATAAATCTTTGGCTTATTTTAAAACGGTTCATAACTGTCAAATCGGTTCATAACTGTCGAAACGCGCAAGTCGTGCGTTGCGGCAGGTTTATGCCAACAC
>ENA-ORBV01015995-ORBV01015995.1-microbial-mat-metagenome-genome-assembly--contig:-NODE-15995-length-10954-cov-5.830468_pt1 | contig 10954 bp, 8 predicted proteins | sample MGYA00237777_ERZ505514 | MGnify/ENA primary metagenome ERZ505514 (study PRJEB26160, sample SAMN06269048) | microbial mat metagenome | isolation source: Oligotrophic lake microbial mat | place...
CCATGAGGATGACGGGGGAATGAATCGCAAGCCAGTCGAGTTGCTCTCGGACTTCTGAACTGAGATCGAGCGCGTCAGCGTTCTGCCGGAGGTTTTCGAAACAATTTTCCAGCTCGCCTGCGGTCTGTTCCACGAGCGTGCGCATCGGCAGGCAATAGACTAGGCGCCGAGGCCACGATTCATCGCCGCGCACCGTGCGATTCCAGAGCCACGCCAGCAACACGGCGGCCGTTTTGCCGAGGCCGGTGGGGATGGAGATGAGCTTGGATGCGCAGATGGCGCCGGATTTCAATGTGCCGGGATCGTCGACTTTGGCGTCGGGACCACAGGCAAGACGACATTGGTAGCCGTAAGGCTGAGGTTTGCCGGTCGCTACTTGGAAGAAGTCGTCGAAGGTGGCGGGCATAATAGTTATTGTTTTTTCCGAAGCGGATGGAACCCCATCTCTTTGGCGGCGGCTCTCGTGGCAAGACGAACCAACAGAATGGCCGATGGCGTTTCTCCTCTATTTCGAAGACTTGCTGGATTCTCGTTTCTACGCCATGAATTGATCCATGGAAGTCGTGTTGACCATCCCCGAAGAGCTCGGCCTGACTTTGGCTTCGACGCCGGAGGCGCTTCGGCGCCGAGTGGCGCTTGATCTCGCAATGGGCTATTATATCCAAGGGCACATCTCATTGGGTAAAGCCACTGAGATGTCGGAATTGAAGCGTGCAGAATTCGAAGCCGCGCTGGCCGAACGTCAGACCATCCGCTCTTATTCCAGAGACGATTTGACCGATGACTTGGCCTCGTCCCGCCAGCGCGAATAAGTACCCGCGCGCCGCGCGATGCGCTGATGCGCGCGCTGATTGGAACGAATTCCGCTCGGGAGTTTAGGTAGGCTCGCGCAATCGTTCCCTTACGCTCAGCCGTCCCAGGTAGAAATGCGCGGGTCAGCGGCTTGATCTTGCTGAACAAGGTTCGCAAGGCGGCGTCGTGAGAGAGTAAGTCTTTTTCAATCCGGGTCAGACGCGCTTCCAGGGTGGCGTTGGTCAGCAGTTCGCGGCGTAAGCGCACAAAGGCACGGACGATATAAGTGCTCATGGCCACGGCGCGCTCATTGCTGAGGACCGTCGCCGCCATGATCGCGCCGTGCTCCTTCTTCTTCGCGATCTCGGTGGTGGAGGCCTCGCCCAACATGGTAAAGATGAGTTCCAGGTCCGTCATGTGGTCGCGGAGGTTGTCCTTGGGATTGGCGAGGGCCCTGAAATTCTTATATTCCGAGGGCGTCATGCCGAACGTGGCTTTGCTGATTTCGGCGGTGAGAATGGCAAAGTCTCTCTGCTCTTGAACGCCGCGCTTTTTCCATTCGTCCGTAAGTTCGTCGCGAACGGCGATGCCTCGCATCCGTTTCTCGATCCACGCTTCGGAGTAACCTTTTTGTTCGTAGATGGCCCGCATCCTTTTAGCGGCGAGTTCAGGGTTTTCGATTTCCTCCAGTCGCTCAAAGCCAACCCGGGCGAGCCAGAGTTTGAAGGGTTCTGCCTTGGGGGACGGGATGGACTGGATGAGCCGAAGCAGCTGCTCGGTATCCGCGACATCGGTCAGGCGTTGCCTGCCATCGGCCGCGGTCATTTTCAAAGCGTGACAGTTCGTCACGGTTTGATTGCCCTCAGCGCGCAGCCGTTTTTTCATGACCCGCCAATAGACTTGTGGATTGGGGCTTCCGGTCAGTGCCGCGATGAATCTTTCGCGTTGTAGCTCGTTGGCGAGGCGGCGTTGATAGTCGTACGGGGCACGTGTTTCGCCCGGATTGCTGGTCGCGGTGCCAAAGAAGGCGTCGAACGTTGGGGAGGAAGACATGGGGTGGTCAGCGGTTTTCTATGGGAGATCCGATTTTTCGGTTGTACGCGGCACTGGGGGGCGCCGTGAACAGGCGGAGTGCTTCAATAACTGCGGCGAGTTGCTCATCGTGGGCACCGACGCGTTGCTCCAGTTCATCCAGTTTGGTCGCAAACGCTTTTTGCATACTCAACCATTGCGTTAGGCGGACAAATGCCCGGACCACATATAGTCCCATTTCGATAGCTGCGTCGCTGTTGAGCATGTTCGCCGCCTGAATTGCGCCGTGCTCGCTGAACGCATGGGGCAGGCTCTTGGCGAAACGGATATTTTTGAGGTGGTCGCATTTCGCGACCACCTCCGCCTTCTTTGCGCAGCTCCTTTCAAAACCTCGCGGGAACTGATCGAATTGACGGAGGAATCCCGTCGTCCACGGTAGCGCCGCTACACGGCTGCGATCCGCGTGCGCACGTCGTTCGAGCGAACGCCGTCGGGCAGGTAGATCGCACGGCGCTTCTCGTTTCCATCGATCTGGATAACCAACTCGCCACAACCGGCGGGAGTGTCTACTGGTTCTTCCAAGATCATGAATTCCGGCCCCATCTGAGCTATGCCCAGGCACCGTGCACCGATAACCAGATGCATCTGCACCGTGGCGGAATAGGTTGTGGATGAACGGATGATCGAGGGGGAAGACATTGCTGTTCGCCGCTTGGCGACCTATGCGACGAAGCGAAATCTGCGTCTCGGTCGTTGTCTCGGCAGTGGAGTTCACGGTGTCGTTCACGAAGCCGAAAGCAAAGCCTTTCCCGGATTTGTGGCGGTCAAGGCGCACCGCAATTCGGCCCCGTACGAGCGTGAACGAGATGCGTATCAGTGTCTCGCTCACGCGCACGTGCGGGAAATATGCGAGCTCAGCGTTCCCCAATTTATCGCTTGGAATGACGATCTGCTGGTCGTCGAGATGACGATGGTCCAGCCTCCATTCATCCTCGACTTCGGAGGCGCTTGGCTCGATGCAACAGCGCCGGAATTCCCCCCTGAGGTGTGGGACGACTGGAATCGAAAAATAGACGAGGAGTTCGAAGCGCGAGCCAATGACGTTCGGCGCGTATTGGCCGTCCTTCGCAGCTACGGTGTGGTCATGCTCGATGTCCATCCGGGGAATATTCGCTTCAGAAACTGAGCGAGAAAGGTCACACCCGGGGGAGCTGCCGGCTGATCTGAGGTGGATACGATGCGAAAGCATGTCTTTCCCGGGAGCATAGCGGAGGCGGTGGGACATCGAGTGTCACTGCGCGGAAAATCTTTTCATTTTCCGTCCGCGGCATAACGCGCGTGCAGCGCGGCGGCGGTGAGGCGCAGGCGTTCGCGCAGCTCGGCGGGCGCGAGCACTTCGGCATGGGCACCACAGGCGAGGATGCGCCGTTCAATGTCGTTAAGATGGTTCAGGCGGTAGCTGACTTCGATGCTGCCATCCGGGCGCTCAGTTATTTTTTGCGAGGAATGCCAGGCGCGCTCGCGCACGTACGGCGCGACTTCGGCGTCGAGGGTGAGGCGCACGTCGTGCACGGTGTCGCCAACAAAGCGGCCGAGGCTGCCGGCCAGATAGGTTTCGCGGTCGAACGTGGCCGGCGGCTTGAATTGCCCGCCGGTGGACTGCACGTCGCGGATGCGGGCCAGCACGAAATTGCGGGGAGCGCTGCGCGAGACGTCGTGCGCCACCAGCATCCAGCGGTGTTCGAGATAGGCGAGGTGGAGCGGGTGGAGCGTCCGCGTCTCGACCGCGGCGTTGGCCTTTGGCTTGCGATACGTGATCCGCACTTCCCGCCGGCGGTGGATCGCTTCGAGGAGCGTGGCGAAGTGACGATGTTCGGCGTCGGCGGCAGGGTCGTCGACGGCAAAGAGCAGCCCCTGCAAGGCATCAACCGGGAGGGAGACGGCGCCGCCGACGATGGGAGCGAGTTTCTCCAGAGCGGCGGTGAGGGCGCGGCCGAGCGGCGAGCCGTGCCACGCGGCGAAGGTTTTTCCGGCGAGCGCCAGCGCGAGGGCTTCGTCGGCGTCGATGCGGAGCAGCGGCAATAAGGGATGATGCTGCGTGCAGTAATAACTCTGTGTGGTGCGATCCCACACGATCGAGACGCCGAGACGGTCGCGCATGAACTCGAGGTCGCGTTTGATCGTGCGGGACGAGACCTCGAATTCGCGCGCGATGGATTCGGCGGTGATTTGCTGCTCGCTGCCCAGCCGCTCGTGAATGCGGACGATGCGCTCCAAAGCCGAGCGACCACAGGCGCGCGCGAGACGGCGCTGCTGGCGGAGCACAGACGACGAGAGCAGAGGCTGGGATGACATCACTGGCTGCGGGGCGGCAGAAGTGTCGATGGATCAGGATGAAGCGGCGCACCCGGTGACGCGAGACGGTGTGTTGGGTTCGTTGATACGTAGCAACGGAAAAGATGCTCCCGCCATGCGACGGAGGCGCCATTCCAGGCAGACCCCGTTTTGCTCTCGCCCCTGGGCAATGTCGGGCCCGCCGCAGAACTCGCCGAGGATGAAGCCGGGGTTGCGGCGCTCCTGCCCGGTCAGTCCGGCCACCGCCGGTCACTGTGGCCGGTTGAAGGATCTACTGGCCCGCGCCGGGACGCCGGTGCCCGAGAACGATCTGTGGATTGCGGCCGTGGCGCTGGAGCACGGTCTGCCGGTGGCGACCCGCGACGCGCATTTTAGCCAAGTGCCCGGACTGAGCGTGCTCGACTGGCGCTGAGTGAAAACGAGCTCTCTGTCCTCTCAGGCGCAAATTTTCGCTGCTTGATGACAGTGGCGACGCCGGACAACGACCGCGCGGACTCAAAGCCGCAACTAGGGTTTTTCGCTCCCCAAAAAACGCACCCGATGATCACGACACAATCCCTTGGCACGCATCTGGAAAGTCTGACCTGTTTGGTTCCTCGCTGTTTTCAGTGGGTAAAGAACTGAAGTGCACAATAACGAAGGACCTCAAGGATGCGCGAGGTGGAGCGGCATGTCCCTAAGCCGCTGGGTTGAGGATTTCGCCGGCGAGGCGTCGCGAGGCGTCGAATCCATCCTGTAAATCGTGTTTATCCTGTCTCCCGTCTTCAGCGATCGATCTCAATCATGACAGGATGACAAGATGACAGGATGAACGTCGTCTCGGACCCAAGCGGGCGAACCACTGAACTTCACTGCTGGAACGGGGCGTGGCTTCCATTTCGGATCCCCGATGCGGCCGGGGGCGGCCGCGGTCCCAGGATGCCGGAAGTGGGGTTTGAGGTGGAGCGTGTTGTCCCTAACGCGCTGGTTTAAAGCCATTGCCATCTGGGTCGGCGAGTCGCGTCGGCGGATTGGGGACAATCCGCTCCACTATCCACTGGAAACAGCGAGGAACCAATAAACACTGATCAAATAGATCCAGATCGACGGGATAGAACTTTCCCTTCACGTGGGTACGCAGCTGCGATGAGCTTCAGCCCGCCTCGGCAACCCAGTTGGCCCGCATCACCCGGAGCACGTTTTCGCCGAGAATTTTGCGGATGGTCGCGTCCGAGTGGCCGCGCTGCACCAAGCCGACGGTGAAGAGCGGCCAATTGGTCCACGCGATCGACTGCACCGCCTGCGGCTTGGGTCGAAAATCATCCGCGGGCCAAAGATGTTCCCACCGTGGACCGGCCGCTGAAAGTGGCGAGCGCCCGTCGGCGCGGGGCCGCACCTTGGCCCGCTCCGCCGCGTCGTGTCGCGACACGTAGGAAATATCCGGCCCAATCGCCACATGCTCCGGACCAAAGGTTTTCACGGCGTAATCGATGTGGTCGAGAAACGCGCGGATGTCTCCGTCGCGCCCGAGGAAGCGTGAAATGCAGCAGATGCCGACCAAGCCGCCGGTGTCACAAATCGCTCGAATCACCTCATCGGGTTTCCCGCGGAAGTGACGGTAAATTCCGCCACACGTGGTATGGCTCGCCACCATCGGCCGCTTTGAGGCCTTCGCCGCTTCCAGGCTGGTGCGCCAGCCGGAGTGGGAAACATCGACGATCATGCCGAGGCGGTTCATTTCGGCGATCGCGGCGTGGCCAAAATCGCTGAGGCCCGCGTCATTCGGTTCGCCGGCGCCGTCGCCGAGCGGATTACGCCGATTGTAGGTGAGGTGCATCATCCGCACTCCCAACTGCCGGAAAATTCGAATGAGCCGCAGCTCGTCGCGAACACTTTCCCACTGCTGGCGCAAAGGCACGCCGTTGGTCGTGAAGCAGAGGCAATGCCGCCCTTCCCTTTTCGCCAGCATGACGTCGTCGGGCGTCGCCACCTTGAAACACACCTCGCGCGCGACATCGGTCGCATAGGTGAAACGCGCCAGCCGTTTCATGAGTCGCAACGGGTCGCTGCCTTCCTCGCCGGTGTTCTGGAAAATACACGTGACTCCGGCCACCCGCATCGCATCCAGAAACTCAGTACGCTCGGCGGTGTTGGTGGCCCATCGCGTCATCGCCATCTCCTCGCGCAAGTCGACCAATTCTGCGTCGGAAGCGCCGCCGACGGCTGCGGCGTGAAACGCGGCGCCGTCCAAAGCGGCGCGCGGGGCAAAGCCGTACGATTCGAACACGAGCGACTCCGCGTGCAGTCGCAGCCCATGCTCGAGTTGCTGGGGCGAGGGCTTCAGGATGTTCAGCGCCGCCTGCCGATCCTTATTGATCTGATCCTGCCCGGGGACGAGGCCGAGCGGGGGCTCACCGGCGCGAACCAGGAGGTTGAAAGGACCCGCCGCGCCAATGAGCGGCAGGGTGGCGAGTGCTTTGACGAAGGTTCGGCGGGAGAGGGAGCGGAGCATGGAGAGAAGGTGGGGGTGAAGTGGGGACAGCCGGTATCCGATTACTTCATACCAAGCAAATGCGGCCGGGGGCGGCCGCGGTCCCAGGTAGCCAAGTCCCAGGTGTGGCAGTCCGGCCAGTCGAACGGGGATGAGCCGGGGGCTAGGCGAGAAGCTGGTTGACCACGTGTCCGTGCACATCGGTCAGGCGGTAGTCGCGCCCTTGGAAACGGTACGTCAGCCGCGTGTGATCGAAACCAAACAGGTGCAGCATCGTGGCGTGCAAGTCATGCACGTGTACCGGATCTTTGGTTACGTTCCAGGCGATGTCGTCGGTCTCGCCGACGACCTGCCCGCCTTTGATGCCGCCACCCGCGAGCCAGAGGCTGAAGGCATTGGGGTGATGATCACGCCCCGTGATGGCTTTCTGGCCCGGTCGATTCTCGCCGAGGGCGGTGCGACCGAACTCCGAGCCGCAGACGACGAGGGTGTCGTCGAGCATGCCGCGTTGTTTGAGATCCTTGATCAGCGCCGCAATCGGTTGATCCGCCATCGCACAGTTGTGCGGCAATTGGGTGTTGATGCCACTGTGATGATCCCAGGAAGCGTGGATCACCTGGACCACCCGGACGCCGCGTTCCACGAGCCGGCGCGCCATGAGGCAATTGCGCGCGAAGGTGCCGAACAAGCCCGTGCCGCCCAGGTTGGTGCCTTCAAACTTCGGCTCTTGCCGGTCGACGCCGTACAGCTCAAGCGTGGCTTTGGATTCACCGGACAAGTCCATCAGCTCGGGCGCGGCGGTCTGCATGCGGAACGCGAGTTCGTAGGCCGCGATGCGGCTTTCAATTTCCGGATCCGCCACCTCGGCATGTCGCATCGCGTTCAGCTGCGCCACGCCTTCGATGCTGCGCCGCTGCATTTCGGTGGTAATGCGAGCCGGGTTTTCCAAGTTCAGCACCGGTGCTCCATCATTGCGGAACATTACGCCGGAGTATTTCGAGGGCAGGAAGCCGCTTGACCAGCTCGCCGAGCCGCCGGGGACACCACGGCCTACCGCGATTAGGACCACAAACTCCGGCAGATTTTTCGACTCGCTGCCGAGCCCGTAGCCCAGCCACGAACCGATACTCGGCCGACCCGAGATGGCCGAGCCGGTGTTCATCAACAGCTGCCCCGGCACGTGGTTGAACTGGTCCGTGTGCATCGAGCGCACGAGACAGATGTCGTCGGCGATGGAGCCGATGTGCGGAATCAGATCCGACAACTCCATGCCACACTGACCGTGCCGCTTGAAAGTCCGTGGCGTGCCCATGATTCGCGCCGACTCTTTCGCGAGAAATGCGAAGCGCATGTTGGCGAGCATCGATTCCGGCAGCGCCTGCCCGTCGAGCTGGTTGAGCATCGGCTTGGGATCGTAGAGATCCATCTGGCTCGGTCCGCCCTCGAGATAAATGTAGATAATGTTCTTCGCCTTCGGCGCATGGTGCGGGCGGCGCACCCCGCCGGCTCCGGAGGTCGCCGCGATCAGGCCGTCCCCATTCAACAGGTGCGTCAACGCGAGGCCACCAATGCCACCGCAGGTCTGAGTGAGAAATTTTCGCCGGCTTAACATGAGTGTGAGGTGCGGTTATTCGCGGGTGATAAATTCGTCGAGGTTCATGATGACGCGGACCACGGCGACCAGCGCCAGTTTGGCATCGCCGTTCGTCAACGTGAGTTGGTCATCGTAAAGCTGGCGCAACGCGCGCAGCTCGGGCGCTGCCGGTGGGCGGCTCATGCAACGCGTGAATCCCTGGCTCAGATGGTCGTCAATTTCGCCGGGTTGCGCGGCCAGGCTTTCGCCGAGTTTCGTGCTGCATTCGAAGAACACGGGATCGTTCAACAAGGTGAGCGCCTGCAAGGGCGAGTTGGAACGCTCCCGCTGGAAGCAGGCGACACTCGTGTCGGACGCATCGAACGTCAGCAGCATCGGATACGGGACGTTGCGTCGCAGGTGGACGTACAAGCCGCGACGATACAGGTCGGCGCCCGTGGTCTCGGGCCAGGAACGGTTCCGGCCGAACGCCAGGACGAACGCTGGCAGGGGCGGGTAGATGCTGGGCCCACCGATCCTGCGAGTGAGCAGACCGCTTTGGGCAAGGAAAACGTCCCGCACGACCTCGGCTTCCAGCCGGTGACGGCTCTGCCGGGCGAGCAGGATGTTAAGCGGATCGCCCTCAATGAGGTCGGGCCGATTCGTGGAGGTTTGCCGATAGGTGGACGACATCAGAATCGTCCGGACCAATTTCTTGCGACTCCATCCATTGCGGACGAATTCGGTCGCGAGAAAATCGAGCAGCTCCGGATGCGACGGGCGTTCCCCTTGGGCTCCGAAATTTTCCGGCGTAGCGACGAGCCCGCGCCCGAAGAGATTTTTCCAGAGGTGATTTACGGTCACGCGAGCCGTCAGCGGATTGGCGGGATCCACCAGCCACCGGGCGAGGTCGAGGCGGTCGGGCGTTTTTCCCCGCGGTTTCAGCGGGTGCAACACTTCCAGCGTGCCCGGTTCCACCGCCTCGCCGGGCTGCTGATAATCGCCCCGAATGTGAATGTGCGTTTTGCGTTCGTTGATCGCCAGGATTGCAGCCGTGGTTTTGGGGAACTCCGGTTTGCGTCCGGCGTGCACGAGAATGGGCTCGAAGTGCTTCTTGCCGACGTCATCGGCCGTTTGGGCAAAATAGCGGGCGAGCTCAGTGACCTGTGCCGGCGTGCGCTTCGCAGCCGCCGTTTCGAGGGTTGCCACCACCGGGTCGGGAATGGTGTTCGGTTCGATCGGTGTCGCGGCTGTGGTGGTGGCGATCCGGAATCGGCTGATCAAGCCGACCGTGCGATGTTCCAATTCAACATACAGGGCCGAGCCTGCGGGAAAATCCTGCGGCGTCTTCAGTTCAAAGACGATGGCGTGCGATTGCTTGGTTTCCGGTCCGATGCTCCATCCCGTCGTGTTGTCGTTGTCGATCGCGCTCGCGGCCGGCCCGCTCTTCGCCGCGAAATCCGCTTGGGCGGAGGCGAACTCCAGCTTTCGCTGCTCACCTCCGGCGCTCTTTATCATCGCGGCAAATTCACCCAACGCGAAATCGCCCGCTCGGCTGCGACCGACCGTTTTTCCAGGATCCGCAAGCGCCTCGAGACGGAAGGCCGTCACCCCCTTGAGGTCGACGGCCGCTTTGATAATGTATCGAGACCGCAGCGGGTCCTTCGCTCCCGGCGTGATCGAGTGGTCCGCGTTCGCAGGGAAAATCCGCTCTTCGTCCTCGGTGATAACGGTGACCTCTTCGGGCACCACGTACGTCCAGCGTGTCGACGGCAGTGTCACCGTCCGTTCCCATTCGGGCAGTTTCGTGTCCAGGATGGTCGCGAGATACGCTTCGAGCGGGGTCTCGAGTTTCGACCCCTCGGTCTCCCACGCTTTGAGTTTTCGGTTGTAATCGGTTAGCTCGACCGGACGGGGCGCGGGTACTTCGCGCTCGGCGGTATTATTGAAGAAAGCGTAGAGTTGGTAGAACTCGCGGTGGGTGATCTGATCGTATTTGTGCGTGTGGCATTCGGCGCAGCCGACGGTCAAACCCAGCCAGACGGCGCCGGTGGTGGCGGTACGATCGACCGCCGCCTTCGTGCGATCGAGTTCGAGGTCGGCGCCCGCCTCGTCGTTCTTCAGCGAATTGCGGTGAAACCCGGTCGCGATTTTCTGCTCGAGCGTCGCCCCGGGCAGGAGATCGCCCGCGAGTTGCTCGATCGTGAACTGGTCAAACGGGACGTCCCGATTGATGGCGTCGATTACCCAATCCCGATAGAGGTACGCATAAGGCCGCAGGGTATCGTTAAGGTAACCGCCACTGTCCGCATAGCGGGCGAGATCGAGCCAGTAGCGGCCCCAGCGTTCCCCGAAATGCGGCGAGGCCAGCAGCGTGTCGACGGCACGCTCGTAGGCGTCGGGCCGCGCATCGGCGACAAATGATTCCACCTCGGCCGGCTCCGGAGGAAGGCCGAGCAGATCCAAACTCAGCCGGCGGAAGAGCGTACGCCGGTCCGCTTCCGGCGATGGTAGGATTTTTTCCCGCTCGAGTCGGGCGAGGATGAAGTGATCAATTGGATTGCGGAGCGGTTTGCTCGCGGTTTTGACGGCCGGGATGGTCGGGAGGACGGGGACTTGGTACGACCAGTGTTTTCCCCAGGTGGCTCCTTCGGTAATCCAGCGCTTCAGCAACTCGACCTGCGCGACGGAAAGTTTCTTTTTGGCCTCTGGCGGCGGCATCACTTCATCGT
>ENA-ORBV01015996-ORBV01015996.1-microbial-mat-metagenome-genome-assembly--contig:-NODE-15996-length-10954-cov-3.976188_pt1 | contig 10954 bp, 9 predicted proteins | sample MGYA00237777_ERZ505514 | MGnify/ENA primary metagenome ERZ505514 (study PRJEB26160, sample SAMN06269048) | microbial mat metagenome | isolation source: Oligotrophic lake microbial mat | place...
TCGTGGGCTCGGAGATGTGTATAAGAGACAGGAGGGGGCGCTGCGCCAGGAAGCGGCGAGCCAGTCGGCGTTTTCGGCTGAGGAGCGGCAGATGATGCTGCGCATGTTGCGGTTTGGCGCAAAGCGCGTTGTCGACATCATGGTGCCGCGCGCCGATATCATCGCGCTCGACGAGAGCGAGCCGCTGTCGGAGCTGTTGCGGACGTTCGAGGACGCCGCCATCTCGCGCATCCCGATCTATAATGAAACGCTCGATGACCCGCGCGGCATGGTCCACATCAAGGATCTACTGCCATGGATCGTCGAAGCGGGCGTTATCGAAGGCGAACGCAATCGCATAGACACCGGCGCGCACATCGCCGCTACGGCAACGACCGCGCTCGCAACGGATAATCTGCCAGTGCGGCCGCCGCTCAGTTCGCTGCAGCTCTCCAACGTCGACCTGACGCAGCCAATTTCGGCGCTCAAGATCAAACGGCCGGTCCTCTACGTCCCGCCATCAATGCCGGCGATGAACCTGCTCATCCGCATGCAGGCGACGCGCAACCATATGGCGCTGGTCGTCGACGAGTACGGTGGAACCGACGGTCTGGTGACGATCGAAGACCTAGTGGAGCAAATCGTCGGCGACATCGAAGACGAATACGACGACGAGGAACACCATATCGTTCGCGATGCCGCTGGCACGCTGAGCGCGTCGGCCCGGGCGACGATCGCCGAACTCGAAGAGTTGCTTGGCCGAACGATCGTCAGCGAAGACGAGGCTGAGGAAGCCGATACGCTGGGTGGACTTGTGTTCCATATTCTCGGCCGTGTGCCGACGCGTGGCGAGATCGTCCGCCATCCGCATTCGGGTCTCGAACTTGAAGTGCTCGACGCTGACGCGCGCCGCATCAAGCGGCTCAGGATCGACCCGTCCCGGCTTCTTCCAGCGAGCGGCATGGACGCGACGGCAGCGCCCAGGAGCTGACCAATCATGACGGATGCGGCAGGCGGGAACACCGCCGCTGGCGAAAATGCGAGTGCCGATAGAGCGTCGCGTTTCGCCATGGTGGCATCGACGGTGCGGTCGATGGGACGGTTGCGCAAGCTGGTGCTGCTGGTCGGCACTGGGGCGGTATCGACACTCGCCCACGCACCGTTCTTTGCCTGGCCGGTGTTATTCTTGACGTTCCCGGTCTTGTATTGGGCGATCGAGGCGGCGAGTGACAGGGGCTCTGCAGTCCGGGGCTCTGCAGTCCGGGGCTCTGCAGTCCGGGGGTCGGATGTCAGGCGGTCTGCTGTTAGGCGGTCGGGTGTAAGGCGGTCGGATCGCAAGCTGCTGGATGATCTAACGCCGCTCAGGCCGATGTGGCACGCGGCCTCTGCCGGCTTCCTGTTCGCGTTCGGATATTTTTTCACCGGGCTCTATTGGATCGGGGAAGCGTTTCTCGTCGAGGCTGAGATCTTTGCCTGGATGCTGCCGTTTGCCGTCACGTTGCTGCCAGCCGGAATGGCGCTGTATTGGGCGCTTGGGGCTGCTGGCACACTTTGGGCTTGGAACGTACTGGGGCTGCGTGCCGAGACCGGGGTGCCGGGCACGGTTCGCCGTATTCTGATACTGGCGGTCGTGTTTTCCGTTGTCGAGTGGGTGCGCGGGCATGCGTTCACAGGGTTCCCGTGGCACAATCCTGGCCTTGTCCTGACGGCACCGATCGAACTGCTGCAGAGCGCAGCACTGGTCGGGATGTACGGCCTGACCCCTCTCGCGTTCATCGTCACCATGATACCGCTCGCCGTACTGGCGACGGCACCGGCTGCGCGATCCCGCACGGCGCTACTGACGATCGCCGCCTTTACGATTGCGCCACTGGCTGGCGCTTATGCCTACGGCACGATGCGGCTTGCAGCGCCCGCTCCGTCCGATGTTCCAAACGTCAAGCTGCGTGTCGTGCAGCCGAGTATTCCACAGCGCGACAAGTGGCGGGGAGAGAAACAGGGGGAGTTCTTCGCGCGCCATCTCGCCCTATCGCACCAGGACGCGAATGGCCGGACCGACGGGCTTGAGGGGATCACCCATGTTGTCTGGCCGGAAGCGTCGATGCCGTTCGGCCCGCTGCACAACCAAGAGGCGCTCGACGCGATCGCTGAGATGCTGCCCGACGGTGTCCACTTGATCGCGGGCGTACTGCGCCGCGGTGATGAACGCATCTCGCCTGCGCCGGTCCACAATAGCCTCGCTGCGATCGATACTACCGGAAAGCTCGTGGCGCTTTACGACAAGGTTCATCTCGTGCCGTTCGGCGAATACTTGCCGTTCCCGCATGTCTTGGAGGCGATCGGGTTACAAAACCTTGTGCGGCAACGCGGCGGTTTCGCACCCGGCCCATTGCCCAAACGCGCAATGTCGGTGCCAGGTCTCCCACCGTTCGCGCCTGTTATCTGTTATGAAGCCATCTTTCCGAGCGAAATCGTGGGTGTCGTTGGACCCGATGGCGTACGCCCGCGCTTCATTGTCATCGCCACCAACGATGGCTGGTTTGGTCGCAGCATCGGGCCAGAACAACATTTCCATCAAGCAAGGGTCAGGGCGGTGGAACTGGGGCTACCCGTCGTTCGGGCAGCCAACAATGGTATTTCGGCATTGATTGGTCCAGATGGCCGGGTCCGCAAAAAACTTGAACTCGACGTGGTCGGAACATTCGACACATCACTGCCGTCGGCGTATCGTGGTACGGTCGCATCGGCGCTGGGTGCCTACGCATTTATTTTGGTGAACGCTCTGATACTGCTATTGTTTGTCGCGTATCGTTTTTTCGTTTATGTTGGTACTGCCCGTTTAAAACTCTAGGTTGACGCTAGCGGGACGACTTTTGGAAGCGCCCCATCTCGGGCCCGACATGGATTGAGATAATGGCAGAAAGCACCGGTGCGAGCGATATTGGGGGTGAACGCAACGCCAGACGCGCCAACTTGATCGATACCCATGTCGGCCAGAGACTAAGACTGCGTCGCATGCTGCTTGGTATGAGCCAGGAAAAGCTCGGCGAACAGCTTGGCCTTACGTTCCAACAGGTTCAGAAGTACGAGAAGGGCGTCAGCCGAGTAGGCGCCAGTCGGCTATTTGACCTCGCCCATGTGCTGAGCGTGCCTATCCAGTATTTCTTCGATGAAATCGATCCCAATTCGGTTAATGCCAACGGGCAGGCTCGCGGTTTCGGCGAACGGCCAAGCGAGCCTTTCATTGTCGAGTTTCACAGTACCCGCGAACGGCTCGAGCTGAACAAGGCGTTCTCGCGCGTGTCCGAACCTAAAGTTCGCCGCGCCATCATCGACCTCGTCCGCTCACTTGCCGAGCCGGAGCCTGAGACAAACGACGCCGAAGACTGAGTAGTGACGAAAAACGGCTGACCGGACTGAGTTGCCGCCGCTCAGCTCGCGTTTTTGGCGGGACAGCGTGCCTCGCCGGAGTGCGGCTCAGCGTTCTGGCGGATGCGCTGTTTCGTCCGAATGCCGTGATACCCCTCACCTTGACCCCTCCTTTAAAGACTGACACATACCGACCGTTCTCCAATATCCTGTCGCAAATTCCTTCGACTGTCAGAGGGCCCCGTGGCGCGCAAATCCTATCTCTTCACCAGCGAATCCGTCTCCGAGGGCCACCCCGACAAGGTCTGCGACCGCATCTCCGACGAGATCGTCGATCTGTTTTTTCGCGAGGGCCCCAGAGCCGGTCTCGATCCGTGGGATATCCGCGCGGCCTGCGAGACGCTGGCGACCACGAACCGCGTTGTCATCGCGGGTGAGACACGCGGCCCCAACACCGTGACGAAGGATTTGATCGCCCACACCGCACGAATGGCCATCAAAGATATCGGCTACGAACAGGACGGCTTCCATTGGGACACCGCCCAAATTGAAGTTCTGCTGCATCCTCAGTCGGTCGATATCGCGGCTGGCGTCGATGCCAAGCAGCCGACCAACAAGGAAGAGGGTGCCGGCGATCAGGGCATCATGTTCGGTTACGCTTGCCGCGAAACGCCCGAGTTGATGCCGGCGCCGATCTATTACAGCCACAAAATTCTCGAGGATTTGGCACGCGCGCGTAAAGCCAAGATCGGCGAAGTCGCCAAGCTCGGCCCCGACAGCAAGAGCCAAGTCACGGTGCGTTACGAAGACGGTAAACCGGTCGGCGTGACGCAGATCGTCGTGTCGCACCAACACGTTGTCGAAGACCTGACGTCGAACGATGTTCGCGCCATCATCGAGCCATACGTGCGCGCTGCGCTTCCTGAGGGCTGGATCGGCAAAGATTGCGTCTGGCACATCAATCCAACCGGTAAATTCTTCATCGGCGGACCAGACGGTGACTCCGGGTTGACTGGCCGCAAGATCATTGTCGACACGTACGGCGGGGCAGCGCCCCACGGTGGTGGCGCGTTCTCTGGCAAGGACCCGACGAAGGTGGACCGCTCGGCAGCTTACGCCGCGCGGTACCTCGCAAAGAACGTCGTGGCTGCCGGTATCGCCGACCGTTGCACAATCCAGCTGGCGTACGCCATCGGCGTTGCCAAGCCGTTGTCGATCTACGTTGACACGCACGGGACCGGCAAGGTCGACGAAGCCAAGATCGAGGCCGCGCTCGACACGTGCATGGACCTGTCGCCAACCGGCATCCGGCGGCATCTCGACCTCAACAAGCCGATTTATGCGCGCACGTCGGCCTACGGCCACTTCGGTCGCCCTGCCGACGCGGATGGTGGCTTCTCGTGGGAAAAAACCGACCTCGCCGATGCCATCTTGAAGGCGGTCTGAGCGTCGGGTTTTTGCGTGAGCATGGCTTTATCGCCAAAGCCGCAGGATCATGATGATCCTGCAGTGATGATCCCGGAGCGCGTTCGGGCTCAATGTGACGAACTCCGGTCGTTTGGCCGTCGCCGGGGCCGGGCAACGCGGGCTCGCCAGATCCGGCTGTATGACGAACTGCTGCCTCAGTTCGATCTAGACTTGGGGCGTCCGGCTGCCGAACAGCTCGATCTCTCCCGTGAGATCTGGCTCGAAATTGGTTTTGGCGGCGCTGAACATCTGTTGTGGCAGGCGGGCGCCAACCGCGACGTCACTATGATTGGTTGCGAGCCGTTTCAAGACGGCGTCATCAAAGCCTTGGACGGCATCGAAGCCGGCGGACTTGGCAACATTCGCTTGTATCCAGACGATGCCCGTGCGCTGCTCCGCTGGTTGCCGCCAGCGTCTCTGTCACGCGCGTTTGTACTGTTCCCCGATCCGTGGCCGAAAAAGAAGCAGGCCAAGCGGCGCCTCATCAACCCGCATACGCTCGACCTGCTTGCAGCGGCGCTGAAGCCCGGCGCGGAGTTGCGCGTGGCGACCGACATCAGCGATTATGCGCGCACGATTTTGCGAGCTGTCCATGGGCATCCCGACATCGAATGGCCGGCCTCCGGCCCCGAGGATTGGCGCGTGCGTAGCGCCGACTGGCCGGAGACGCGTTACGAGCAGAAAGCGCACCGCGAAGGCCGCCGCTGCGCCTATTTCAGGTTTCGCCGTCGCGCGTGACCGGCTTCGCGCCTTGGCTTTACCAGGAACCCGGCCACGGCTGCTGGTAGACCCGCCAGCGGCAAAAAGGCGAATGCGAACACGGCAAACCGTAGCCCCCGCGCGATGAGCCATCCCACACGACTGGCATATTCACCTGGCTTTTCAAGCGGCCACACCCGTCGCCACCAAACGCGCGCCGTACGCCATCCGGCGAGCCCGACGATCATCATGGCGGCATAGACCCACTGCACGTGTGACGGCACGCCGGGGATGAGCCGACGCGCAAGTTCCCGGCGCCGCTGTTCGGGGACAAGATAGGCGCGCACGGCGCGTGGTTTGAGGCTGCCAGCGATTTCCGTGCTGACGGCATCTGCCGCCTCCGACGCTGTGCCGAGCCACTCGCTCAAACGACCTGCGAGACCTGCCGATGGCTGCGGCGGGACGAATGCATCGAGCCGCACGGACCCCGATGGGTCTAACACGGCCTCGATGTCGAACCCGCCTCGGGCTTCGGCCAGGGGGCCCAGCACGTCGGCGAAACTGCGCGCTTTGACGGCACGATCCGCGTTGGTGATCGATATGCCGCGATAGAGCCAGGTTCGGCCGCCCGGTTGTCTTGGCGGGTCGGTGTCGAGAACCACAAAATCCGCGTCGGCCGACCGGGCGGCTGCGACGAGGTCTGCCAAGGGTACTGCCCGGACCCGCCCGGACGGCGGTTCGATGGTGAGTTCGTCGCCCGCTACGCCTGCCGCAGAAGCCGGGTCGGCCGCTCGTTTGGCTTCGATCCGTGCGACAAGGAGCATCGTTCGGCGTTGGTGCGACGCGATCGCCTCGCTGAGCCGATCGACGTCGGCTGGCATGATTGGCACGCCGCCAGTCCCGGCCGGAGACATGGCAACGGCTTGGGACGACGGGCTGGTTTCGACGGCCGACAGCACATCCAGTCGCCGGCTCGGGATCGGGCGTTTCAGTTGCGCGATGGCTTCGCGAAAGGAGCCAGCATCACTGGCGATCAGCGTGAGAGATTTCGATAATCGCACGGCGAGGCGCGAACCAGGCCGCCGGTCGGCGGAATAAAGGCTGCCATCGACGAGGACCATAAGCGCCTTGAACGCGGGTAAACGCTTCAGGGCGTCCGGACCGGCAAATAGTGAGCTGGTGGTCAACACGGCGGTGACATCGCTCAGGCTCGCAACGGTCCCAGCCGTGGTTTCTGCTCCGGTTGCTGGGAGCAAGATCGTCGCCGCACGGGCCAGTTCGGCTGGGGTGCCCGCCGTGTAGGTCGCGCCATTTGGGGCAGCGAATTCGAAATGGCCCTCGGGTGTCACGTGCACGGCGACGGCTGGCAACTTCGAGGTCCCGGCCAGTTGCCGCGCGAGAACCACCGCGGCCTCGAGGCCAGCATCGGGGGGCGGCGGATTGAGGATCGCCGCGATCCAATCGGCGATTGCGTTGGTCGTCCAATCCGAAGCCGTCGCCAAGGTTGACGGGGACGTTGACGGCGCCGCGACGGCCGGGGGGCATGCTGCGGTCAGCATCATTGTTGCGACGTGTAGCGCGAGGAACCTCAGCCACATCACCATTGCCCGCTCCCGCCACATCGCCATGCCGTGTTAGCCTATCGCGTGAAAGCCAGGGACGCGTGAAATCCCGGGACGTCAGGCCAGAACACCCGTGCCGCTTCGCTGGTGGCGGCCGGATTGCCCGTCGTCAGGAGCGTCAGCCGGGGATGCGGGTTGCCGGTACCGACCGCTGGCAACGCGCCAAGGTAGCGGGGATGGCGGCCGACATAGTCTTCGAGACTGTCGGCGACGACGGCAGGTTGCGACAGGAAACGCGTGAACGGCGGCAAATGGCGTTGAAACAGATGCTCGACCAAGGGGAAATGCGTGCAACCGAGGATCGCCCGGTGCGGCGGCGCCCCGTTCGTCTGCGCGAGCGCTGCGGCCACGCCGTTCGACACCAGGCGGTCGAGTTCGGCTTCGGGGGCGCCAGCTTCGATCGCGCCTGCCAGCTCTGCGCAGACCTGCTGCACGACCTCGACCTTTGGGCAGCGCTTGCGAATTTCTTCGCGGTAAACACCAGAGGAAACCGTGCGCTGCGTACCGAACACGACGATGAGGTCGGTATTGTATTTTTGCGGATACTGAGGCGCGGTGACCGCCCATGGCGTCTGCGTTGCCGCTTCGACGGTCGGGGCAACGATACCTAGAACGTTGCACTCTCCGCGCCACCGGCTCGCTGGCAGCCACTCTTGCTGCAGCTTTCGCGCGGCAACCGCCGTCGCCGTGTTGCAGCCGAGCAGAGCCAAACGGCAGCCGCGATGGAACAGCGTCTCGACGCCAGCTCGCGTCAGGTCGACAACCTGTTCGGACGGGCGGTTGCCGTATGGAACATTGGCGTGGTCACCAAGGTAGGTGAAGGCGACGCCGGGGAACCGATCCAGCAGTGCGCGCAGGACGGTCAAGCCGCCGAGCCCACTGTCGAAAACGCCGATCATGGTGCCCCTTGTTCTGTCATTTTCAAACTGTGCGGAGCGGCCTGATCGACACTGGCTGCAGCGATGCGATCAACGATTTGCCACGGTCAATGCAAACAAAAAAGGGCGCAGACCGGTTGGCCTGCACCCTTGAATTCAACGTGTCCGATATTTTGTCACACGTTTAGTTACAAACGGTCCGGCACTGCTTGATCGGTCCGATGTAGTTGCAGCGCTCGACGCAGCGTGCCCGATTGCCGTAACGGTAGCCGCGGTATGGAGCTGGCATCGCCACACGGCGGCAATTGGGGCCAACGTGTCGGTGCCAACCTGCCGGCCCAAGCTGCGTGTCCCGGTGGCAACCATGCGCCGATGCGTCAACTGCGAGAAGCGGGAGCGCGAACATGGTCGCAGCGGCTACGAGTAGTGTCTTCATCGTGTTCTTCTCCTAATTTCGGCGATCTGCCGTCGACCCACACCGTGTGGCGTATCAGCGCCTGATGTATCAGAGATGAACCAGCTCGCGTTGGCTGGCCAATCCATTCATTGACACCGTTACTCCGCAGCCTCGGACGCGGCGGTTCCAACTGCTCCGGGCGCCGAGTTGCGCTCGATCGCTTTGAGGCTTTCGAGTGTCGGCATCGAGACTGTCGAATAACCGCAATCGACAAAGTGGACTTCGCCCGTTACGGCGCCAGACAGCGGCGACAAGAGATAGAGCCCGGCGCCGCCGACCTCATCGAGTGTCGGCGTCCGGCGCAACGGTGAATGGTCGCGGTTGTAGTTGAAGATCAGACGCGCGTCGGAGACGCCTGCACCGGCCAGTGTCCGCATCGGACCGGCCGACATGGCGTTGACCCGAATGCCCGATGGGCCGAGGTCAGCGGCGAGATAGCGAACCGAGGCTTCGAGCGCGGCTTTGGCCACGCCCATCACGTTGTACGATGGCACCCAGCGTGTCGCGCCGCCGTAGGTCAACGTCAACAGCGACCCGCCATTCGGCATCAGGTCAGCGGCGCGCTTGGCGACCTCCGTGAACGAGAAACAGGAGATCACCATCGTGTTCACGAAATTCTCGCGGCTGGTGTCGGCATAGCGGCCGCCGAGCTCACGGCGGTCGGAGAATGCCAGCGCATGGACCACGAAATCCAGGCTGCCCCATTTCTGTTTGATTTCGGCGAACACGTTGTCGACGCCGGCGATATCTGTGACGTCGCACGGCACGATGATCTCGGCGCCGACAGATGTTGCCAGTGGTATCGCACGGCGCCCGAAGGCGTCACCTTGATAGGTGAACGCCAGTTGTGCGCCCTGGGCGGACAGCACGCGCGCGATACCCCAGGCGATCGAGCGCTCGTTGGCAACTCCCATGACGAGCCCGCGTTTGCCCGCCATGATTGGGCCTGGCTTGGCAACGTCGAAGTCGGTCATCGTGGCCTCCGTTGGAACGCGTTGGTCGCGTTGGCCCCAGCGCGGGGCGCGTTTACCCCATTGCGGGGCGCAGTCGTCGTGTCAGCTGTAGCGGCGAAAAACCAAAGTCGCATTCGTTCCGCCGAAGCCAAAGCTGTTTGACATCACACAGTTAAGCGTCGCGTTATCGACCCGCTGCCGCACGATCGGAATGTCAGTAAAGGCCGGGTCGAGCTCTTCGATGTTCGCGCTTTCGGCGATGAAACCGTTGTTCATCATCGCGATCGAAAACACCGCTTCCTGGACCCCGATGGCGCCGAGCGAGTGACCGGTCAGCGATTTCGTGCCGGAAATGGGCGGGATATCCGCGCCAAACACCGTGCGAATCGCTTCGATCTCCTTCATGTCGCCGATCGGCGTCGATGTCCCGTGCGGGTTGATGTAGTCGACGCTACAGCCGAGGCCTTTGCCGTCCATGCCCTGTAGGGCCAATTTCATACAGCGTACCGCGCCCTCGCCCGACGGGGCGACCATGTCGAAACCGTCCGAGGTGGCACCGTAACCTGCGACTTCCGCGTAGATATGGGCGCCACGGGCCAGGGCGTGTTCGAGTTCTTCGAGGACGAGGACACCGGCACCGCCAGCGATGACGAAGCCGTCGCGATTGAGATCGAACGGGCGGCTCGCTTTTGTCGGTGCGTCGTTATAGCGCGAACTCATGGCACCCATGCCATCGAACAGCACCGACAGCGTCCAGTCGAGTTCCTCGCAGCCGCCAGCGAATACGATGTCCTGCTTGCCCCATTGGATAAGTTCGGCGCCGTTTCCGATGCAGTGGGCCGACGTCGAGCATGCCGACGAAATGGAGTAGTTGACGCCCTTGATCTGGAAGCTGGTGGCGAGAACCGCAGACGGGCCCGAACACATGCCCTTGGTGACTTCGAACGGTCCGACCTGTTTGGGTGATTTTTGCCGGGCGGTATCGGCCGACCACACGATCGATTTTGTCGAGGGGCCGCCTTGACCCATCACGATACCGGTTCGCTCGTTGGAGACATCAAAGGCCTCGAGCCCGCTGTCGCGGATGGCCTGTTCCATGGCCACATAGTTCCAGGCGACGCCGGCTTCCATGAAGCGCTTCGGCTTGCGGGGTACGGCGGCCTCCCAGTCGAACTGGGGAGCGCCATGCACTTGGCAGCGGAAGCCGAGTTCCGCGTATTTGTCAGCGCGAACAATGCCCGAACGACCCTCGCGAAGTGAGGCGGTTACCTCTTCCACGGAGTTGCCGATCGAGGACACGACGCCCATCCCGGTCACGACCACGCGTCTCATGTCACAGCGATCCCAATTTCAAGTGACCTAGATTTTGCAGGCACTGCTGCGCCCGGCAATGGCGAAGGCGATGTGCTGTGCAGAAGCCTACAACGAGGCGACCTGTCGAACGGCACATGGAGCGGGATCTGTCTCTTATACACATCTCCGAGCCCACGAGACTAAGGCGAATCTCGTATGCCGTCTTCTGCTTGAAAA
>ENA-ORBV01015997-ORBV01015997.1-microbial-mat-metagenome-genome-assembly--contig:-NODE-15997-length-10953-cov-5.279698_pt1 | contig 10953 bp, 7 predicted proteins | sample MGYA00237777_ERZ505514 | MGnify/ENA primary metagenome ERZ505514 (study PRJEB26160, sample SAMN06269048) | microbial mat metagenome | isolation source: Oligotrophic lake microbial mat | place...
GCGTCAGATGTGTATAAGAGACAGGTTTAACTTCACTGATATTGTTATGATTGTGGCTCTTCCTCTATCCAAGACTTTCTGTAGACAGATCATACCACCTTTTGCATCATTCTCCTACACAAAGAAATTGTTTTTGGCTGCAGTGCTGCTACTTTTCATTTGAATGGCTCTTTTTTCAACACTGCATTCTTTGTTCCCTACAAAACAACCAATTCTATGCAATGAAATGAGCGCTAGTAGACACGCTGGAAATCAAAACTATTTTGGCTCTCAGCTCCCGTCAACAGTTGTTCTGCCACTTGGGTAATACAGATTGAGCTATGTGAAGTTATCACACTAACTTTGAAAGAATCTTTGCTTCTTTCCTTGACAACGTTCTGCTTCTTTTCTTTTTAATTGCTGACACAGCTGACCTGTGTTCCTTCTGCACAACAACTGCATCTTGAAAATGTTTTGGCTGTTGACAGCAACCTCAGGGGAGAAAGCATCTAAATTTTGGAAAAGATTTCAATATGCCAGCACCAAACACACAAATGACATTGACCATGACCCATGGCATTGCGTTCTTCTAGAACACATCAATTATCACTCTTCTGCCATCAATGTGATGATGATTTACAAAAGCAAAAAACAAGATGTGAAGGATGAGACACTTTGAAACACAAGCTTTGCCAAGACATCAGGTGATCCACACTTATTTCTTCAGCACTGGTAGTCCCACCTGACAATCATGATCATTTTCTGCAGCATCGAATGTTTTTTTTGCCGAAGCATGGAGGGCTGCCACTGTGTGTTGTTCCATGTTGGTGAACCTGAGACACAAAGAATTGTGTGGCCTGCTAGGCTACAGCCTTGTCATTTTTGATTATTTACACCTAGTTGATAACCCTTTCATGAATTTACTTCTTTCTCATGGTGTGGCATGTGACTCCTACTAGCTACTAGGTAGAGTAGAGCTGGGTAAGGAGCAAGTGTGATGCTGATAGCTGGCAGGGTCTGCTCGTCGCTCCGAACGCATCTTTTGGATCCTTCCCAGGCCGAAATCAAAGCAAGGAAAACAGCGCAAGCAAAAAGACGACCAACGCTAATACACAACAAACAGCAACCAAATGCATGAGTCCATGCCAGGCAAGAAATTTTATCATACACCGCCTCCCCTCCATCGCTCATCTCCTCTTATAAGCTTCTTTGCTTCTGTCTCGCTGATTGTTGCCCTCATCAAGTTTCCGCCTTCCTTCCTTCAACAAACCACAAGAAGCATGAGCACTAAGAAGACGTGGAAAGTCTTTTGGGATCTTCAATGCCCCTACTCAAAAAAGAATTGGGAACGTTTTTCGGCCATTCAATCCAAATTCGCGACGGAGTATGACTTTAGCATTCACTTGACGTCGTTATTATTTCACCCCCAAGCCTTTACGGCACAATGTGCGGCTACCTTGGTCAAAGAAACGAAGGGCCCAGAGGCGTGGCGAACCTACGTGGATGCTTGTTTTGAACAACAAGACTCCTTTATGAATGCGGCCGTGGGGGATGCTCGCAAAAGTGAAATCGATGCCATTTTTGCTGGCATTGCTGAAACCAGTGGCGTATTGGACGCCGACAATTTTACCAAGGACTTTTTCTTAACCAATTTACATGATTGGGAATTGGCCATCAAACCAGCTTGGACGGAACACAAAGAAGCATTGGCATTGGGAGTGGTAGGAACCCCCGAGTCTGTGATTGATGGTGTGTTGATAGACGATAGTGAAAGTGATTGGGGTCCCGAAGAATGGGCCAAGAAATTAGGCAAATGAGTGAGTACAAAGAGCAGGACAGGAATATCATGCAATAGGTGAAAAAATGGAACCAGCGACTGGCGAATGAATCTTTTCTAGCGTACTGTAGGCAATGTGTAATAGCCGTAATATTTAGTTTTCTTTTTCACGCAAATAGGTGCCAGTGAGTGCTATAGAAAACATCGTGGTTCGTTTTAGGAAAACGGGCCCAAAACCTGAAAGCAAATAACATGGCAAAAAATATTGCCTTCTTTCTCAAGAACAAAAAAAGCAACGCGGTGGGGTAGAGTATTATTTGACATGGGCAAAACTATTCCTGTTGTAGTTTCTATCCGCCGCAGAAGTTTGCCTCATTACTCAGCTTGCATGGTTGTCCCATGAGTGTGAGGTGGTGGTCGGGGCAGTGTGCGATACGTTTGAAATGTATGGTGGTCGGGGCAGTGTGCGATGAAGACAAGATTCATGTGTCAAAGTACAGTTCTGCAGATGATAGTATGAAAAGACATTTAGCCTTCGGCGTCTGAGTTAGAAAGTCGTATGAATGGACGGCTGGCTACGCACGACTGCAGAGTCAGAAGTCGATTGCCGTGGCTAAATAAGACGCCAGACGCTAAAGAAAGAAACTGGCACTGATGGTTGCCTTGCGTGCGATATAATTAAGTCTCCCCTATTTGAAATTAACATACTCGGAATACTGTAGTCAAATTTGTTTTTTTTATCTATGTGAAAGAGCTTTTGTATCACTTTTGTATACAACCTGCGGCCGTTTTCAATTGTTAATTAAAATGGCACACGTGTTTATTTTTAACGTCCGTTTTTACTACTTACCTGGCACTCTCGCTGGCAACCTTTAACACGTGTGCACACTACGATTGTACTACGAAAGTTTTCGTTCCCTCACTGGCTACTTCACTGCATCACTGGTACAAAATGAAGGCGCCGCTAAAAACAAACACTGAGGCGTTGAGAATCAATCAAATTCGAACGCAATCACCAGTAACACAACAAACATTCACCAATACTGTACACAACCTACCACTGGTACAGTAGCACCTCACTAATAGTATTCTTGTGTTCAGAACCCGGCATGAAAGCAGACTGTCCTTCCATCGCTTTCAGCACAGCAAACGACGCCAAACGCGTAGTCTATTCTCGTCGTGATTGATCGAGAAAATAGCCAGCGCATAAAAAGTTGACAGCAATCTAACATACACACCATAGCAACAATCATTATGAAGCTCATTGACGTCCTCGATAACAACCATGTCGAGATGGATCGACCGGACGTTTATGATGCGATAGCAGCTTCCCACGACGAATATCTGCTAGAAGAAGATTTGGTCATGGCACCCCAGCTCATGTTTGCTCTGAACTGGGTCGAAAATCCCCACAATGTCCCCAAGGAGGAACGCATCATGCGCATGGGATGGGCAGCGTGTTCTGGCGTATGCGGTTCGGATGAATTGGGAACATCTCTGGAAGGAGGACCACCCAAGCTGGGGATTTTTTTGCTAACCAATAAACATTTTATCTTCATTCGAAAAGAGGCTGGTGGATTTGAAACCGAAGCGGTCGTGTTGAAATACCCCCGAAAGTACATTTCCCATACGTCGCAAGCGGGGCAACAAGTATGGCCGCTCAACGCACTCTTGGGCGGTCTGCAAAAAGTATCCTTTCGATTTCGCAGACGCAAGCAAGAGATTGTTTTGGAACGAGTTCAAAAGGACAATGCCGCCTTTTTAGTCGAGGAGTTGAAAAAGCAACCCAAAGGCAAACGTTTGTCGGGATCTTCCACTGGTGGATCCATGAATGGATCTTTCAATGCATCTTTCAATGCATCTTTCAATGGATCTTTCCGGGATTCCATGTCGGGATCCTTTCGATCATGGTCGGATTCGACAAGAAGAAGTATGTTGAGCAAGACGGAATCAACCAGAAGTATGTATTGAAATCAGCACGAGGGAAACCATTGATACGTTATATCTCGGGTTCATAAGTCTATTCTTGATTAGTACACAATTTTTCATGACGCATTCTCATAGTCGTTTACCATAGACTCTGGAGCGTGCCACCAATTAGTTTAAGGGAAGGGCGGTGGCAGCCTCGGAAAATACAGTTCCAGGTCATGCTGATACTGTATTCAGTTTGTTTTCAAGTTTGGATATCTAATTTTCTTCCCTTCGAAAAGCAATTTGCACCGAGTGTACAGGCCACCCGCCAATTTGATTTGTTTACGATTCAGGCCTTTATGAAGTCGAGTTCATTATCGTCGCTCCTTACACAAAGTTTGATGTTTCTCGTTGAGATTGTGAAACCGCTTGTCCACAATGGAGTTTTGCCTCCCGCCAGCACGGGCATCATCTACTAGTAGCACGTGGGTGCGCTCCTAAAAAAATGGTGTCATACTGAGAAAAAGACGCTAGCTACACCATATCTATCAAGAATGAAATTACTTGCAAAGTTGGCTCGTTCGACTGACATTTAGTTGTAAATTGGGAGGCGGTGTAATACTCCGAGACGAAAGGACTTGGGTCAGAGGCAGGACCGGGTTCCTCCTACTGCGCGTTGCCAATCCACGCGTTCTATGCAGAGGCGGAAGTATGACGGATATGCCCGTTTTCCAGAAAGCCTCATTCATTTCGGCTCGAGATTTTTGCGCGTTCCCTTTCTAGCTAGTTACATCTGCTGCAACAGGAACAAGTTACCTCGAAGCAATCGGCGGCCAAATCACAACCCCAATCACAAGTGAGAAATGGACTATCGATCTCGCAAAATAAGGGATCCATGTTGCCTGACCAGTGGTTGTCAAATAGAGAAAAGAATTTTTAGGCGTTTCAAGTTGGAAACGCCCAGGGAAGCCAGTACCGTTCCTTGAAGATTGTTTCCATGCAAAGCCAATGATTCTACTTCCACAAGAGAGCCCAAGGAAGCAGGAATGGTTCCACTCAACGAGTTCGTGTTCAAGTAAACCTCCTTGAGTTGTATTAATTTCCCAAGCTCAGATGGTATGCTTCCCGAAAAAGTTCCCCCGCCCCCGCCCAACGCCAAGGTTGTCAGTCAGACTGGTGAGCTAGCCAATTTCACTCGGTATTTGTGTCCCATTCACCACAATATCGCTGAGAATGATTTCCTTCCCCGAAGAGCAATAGACGCATCCCCAAGGATTGACCGACAAAATTCTTGTGCCACTCACAGACGGATGTTGTAGGATTCAAAAAGGTGCTGCGAACAGTCTCATACCAGCCATCGCCACCGCGTGAGTAATAGAGTAACACGATCACATAGCGTTCTATCAAGGCGGACTCGCTTAGGTCAGCTCTTATTATGAACCAATATTGGGTATAAAATACGCTACAAAAAATACCACCAAAAAAAGAACGAGACAAAAACAAGCAACCAACGGAGTGAAGGGATGACACCAGGTTGTCTTTGGAGCATTGTCTTCTTCTTGAGATGGAACTGCAACGATGATTCCATTGGAAAGCGGAATTGTGGCAGCTTCCACGGGCGAAGCCACGGCTATAGGCCCTGCCACGGCTGTAGGCAGGGCTTGCCCCACCGAAACGACAGGGACATGAGCAATGTTGTCACCCGTATCATCTGATATTGCTTCTGCCCGTGCCAGAGGCAGGTTCATTCTTGCAGTAGAAGTTGCCATCGTTGCTTAGAAAGAAAAGTCTTCGACCTCTAGCTAGACACTAGCTCCTACTAGATAGGCAGCCAATATTCTGTTGAAACCAACTCAATCAATGAATAATGTTGGACGAAAAGTGATGGTCGTGTTTTTGCACCAGTTAATTCCACGATCGTCGTCGCTAATAATTATAATCAAATGCACATCCGTGAATTGTCACCGGTCTGAAAAAAGATCAGGTGTGCGAGCTGTGCGGCCCCATATAATATTTTTATGCACGACTTAAATCGTGATTGAGGAACAAGCACGACACAACCCCGCCATAGCAAAACCGCATCGGTAACAGTTACTCACTAATAACAATCATCAAAATCTAATGGTGTGAAGGAGGCTATCTGCATGGCCTCATTTTGCACTACTTTTGAAATTCTTCTTGACTGCACACAGACCATCGGATATAGTAGTAGCTACTAGCTAGCTCGCTATTCAGCTTGCTACTAGATTGTGAATTCATACCGCAACCATAAACCATGTCTTCCTTTCACGTCGGTTCCGATTGGACAACTGTACACACTCGGCTTCCCGTCGTGGTCGACGACCAAGTCGATTGCACCACTTGTTCGTCGGTGGTCTATGACAAGGATAAGCTTCTCATCATTGGAAATTATGCTGGAAAATCCAAATATCAAGGACCGAGACCATCGTCCTTGTGGTTGTCGATTGGATCATCTGCTTCGGCGCCGGATCTTTCGTGTGGCTTTGTGTTGGATTTTGCCACCAACATTGCTCACGCCAAAATACTGGAACAAGCTACGCTTCCACCCATTGGTGGAATCTACACGGGGGCCTTACTGAAGCACAAGAATCATGACTATTTGACCACCATGCGACATCCCATTAGCAGCGACACAAAATTTTCCAAAGCATCCAGTGTGGTACTGGTCAACAATCGATACTTGTATGCCATTGTGTGCAATCAAAATGCCGACCATTTGAATGACGGCAACGGCAGCAACCACAATAACAATCCGCAGAAACAAAATTCGCATGGTTATACACCCCAAGAAGAACTATATGTGGCCGATTTGAAACGCTATATGGAGCAATACAAGGAACTAGTGAAAGAACAAAACAAAGGATTGGTGGATAAGGCTTTGGATTGGCTTTACGAGCAAGTGCCATTTCGGTCTTGTGGGAGCGCTGTTGACAAAAGCGGTGCTCCATCCTCAACAGGCAATCATCTTCCCGCGCCCTTTTGGCATCCCGTGACAGAAATGGAACAATGTGGATCGTCCCTCACGGGGACTACGATTGGACAATTTCAGTATTTGTTTGCCACTGGCGGCTACACCACCTTGTTGTCCAAACCCAAATTTTATCAAGTCTTTTCCGAAAAGGAACGAGTGGCTTGTGCGGCGCATGTATTCAAAGTTCCCGTACAACAAGAAATGACAATGGAAACGGAAGAAGAATGTTATTGGCAGCGACTGCCCGATATGAATGTGCGACGCAAAAATCTACAAACTGTCATTGTTCAGCATTATTTGTATGCCATTGGAGGACAAGATGAAACAGGGAGCCCAGTGGCATTGGTTGAGCGATTGGACTTGTCCTTGGCATTGTCGGCCATCAACAACAACGACAAGGACATTATCCCTGCCTGGGAGCCAGTCGCATCGATGAGCCATCCACGACATTCCTTTTCTGCGACGGTAATTCCGGAGAGTGGGATCATTGTGGTAGCTGGAGGACATGGCCCATCGGGTCGGTTAAACACTGTGGAGTATCTTTCCGTGGCTAGTACGGATGACAGCAGTGGCTACAGCAGTGGTGCCGCCGATGAATGGAAGCCACTACCCAATTTGCAAACACCACGGACGGGAGCTTCACTTTGTTGTGTCAAGAACAATTCTTCCAAGCTAGTCATTGCGGGAGGAACCGAAACGACCAAGGGGGTGCTATTTGAAGGATCTGGGCCCTTGGGCTCGATTGAAACGCTAGACATTTTGGCAATCGCAGGGACCAGCAGCCAATTTGTATCCGCTACGTCGGCTCCCTTTGCCCCGCGCACGGATTCCCTACCAATGGCTACGGCTGAATTGCTACCCGAATGGAACGATCCTCCTACTGCGCCATCAGCTACTGTAGCCGCAGTAGCCTCCACTTCTTCCCACGTACTTCATCATGATAGCGTAACTTGGGGGATACAACCAACGGCGCCGACACTGCAAGAAGTACATGACTATCAAGCATCATCACAACAATCAGCAACGGCAATGCCAATTTCGCGACAAGACGCAAATAACGCAAGTATCAATGCCTTTGGTGGGGACGATGATGAAGACATAGTGGTCGTGGGCGAGGACGACTGGTTGCCTTGCTCTCCATTGCAACCTCCTGTCATTGAATTTCCTTTGCCACCCGCCATGGCGCCTCCCACGTGTTCGTCGCAACTACAACAGCATGATGAACTGGAATTTTCCTCAGTGCCATTGCCCCCGCCGATGCTGCCTCCAAAGGGATAAGGCGAGATGCAAAGCGACGAGCCCCCCGGGTCTATAGTACTGTATCGGGCGAGATCACTTTCGCAGGCTGACTCGTGACCCATTAAAGGATGCAAAAGCCATTTGGGTTCGCCTTCCTTCATCGTTGATCCTATAGATTCCTCTGTGCTTCGGATCGCTTCTCACAGCAAACAGAAGGCGCACCGATATGTCACCAACGAATTTGGAGTGGGTCCCCGCACAAGTACGGCACGCTTTCCAAGGGAGGTGTATCACAATGTCAGAGTGACAAGAGCTTACCGTTCATGGATTTCAAACCTAAAGTATCATTGTATAATCCTATCTCATAATGATGATGATTGTCCCACCATCTGAATGAACAACCTCAAGAAGGCATGTTCCCGCTCTGTGTACAATTGAAGCAGACATCGTTTGCTGGCTTCATTAGTACAACCCGAGTAGAAAAAATAATCTAGCAGCTAATTACCTGGCTGGGTTTCTAGGAAGTGCACTCCCGTGTTAGTGTCAAAGCAAGGATCAGCGATCGTGATTTTTTAGAGCAGAAAATAATGATGTATGACAAAATTAACCCCAACCAACGTAAATTACTGCACGCAGTACTGTAGACGTAGAGTAGAGCTACTGTACGAGGTACGGAGTGAAGCGAATCAACCTGCTCTCTGTTGTCCGCCTTGTGGGGCCCGCCACATTGGAGCAGATGTGTCCAAACCATGCACAACGACTTCGAAACTGAATCTCAATTCCACGTGAGATGAGGGGTGAAGGAGCCCCTGTTGGCGTTGTCACGCTGACATAAATTGCCAAAATGTCATTTATGTCAGCGTGACATTCACCTCAATGGTCCATGTCACAATGACATCATCAAATCCGTGTCATCTTTGTCACTGTGACATTTCAACAAAATGTGATGTCAGCGTGACATTTGGTGTCACCAGTGTCACCGTGACATTGGGTGCAACTGGTGTCAGCGTGACACGAGTTGTCATTGGTGTCAGCATGAGATTTGGTGTCAGCGTGACAGCGTGACAACGGGTGTCAGCGTGACACCTACTTCACAATTAGTCACATTGACACAATGTGGTCACAAATTGCTTTAAGTCAGCGAAGCTCTAACATTTTGAAAACTCAATTTTTTAACTGAAACAATCAATTTGGTGACCATGGCCGAAAGTGATGATGATCATGACAGTGCAGAGGGCTCCAACCATGGTGATCATGGTGGTGAAGATGAAGTCATGGAGGAGGAGGAGGAAGCAACACAGGCCACCAAGAAGACAAAGATCAAAGCAAACAGCCAGAAATCCACACAGGTCCACAATGCCAAGAAAAAGCAAGCCATTTCCACTCACCTTGGAAACATGCGCGTCCTGTTTGTCATGGCTCACACTGAATTCATGCCTGTCAAGCTCTTCAACCAGGAGAGTGGACTTGGAAAGATTTTTAAGGACACATTTGATGGAGACACAAAGTGTCAGTTTGACAATGGGTCATTGTTTTCTTCTCCTTTGACTTGATTCTGTTGCTTTCTGGTTCATAGCGGCATTTGACGTAAAAAGTGTCATCAGCCTCTCTGTAGTTTTCATAGTTTTCAGACAGATCCCACTCTGTGAGCAGGATTTTGTTTACAAAGTTGGTCAGGTCAGAGCAATGGTGCTCACGCTCCATCTGTTGTTCTTTCACTGCATCAACAGCACAAGCAGCTTGCGGGTTCTTCCGTCGGTCCTTTTTTGTTCTCAGATCATTCAACTTTCTCACAGTCTGGTCCACTGAGTTGTGAGGTTGTGTTCCTCCTTGTGAACACTTCATTGCCTTGTTAGCACAGTTGTCAAAACACAGAAGACTGTGAAAGTGGTGACCAAACAGCTTTTAGCCAATCACAGAGTCCTGGAACCGCTGAGTGATGAAATCAAGAATTTTATTTCGGAGACTGTTGCCAAGCTGCCCAGAATGTTTGCTCTCATCATCGGCCAAGCACTGCTTTGGCAGTTGGAATGAGAGGGCTGCTTCATCTTCAGTTTCAGTGTCTTGAATTGTTGACCACAGCCAACGATAAATGACTTCAAACTCAATGTTCCCTGAGGGGTTTCTTTTTTTTTCAAGTGTCTTCAGCCGCCCTGAAGCTGGAATGTTGCTTGAAATTCCTGTTCAATTTGTGCCAACGACAAAGACGGTGGGATGAAACTGGATGAGGGTTCCCTTCACCAATGAGGGCACAAAATGCGCCATGCTCCTTGTCGCATTGATCAGTGCAATTGACAATGTTTCTGGTGATTGCCTTTGGGTGGAGGGCAGGAAGCCAGGAACTGCACAACTAAAGAACCAATCAAACACCCAGCAACTCTTTGATGGCAAAAGTGCATGCCTGTGAGTGAATGTTTGGTTGTTGGAGTCTTTGCCACAGTGAGTGATGAGTGGTCGCTTCTCACGGTGTGTGCCTTCAGTGGTGTCACTTCCTATGAACTCAGGAAACATCTCAAACTTGCGATGACTCTCATCATCTGCCCATGCACAAGCAATCAAGATCTCACCGTCCCAATCTGTCATTGCCTGCAACATTTGCAAACAGTGTTGCTAAATTGCTCAGCAGTGCCATCACCAAGCTCTTCTTCAGGAACTGAATGTTCTGTGACTCGTTCTTCCCTGCAGTTTTTGAATTCTTTTTGCGATAGTGAAGTGTCAGTGCTCCTGACTCATAGCGCCCAAACAGAGCCACATGTGACACAGAAGGATCAGCTTGCACATTGAAAAGCAGTCGGTCAGCTGCTGTCAAACCCTGGCCTTGGTGGTCCTCTCCCACCACAAACTCTTGTGCTGCTTTTTGTTCTTCCTCAAGATTTTTCTTGTTTGAGCACTTTGTCTGATGCTTTTCCAAATCAATGCCTGATCGGCGGTGTGTCAAGCTTGCAGCAGCGCTAGGCACAATGTGTTCTTGGGAACAGTCTTGGGACCTGTCTCTTATACACATCTCCGAGCCCACGAGACTAAGGCGAATCTCGTATGCCGTCTTCTGCTTGAA
>ENA-ORBV01015998-ORBV01015998.1-microbial-mat-metagenome-genome-assembly--contig:-NODE-15998-length-10950-cov-11.552561_pt1 | contig 10950 bp, 12 predicted proteins | sample MGYA00237777_ERZ505514 | MGnify/ENA primary metagenome ERZ505514 (study PRJEB26160, sample SAMN06269048) | microbial mat metagenome | isolation source: Oligotrophic lake microbial mat | place...
CAGGGACGGCAAGCATAGCGTCGACATTCGCTCCTTCATTCTCAGCAAGCGGATATCCGCAGGGCGCTTCGCAAAGGTAGTGGCCAGCCACTGGTCAATCGAGAATCAGCTGCACTGGCAACTGGATGTCACGTTCCGGGAAGATCATTCGCGAATCCGCAAAGGGCACGCCGACGCCAACTTCAGCACCCTGCGGAAGACCGCGCTCTCGATGCTCAAGAACGAAACGACCAACAAAGTTGGGGTCAAGAACAAGCGACTCTCGGCAGGATGGGACGATGATTACCTGCTCCAAGTGCTTCTCGGAGCATGACTTACTGGTGCGATCGCCCGAGGGTGCGGCCCACCGGGTATGTTTGAAGGCTCGGGGTTGAAATCACCTTCTTCCAGCGAGGCCCGCCCTTGAAAGCAGAATTCACAGCGATCATCGAAGCGGCCAAGGAAAGCCTCAAGGCCGCCATCGAGCTCGTTCTCGATGATCACCGCGCCGACATGCTTCGCGGCCTTCCTGCGGAAGCCATCCAGGCGACGGTACACATCGGATGAAGCGGCGCGACCGCAGGGCATGCCCGTTGGAGCAGGGCATGCCCGGCGACCGTAAGCCGAAACCGGGACGGCGGCGCCGGGACGAATGGAGATGCCCAAAGGAAGCGTTGAGGGCGCCTCGGCGGCCATTGTCCCGCACGTGTCAGGAGGAACTCCCTGGGCGACTGCCTCCATCGGCGAGAATTCGCTTCAACCGCGTCCAGGGGGTGATGTCCTCGGCTGCTTCACAGATCGGAAGGAGTGTCTTCTCGAGGTACGCCACATCGATCGTGTCACGGTGGCGACGGACGATGCCGGTTGCGTCAAGGATGTCTTTGTCGCGGCCAGCAAGGAGTTTGAAGAGAATCATGTCTTCCGGCGAGGGGAACGGAAGACTCATGCCGAAGACACGATGCACGCTGGCGCGGTCGTAGGCGGCATCCTCAAACGGCAACGAGGCCGTGATGAGATCGAGCTGAAACCATCCGCGGCGGAATCGCATCGTGCCGGTCGTGGCCAGCCGCTCCCGCTCGATGTCTTCCCGCACATCGAAACCGGCCTCCGCTGCCTTCGCGATGAGGGCTTCGGCCTGAGGCGTTGACAGAAAAACGATCGCGTCGGCGTCGGCCGTGAGCCTCGGCTCGCCAATGACAACGACGGCAAGACCGCCCACGACGAGAAACCGTACCTTCTGCTCCTCGAGAAACCCGAAGGCGAACCGGCACAATGCGTCAAACTCGTTCGGAGCCATCGCCGAGACTCCGCGGGGCATGAGCGTTGATACCCAGCGCAATGGCCAGGCTTCGCGGATGATCGTCATCCGGGAACTCGGCAAGCATCATGACGTCGCTTGTCAGAAGAGCCTCTCCGATCGCAATGGATTCCTCGACCGTCATGCGCCGCAGCGCCTCATCGTCCTCGAGTGCTGCCTGTCTCTGATACGTGCCGCGGTCGGTGATCATTCGAACAATCCTACCGGCATCCCGGCTGCAATCAAAAGTGAAGGCCACCAACCGTATTTTCCGATCGGAACGCCCTCACGTTCTTCGACCACGAACACTCCGACGACGAGGACCGCTTCGTGACGATTGGGTTTTCACATTCGGGTAGAATTCTGGTGATTTCACACACGGAGCGGGGCGAAACAACCCGCTTGATCTCTGCTCGCCCAGCATCAGTCCGTGAACGAAAGGGGTATTTCGATGCGAATCGAGAATGACCACATGCCGCCCGAGTATGACCTCGACTCCATGGGTCCGCCGGTCCGTGGAAAGCACTTCGAGAAGCACCAGCGGTAGGTACGGATGGTTCAACTGAACGAGGATCTGGCCGACCGCTATCCGGATGCCGAGGCCATTCTGGCTGCACTCCGCCGCGACTCGGCGACAGACCGAAAATCTGGCCCCAACCCGTAACGCGGCACTGCCCATCCGGGCATACTCCCATGAGCGAAGCTGAACAAAGCCGCGACGACATGAAGACGGAGTACGATTTCTCCCTGGAGGATGGCGCGATCATGCTCGATCCCGATCTCCGGCTGCGATTCCCGGATTCGGAATCTGTTAATAGGGCGCTGAGGTCATTGGCTTCACAGGGATAGGGGCAACGAGAGGGAGCCTTGCCAACAGGAACATCCCGCGATACTTCCCTGGCCGAAGCCTGCGACGAGGTCGAAGGCATGGACGGCCGCAGGGATCGCCGTCGAAACGCGGACGCTGCAAAACTATTTTCCGAAAGTATCTTGGCCGCGGGATCGTCGCCGAGATTCGACGCGTGGGCATCGAACGGGCCACACGCGAAGCCCGGAGTGAGGCGGGGCTCGAGCGAGAATCGAGGGGGGGCCCCGCATTGAGAGCGGCACGGTTGGGCGCGGTCATTGGCGACCGCCACGACACGGGGCATGCACGGTGCGAACCGTATTGATCCGGTTGCGGAGGAACAGGCCTAAAGAATGAAGCATCCGCGAGGGGTTGCCCGTGGGGCTTGGCATGGGAGCGATGGTCATGTATACTGAACGCATGACCACATGATTGGGCAAATGGAACAAGAACCACGACCGTAAGAGACCGGCATGGAACGAACGATTCACAGCGTAGGGAGCCTTTCGCGAGACGCCCGGTCGGTCGTCGAGGCACTGGTCGGACACCCGCTCCCCGACGACGAAGCCTTTGCCATTGTGACGCTCGGTGGGCAGGGTGAGGCTTCCAGGGCCGAAGCCTGGGACGAGGTCGAAGGCCTGATCGCATGATTGCCTGATTGCATGATCGCCGCGATGCGGAAAACGGTGGCAACATCACGGCTCTCAGCGACTGCGATCGAGAAGCTCATCGACGACACCTGCGACGACGTGCGGTATGGCCACGCGTCATGAGGATCGTTTTTGCGACACGAACATCCTGGTGAGGGCTGCTTTTGCATCCAAGAGGGCCTGGCTGTGAACGGCGGTCGAAAATGGCGGCGCGGGGCGGTCGAAAACGACAGCGCTTGGTGGTGTTGATAGCCCATGGTTCGTGGGGGTGTCGGGACGGAACCATTTCCTTCGGCAGCTTCAAGCGAAAGGTCACGCCGATCCGCCAGCGGGTGGAAGCCTTGCTGCCGCGCGGAGCCTTCTCGGGAAATCCGCGGCTGGTCGGCATGTGCGCGGAGATCCACAACAATCGCCAGTGGCTCTGGACGTTCGTGGAGGCGGAAGGGTCGAGCTCATTTCGGCCTGGGGCCCGCCCTGGTGCAGAGCCCAAGGCCTGAGCGGCAAAAACTGCCGTTTTTCCGAGGCCTGGAGACTGCTACCGTCCCGGCACCCATGGATGGCCCAAAATCCCTTCACGAAGCGACGTTACGAGCACCCGCACCCTGCGGCGGCAGGCGCTCGGCGCTCATCTGCGGCATCGGTGGCCAAGACGGGGCCTATCTCGCGGCCCACCTGCTGGCCCAAGGCTACGAGGTCGTGGGCACGAGCCGCGACGCCCAAGGGAGCCGGTTTGACGGTTTGACGGCGCTCGGCATCCGCGACCGCGTGGGCGTCGTGTCGATGTCGCCCGTCGATTTTCGGTCCACCCTCCAGGCGGTCACCCGGGCGGTGCCCGACGAGATCTATAACCTCGCCGGCCAATCCAGCGTGGGGCTCTCATTCGACCAGCCCGTCGAGACATTCGAGAGCATCGTTGTGGGCGTCATCAACCTGCTCGAAGCGATCCGCATCACCGGCCGGCCCATCCGGCTCTACAACGCCGGCAGCTCCGAGATGTTTGGCCACACCGGCGACGAGCCGGCGAGCGAAGACACCACGGTGAAGCCACGCAGCCCCTACGGCATCGCCAAGGCCACCGCCTTCTGGCAGATCGCCCAATACCGCGAGGCTTACGGTATCGCCGCCGCCACCGGCATCCTCTTCAACCACGAAAGCCCACTGCGGCCCGAACGATTCGTCACCCAAAAAATCGTCGCGGCCGCCTGCCGGATCGCCCGCGGTGAGCAGGATTCGCTCCGCCTCGGCGATCTCTCCGTGCGACGCGACTGGGGATGGGCACCGGAATACGTCGTGGCCATGCACCAGATGCTCGAGCAAGACGTGCTCGAGGATTTTGTCATTGCCACCGGTATGACCACCAGCCTCGAAGACTTTGTGGCGGAGGCGTTTCGGGCCGTGGGGCTCGACTGGCGACGGCACGTTGTCCGCGACCCCAAGCTCGTGCGACCCACCGAGATTGCCTGCGGTCGGGCCGACACCAGGCGAGCCACCGAACGACTCGGCTGGACAGCCTCGACGACGATGCCCGAGGTCGTGCGGAAGATGGTGGAGGCCCGCCTCGCCCGCGACGGCGGCATGCCGAACCGCCGCGCGGCGTGATCGGGCGCGTCAAAAACCGGCCAGCGAGCCGGTGGCGATCCGGGCGGAGAGCGGCCCGGATTCGAGATATCGCCACATCGTGTGGATCTTGCCAACCATGCCAGCCGCGTCGGTGGCCGTGTAGTCAATCTCTGCCGGCAGCCATCGCCGGGACATGCCGACCGAGCCCATCGCATCAACACGGACCGCCGGCTCGATGAGCGGAAAGAATTTGAGGGCTTTGTCTCGGGAGTTGATCACGAGCGTGAACCCATCGACGCCGTCGAGCGCCCTGCGGTGCGGCCCGCGGGGAGCAAACGCGTCACACCGCAGCGCTGGGGTCACCAAGACAAGATTGGTCCGCCCTGGTCGCTCGGCCCACGGGATGCCCGAGGGCGACGCATGCGAAAGATCGTCGAGCGCCTCAGCCGCCACGAGGGCCCCAAAGGAATAGCCCACAAGGGCCACGGGCTGCTCAGGCTCGATCTGGCACAAGAACCAGGCCAGGTAGTGGCCGTCGGCATAGGCCCGCTCGTACTTCCGGCGGCCGTCCTTCAGCAGAAACCCGTCTTGCTCACTCGGCCATGAAAGGATCACGACCCGCGGGGGCACGCCACCGCAGGCACGGGCCGCGATGCGGCGGGCGAGGGCAAGCCCCTGGATCTTGGCGTCGGACGACGTGTAGCGATTGCCATGCGCGAATACCACAAGCGGCCGCCACGGCTCACCGACCAGCTCGGGGAGCGTTGCCCGCTCCCAGCGGCGGGAGCATGATTCGCCGACAAGCCGTTCAATGCCGAGATTCACATCCGACGGCAGCGAGCAGATACCGCGAAGATGCCGCGTGCTCACGACCCACACGTCGAGCGCCGGACAGTCTGACTCAGCGACAACCTCACAGGGCTCGATCGCTTCGATAGCGGGTGCCTCGCCGCGAACCGATACGACGGCCATCGCCGTCGCGAGGGCGGCCAAAGAACAGACGAGATGTCGGCAGAAGGAGGACATAAAGAAAGATGAGGTATCGACGCCGTTTCAGGGCGGTCACGAGCGAGACGCGAATCGAGCGTGTGGCAATCAACGCTAGCCCACGCTGACACGCCCCGCGGCCTTTGGCGGATGGTAAAGAGCGCGCGTTGTGCGGCGCCACACGGATCACTTGGCACAACCGCTACGACGCGACAGATCTGTCACGGATTCCATTCGCGATTCCGCATGCGCCCAAATCGTGAGCTAGGTTTCCTGTGGCGGCGTCGAGGACGCCGCTCTCGTCTCGCCTGAAGTCGGCCTGCGGCGCTTTGTCATTGGCGCTGCCCCTGCCTGGAGGAATTCGTCATGTCACGGCTCGTATGTCTTGCCCTCGCCCTCTCCGCCCTGTCGGCGGCCCCGGGCTGTAGCAGTTGCTTCGGCGGCGGCGCGGGTTGCCGGCGGCCGTCGTTCATGGAGTTTCGCTCGCCATGTGGCCGGCGGGCCGAGCCATGCCAGCAGCCAATGATGGCGCCGGCCTGTGCACCAGCATGCGACCCGTGTGGCTCGCCCTGCGGCGCCGCTCCATGCTGCGGCGAAGGGATGATGCAGGACGGTGGAATGATGATGCCCGCCGCCCCGCGGGCCGCCGACCAGCCGGGCACCTTTAGTTAGTTGTCGTAAAAGGGATTGGGGCTCAGCCCCGCTCCCTCCGGTGACGCGCCGTCTTCGCCGGCCACGCGTCGGGACTGTGCGGCACGCTGTGTGCCACCGCCCGAACGGGCGGCTCGTCACCGGGGGGAAAAGCCCGAGAGGGCCCGGATTCGGGGGCGGTATACTGCGGGGCTTTGCCACCAGCCCCTCGTTGCAGCCCCCATGTTTGAGACGCTCACTGCCTCCCTCTCCTCGGCCATCAACTCCCTCCGCGGCCGGGGCAAGCTCTCCGCCGCCAACATGCGGGAGGGCCTCGACCAGGTCCGCACGGCGCTCCTCGAAGCCGACGTCGCCTACGACGTGGCCGAGCAGTTTCTCGACCGCGTAGCGGCCGAAGCCGTCGGCGAGAAGGTGCTCGAGTCGCTCGACCCGGCCCAGCAGCTCGTGGGCATCGTGCACCGCGAGCTCGTAAGCCTCATGGGGCCGGTGGACCACTCGCTCCATCTTCAGCCCGGCCGCACGACCGTGCTCATGCTCTGCGGCCTCCAGGGCTCCGGCAAGACGACGACCTGCGCGAAGCTCGCCAAACGCATTCGCGCAACTGGCCAGGGCGTAATGCTTGTCGCCGCCGACCTCCAGCGACCGGCCGCCATCGAGCAGCTCATCGTGCTCGGCAAGCAGCTCGGCGTGCCAGTGCACGGCCCGGCCGACATGCCTCCTGGAACGGCTACCGATCCGGTCGCTGTGTGCTCTGCCGGCGTGGCCCGCGCCCGCAAGGAAAACATCGCGGCGGTCATCCTCGACACCGCCGGCCGGCTCGCGATCGACGAAGCGCTCATGCAGGAGCTTTCGCGCATCGACCGGACCGTGGGCCCCGATCAGGCCTATCTCGTGGTTGACGCCATGACCGGCCAAGATGCGGTCATCAGTGCCAAAGCGTTCAACGAAGCGCTCGAGCTCGACGGCATCATCATGACCAAGCTCGACGGCGACGCCCGCGGTGGCGCGGCGATCTCCGTCAAGAGCGTGGCCGGCGTGCCGATCAAGTTCATCGGCACTGGTGAGCAGATCGAGGCCCTCGAGGATTTTCATGCCGACCGGATGGCCGGGCGCATCCTGGGCATGGGCGACGTCATGTCGCTCGTCGAAGAGGCCCAGCGGAAATTTGACCAGGACGAGATGCAGCTCCAGGAGGAGCGGCTCAAGGCGGGTGAGTTCACGCTCGACGACTTCAAGAAGATGCTCGCCCAGACCCGCCGGCTCGGGCCGCTCGGCAAAGTGCTCGGCATGATTCCGGGCATGGGGGGCATGAAGGAGATGCTCGGCAATGCCGACCTCGAAAAGGACATGAATCGCCTCTTCGGCATCATCGACTCGATGACCCCCGACGAGCGTCGAAACCCGTCGCGGTATGTCGATCAATCGCGTCGCCGCCGCATCGCCGCCGGGTCGGGCGTCGAGGCCCATGAAGTAAGCGACCTCGTCAAGCAGTTCGACGGCATGGCCGCGATCATGAAGGGCATGGCAGGCCTCGGCATGCGCGAGCGCATGCAGCAGGTGCAAAAGCTTCAGGCCCAGATGACAAACCCCGCCGCCCGGCTGGGCAAGCCCAAGGGCGACACCGGCAAAAGGCTCACCGCCGACGAGCGGCGCAAGCTCCAGAAGCAACGCGAGAAAGACGCCCGCCGCAAGAAGCGCGCCGAATAAATAGGGACGGGAGCGATTTTCCTCCGGGGCAAAAATCGCTCCCGTCCCTATTTTGCATGCCTTGCACGACGCACGGCATCGGGTATGCTCCCCGTCATGCCAAGAACTAAACGTCTGTACACTGGTGGCTTAGTCTGCCACGTACTCAACCGCTCCGTGGGCCGGGCGACCATCTTTCACACCGCCGCTGACTACGCAGCATTCGAGAACCTGCTGGCGGCGGCCGTTGCAGCCGTGCCAGTGCGGCTGTTGACGTTTTGCCTGATGCCAAACCATTGGCACCTTGTGCTCTGGCCGCAGGTCGATGGGAATCTTTCGGTCTTTATGCACTGGCTGACCATGACGCACACCATGCGCTGGCACCACGCGCATCAGACCGTCGGCACGGGTCCGCTCTACCAGGGCCGGTTCAAGTCGTTTGTTGTCGATACGGACGACCACTTTCTTACGGTCTGCCGTTACGTCGAGCGGAATCCAATGCGGGCCAACCTCGTCGAAATGGCCGAAGCGTGGCGCTGGTCGGGCCTGTGGCACCGCCGACATCCTGGCCAATTCCGAGGGCTCGCCGAGTGGCCGGTCGCAATCCCGGGCAACTGGGTCGATCACGTCAACGGGCCGCAGACCAACTCCGAGTTGGACGCCCTCCAGCGATCGGTGCGGCGGAGTATTCCCTTCGGCCGTGATGACTGGCAGCGGGCGACGGCCGAAAAGCTCGGTATCCAGTTGACGCCGCCGCCACGAGGACGGCCGCGAAGAAAGTCACCGGCTTAGGCTTGAGTGGGGCCGAGGAAATTCGCTCCCGTCCCTATTTTCGGGGCCCCCTTGGGTTTCGTTCGTCGGGGGGGTACTCTACGAGGCTCCGCCGAGCGGTCCTATAGCCGGCTGGACATGTTCAGCGTTTTCGTTGGGCTTCTCAAGAAGGATATCGACCGTGGCAGTAGCGATTCGAATGAAGCGGATGGGCCGGAAGCACCGCGAGTATTACAGGATCTGCGCGACCGATCGACGCAACCCGCGGGACGGCCGCGTGATCGAGGAGCTCGGCACATACGATCCCCACATCCCCGAGACGGATGCCCGCTGCACGCTCGAGAGCGCGCGAATTGAGTATTGGCTGAGTGTCGGGGCCCAGCCCAGCACCGCCGTCCGCGTGCTCATCAAGAAGTATGGGACGAGTGGCACTCACCTCACACAGATGGAACAGGCGCGGGCGCGGCTCAAGCTGCCCAAGGTGATCCCCGCGGCCGGACCGCCCGCCTACGTGCCCGAAGTCAAAGAGCCCGAGCCAGCACATGCTGAGGTCGCCGCACCCGTGGCCGCCCAGGAGCCAGCCGCGGAGGCTCCCGTGGCCGCCGCCGAGGTCGAAGCCGTACCGGTCGAAGTTGTCGCGGAGGTCTCTGCGGAGGTTGCCGCAGAGCCCGTTGCGGAAACAGCGGCTGCCGAGGAATCGAAGAGCGAATAGCGAGATCATGCCGGAGCGGTTTCTGTTGCTCGCCTGGGTTGGCGGGCCGCAGCCACCACAACCGGTGCCGCACCAGCCATGCGCATCGACATCATCACGCTCTTTCCCGGCATGTTCACGGGCTTCCTCGATGGAAGTCTCTTGGGCGCCGCGCGCACTGCGGGCTTGGTCGATATTCGGCTGACGGATATCCGTGACTTTGCCGAAGGGCCACACCGACAGGTAGACGATCGCCCGTTTGGCGGTGGCCCCGGCATGCTTTTGATGCCTGGACCAGTCGTGTCATGCATCGAGCATGTGCAGGGCCTATCACAGCACGCAGGGCACGTCGTCTTGCTCACGCCCGGTGGCCGCCGGCTCGATCAATCGCTCGTGGAGGAGCTCGCGACCCGCGAGCGAATCGTGCTTGTCTGTGGCCGCTACGAGGGCTTCGATGCCCGCGTCGCCGCGGCGGTGGGGGCAGAAGAGGTTTCGATTGGCGACTATGTCCTCTCTGGGGGCGAAGTGGCGGCGATGGTTGTGGTGGATGCCGTCGCCAGGCTCATACCCGGCGTGCTCGGCGACGAGGCCAGCGCCCTCCAGGATTCCTTTTCGGGCCCCGACCGGCTCGTGGAAGGCCCGCAATACACCCGGCCGCGCGAGTTCCGCGGCCTGCACGTGCCCGAGGTGCTACTCTCGGGCGACCATCGACGGATCGAGGCCTGGCGGCATGAACAAGCCGTGGCCGCGACTCGCCGACGGGCCACCATTTCCTGAATAGATTTCTCGATCCAGAAAGCCCGGAGGAGCGAACCGTGAACAGAAAGACCCTTGCCCTCGTTGAGGCCTCGAGCCTCAAGCCCGAGGTGCCCTCCTTCGATATCGGCGATACCGTCGATGTCCACACTCGGATTCTCGAGGGTGACAAGGAACGCATCCAGATATTCAACGGCGTCGTGATCGCCAAGGCAGGCGCCGGCAGCCGCGAGACGTTCACCGTGCGCCGGATCGTGTCCGGCGAGGGCGTCGAGCGGAAGTTTCCGGTGCACTCACCGAAGCTCGCCACGATCGAGGTGAAGCGGTCGGGTGTGGCTCGTCGCGCGAAGCTGTACTACCTTCGCGACCGATCCGGGAAGGCGACCCGACTCCGCGAGAAGCGAGACGAGACGACCGAGGCAGCCATGAAGGCAGCATCCGCCAAGGCCAAGGCCAAGAAGAAGGCAGCCGCCACCGCGAAGGCCTGAGTGGCATGCCATCGGCCCGGGACGAACTTGGCCGCCGGGGTGAGGACGAGGCAGCTCGCCACCTCAAACGTCTCGGCTACCGGATCGTCGGCCGCCGCGAGCGGGTGCTTCGGGGCGACATCGACATCGTCGCCCTCGATGGCCGCACGGTGGTGTTTGTGGAAGTGCGAAGCCGTTCCGACACCGTGCACGGCCATCCGGCGGAGACGGTGGGCGCCCAGAAGCAGCAGCGGATTGCCGAGCTCGCCGCGGCCTACATCCGCCGCCATCGCCTGGAGGATCAGTCGGTGCGGCTCGACGTCGTGGCCGTCACGTTTTCCACCACAGGCGCTCCCGTCGTCGAGCACTACCAAAACGCCTTTGATTCGCCGTGGTGACGGGGATCAGGCCTGGAGGGCCGGGTCACGTCCGGCCGGAGGCCGGCCATGTGAAGCGAGGACGGGGATGGCCGGGTCACGTGAAGAAGCCCCTCGCGACCGGTTGGCCGGCATGCGAAGCGAGGACGGGGATGGCCTGCGCCATGTAAAGAAGCCCCTCGCGAGAGCGAGGGGATGGCGGGTTATTGGGCGAGCCCGCTCGTGATGGCA
>ENA-ORBV01015999-ORBV01015999.1-microbial-mat-metagenome-genome-assembly--contig:-NODE-15999-length-10950-cov-7.870873_pt1 | contig 10950 bp, 10 predicted proteins | sample MGYA00237777_ERZ505514 | MGnify/ENA primary metagenome ERZ505514 (study PRJEB26160, sample SAMN06269048) | microbial mat metagenome | isolation source: Oligotrophic lake microbial mat | place...
GGGCTGGGGCGCGGCGGCGGCCCTGGGTGTGGCGCTGGTAGCTCTGGCGATTTTGGTGCCGGGGGCAGGGCTTTGATTGAGGATGCACGTATGACCGACCAGACCAGCAAACCCGACTACCTGCTCCTCGCCACGGTCGGCTCGCTTGTGGCGCTCGGCCTGGTGATGGTCTACAGCGCCAGCTTTGTGGAGGCCTTCACCTACACCGGCAACCAGTACTACTACCTGATCCGCCAGCTGATGGGCGCGGCGGTGGGCACCGTCGGGCTGCTCGTGGCCGTCCGCGTGGACTACCGGGTCTGGCGGCGCTACTCGGTTCACCTGATGGGCATCGCCCTGCTGCTGCTCTTTCTGGTGCTGGTGCTGCCCGCCTCGCTTACGGAGGTGAACGGGAGCCGCTCGTGGATCCGCTTCGGCGAGGGCGTCTTCGGGCTCTTCAGCGTGCAGCCCGCCGAGCTGGCTAAGTTCGCGATCATCATCTACTTCGCCGACTGGCTCTCGCGCCGCTCCGAGAAGGTTGGCAACGTCACCTACGGCCTCATCCCCTTCGGCGTGATGCTCGGGCTGGTCTGTGGCCTGGTGATGCTCCAGCCGGACCTGGGGACCGCGATGGTGATCGTGGTGATCGGCGGGATTATCTACTTCGCGGCTGGGGCGAACCTCTGGCACACCACGGCGGCGCTCGGCCTGGGCGGGCTCTCGTTCTGGCTGCTGGTGAATGTGGTGGGCGCGAGCAACGGCCGCATCCAGGCCTTCCTCGACCCGTACAAATACTACGACTCCTTCGGCTTCCAGCCTGTCCACGCGCTCTACGCCTTCGGCAGTGGCGGGCTGTTCGGCCAGGGGCTGGGCCAGGGGCGCCAGAAGTTTAACTGGCTGCCGCAGGCCCACACCGACACGATCTTCGCCATTGTGGGCGAGGAGCTTGGCTTTCTCGGCACGCTGGCCGTGATGATCGCCTTCGGGATCATCGCCTACCGGGGCTACCGCATCGCTGGGCGAGCGCCCAACCCGTTCGCGGCGCTGGTGGCCGTGGGTATCACCAGCTGGATCGCATTTCAGGCCCTGGTGAACATCGCCGTCGCCACCTCGCTGATCCCGTTCACCGGGCTTACGCTGCCCTTCATCTCGTATGGCGGCACCTCGCTCTACAGCTTCATGATCGCCGTCGGCCTTCTGCTGAATATCTCGAAGCAGATGGTGCGGCACCAGCCCCAGGAGATCACGGATGGCCCGAGCATCAGGCGCGGGCCCGCCCTCGCCTTTCTCGACAATCTTTCTGTCTGGCGGGGGCACGGGCGGCCACGTCTACCCGGCCTTGGCGGTGGCCGAGGCTATCGCAGAAGGTAGCGTTCGAGCAGGGAACAGGGAACAGGGGACAGGGGACAGGGACGAGCACCGAACGTCGGTTGTTTACGTGGGGAGCGTGGGCGGGATGGAGGAGCGGATCGTGGCAGCTGAGAGCAGCCTAACCTACAAGGCATTACCGGCGGCGGCCCTGCGCGGGCGCGGCCCGCTGGGGCTGGCCCGTGGGGCGGCCACCATGCTCCAGGGGGTGCGGGCGGCCCGCCGCCTGATCGCCGCACTGCGGCCGCGCGCGATCCTCGGCACGGGCGGCTACGTGTGTGTGCCGCTCTTCCTCGCGGCCCGCTCGCTGGGCGTGCCGACTATGATCTACCTGCCCGATGTGGTGCCTGGCCTGGCGGTGCGGCTGCTGTCGCGCATCGCCACGCTTACGGCGGTGAATGTGGAGGACGCCCTGCCGCGCCTGGGGCTGAGTGCGGGCCACCGGCGGGCGCTTGTGACAGGCTACCCGGTGCGGCGGGAGCTGTTTGGGCAGGATGGGCCAGCTTGTCGGCGGGCCTTCGGGCTTAGCGAGGCGCTGCCGGTGGTGCTGGTGTACGGCGGGAGCCGAGGGGCGCGCAGCGTGAACCAGGCCGTCGCGGCGCTGCTGCCCGCGCTGCTGGAGCGCTGCCAGGTGATCCATGTCTGTGGCCGCGAGGGGGATGCGACGTGGCTTGCAGAGGCGGCGGCGGCGCTGCCGGAGCTGCTGGGGGAGCGGTATAAGCTGTTTCCGTACCTGGAGACAAGGAGACAAGGAGACAAGGAGACAAGGAGACAAGGAGACAGCCCATCGCTGCCGTCAGGTGTCTCCCGGTCTCCCGGTCTCCTTGTCTCCTTGTCTATGGCAGCGGCCTTTGGCGCGGCAGCCCTTGCGATCTGTCGCAGCGGCGCCTCTACGCTGGCCGAGCTGCCGGCGGCAGGGCTGCCCGCCGTGCTCGTGCCATACCCATACGTTCACCAGGACGAGAACGCCGACTACCTGGTGCGGCGCGGCGCGGCGGTGAAGGTGGGCGACGCCGCAATGCTTGGGCCGGGGCTGCCCGCGGATGGACCGCTCTTCACTCAGGTGATCCGGCTTCTTGATAATAAATACGAGCGACAACACATGGCAGAGCAGAGTCGGGCGCTGGCCCGGCCGGACGCGGCGCGGCATCTGGCAGAGGCACTTCTCGGCCTCGCCGCAAGGAGTGGTGGGTAATGTTTTCCATTGAAGCTGGCCGACCGATCTTCCACTGGCTGCTGCTGGTGCCCCTCGCCCAGCCGAGCCTCACGCTGAACCTGAGCGGGATCGCCTTGCTGGTGATCTTCATGGCGCTCGGGGCCTACTGGGGCTACAACCTCGGCCTGCGCATGGTGCTGACCCAGGCGATCTGGACCATCCTCGCCTACGTTATCACGGTGCAGGGCGGCAACTTCATCGTCGATACGATCAACCGCTTCTGGCAGAATGGGCCGCGCCTGGTGGCCTTCGCGATCGGCCAGAACCCGGCCAGCTCCCCAGCGCTCGACCCGATCATCAACCCAAACTTGCAGGTGCCGCTCTTCTTTCGGGTGCTCACCTTTCTCGCTCTGGTCTTTCTGGGCTTCTTCTTCAACCGCACTGCGGCCTGGAAGGCTGGGCCCTCGGCCAAAGAGCCCCTGGCTCGCCCGCTCGGCCTCTTTGTGGGCGCCCTCATTGTCCTGCTCTGGTCGAACGCGGCGGTAGTCTTCTGGGAGCAGTTCCAGGCCGATGGCGGCGGCTTCGGCGGCCCGGTGGCCAATGTCCTCAACACGCTGCCCAATGTGAGCGTGCTGATCCCCTCGCTGATCGCGATCTTTTTCCTGATCATGATTGTCCTGGTGGCCTTTTACTTCCCGAAAGTCTGGAAACCCTAGCCAGGAAACAAGCTACAAGGAACGGGGAACAGCCGGAGCGCTGCCCTGTCCTCTGTTCCCAGTTCCCTGTCCCCTCCTACGCTATGCATTACCACATCGTCGGCATCGCCGGCAGCGGGATGAGCGCTATCGCGGCCCTCCTGCTCGACCAGGGCCACACGGTGAGCGGCTCCGACCAGGCCGCCAACAGGCTTACCGCCGCCCTCGTGGCGCGCGGTGCCCGTGTGCAGCTTGGCCATAGCCCGGCCCACGTTGCTGGCGCCGATGCCGTGCTCGCCACTTCTGCCGTGCGCCCCGAGCACGTGGAGCTCGCGGCAGCCCGCGCGGCTGGCATCCCGGTGCTTGGCCGCGCCGACCTGTGGCGCCAGTGGTCGCAGCAGCGCCCGGTGGTCGCTGTCGCCGGTACTCACGGTAAGACCACCACTAGCGCGATGATCGCCGTGGCCCTGCGCGGCGCAGGCGTGCTCTGCGGCTACCTGATCGGCTCCGAGGTGCCCGACCTCGGCGGCAACGCTGCCTGGGGCGACCCCGCCGCCCCGCTGGTGATCGAGGCCGACGAGTACGACCGGGTGTTCCTTGCGCTCACGCCGGAGCTGGCGGTGATCACGAACGTCGAGTGGGACCACCCCGACATCTACCCAAGCCCCGACGACTACGCGGCGGCTTTCCGTCAGTTCGCCGCCCAGGTGCCGGACGCGAAGCGCCTGATCGTCTGCGGCGACGACGCCGGGGCGAGCGCTTTGGGCCTGCCCGAGGCAACATACTACGGCATCGAGGAGGCCCTGGCGACGGATCCGGTCTCGTGTCGGCTGGCCCCGCTGGACTGGACGGCGAGCGGCGTGAGGGCCACGCCCGAGGGCGGGGTGAGCTTCGACCTCTGGCGCTACAGCAGGCGGCGCATGGCCCAGCAGCGCGTGGGCGGGCAGAGCCTGAGCGTGCCGGGCGCCCACAACGTGCGCAACGCCCTGGCAGCCCTGGCCGCCTGTGCCGTGCTTGGCGCCGAGATGCCCGCAGCGGCCCAGGCCCTGGCGGGCTTCCGGGGCACGGCCCGCCGCTTCGAGCTCAAAGGCGAATCTGGCGGCATCACCGTAATCGACGACTACGCCCATCACCCCACCGAGGTGCGGGCCACGCTCGCTGCCGCCAGGGCGCGCTACCCCGGCAGGCGCATCGTGGCCTACCTCCAGCCGCACACCTTCAGCCGCACGGCGGCGCTAATGGACGAGTGGGCCACTGCTTGCGGCAACGCAGACTTGCTGCTGGTCGGCGATATTTACGCGGCGCGCGAGCAGGGCGACGCGCCCGCCCTCGCGCACACCCTGGCCGGGCGCATCGCCGCCACTGGGGTGGACGCCCGGCCCGCCGGCGATGCCGCCGCCGCCGCCGCCGCCCTGATCGCAGCGGCCCGCCCTGGCGACGTGGTGCTCACCCTCGGCGCGGGCGATGGGGACGGGGTGGGCACAGCGCTGCTGGAAGCCCTGGCGCGGCCCTCTGAGGTCGGACAATCTGCGCAATCTGCGTAATCTGCGGACACCCTGCTGTGGAACAGAACGGCCCCCCAATCCCCATCCGCGAGCACGAGCCGATGGCGCGCCACACTTCCTGGCGGGCTGGCGGCGCGGCGCGCTACTACGCGGAGCCTGGCAGCCCTGAGCAGGCGCAGGCGCTGGCGAGTTGGGCGCGGTCGGAGGGCCTGCCGCTGATCTGGGCGGGGCGCGGCACCAATATGCTCGTGCGCGACGCTGGCTTTCCCGGCGTGATCGCCGCCTACCGCGCCCAGAGCTGGAGCCTCGACGAGGCGGGCGACACGGCGCTGCTGCGCGTGGAGGCCGGTGCGCCGATGGCGGGGTTCGCCCGCCGGCTTGTTGCTATGGGCTGGGCCGGGCTGGAGTGGGCCGAGGGCCTGCCGGGCAGCGTGGGCGGCGCGATCTTCGGCAACGCCGGCTGCTACGGCGGCGATACCGCAGGCACGCTCCACAGCGCCGAGATCCTGCGCGATGACGAGGTGGAAACCTGGCCGGTGGCTCAGCTGGGGTACGGGTATCGCACGAGTATTTTGAAGGACGATGGACGGTGGACGGTAGACGGTGAGGAGGTTCAGAAGCAACCTCATCCTTCTGCTGCGACCGGGCCGGATGCTCCCCGTCCACCGTCCATCGTCTACCGTCTGCCGCCGCTCGTCCACCGTCTACCGTCCACCGTCCACCGTCTGCCGCCGCTCGTCGTGGCCGGCACCTTCCGCCTCACCCGCGACGACCCGGCGCTGCTGGCGGAGCGCACGGCGGCCACTGCGGCGCAGCGCAAGGGTAAGACGCCCTCGGGCAGCTCGTGCGGAAGCGTCTTTAAGAACCCGCCCGGCGAGAGCGCGGGCCGCCTGATCGAGCGGGCCGGCCTGAAGGGTCGCCAGGTGGGCGCGGCGCTGATCAGCCCGCTCCACGCCAACTACATCGTCAACACGGGCGGCGCACGGGCCGCCGAGATTCTTGCGCTGAGCGAGCTGGCGCAGGCCACGGTCTACGCGCAGTTTGGGATCGAGCTGGAGCTGGAAGTAAGGGTGCTCTGAGATGACGAAGAAAATCACTGTTGCGGTGCTCTTTGGCGGCCAGAGCGGCGAGCACGAGGTCTCCCTGGTCTCGGCGCACGCCGTGATGGCGGGCCTCGACCCTGAGCGCTACGAGCTGCTGCCGATCGGGATCACCAAGGCCGGCCGCTGGATCGCCGGCCCTGGTGCCCACGCCGCTCTGATCGCCGCAGCCGACCATTCCCAGCTCCCCACAAGCTTCTCCAGCACAGACTTGGGCAACAGCCCCGAGGCAGCGGATGTGCTGACCCTGGCCCGCACCGGCGCCGACAACTTGCCCACCCCGGCGCGCATCCTGCCGCCCGCCGACGTGGTTTTCCCCGTGCTCCACGGCCCCTTGGGCGAGGACGGCACGGTGCAGGGGCTGCTAGAGCTGGCAGGCCTGCCCTACGTGGGCTGCGGGGTGGCCGCAAGCGCCGTGGGCATGGACAAGGCCCTGATGAAGGCGGCCTTCGCCGCCGCCGGGCTCCCGCTGCTGCCCTGGCTGCTGGTGCGCCGCGCCGAACTGGCGGCGGGCGCCGAGGAAGTCTACGCCAGGGTCGAGGCCGCCCTCAGCTACCCGGTCTTCGTGAAGCCCGCCAACATGGGCAGCAGCGTGGGCGTGGGCAAGGCCAAGGATCGGGCGGGCCTGGTGGCCGCCTTCGCCGAGGCCGCCCGCTACGACCGGCGCATCGTGGTGGAGCAGGGCATCCCGGCGCGCGAGATCGAGATCAGCGTGCTTGGCAACGAGGCGCCCGAGGCCAGCGTGCCCGGCGAAATTGTGCCCTCGGGCGAGTGGTACGACTACGCCGCCAAGTATATCGACGGCGCCTCCCAGACGCTGATCCCCGCGCCGATCAACGCCGCCCTGTCCGAAAAGGTGCTCGAGCTGGCGCTGCGGGCCTTCCTCGCCATCGATGGGGCCGGGCTCGCCCGCGTGGATTTCCTGCTCGACAAGGAGACTGGCGCCCTCTGGCTCAACGAGGTTAACACCATGCCCGGCTTCACGCCGATCAGCATGTACGCCAAGCTCTGGGTCGCCAGCGGGCTCGCCTACTCTGCCCTGCTCGACCGCCTGATCGAATTGGCGATTGAGCGCAAGCGTTCCTAAGCTTAAAAGCGTCGTGCGGCACTCAGCACTCAGCACTTGGAACTCAGCACTATGGAATACAACCCCCCAAACACCCGTGAGCGCATCGCGGCCCGCCGCCAGCAGCGGCGCGGCCACCCGCCCTCGTCCTCCGGCCAGCAGGCCGTGCCTGGGGCACGCCAGTCGCTGCTGGCGTGGATCGGCAGCGGGCGCCTGGCGGGCCTGCTGCTCTGCCTCGTCGCCTGCGCCGCCCTCGCCTACCTGCTCACCGACGAGCGCTTCAGCGTGCAGGCGGTGCGCGTGGAGGGCAATAGCGCGCTCAACACCGAGGTCGTGGCCGAGCTCGCCGGGGTGCTTGGGCGGCCGATCTGGTTCGTCAATGCGGATCAGGCCGTGGCTCGCCTGCGCGAGAACGCCTATGTCGCCTCCGCCAGCTTGGAGCTCGCTTTGCCCGATCAGGCGACCATCCGCATTGTGGAGCGGCGGCCCGAGGTGCGCTGGCTGGCTGGGGGCGTGCAGTATCTGGTGGACGGCACCGGCAAAGTGCTTGGCCCTGCGCAGGAAGCTGCCCCCGCCGACGTTCTTGTCATCACCGACAGCTCGCACATGCAGCTTGAGCCCAACGAGCAGATCGACCTCGACGCCGTGAAGCTGGCCCAGGATCTCGCCCTGCGGCTCCCGGTCGAGCTTGGCTTCACGCCCGCCCTCGTCGGCTGGGACTACGGCCTCGGCGTGTATGTGCGCTCCTCCGCCAACCAGACGATCATCTTCGGCCAGAGCGAGCAGCTCCAGCGCAAGCTGTCTGTGCTCCAGGTGCTGCTTGCCGATCAAACAGCTTTTACCTATCTCGACCTGCGCCCCTCCAACCCCTTCTACCAGAACGGTGCGCCCGATTTGCCAACCACGCCCCTGCCGCCCGAGAGCCCGTAGAGGCAAGCTCGCTGCTTGCCCCTAGCCACACCTTCGCGCTGGTCCCGCGTGGACGAGCGAGAAGCCAGAGAACGAATGCCTATGCAGCGCACAATTGTCGGGATCGATGTCGGGACGACCAAGGTTTGTACTATTGTGGCCCAGGTCTCCGACAGCGGCAAGCTCAATATCCTTGGCGTGGGCGTCACGCCCAGCAAGGGCCTGGATAAAGGCGTGGTCGTGAATATCGACGACGCCGTGAACGCCATCAGCGCCAGCGTGGAGAAGGCCGAGCGCCTGAGCGGCTACCGCGTGGGCACCGCCTTCGTGGGGGTGAGCGGGCGCCATATCTCGTCGCTCAACAGCCGGGGCGTAGTGGCCGTGCAGCGCCCCGACCACGAGATCACGCGCAACGATGTGGCCCGCGCCGTGGAGGCGGCCCAGGCTGTGGCCATCCCCACTCAGCGCGAGATCATCCACGTGATCCCACGGGCCTACGTGGTGGACGGCCACGAGGGCATCCGCGACCCGATCGGTATGGCGGGCTTTCGCCTGGAGGTGGAGACGCACATCGTTACCGGCGAGGTGATGGCCATCCAGAACCTGATTCGCAGCGTCCAGAAGGCGGGCGTCGAGATCGACGACCTGGTGCTCCAGCCACTTGCCTCGGGCGAGGGCTGCCTCACCGCCGACGATAAGGATCGCGGCGTGATGCTGGTAGACATAGGCGGCGGCACCACCGACATCGCCATCTTCGTGCAGGGTGGCGTCTGGCATACCAGCGTGATCTCGGTGGGCGGCCATCACTTTACCAACGATCTTACCTACGTGCTGCACACGCCGCACAACACCGCCGAGTACCTCAAGCTGCGCTACGGCAGCGCCATCGCGGGCGACCCGCCTGCGGAGGGCGACGAGAGCGACCAGATCGAGACCGAGACTCTGACGGTTGGCGAGAAACAGAAGATCAGCCGGCACCTGCTCAACGAGGTTCTTCAGGCCCGCGCCGAGCAGGTGGTGGAGCTTATATACAACGAGATCAAGCGCAGCGGGTACGAGGGCCTGCTCCCAGCGGGGATCGTCCTTACCGGCGGGGGGGCACAGCTAGGCCGCCTCGACGAGCTGATGCGCGACATGCTGGGGATGCCGGTGCGGATCGGTCTGCCAACCGATCTGAGCGGCCTGGCCGACACGCTCGATAGCCCCTCGTACACCACCGGCGTTGGTTTGCTGCGCTGGGGTTCCCGTCATGGGCTGTCGATGCTCGGACCCACCCATCGGAACGATGAGCGCCCAGGGTGGGGCAGTGTCTACGAACGCTTTAAAGGCTGGCTGCGAGAGTTTCTACCGTAAGCTTAGGAGGCGACCATGGTTGACCGCTCAAACAACGGCTTCACGCTCGAGGATTTCGCGCAGATCAAGGTGGTGGGTGTGGGCGGCGGCGGCTCGAACGCCGTAGACCGCATGATCGCCGACGGCGTTAAGGGCGTCGAGTTCTTTACCATCAACACCGATGTGCAGGCCCTGATGCACTCGCTGGCGCCCACCCGCGTCCGCATCGGCGACAAGCTCACCCGCGGCCTGGGCTCCGGCGGCAACCCGGTGATCGGCCAGAAGGCCGCCGAGGAGAACCAGGAAGATATCTACGAGCAGCTCAAGGGCTCCGATATGGTCTTCGTGGCTGCGGGCATGGGCGGCGGCACCGGCACAGGCGCCTCGCCGATCATTGCCGGCGTGGCCCACGACCTTGGCGCGCTCACGGTGGGCGTGGTGACGCGGCCCTTCACGTTTGAGGGCAACCACCGCCGCAAGCTGGCCGAGCAGGGCATCGAGCAGCTGCGCCCCGTGGTGGACACGCTGATCGTCATCCCCAACGACCGTCTGCTCCAGACGGCCAGCAAGAACACCACCTTCACGCAGGCCTTCGAGATGGCCGACAACGTGCTGCGCCAGGGCATCCAGGGCATCTCCGACCTGATCACGCAGCGCGGCCTGATCAACCTGGACTTCGCCGACGTGAAGACGATTATGGCCCAGCAGGGCTCGGCCTTGATGGCGATCGGCCACGGCCGTGGCGACAGCCGCATGATCGACGCGGTGAACCAGGCCATCGCCAGCCCGCTGCTGGAGGTGAGCATTGATGGCGCGCGCGGCGTGCTCTTCAACGTGACGGGCGGCGAGGATCTGGGCATCCTGGAGGTGTACGAGGCCGCCGACATCGTGTCGCGGCAGGTTGACCCGGACGCGCACATCATGGTGGGCGCGGTGATCGACCCGAACTTCGCGCCCGGCGAGGTGAAGATCACCCTGATCGCCACCGGCTTCGACCTGAACCGCTCCAGCACCAACGTGCAGCGCACGCGCTCGTTCCCGACGGCGGGCACCAGCGCGGGCCACAGCACGGCGCTCTACCCCCAGCAGGCCCCGGCGCAGCGCCAGGCGCCCCAGGCCCAGCCGGCCACCGTGCAGCCGCAGCCCCAGAGCCAGCCCCGCGTGGCGCCTAGCTTCAACAACGGCGACGACCTCGACATCCCGCCCTTCCTGCGCAACCGCAATCGCGGGCGCTAGGGCTAAGGCACATTCGTGGAAACCTCGCAGCTGGTTCAGGACGGTAGACGATAGACGATAGACGGTAGCTCGGGCACCGTCCACTGTCCACCGTCCTGAGCTCACCGTCCACCGTCTATCGTCCACCGTCAAACAGAGCGGCAGGCAGCGGGAGCAACCCCGCACCTGCCGCTTTTTTGTTGATTGACAGCCGCCATGCGGCCATGTATAATGGCGCTCCGGCTTTACAATGGGGAGGGGTTAAACCCCCTCCCCGTTGTCGCCCCAAAGCAGTAGTACGACAGATATGCGTAGGGTTTGCTCGCACAAGGTGTAAGCAGTTTACGACACGCTGTCGTCGGTCGCCGTGTCTACACAGAGTCGTGGAGTGCCCCCGATGAAACCACGTCGCTGGTATAGCAGCCCGGAGCACAACCCCCACGTGGGGCCACGCACGACCACCCCTTTTCCTACGGCGATCTACTGGGCCTTCACCACCCGGACCCGCCTGGAGCAGGGCGCGATCATCCGATTCCAGCCGGCCGACCCCGCATCAGGCGCCCCGCGACGCGGTGGCGCCCCCCGCGCCCCGCGCCCGCCCAGGCTCATCGACGCGGCGTAGTCC
>ENA-ORBV01016003-ORBV01016003.1-microbial-mat-metagenome-genome-assembly--contig:-NODE-16003-length-10948-cov-8.995217_pt1 | contig 10948 bp, 5 predicted proteins | sample MGYA00237777_ERZ505514 | MGnify/ENA primary metagenome ERZ505514 (study PRJEB26160, sample SAMN06269048) | microbial mat metagenome | isolation source: Oligotrophic lake microbial mat | place...
AAACAGAACCTGTTGAATGCCGGTGCGGACACTTTCAACATCCGAGGTAAAGCGGCTGATGAGCCGTCCGAGCCGGGCTTTTTGAGTGACTACCTTGCGGGTTCGCAGGAAATCATTATTTGGGAGGATCGGCCTTTTCAAGGACGAGGGTTCCAAGAGCTTCAGGGGAAAGGTGCGGACAGCCGTGGCGGACGGGCGACCAGTTCATGAAGAGTTCCTCGGACCGCTTGCCGGTGGCCGGATCGACCGCGCCTGCGTAACGAAGAAAATTGGCTTTGAATTCTCCCGGGCTGAGTTTTTCCTGGCCTCGTCGACGGAGGATCTCCTTGGCGGGAATAGCAATATCCGCGATCCATTGTGTGGAGCCATCAGGCAGAGGATGGCGGGAATTGGCCACGCGGAGTTCCTTGAAATTCCATTCCTGCCGGGTCCACCAGTCGCGTTGCAGGAATTCGTGCGTTAGCATTCGATAAGGACCGGATTGGGGAGTGGCCGTGGCCAGAAACATGAGGTCGAGCACACCTCCCTCCGGATTGACCTGGAGTTCGATGAGTTGGCGGGCGTCTCCGACCGGATCGAGAAAGATTTCGACGACATCACCTTCGTAATGTTTGGCATCGTGTTTATTACCGTAAGGCACATGGAATCCCGGTCCGACGGAGATGAACCGGACGTAAAGAGTTTCCGCTTGCCATAAGAGGCGAACCTCCGTGGGCAAGGGTTCCGGGCCTTTTTTGTCAGGATTGATGGCGAGGCCGAGACGCGGGATGATGGCTGCTTTCTGCCAGATCTCTTCTTTCGGGTCGGCTTGCAGGGCGGGAGATGTTTCAGTGAAGGGAACCGCGAGGCGCGGTCTGGCATCGGCGGCAGGCTCAGGTTCTGCCCGGGACAACAGGGGGAGTATGAAGGTGAAGCCGATGAGAAGAAAGATCCGAGCGCGGAGAAAAACCATCTGAGGATTGGAAGAGAGGGCTCTTGGTTGCTTTAGAATGGGCTGCTTTTTTGCGGTCATCGTTGTCGTCTCAGCGGTTTTCATCTTATCGAAATGTGGCCGCTGGGGAAGAGGTTACCTTGTGAATTCAGCCTTGTTTGGAGAGGTCGAACCCGACATTGCTTTTACGGTATGCTTACTCGACTATCTGTTGCAATTACTTTCTGAACTCAGGGACTTTAATGTCAAAGGACTGAACCGAAGGTGGTTATTTTTCGATGCCGAAAGTGGTCTGTGCAGCGGTGCGGAATTCCCAGGACGGATTGAAGGAACCAGAGCCGCGCCAGTAGTCGAACACGCCGGCTGTATCGGACCAGTTGCGGTTGCCGCCAACCAAAAAGCCGAATCGGAACGAATCCTTGCCCGGATCAAACATGGCCAGTTCTTTGCGAGGGATGGCGATTTCCCAGATGCTGTCCTTGATCATGATTTTTGCTTCTGGCACGGGCTGGACATGTGGAAGGGGATCGGTCTGGTAGGCGGTGCGACGATCCGTTTCCGGCCCCCATTGTCGGATCAACTGATCGCCGGAATCCACGGTCGCGTGGGCAACATAGAGATAATCCGTATCGTAGAAGTGTCCTTTCCATGCCCAGGGATCGTCCATTTGGCGCCCATGGCCCGGAACACGGTCCCGGAATCCAAAGGCGAGTTGGACGGTGTCGGCCACATACTGTACGAACTGAAGGCCGCCGGGTTCGCCCTGTTTATAGGGGAGGTCTCCAAAACGAGGAGTGCCGACCTGGGTCTTGTTGCCCTGGCCTTCGATTGCCACATAAAGGTAATTGTCGTCGTAGGCGGTAAAGACGCGCACCGGGTTCTTGTCAGCGCCCTCCAGGGCGGGTTTCTCTAGGTGGGGATCGAGGAGATAACGTGTCAAATCGACTTGGGCCGGTCCTGTGAGAAGAACGGGTGTTATGCCCTGCCAGTCGTTAAGTTGTCCGTCGATTTGAATGGTTTTTTTGACGAAGCGCGCAACTTGGATCACCTGGGAATGACTGACGGCGCCGAGGTCGCGTCCTGAGCTGCTGTTGACCTTTGCCTGAAGCGCGATTCCGTAGCGATTGTCGTTTGAGAGGGCGGTTCCCGGCCACGGGATAGTTAGGTCGAGCAAAGCGCCGGGGGAAGCCTGATAAGGAACGGAAACCAGATCATGGCCGGGAATGGCCAGGGACAAGGTTCCGGCCACGATTTCATTCATTTGGTTGTCCAAACGGATGCGGAGGGGCTGGGCTTGATCGGCGGGCTGGCCCAGAGGCATGGCGTAGATATTGACCGGGGTGAGCTTGTTCAACGTGGCGGAATCGATGAGTTGATGGAACTGGCTGATGTTGAGCTTGTCAGTGGTCAGGTAGACCGGGTTTTCGTTGAAAGGGATGATCAAACTGCCATTGGCTTGTCTGGGGATTTCGCGTCCAAAGAGGTCATAGGCTTGAACATCTTCCGGTGCATCGAGGGTCAGGGTTCCATTCGTGTCGATGGTGGAGGCGTTCGATCCGGTCCAGGCCCAGAGCACGGCGACTTTGGTCGGGTCGTTGCTTCTTTCAGCGGGGACGGGGACTTTCCAACGGACACCGAGTTCTTGTGCGCGTGGAAGTTTCTTCACGGCATCATCGATGTGGCGGGGATTGGCAAAGACCGCGCAGCGGATGAGGGACTGTTTCGGCCAGAGGTCGGCGACGATGGGCCGGTCCTCCAGCATATGGGTCATGAAGGCAAAGCTGGCATTGGAATGGGTCCACGCGGGGCCATAACCCAGGCCCCACTGGGCATTTCCTTGGAAGGCCCCGGCCAAGGCTGTGGTCACATACAATTGAACGATCTTGCGCGCATTCACGATGTTGGCGGGCGTTTTATAAACGGCCACACTGCCCCCGTGATCGGTGGTGCCGAGGTTGGTTCCCCCCTCGGTGATGTAGTAGCGCTCCAGGCCCATGCGTTGGTTGATGAGAAAGCCGGCATCAATGGAGCGTTGGCTGTCTCCGGCTCTCCAAGTGAGATCCGCAGCGCCGCTGTACGGATGGTGACTGGTGGCAGAGATGAGATTCTTCCATGAGTCGGGATGTTGCTCCATGTGATCCTGAACAAACATCCAACTGTTGCCGGCGATGATATTCAGCTTCGAATTACTCTTCAACGCCATCTCCGACCACATGCGCTGGAGGCGACGGTACTCTGCGGGGGTGTCCGCCCAGGTCCAACCGAAGATCCAAGGTTCGTTCCAGAATTCCCAGGTTTCGATCTCCGGGAATTTTTTCATGTGGCTCTCCCAGAAATCGGTGAACGCCTCGAAATCGGCCGGCGGTCCCCATTGTTTAAGTTTGATCGCCAGCGCGGTGCGTGGCGTGGGATCGGCATAGCCGACAATGGGCAATATCCAGGTATTGCGTCGCTGTTGCTCTTGGAAGGATTTAGGGGTCATTTTTTGAACATGGGCTCGTTGGACTTTCATCCCGATCGCTTCGATGAGATCGAGATCTTTGCCCGTCCGGACTTCTGAGGTGTTGGAGGCAAAAAAGGAATCCTTGCGGACGCCTGGATGGAAAGGGGGGATGATTCCAAGATGGGTGTGGGCCAGGACAGCTCCGGCCTCGTTGACCGCCTCAATGCGATAGACACCAAAATCGCCATTGAACTCCGCCTTGGCGGAACCATCGCTGGACGCCTTCACCGATGCCGTCCAATCGGTCGGGTTTCCCCACGCATCGGTGGCCCGCAGGGTCAACGGCTGATCATTCAGACCCAGGAGGGTGAGAGGGACAGGGGCTAAGGGTGCCTGGCGTTGGGTAGACCATTCACGGTTGACCAGACCATGAACTCCGTCCGCTACTTGTAGGGATATATCAGCCATACTGTAAAAGGGTTGAACGATAAGGCAAAAGAAAATCCAAATGAAGAGATTATGGAAACCGGCAGGGGGTAGATAAATCACTGATACACATTCAATGCTTTTGCTAACCCAGTCAATCCTTTGTAGCAGTGTTGGTTTTTTTATGAAAAGATATTGTATGATACATTATATCGGGTTTGGATACTTGGATCGTATGAACGAACTGCCCACTCAAATGTTCTCCATGGCGTTGATGTCGACTTCCCACTTATGAGCTCTCTAATTCAACGTTTCCCGAATAATCCCATTCTGCGTCCCTCGCAAGTAACTCCATTACACCCTGACTTGGAAGTGGCCTGCGTATTAAATCCGGCCGCGTTTGAGTATCAAGGCCGCGTAGGTCTCTTGCTGCGTGTCGCGGAGCGTCCATCGCCTGTGGCCGGACGACGCCGGGCCATCGTACGGATTGGTGGGGGGTTGGAAATGGTCGAGGACGAAATTCTTCCGGGCTCCAAAGACACCGATTCGCGTGCCTTTGAGTTGAACGGAAAGACTTATCTGAGCACTCTTTCGCATTTGCGTCTGGCCTGGAGTGATGACGGGATCCATTTTGAAGTGGCGCCGGGCCCATTTCTGCAAGGAGACACCGCCTACGAGGAGTATGGGGTGGAGGATCCACGGGTTTGGGAAGAAGCGGGGGTTTTTTGGATCACGTACACGGCGGTATCGCCCATGGGGGTGACGGTGATGGTGGCCTCGACGCGTGACTGGAAATCCTTTGAGCGCCACGGGGTGGCCTTTGCGCCGCACAACAAAGATGTGGCCTTGTTTTCATTGCCCGATTCCGGCAGGCGTTATGCTTTGCACCGTCCATGCGCCCAGGGCTTTGGCTTGGGTGGCTTGGACATCTGGCTGGCGGAGGGAACCGATTGGACCCATTGGGGCAATCATCAGTGTATCGCAAGGACCCGCCCGGGTTGCTGGGATGAACAGCGCATCGGTGCCGGAGCGGCACCGATTCTGACGGAGCAGGGTTGGTTATGTATCTACCATGGAGCGAACCGCGATTCACGTTATTGTCTGGGAGCTTTGTTGCTGGACTTGAAGGATCCCTCCATGGTGCTGGCCCGGTCCAAGGAACCCTTAATGAGCCCGGAAAAGGATTATGAGACAAGGGGATTCTTCGGGAACGTGGTATTTACCAACGGCCATGTCGTCAAGGGTGATGTCATTCATATGTATTATGGCTCAGCCGATGAATATGTCTGCGGTGCCGACCTGACTATTTCTGGTGTGTTGAAGTCATTGGAAGCGGACGGATGTTAAGAGCTTTCTGGCCTGTCATTAACCATCCGCTGGATGGCTACCATGGCCGTTGTGTGTGGAAAAAAGAGGCTTGAGGTACAGAGCGGAAACACACGTTCATGGGTTTGGCATATTTCTGGATCCTGCCCGTGGTAACAGACCGCAGGAGTGAAGATACTTACTCTGCCGTTCAGGGTTTCCAGCGATAGACCAGGGTGCGGGCTTTGCTGCCTTCTTCGACGAAGACGAGGTACTCGCCGTTGGCCCGTTTGAAGGCCTTGATTCCGTGGGTGATGTCCAGAATGCCGATGTGGCCGACTTCGCGTTCGGGTTCCATCCAGCCGATGTAGGAGGCGTCGTCATAACGGTAAACATCCACGCGGATACGACGCACTCCCATTTCGCGGGAGCCGCCCGTGCGCCCGATAAAAAGATAATCACCGGCCACGTCGAAGGACATGATATTTCCGTCGCCGTCATTGCCGCCGCTCCGGTCTTCGGAAGGGGGAACAAGCTGCCAGCGCATGTTCCATTGACCGGGTTCCCAGGAATCAAAGCGGCGGATGACTTTACCGGCGCCTTTCCAGTGGTGGTTGACATTGGGGTGCTCCTCCGTGAAGCCATTGACCAACAGGGTGCGGCCATTCGCCGGGAAAGAGTAGACGCGGCGCAGATCCTTCATCCCCTCGGGGGCATCATAAACCTCCCGGTTCTCCACAGAATAAACGGGCACACCGGAATCGGTGAAGCGAAAAATCGGATAGCGGTAGATTCCCTGGCCGTGGGACGCGTTCCAGATCGTGCCTTCGCTGTCCACGTAATGGCCGACGGTGATCTCACGTTTTTTCTTGGTCACTTCATCATCGGATTGCAGTCCATCACCGTTCAGATCGGCCCAAATGCTTTGTTCATCGATACGTCCGGCCGGGACCGCGATGGCACCTTGGTTCGCGACATCAAAGCGGTAAACATAAATCTCTTTGCCCAGCATATCGATAACGTATTGATAGATCTTTCCATTGGAGAGTTTGCGCAGGAAGGTGCTGCCTGAACCACCGCTTTTGGACCGGTACTCCTCTGGGAATTTTCGGTGATGGATGGTGAGCGACTCCGGGGTCCAGTTTGTGCCAAGGGGGGCGTCCCAATCAATCCTCATGGAGGAGCCTGCACTGAAAACCAGGTTACGGTCATCCGGGTGGATATCTGGACAGTCAATCCAGGTCTGGCAGGCGCGCTGCCAGAGTAGTTCACCCTGTTTGGAATGCGCATGGAGCAGTGTGGACCCGTTGTTGGAGAGGCGGCTGGCGGTATAGATGTTGCCATCTTTATCCGCACCGACGCCGGTGAGACGGACAAAGCGACGCGGTCCGAGGGTTCCGGCGACACCGGCATAAACACCGTTCTCCTCGCCGAAACGCTTGGCCAGTTTTGGTTCGCTATCAATCGACTCATAGATGAGAACCTGTTCGGAGGGGCCGCCGTCGGCCACCAGCAGGCGGCCTAGCGGATCGGCGCTGAGGGCAGTGGGGATGACGCCCTCGGGCAGGGTGATGCTTTGGGGCAGAACTTTTCCGTCCTGAGAGAAACGGATAATGGTCCAAGACTTGGTCTCGCTGTTGGGTTGTAACATCCAGAGCATTCCCTGGGGGTCGATGGTGATTTTATCGGCGTAGGGGACCTCAAGGGTCTGCTCCGGCTTGAGGTCGGCGTTGTAGATGATGATGGAGCTTTTATTGGAATCTTTTTCGCGGGTGGCGGCGAAGACTTTTTCCTCAGTGCTGGCCAGACCGACAAGGCTGTTCAAGTCGATGTGCAGGTTTTTGCTCTGGTCGCTGATGTTGGCCCGATCCCGGCGGTCGATGCCGCCCTTGCCGGTGCGGTGGCGGTTGCCCTGGAAAAAGATATATTGGGAGTTGGCCGTGATGTGACGGCCCCCGCCGTGATTGCCGACGCGGGCATCATTGACCCATTTGCCATCTTTGAATTCGGTGACGTTGGCTCCATGTTCCTCCCATGGGACATTAGTGAAGACTTCGCCGTCCGGAGTGACAAAGATGGTGCTGACGTTGTGGGGAGTGTAGCCGGAGTGGTAGGAGGCTTTTTCGCCAGTGACGATATCGTTGCCAAACCAGGTGGTCGTGTAGTTGAGCTTACGTGCGGGATCTTTGATTTCTTCGGGGTTTTGGGTAATAGTGGGGCCTTTGAGGGGAGCTCCAGGAGAACGCGGTTTGTCCCCCTGGGTTTGGTTTGCAGCGAGGGTCTTTTTGGGATCATAGACTGAAGAGGGGCGCGTTTCATTCAGTAAGGCGCCGGTTCCGACCAAGGCCCCGTTTTCCACCTCATTGGGCGGCATCCAGCGACTGTCTTTATCGTCTGGAACGAGGCCTGCCACATCGAGGTTGCCTCCTCCGCCCGCTTCCGGGCAGCCAACGACCAGAACGTAGGTTCCTTTTGAAAGATTGCCCACAGGCTGACTGATCCATTGAAAGCTTGTTTCGGCGCCGGTGGGTTGGGTGGCCAGCCGGTCAGGGGATCGGGTGTCTTCCGGTTTGGTACCAGGACCGAATTTGACATTAAGGAATGAGGTGGCACCGGGGCGGCTATAACGAATAAAGAGGACTGCGGATGGGATGGGTTCTTCCAGGGTAAAGACGAGGTAGTTGGATCGTTCAGGTTGATCGAACCACGAGACAAAACGACCGCCGGAAGCTCGATCTGAGTCCTTGGATGCGTTATGCCATTGCCCGGATTCGAATTCCGCCCAGACTCCCGGAAGTTGGGCCTGACTTGAGGCCGGGAGGGCTAGGACGATTAAGCTCAACAGGATGAGGCTGGAGAAAAGGGCGGGAGAAGAGAATGGCGAGCGGAGAATGCGGGGATAGGTTTCGTCGGGGGGTAACATCCCATAAAATATATCAATATAAATCATCTTCGCAAGAGCGAAGGTTGTAATTGGAATGTTTTTCAGTTTGAACACTTCGCAGGACTTTGCAGTAGAAGCTAAGCGAATTTGGCTTTTCTTGCACATACTTGATGATATTTCTATCGCAGAAAAGTCTGAGCAGGCATAAAACGGAATGAATGGGCCGATCCGTTTCTGCCTGATAATTCAAGAAAGAAGATTTTAATGGATAAAAAAAGTGAGTTATGGGATTTGGCCGCGATACCGTTCAGTCGGCGCGGCTCGTATTGGGCGGTTTCCATCCTGGAAGGACGGAAACCAGCACGGGACGGGTTATGGCTGCGTTGTATTCGGCAGCTCTTTGGTTCAGGAGCCCTGTTGCGCCTGGAGGGATTCGAGGGATCTTCCAAAGAGGTCTTAAGATTTGAACCGGGGGTCCTGGAGTTGCTGCGTGCGGATGGGTTGCAGGTGGGGATCAGTTTCGATGGGCCGGACTGTTTGAGGTTACGGATTCGGGGCGGCCTGCTCCGCTTGGAGGCCAGCGATGCGGTAATCTTGGCGATGGGTCTCGGCAACGGTAAATGGCGGCTGGCCTCGCAGTCCATGAATACTCTTTTTCATTTGGTCCCTTTGCGCGGCAAGCTGGTGGTGGAGGCGCCCTGGACCGGAAAAGAAACATCATCCGTTTCGGTCGTATGTCAGCCTGATCGGCTGGACGGGGAGATGGAACTGGCGTTGATCGAGTCGGCGTGCCGGGAGCCCTGCTCGGACCGGGAGTTTCAGCGATGGGAGCAATGCGTGGAGCAGGGAGAGCGCGATTTCCGGGGCTTTGCCGGGAAGCAGTTGCCGGTGCCGGATGAGTGGGCAAACGCCGCGCATCTGGCAGCCTATGTGAACTGGAGTTGTCTGGTGCGACCCACCGGGCGGTTGCAGAGGGAAGCCATGTATATGTCCAAAAACTGGATGACCGCCGTGTGGAGTTGGGACCACGCGGTCAACGCCCTGGCGCTGGCCCGTGGGTTGCCGGACATGGCCTGGGATCAATTCATGGTGATGTTTGATTTGCAGGATGAAGGGGGTTGCCTGCCCGATGCGGTCAGTGACCGGGATTTGTATGTGTGCCATGTGAAGCCACCCATCCACGGATGGATCCTGGAGCGGATGATGCAGGAAGCTCCGGAAGGATTTTATGATGGCAAACGTTTGCGGGAGGCCTATCGCGTGTTGGCGGCACAGACGGGTTTCTGGTTGGAGCAACGCGATCCGTTCGGGACGGGTTTTCCGGTTTACTGGCATGGGAATGACTCGGGTTGGGATAACACGACCGCCATGTTGACCCAGTCGCCCATCGTCGGAACCGACTTACTGGCCTATCTTATTCGTCAATTGGAAGTGTTGGCGGGACTGGCCCGTGATTTGGGACTGTCGCAGGAAGCGGAGAAATGGCAGGGGGAAAGGGATCGTCTCCTACGCGGCTTTCAACAGACATTTTGGGTTGATGGCAGGTTTGCCCCGGCGGGCACGGGCGTTCCGGGGTCGGTGGCTCCGGCGGCTGGGGCGGACAGTTTACTGCCATACATGTCGGTGTTGCTGGGCACACGTTTGCCAGAGGAGATTTTGCGTCCATTGGTGGACGGGTTGATGCAACCGGGTCGATTTCTGACCGACTGGGGTCTGGCTTCGGAAAGCGTGGCCAGTCCGCATTACGAAAGTGACGGATACTGGCGTGGTCCGATCTGGGCACCTGCCATGTTGATTGTGGTGGAAGGCCTGGATGCTGCGGGACGTGTGGATTTGGCGGATGATCTGGCCGCCCATTTTTGCCGGGCCTGCGCCAAGCATGGGTTTGCGGAGAATTACGACGCGGTCAGCGGTCGCGGCCTGCGGGATCTGGGCTACACGTGGACGGCCAGCACCTTTTTCGTTCTGGCGAACCGGTTGTGCCGGAAGAGCGGATAATTGCGCAGAATCATTGATACAGCGGTTCTGTTTACCCCTGCAGCCCTAGTCAACTTGATTTTCTATGAGCGTAAGATGAAGCCATCGCGACACAAGGTCGCTCCTACGGGGGAGTTTTGTAGGAGCGTGCTTGTCACGCGAAGGGTGGGGTTTGGAGTTTCAGGTTTGCCGTCTCCAGTTTCCGTTTGTCGGTCGGAGGGCCCTATCCGTTGATTTGGTCTTAGCGGAAGATGAAGTCAATCGCGACACGAGGTCGCTCCTACGGGGAAGTTTTGTTTGTTGGGAGCGTGCTTATTTCAACCGGACGCTTTGGATGAAGCTCTGGCGGGAGTAGGTGTCGAAATAGACGCGGGCTTCCAGGCGTGTTTCAGCGGTGACCACGTCCGGGTTCTTGGGATGAAATGTGCGGGCGGCGACATCAATGGTGTAGATTTGTTGGCGGGTGGTGCCGAAGGCGGCGAGGCGGGCCAGCATGGCGTTGATAAGGTGATCGGGGTAGAGCCGTCCGCTTCCGGTATTGGTGCCCTGGTACATGCGCAGGACGGTGCTGTTGTTGACGCTGGCGAGGCGGCCCAGGTCGCCAACGGAACGCAGGGGCCGTGCCGCCAGCAGGTCGTTGATGACGCCGTCGATGTCTCTGCTGTCGATGGTCATATCGATGAAGTTGGGATTGGCGGCTGGATCATCAGCCGTGGAGGCGGGCGGGGAGGCGATCCCGCTGCCAACGTAATTGACGACGGAATAGGGGCGTTCAAGGATGGCTTTGAGCAGCTGGGGGGAGGCGGCGTTGAGGTTTATTTTTCCGCGGATGGGGCGCAGGCGTCGGTCGCCGCCATCGGCAGTATAGAGCATGAATTCCTGATTTTGGGTGCGGGCGGCATCGTTGGCCGGAAGGTTTTGTGCCAGGTTGGTGGTGCCCACAGTTGTGAAGAAATCGAAGATGCGGGAGGGATAGTTTTCC
>ENA-ORBV01016004-ORBV01016004.1-microbial-mat-metagenome-genome-assembly--contig:-NODE-16004-length-10948-cov-5.010671_pt1 | contig 10948 bp, 7 predicted proteins | sample MGYA00237777_ERZ505514 | MGnify/ENA primary metagenome ERZ505514 (study PRJEB26160, sample SAMN06269048) | microbial mat metagenome | isolation source: Oligotrophic lake microbial mat | place...
GTAATGGTCCCGGTGGTGGACTGTGCCGCTACCGGCAGCGCCAACATCAAGACCCACGCACCCGCCACTGCGTAGCTCATAGCTTTCAAAATCATGGTCACCCCCCTGACGCCGAGTTCAAGACTGCAAGATGCCGCAGAGGTTAACAGAATTCTCAAAGCCGCCTGCATAGGGAATTCATGGCCGGACCATTCCGTAGCGATATACTGCCCGCCCTGCCAATGGACGCTGCCGACCTCTCGCCCATTCCCGAATCGCAGCGCACCCAGCCGGCGTTCGACCTGTTCCTGATCTTTGCCGCCGCCAACGTGGTCGCCACGACGCTGCAGACCGGAGCCGTGCTGGGGTCTCGGTACGGCAGCACCGACGCGGTAGTGCTGGTATTGTCGGGCGCCCTCTTCGGATCGCTGCTGGTGGCCTTGCTGGCGCCGGTCGGCTCGCGCTTCGGCGTGCCGTCGATGATTGCCGCGCGGGCGCCGCTGGGGTTTCGCGGCGCGCAAGTGGTCTCGGCGTTGCTCTACCTGACCAACTTCGCGTGGATCGCGGTCAACAACAACATCGCGGCGTCGGTGTGCGCGCAGCTACTGGGCGGCGAGTCGAGCGCCCGCATCTGGGCGGCGTTGCTGGGTGTGCTGGCCACGGTGATCGTGGCGCGCGGCCCGCGCGCAGTAGGATTTGCGGCTCGCCTTGCCGTGCCGCTGATGGTGGTGGCCGGATCGGTGCTGACCTGGGCGGCGTTCACGATGCCCCCCGTCGCCGAGGCCGCCGCCACCGCACCACCGCCACCATTACTGTGGGGCATTGACGTGGTCATCGGCTATCAGGTGTCGTGGCTGCTGATGTTCGCCGACTACTCGCGCTACACGCGGTCGGCACGCGCCGGCGCCACCGCAGTGTTTGCCGGCCTGGCACTCCCCGCCCTGTGGCTGATGCCGGTCGGCTGGAATCTCGCGCGCCTCGCGGGCAGCGATGACCCAGGCGCCATGCTCGCGGCGGCGGGCGTCGGCTGGTGGGCCGCGGTGCTGGTGGTGCTGGCCACCGTCACGACCAATTTCGTGAACATCTACCTGTCGTCGCTGGCCTGGCGTACGCTGGCGCCGCAGTCGACCGGCAAAGGATCGGTCTGGGTGATTGGCCTGATCGGCACGGCGCTCGGTTTGATCTCGTCGGCCTGGCTGACGCGGTTTGCCGACCTGATGGTGTTGTTGGGATCGGTGCTGGTTCCCGTCGGCGGCATCTTCCTGGCGCACTTCGTCGTGCTGCGCGCCAAGGTCGATGTCGAAGCCATCTACCAGACGAAAGGGATGCCGGCGTTCACCGTGGCCGGGCTCGCCGCGTGGACCGCCGGCTTTGCCGTCTACCAGCTCGCCGCGCCGATCGGCGCGACGCTACCGGCATTGGCCACGTCGATGGTGGTCTACTGGCTGCTGAGCCAACGCGCGGCGAAGGTCCCGCGGACCCGAGGTTAGAAAATTCCCGCGCGCTTGAGGCTGGCGGTCGGGTTGTATGTGATCAGCAGGTCGAAGCGGTGTTTCAGGTTGATCGGGAAATCGCTGGTGAAGGCTTCGGTCTGGAACCAGCCCACCGTCAGGTCGCGGGCCACCGTGAACGTGCCAATCGTGTACCAGCGGTTGCCGATCTCGTAGCGATCGCCGTTGAACGGCCCGTAGTTCTTGTCCACCGACATCACGCCACCGGTCACCACCAGGCGGCTGGCCAGCCGCAGGTCGGTGGAGGCATTGACGCCGTAGCCGCGGTCCGGCGACACGCGCTGATAGGCCTCGACCTTGATCGACGTCACCTTCTTCACCGACTCGGGCGGACGAATCGTCACCGCCTGCCGCAAGATGTCGCGCCGATCCTCGTAGGTATATTCCGCCGACGCGTTGACGCGGGGCGAGAGCCTGATGCCCACTAACGCCTGGCCGTAGTTCCATTCGTTGAGGCGATGGAGGCGCTTGAAGACGTTGGGCTGCCGCAAGTCGCCAAAGTACGCCGCGGTCAGCGACACCTGCGTCACCGGTCCCTTCGCCGGGCGCACCGTGGCGCGCTCGCCGACGATGAAGGCGTCGTTGTCGTAAGAGAGATTCTCGGCGTTCTCGCCACGGTTCATATGCAGGCCGCCCGCCTGCAACTCGAGGCCCTTCACGGTTTCGGCCTGGACGAACAACTGCTTGACGTTGAACGGATGGGCGAAGCGGCCGATGCCGCCACCGGTGTTGTTCCAGCTCGCGGTGAACGTCGCGCCGCTCGCGGCAAAGGCGTTCATGCTGTAGCGGGCGGCCTTGTCGAAGAGGAACCGCGCGCGAACCTGGGGCTGCCATTGCAGCGTCGAAGAGACAAGCCGTTCGTCGCTGTTCTTGAACCAACGGAAGCGGCCGCCGAGCGACAGCTGCTGAACGTCGAGCCAGCGGCGAATCGCAGGGGTTGGCGTGGCCTGGGCCGGCGCCGGCTGGGGCGACGTCTGCGCCAGGGCCGGCGCGGCGTCGAGGCACATCAGCACGACGAGGGCGGCAAGGGCGGGGCGCGTCACTGGCGATGTCACTGACGATATAGTGCCTGAACGCGGCCATGTCCGAGTTACACAGATGTTACATTTGTCACCACGAAGCAAATAATGGCCACCATCGACACTCCTCAGCGGCTGATTGTCGCCATCACTGGCGCCAGCGGTTCGGTCTACGGCGTGCGGCTGCTCGAGATGCTGCAAGGCTCGGGCGTGGAAACACACCTCGTGATGAGCCGGTGGGGCGCGCGCACGCTGGTGCACGAAACCAGCTACACGCCCGAGCAGGTCAACGCCCTGGCGTCGGTGGTGCATCCGCTGACCGACCAGGGCGCGAGCATCTCCAGCGGCTCGTTCGTCACCATGGGGATGGTGGTCGCGCCGTGCAGCGTCCGCACGCTGGCCGCCATCGCGCATGGTCTGGGCGACAACCTGATTCACCGCGCGGCCGACGTCATTCTCAAGGAGCGCCGCAAGCTCGTGCTCGCCGTACGAGAAGCGCCGCTCAGCGAGATCCATCTCGAAAACATGTTGAAGCTCGCGCGCATGGGCGTGGTGATCGCGCCACCGATGCCGGCCCTCTATGCGAAGCCCACCAGCATCGGCGAGATGGTCAACTACACGTGCGTCCGCCTGCTCGACCAGCTGGGAATTCATGTCGAGGCGTCGAGGTGGGCTGGCTTGGGCGAGGGCTCGCTGCGCTCGTAGGGCTCGGCGCTTCGCGCCTCGTAGGGGTCGGCGCTACGCGCCTCCTGGGGGCGTCCCCACGCCGAGCGTGAGCGAGGCGCCCCACGAGGACCGCAGGTCCGAGCCGGACGAGGCCGCGAAGCGGCCGAGCCCCACAAGACGCAGGAGCGCCGAGCCCAGATATACTCACTGCCATCTGAGTTGTCTCTGTTTTGCAGCCGAGGTTTACCCCATGAAGTATTCGACGCTTGTCCGCGCGTTCAGCGCCCTTGCCCTCTCTGCCCTGGTCTTCTCGACCGGCTCGGCACCCCGCCTCGCGGCCCAGGGCGATGCCAACCAGATTGTCCCGCTCAACGCCTATAAGGACCTGAAGTGGCGCAGCGTCGGCGCGACGCGCGGCGGGCGGGTCACGGCCTACTCAGGCGTTCGCCAGCAGCCCCACACCTTCTACTTCGGCGGGGTCGGTGGCGGCGTCTGGAAGACCGACGATGCCGGCATCACCTGGCTACCGATCAGCGACGGCCAGATCGCAACCGGATCGATCGGATCGATCGACGTCGCGCCGTCAGACCCCAACCACGTGTGGGTTGGCACCGGCAGCGCCGCCATCCGCTCGAATGTGATCATCGGCCGCGGCGTCTACAAGTCGACCGACGCCGGCAAGAAGTGGGAGCTGATGGGGCTCAAGGACTCAGGCCAGATTGGCGGGATCAAAGTGCATCCCACCAACACCAACACGGTGTGGCTGGCCGCGCTCGGGTCGCCCTTCGGTCCCAACGACGAACGCGGCATCTTCAAGACCACCGACGGCGGCAAGACGTGGAAGAAGACGCTGTTCGTCAACCACGAGACCGGCGGCCGCGACATTGAGGTCGACTGGCAGAATCCCGACATTCTCTACGCGGCGATGTACAAAGGCTTCCGCAAGGGCTGGGACATCGTCAGCGGCGGGCCGGCCAGCGAAGGCGGCATTTACAAGTCGATCGACGGCGGCGAGACGTGGAAGAAGATCTCGGCGGGCCTGCCGGGCCAGCTGATCGGCAAGATCGACATCGAGATCGCACGCAGCAACCCGCGGGTGCTGTATGCCATGGTCGAAGCGCCGGGCAACGAAGGCGGCCTCTATCGCTCGAACGACGCCGGCGAGACGTGGACCAACATCAACGCCAGCCAGCGCCTGCGCGCGCGGCCGTTCTATTTCCACTACGTCAACGTCAACCCGAAGAACGAGAACGAAGTCTGGGTCAACGAACTCGGGCTGCAGAAGTCGAGCGACGGCGGCAAGACCTTCACCTCGGTGGCGACGCCGCACGGCGACAACCACGGCATGTGGTTTAACCCCGACAGCCCCGAGATCATCCTGCAGGTCAACGACGGCGGCGCCAATGTCAGCCTCAATGGTGCGAAGAGCTGGTCGTCGATTCTCAACCAGCCGACGGCCGAGTACTACATGGTGGCGGTTGACGAGCAGTACCCCTATCGCCTCTACATGCCGCAGCAGGACAACAGCACGCTGATCATTCCCAGCATTCCGCCCGTGTCGTGGGGCTTCGAGCATCCGGCCCAGGCCTGGTCGCAGGCCTCAGGCTGCGAGACCGGACAGATTTGGCCGAAGAAGAACGGGCTGGTAGTGTGGGGGGCCTGCAAGGGCGAAGTCGGCCGCTTCAACACGGTCACGGGCCAGGAGAAGCATTACTGGGTCTATCCGCAGAACCGCTACGGCCACGACCCGGACGAGATCAAATACCGTTTTCCCCGGCAGACGGTGGTCTACGTCTCGCCGCACGACGAGCGAGTGATTTACCAGGCCTCACACGTGCTGCATCGTTCGATCGACGAAGGCATTTCGTGGGACATCATCAGCCCCGACCTGACGGCGAAGGAACCCCAGTATCAAATTGTGTCGGGCAATCCCATCACCCGCGATGTGACCGGTGAAGAGGTCTACTCCACGATCTACGCGATGATCGAGTCGCGCCTGGAGAAGGGGGTCATCTGGGTGGGCGCCAACGACGGCCCGGTCAGCGTGACGCGAGACAACGGCAAGACCTGGAAGAACGTGACGCCCAAGGACTTGATCGGCGCGCGCATCCAGACGGTGGAAGACTCGCCGCACGCGCGCGGCCGTGCCTACATTGCCGGCTACCGCTTCATGCGCGAGCACGACCTCAAGCCCTACATCTACCGCACCGACAACTACGGCGAGTCGTGGACGCTGTTGACCGACGGCAAGAACGGTCTGCCGATCGATCACCCGACGCGCGTCGTCCGCGAGGATCCGAAGCAGGCCGGGCTGCTCTATGCCGGCACCGAGTTCGGCTTCTTCGTGTCGTTCAACGGCGGCAAGAACTGGCAGCCGCTTCAGCAAAACCTGCCGGCGACGCCGATCACCGACATCAAGGTGCACCGCAACGACCTGGTGATTTCGACGATGGGCCGGTCGGCCTACATCATGGACAACGTCACGCCGTTGCAGCAGCTGGCGGCGTTGGCTAACGCGGCGCCGACCGCGGCCGGCGGACACGACGGCGGTGCCGAGCAGGCCCGCCCGCTTCCCGCTGTCGCGCTGTTTCAACCGCGCGAAGTGATTCGCTTCCGTAACGGCACTGCGGCGCCCTCTGCCAATGAGCCCGAATACCCGGCGACCGGAGCGCAGTTCGATCTCTACTTCGCCAGCGCGCCCGGCGCCGAGACCAAACTTGAAGTGCTCGATTCCCGCGGCGGCGCACTGAAAACGTGGAACGTGCTGGCGCCGCGCAGCGCCGGGACGCCGGTGCAAGAAATGCGCGGCCCGTTTCGCGGCGGCGGTGGCGGTTCGGCCGGCATTCGTGCCGAAGTCGGCATGCAGCGCATCACGTGGGACCTTCGCTATCCCGGTCCGTGGACCGCGGCCAATCCCGACGGGAGCGCCGGCGGACCGATGGTACCGCCCGGCAAATACAGCGTGCGGCTGACCGCCGGTGGTCAGACCATCACGCGCACCTTCGACCTGAAGTCGGATCCGCGGGTGGCCGGCGACGGCGTCAGCGACGGCGACATTGCCGAACAGGTGAAGTTCCAGTTGCAGGTGCGCGATGCGGTCAGCGACGCACGCAAGCTGCAGCAGCGGATCGAGCAGGCCATGCAGAAGGCCGGCCAGAAGCCCGGCCTCGCCACCGGTTTACCCGGCACCTCGCCCAGCACGACCAAGTACGACAACGAGCTGCAGGCGCTCTACGCCAAGGTGGTCACGACGCCCGGCATCTACACGCAGGGCATGCTGATCGATCAGCTGAACAACGTCCAGCGCATGATCACGCAGGCGGATCAGAAGGTCGGCAAGGATGCGTACGATCGCTATGCCGATCTCGTGAAGGAACTCGCCGCGGCCGAGGCGCAGCTGAAGAAGATCGGCGGCTAGTCGCTGCCTCTTCTTTTTGGTGCGTCGCCAGTTGGTTCCGGCGGCCGCGCCGCTGACCGCGTACGGCCGCACTCTCCGCAACAGCATCGTCCGGCAGACAATCGGGAAGGCGAATTTGGCAGTCTTGACGAAAGTATATACAAGAGTCTCGACTCGTCAAATGAAGACCGCTCGGGCAAAGTTGTTTCAAAACGGTGGCAGTCAGGCAGTCCGCCTTCCCAAGGCCTGCAGCTTTCCGGCTCAGAGCGAAGTCGTGGTGCGTCGGGAGGGACGTCGGGTGATTTTGGAGCCGGCGGACGAGTGGCCGGACGAGTTCCGCGCATGTTTGGGCGCCTGGCGCGAGGAGATTCCACGGCCGGGACAACATCCCATTCGAAACCTCCGGAATCCCTTGTGAACGCTGACTACATGCTCGATACGGATACCGTCAGCTGGGCCTTTCGTGGCCAGGGCAACGTGGCCGTGCGGCTGCTGGAGTATCGCCCGTCACAGTTGTGCATCAGTGCCATCACTTTGGCTGAGCTCCGTTACGGGGCCGACGCAAAGGGCTCTCGCAGACTCCACGGGCTGATCGATACCTTCGTCGCCACGGTGGCGGTTGTACCGGTCGATTCCACCGCCGCAGATCAGTTTGGGCGAGTGGCGACTGTCCTGTCAAAACGTGGCGAGCCGATCGGGACCTTCGACACGCTCATCGCCGCCCACGCTCTCGCGCTCGGTGTGACACTGATCACCAACAATGCCAAACGCTTCCGGCGCGTGGCTGGGCTGAAGACGGACAACTGGGTCTGAGAACCACGCCGTCGAACACGCGGCAGCATGAAGTGCTCGCGCAGCAGGCCGCGCAACTGGTCCGTCGCCTGGACGCTGGGCAGCATGAGGCGAAGGCGAGGTATGTGAAGACGGTGTCAGACACCGCGACGCGGATCTGGTGAAGGAGCTGGCAGCGGCCGAGGCGCAGCGCCCGAAGCTCGGCGGATAGTGCGAGGTCCGCCCTCAGGCGGATGGTCGTAGGGACGAACCTTCAGGTTGGTCCGCCTTTCGACGGATTTCGTAGGGCCGGGACTTCAGTCCCGGCCTTTTCATTCAAGGGATCGAGCGCGGTCGCCTGGTATCCTCCGCCGCGTGGGGGCAGACCTTTTACGTTGCGATGGGCAAGCGCAACATCGATTGTTGACAAGATCACTTCTGCAACAGTCAATGACGAGTCAGGACCGATAGGCACTCCGACCGTCTGACCATCTTGCTGTTGGCGAAAAGCCTTGTCGATCAAATCTCCTTGTGTGCGTCCGATATTGGCTTTCGCGTGATTCTTCCCGTGCATTGCCCATGGGATGCTGTGCGTGTAGATTGAAGGATAGAACTGGCTAATATCCGTCCGTAGAAAATACCGCCCGCCGATAAACCTCCTCGACCGCAGTCTACCCAGAACGCGATGCTGATATCGAGGGACGAGTGCTCGATCGGCGATTGTGCGACGAACCATCGGGGCACTTGCCGACAGTCTTGAGTTCCAGCAATGCGTGACCAGTGGTAACCATTGCCGTTCGATCTCCTCAACAAGGGGAATGTGATGTATCGGATTCGGTATCTTGAGCGGCCTCCTTAGACTTCCCGGCCGTGCCAAGTTGTGCGACACGCACTTGGTGCAGTCGCATTGTTCCGGTAGGCTCGCACGCTGGGCTGGGACCGAAACAAAGGCACCGAGCTGCTCCGTCGTGAACGGGGGCGGCAGCTCCCTCGGGAAGTATCCCCTAGTTAAAAGGTTCACGGCTGTGACCATGCCAGCACACGATAGCCCAGTCGGGCCGTTCTTGCCCGTTTAAGAGTTGTTCATCACCCTGGGCGGACTCAGAACCGCGTCGAGGTCTCGATCAAATCCTTGCCAGGCTGGCGTGTCTCGCGCCGCAACCCTCATGTCTCAATGATCATTAACGCGCCTGATTTTGCGATTGCGGAGTCAATCACATCAGTCATCGCACCGGCGAGCAGCCTGACCTCGGCTGGGTCGAACACGATCAACTCACCCGCCACTAATTTGGCCTTCAACCGACGTGGATTGGCGCCAGACAACTGGCGCAGCAGTCGGTCGTCAACGCGGCCACCTGCGTGAGCCATGACGTGGCGACACGCCTGTCCCAGAATAACGTCGTTCGTCTTCTCGTCGCGCCCGATGTCCAGTCCGAGGTTCTGTGAGAAGGCCCGCCTGATGCTCTGCATGTCTTGAAAGCTGATGTCATCTTCGTCGACGATTCGGTCGGCGATCAACTTCTCGACTGGCGAATCTGGCGTGCTCAGGCTCTGCCAGCTGACATGCACTGACCGTTTCGACGCTGGCACAGCGGCGCCAGATTTCAGTGCGCCTGCGACCGAGACTTTGAAGAGATCGCTCATGGTCGCATCGAAGTACGACACCAGCAGAACTACACACTGGTTGTAAATCGTCTCGTACCTGGGACGAAGGGACTGTGCTAATCGGACATTCTTCAGTACTTTGAGGCGATTGCCGACAGAGTTCGCCAAGGTGTGTTGATTCTTGCTTTCAAGTTCTTCGACGATCCAGTCCAGTCCGGCGACCAAGTGCTCGACGATTAGGTCGTCAAACTCCAGCAACTCGACGACAGCGGTGCACTGCTGGACGAACGCCGAGCGAACAGAGGTTAGAGTTTTCGCCATATCAAGAGACACGCGCCCTTGCCAGCATCGTCTCGATGTACGTGTCCCGGTCCTCATCCTGAAACAGGATGTTCAGCCCGTCCATCTCCGCTCGAGAGATCCCCCACTGTTGCTCCATACGGAACGCGGGCGTGTTCGAGACGATGAATGAGCTCAAGACCACGTTCGGGTCACCGAGGCGCTCTTCGATCTCCTTGATCGTGTCGACGAACTGAATCTTGGGATCGGTCTGCGCCAGATTCCGGATTCCCTTCGGATCGACAAAACTCACGAACTGCCTGGTCCCGTCCACCTGCCAGGTGATGAAGTCAGGGTGGAAGTTGCCAGCCTCGAAGAAGCCCACTCCGCGCCCTTTGCTCAGGTTGCGAAGAAGGTACAGCTCTTTCCCCTTGAAGAAGTCAGGGTGGGCATCGTAGAACGCCTTGAGGTCTTCGACAAACATCCGCTCGCCCTTGTTGAGCGGTGCGGGGCTGATCTCGACGATGGTCGAGTCGAGGTAGAGCAGCGGTTGGTAGAGGTGTTGGCCGAACCAGACCGTCTTCAGTCCGTGGAAGTTGACCTCCTTGAGCTTGCCGGCCACGATCGCGGTCTTGAGCTCATCCAGCTTCGTCACGATGTCGTCTCGAGACTGGTCGACAAGAATTCGGTAGTAACCCTCGTCGGGCGACCCCTGACCACCCAGGAAGTTGGGATCGTCGCCTTCGAGATTGCGGTACTCCAGGTGCGGCAACTCCCACTCGCGCTTGCGGAACTTGTAGTAGCGCTCGGTGTAACTCTTGAGCAGCGCCAGCGCGATCTCCTGCCACAGGCGCACTCGTTCGAACGAGTCGAAGGCCAGCTGTTCGGCGGGAATCAGGAGGCGGTACCAGCTCTGGTCGGCCAGCAGTTCCACAATCGCCGGCGGCGTCAGGTTGAGGTTGTACCAACCGCGTTCCGCCTTGAAACGCTCGAGCTCGAAGTAGAGGCGATCGAGATCGAGAAACGCCGCGTGACGCGCCGTGAGGTACGCCTGATTAGGCGCCGCGTCGGTGTCCCCACCCACAACGCCTCCGGACTTCATGGCCTGAATCTTCGGATACCAGTTGAGCACCACCTGGTTGCGCTGCAGATACGCGCTACTCGGGTCTTCCGCTGGCTTGGGCTTCTGCACCGTCGGCACGGGTCCTAGACTGCGGAACGCATCACCGAACTCGGTGCTGACGCCATTGATGGCTTTCTTTAGTCGAATCGTCTTCAGCTTCTGGGTGCCGAGGTTCTTGATCACCGGCAGCAGGAACTCGACACGATCGTCGTTGCTGGGCAGGCCTTCGTCCTGAAGAAAGTCCCGGAACTGCGCCATGTAATCGGCATGGATGCCGAAAATGCCCAGCGTCTCCATCACGCCAAGGTGCCTGGGCCGGTCCACGCCTTCCGGCAGCTGCGTTCTGCCGCTACGCTTGAGACTCAGGTCGTAACCCTTGAGGCGCACGCCGCGGCCAAAGAGCTGGATAATCTGCGCCCCTTCTCCCTTGCCCACGTTCATCAGGCCCATGGTGGAGACCCGCCAGCTGCTCCAGCCCTCGGTAAACTTCTTTGAACCAATGAGCAAGTTGACTGGGGAATGCGGCTCATTGATCTCGTGGAACAGCGAGCCGGCAAACTCGCGCCCTCCCGTGGCGAGCCCCTTCTCCCCACACAGC
>ENA-ORBV01016006-ORBV01016006.1-microbial-mat-metagenome-genome-assembly--contig:-NODE-16006-length-10947-cov-30.646274_pt1 | contig 10947 bp, 12 predicted proteins | sample MGYA00237777_ERZ505514 | MGnify/ENA primary metagenome ERZ505514 (study PRJEB26160, sample SAMN06269048) | microbial mat metagenome | isolation source: Oligotrophic lake microbial mat | place...
AGCGTCGCTCAATTCTCAAGCCGAAGTCGCCGCCGCTTGATCCGTCAGCGCGTCACCAAGATTCGGCTATAGCTCTCTGTGCATAGTCCCTGAAAAGTGGTAGGCTTGCGTCCTAGGTGGGGAGCAAAGGATGGACAGTTCACGAACGACAATCTGGACGATCATGGCTGCCGTCGGCGGGCTGCTGGCGGGTGTGGCCGCAGTGCTGGCCTTGTTCATGGCAAAGCCGGAGACGATCAGTGTGTTCGTGCCGGTGGAGACCTTGCGCGCCGCCGTGGCGGCCGGCGATGCTGGCAACGCCGCGGCTAACAATGAGGCTGGTGCGGCGCCAGTACCCGACGGTCCCAACGAGCCTGCCGCCGCCGCGGATACGTTCGCCGGATCGGATGCTGCGACGACGATGGCTCCGCCCGCGGCTGCTAGCCCGCAGCCGAATGCCATGGCGACACAGCAACTCCCATATGGAGTGACGTTGTCCCTCATAAGTCTAGCGAATTCGGAAGACCGCTACACGGCCACCTTTCGTGTCGATAACGGCGGAGCGGCGGATGTAGGGACGGCGCTGTTCTACTATGGATCAGGCCTGGGATCAACGAACATTCACATTTCGGACGGCGTGGGCGGATCGTGCCAGATGGATGCTCGGGGAGGGACCAATTTTCCCAGCTTCAATCCTCAATACGAGGGCTCAACCAGCGACTTCCAGATGCTACAACCGGGCGGCAGGGCGCAGTACACCGGCGTGTTTCTCAAGCGAGACTGCGAACGCCGCCTCGCTCAAAATATTGAAGCCACGATGACCGGCTCGTTCGTCGCGTTTTCTGCCGGCGAGCATCGAACAGTCTCTGTGACCTTCGACAACATCACCATGCTTAGGCTTCAGTAGGAAGAGAGCGGTTGGGTCACGAACACATTGTTGTCTATGGTTTAACCGACGCCTGGCGCCTCCAGAACATTCCAAATTTGCCACGGCATTCGCGTGTCCGATCCGGTTGCGCGCACATCGAGAACCACGCTGCCAAGAGTCTGAAGATCTTGGCCATAGTGATCTCTGGTAGAGGCGACAGTACGAATGATCATCTGCGTTGATGAAACCATCGTGATCGAATAGGCGTCTTCGTCGACCTGATATTTTCCGGGACAAAACAACGTACAATTTCCGATGCGCTCGGCGAGCGCTGTGAATCGGGCGCGGTGCGGCGACTGGGGAGCGAACAACACGAAAGGGCCGCCGCGTAGGGTTTCACAACCTAGCCTTGGGCTCCCGTGGCAATTGACCTCCCATAAAATCTTATTGCCCATGCTTCGCCGGCCGAAGAAATTGGGCTCAATGTACACGCCCTCTTGGAGGTCTTCGTGCGGAGGTGGGGCGGTGGCAGCCGATCCGTCTTGCCGCCGCAAGATGGCGCGCGATGAACCGCCTTGCCACGCGTAGTCCAGGCCGCCATCGGACCGTTGTGTGAGACGCACTTGGCCGCGAACTATGCAGATGTGCGCGCCTGGTGAGATTGTTTCTTCAAAGACCCAACCGAGACTTCCATTTCGTTCTGTCAGCCGCCACGCGCCGCTGCAATTGAGCTGGTGATAGCGGACCTCGGCTTGTGTGGCTGACAAGAAGGTCACCGTCATGTCGTAGGTTTGGCGCCCTTGAGTGACGAGACCTCGCCAAGAACCGGAAAGCAGAGCGGTCTGAGGCGCGGGCGACGGATTCTCACTTGGATCCAACCATCCGCGATTTGCCGCGTCCAACCTTGTGGCCGAAGCTGGCGCGCGGCCCCATCCCCAGTCATCACCTATTGCGCGGGTAACGCCTGTGCGATTGACACCCCAATGCACGTGGCTTCGTCTTGGCTGGTTTGGCCACGCGCGAACCGCGCCCACCCTTTCGCCAACAATGACATGGGTTCCAACTGCAAGAGAACTCGAAATGTGCCCCAGCACATGTTCGTTTCCCTGCGTCGTACGGATAACCAAGTAGGCCTGCATGACGTCGGAGGCGTATGTCCGGTTGACGACGATGTCCCCATCGACGGGGGCGAAGACATCGCTTTCAGCGCCAGCCGCAAAGTCGATACCCAAGTGCTGGCGGTTTTCGGACTGTGCGTACGCGGGATCAAAAAAGCCCGCGGTGATTTGAGTGCGACCAGCCTGGAGTGCAGCCCTTTCGGACTGCGCCATTGCGCTTGTCGATGCGAGTTGGAGGCACGCAAGTCCGACCAAAGCAGCGCGAGCCGTGCACGCTGCTCTTGGCAATGGTCAACGCCTCACAAACGTAACGCGACCATTTGAGAACATCACGCGCTCCGCTCCGTAGTGCCAGATTTGGTCGGTGGGCGTAATTTCTTCGCGCCGGGCGGGCTGGCCACGCGCTTCAATAACCTGTTGCGCGGTCATCCCCTGGATAACCTGGCCGGCAACAATTGCGTTGGCGATCGTCGCGCCGTATCGAGCGGTTAGCTCGGAGCGCCGTGCGTTTCGCGCCGTTTCAGTTACCCGCGCAGCTTCAGCGGCCCGGCGCGCCTCGGCTTCGGCTGCTTCACGACGCGTCTGTTCCTCAGCAACGAGTTGCTGTTCAGCGCCCATGAGGCGGTTGACCCGCGCCACAGAGGCGCTGACGGCCCGGTCGGTAGCGCCGCCTAATTCACGCGCTCGTTGGTAGCGCGCGAGCGCGCCGGGATAATCACCCGTCGCCTCGGCGCAGATGCCCAGATTGTAGACCGTCCAAACGTGATCGGGCTGAGCGGCGTCGACGGCGCGCCAGAGGTCGCATGCGCCGGAAACGTTCGAGGCCGTTGCTGCCTCCACTGCTTGGTCGAACTGCGCCGCCAGTTCGCGTGACAAGCCATCGTTCGATTCTTTGATCGTAGCGTTCAGCACCGAGTTGTAGGGAGCGATGTCTCGGCGAATGTCCGCGGCGATGGCGTTGAACATCTCGGCGATCATTGCATCATCGGTCGTGTTCCGTGGACGATCGCTGCACCAACGCGAGGTGCGGCTGGCGCTCTTTTGAGTTGAGTACACAATCGAAGAGTTTGACGCCGCCAGCAGGCTGGGGTTGACCGCAACGCTCAGCGTCAGGCTTGTGCAGCTGACTTCGTATTCGCGCCAATTTACGCACTCATTGTCTCTGTTGCGCGCCGCACATTCGCGCCGTCCTTCACGAAATCCTTGTTGGCGGCTGTCGATTGATGAGGTGCCGCTCAGAACGCCTTGAACGTTGAGCCGGCGTGCGGCTTGGGCCGTTGGGGACTCTAGCCCATCGATGAGCGTGAAGTGGCGTTGGCCGTCGAAAGTGGCGCCTGCGAGCTCGGCACGCATAGCGCCCGAAAAGCTTCGACCCCCACGGCCTTCAAACTTGGCTACTGCGATGCGCCTGAGTTCCGCCGCGGCAGGGTAGTTGGCGGGGAATCGCGCGTTGATCGCCACCTGTGTTGGCGTGCACGCCGCGGCCAAGACCACTGCCGCCAAGAAAAGTCCTTTAATACCGCCAAAAAGCCGCTTGGACTTCATCTGTTTGCTCCCACTGAACGGTACCAAAAACCGTTAACGCCGCGCGAGAATATCGACCGCTTCCCGGAGCGCCTTCGAATGACCTTCCATCGCCAAGAAAGCGAGGAACAAGGCTATGGTCAGGAACGCAGCCAAGGCTGACATGGCAATGCCGATGGCCACATTTCGCACCATGCGCGCCATGACCTTTTGCCCTTCGAGCGCCATGCGTGTTTGCATGTTGCGGGCGATCACCTCGTCCGCGACCGCTCGCTCCTGAGCATAACGGGCTTCACCGCGCGCGATGGCGTTTTGCCATGCGTCGCAGACGCCGCGATAGAACAGGGACACGTTGTCCCGATTTAGCTGGGCGCGAACGCCCTCGAACCCGCGCCGATATTGCGCCACGAACTCGGGCGACTCATCAGCGTTGCAGAGGCGCGGCGTGCGAAGCGCGCTGCGCACCGTGTCAAAATAGATATCGGTTTGCGCCGGATCGACCACCAACGCGATCTCACGCGCCAGCGCTTGCAGCGCCGTAAAAGGTTGTTGCTGCTCTACGGGCGCAGGCGCGGCCGCGCCCGGAGGACCCAGTAGCAATGTGATGACCAAATCGGTTGGCTGTGAGCGTTGGCCGGCTTGGTCGCGCGCGATAACGCGAACATTGAATTGCTGTTGGAGAGTAGTGGTGAGGCCGTTCTGGGCTTCATTGAGCGCTTGGGCGAGGCCCGCCGACGCGCGCAAGCCCGCGCGACCGCTGCCGGGATGGCGGCTCAATTGAAACAGCGATGCGTGTTCGCCTCCGACAACGTCGAAATCATCGGGGTAGGGCGCGAGTTGGTTCGGCGTCTCGGCGATGAAATAGCCCAGTGCTTGTCCTTCAGCGACTTCGAAACTGATCATTCCGGGATCTTGAACGAAACGTAGACCAGTGGGCGGCGCCAAACGGGCGGCAACTTCTTCCACTGCGATTGCCTCGGCTTGCGGGGAGCTGACCTCCGGCACAGGTCGGTCTATGGCAAACCGGAGCGTGCTCCCTTGAGCCACAATCGCCACGAAGGCTGCGATGACAATCGCCAAAAGGCTGATGCAAGCGGCGATCAGGTAGAAGCCGCGCGCTGTTCTTAGAACAAGGTCGCTCTGTAGGCGGCGTCCGAAGGCGCCAATGCCGGAGAAAAGCCCCATTACACCCCTCCCACACGCGTCAAGCAGCGCGTGCACCCTCGTTGTACACCCTTACCTAACGTTCATACTTCCCCATTTGCAAGTGGTTTCCGTCCCGAAACGCCTCTCTTGACAACGTTGTGGATTGAGAGCGCAAAGTCCCGTCGGGGTGAGCTGAATTATGGTTTGGCGTTTTCCTTGTGTTGTACTGGCCTTGACGCTCGTGGCATTCGGGGGAGCGGCTTCCGCGCAAACCTCCGAGGAACGGATTGGGGACGCGCTCGGAAATCTCGTCGTAGGCGCCATTCAGCAAGCGCGCGTTGAGAGTGCGCGCCGCACTTGGGTCGAGGTTGATCGCGGCGTGCTTGTTTGCTTCGAGCGCAACAACAACGTGCGCGTGGAGCAGTTCATTCGAGAAGCGGTCTCCGCAACGGACCGGCGCGTGCGTCCATACATTCAGGCCTGTACACAACAGGTCGCCCAAGAACGCGCCGCCGCCGCCGCCGCGGAGGCTCGTGCCGCCGACGCGCGTGCGGCCGCATTGGTGCTGGCCGACCAACGACGCTTAGAGACAGAGGCGTTGGCGCAGCGCCAAGAGGAAGCGCGCGCCATCGCAGAGGCCGCCGCAGTTGCACAGCGTGACGAGCGCCGCAGACAGCTCGTGGCGCGTTACGGAGCCGACCAGGCCAGCGCGATCCTTGCCGGCGATGCGCGCACGGGCATGAGTGGTGAGGCGGTGCGCGAGGCCTTAGGCGAGCCGCAGCGAGTTGAGCGCGTTGCACCCGGAGAGGAAATGTGGACTTACAACAGCGTCCGTCTTGTTCTGATCAACAACCGCGTGACCTTTGTTAGACGATGATGCGCTCGCTTAGGAAGCTCAAACTCTCTCTGCGTCGGGCGCTGGCCGCGGCTGCTGCCTTTGGCGGCATGGCCGCTGGTAACGTTTGGGCGCAGGACTTCACACTCAATCCAACTTACGGCGCCACCAATTTGGTCGCTGACGCGTCGAAGCCGTACTTTGGCGCGTTGAATCTTGAATCGGGCGGAAACGTCGATGCGAGTGGACTTGGATCGGGGTGCGTTGGCTTTGTCGCGAACGCGCCAGACTATCGCTTGAATTACACGCCTGGGACCTCTCCGCTGATATTTTCCGTGGCGTCGAATTATGACACCACACTCGTCATAAATGGACCCGACGGTCGCTGGTATTGCGATGATGACAGCGGCGACGGCAGTAACCCCCTGATACGCTCAGCACGCCAGGGGCAGGGCAGTACGATGTCTGGGTTGGCACGTATGGCGAGGCGCGCCTTAGGCCTGCTCAATTGCAGGTCGCAGAAACCGTCAGCGAAGCGGAGCGCTTAGAGGTTGCGCGAAGCGAGGAGGCGCAACGCCGCGCAGCAGTAGAAGCCGAAAACGAGCGCCAGCGCCAGGACGCAGAAAATCTACGTCAAGTAGAAGAGCGGCAACGATTGGAGGGAGAGCGGCGGGCGCGGAGAGTTCGACTCACCGCCAGATTCGGCGCGGAGCAGGCTGGGGCCATTCTCGCTGGCGAGGTGCTCGCAGGGATGAGCGGCGAAGCCGTTCGTGAGGCGCTTGGTGAGCCGCGGCGCGTGGAGCGCGTGGCGGCGGGAGAGGAAATGTGGGTCTACGGCAGCGTGCGCTTGGTTCTACTTAACGACCGCGTGACCTTCATTAGGCGGCAATAACGGCGACTTCACTACGGCGTCGTGGGCGCACTTACCGTTACAAGCGAGGCGCCGCGATAGACGCCAGCGCTGTCGAAGTCGAACATCACTTCGCCGTTGGCGATCAGGGTACAGGCGCGGCAACCATCCGTGATCGGGAGCCCGAAGATGAAGCGCTGGCCCCCGTCCGCGGTCAACTCGGAACCAATGAAGCTCGTTGGCGGCCACCCTGTTGCGTTGGGGTAGAGTCGGCGCAACGTTCGGAACGTTGAGAGTTGATCCAACTGCACCGAACGAAATTGGGACTCCACCCAGATGACCCCGTCGCCGCCATTCAGCAGCACGTAGGCCTCGTTGCCATTCGCGCGGCGCGGCAAGCGAACGACACCGACGTCCACGCGGCCCAATTCGTAGAAGGCGCCCATATAGCCTTCGCCGTCAATGCGGCGCGTAAATTCCACGCCCTGCTGTGAGGCGCCGGTCCGCTCCATTTGTTGCACGAGGCAATCAGCGCCACTGCATTGAAGATCGACGCCGCTCGGCGGCGTCCAAACGGTGTGCCCACCGAACTGCGTTTCCAGGCGCGCGGTCTCCTGAAGCTCGGCCAGGCGTCCGCGTGCAGCAAGTGAGTGAACGCCGTCCGGAAATTCACCCAGATATTGCTGAAGCGCCTCAACCGTGTTGGCTTCGTTGGCTTGACGCGAACGTTGCGCTTCCAACTGAGCCAGGGCGTCTTGAGCTTCGTCGCGGTATTCACCCGGATCGGCCGCCAGGAAGCGACGGATAGCGCTGGAGTCGGCGGGCACCGCTTCCCAAGCAGCGCGTTCACTCCGCTCGTTTTGCATTTGCCTCCAAAAGTATACACCGCCAAATCCCAGGCCCCCGACAACAACTGCAGCGAGGGCAATCATTGCCGCCAAGGGCAGGCCGCGCCTTGCGGGCTCTTCGACATCGAAAGAACTCGAATACTCAGATGAAGCCTCATATTGGCGAGGGGCATCGGCGACCGCCAATGAAGGGCGCTCGCGATCACGCGCAGGTGCGGGCCTATCCTCTGGCGCGTGTTCAGGCGTTGGCGTTTGCTCGGCCACGACGGGAGGGGACGGAGTGTGCGCTTTCGGCTCAAGCGGGCGGATGCCCATGCGCTCCAATTTCATGCGCGCAAGCTCGGCAAACCTGCCCTCTGGATGCCGCAACAGATATTCTTGTAAGCTGTCCGCATCGTTCTTGTCGGCAATGCGATCCCAGTCCGAGACGTCGTCTCCGCTTTTTGGCAACGCCGATCGCGGGCTATCTGCGATTGGCATTTGCCAAAAGGGCTGCGCGTTTTCGGTGTTTTGTTCGGCGCCAGCGTTGACTCTGCGGAGCAGGAGCACGCCGATTGGCAAAGCTAGAAACAGCAACGTCCATACGACGTAGCCGCCTTCCTGCGACATCAGGATCATCCAACTCGGACTGAGGAAGAAGAGTTTTACTGCGCTCGCGGAAGCGATAGCAATTGGCCAAATGACGTTGCGATTCCAAGCCGCAACCGACACCAAAATCAATGCCACAAGCGTTATGAAGTTGCCGACGAACGGCACGCCCAAACTCAAAAAGAAAACAATAAGCGCCGCGATGCCGAAGCCAGAGTTCATTTTGCGCCCCCGCCGTGAAATAAGGCCCTGCCGACCTCGGCGCGGAGCTGCAAGCCCGAGGGCCGAGACCGGGCGACAAATATTGCGCCTCCTTAATGATCGTTGTAAAGGCCGCGTTCGGACTTGCGCGGTGCCGGCGCGAAGTTGGTTGTGAACGGCGGCTCCCTTCTGAGCAGCCCCCGATAGCGCGTCCAGCATCGGCGATGGCCGGTCTTCGCAATCGCGAAAGGCTAGCGTCCGGATTGGAGGGCTGGCCGTTCGACAAATTTGACGATTTGCCTGAATCTGGCCCTTTCGCCGCTCGACCATGAGCCGCCGTCACATTCCAATGAATTCAAGGATTGGCCTTGCGCGATGTCCGCAGAGGGCTTTTCATTACTCCGCCGAGCGCAAAGCGCAATAACGGCAAGGCACCCGGGACGGTAGATGTCAGACGGTTCAAACAATTGGAACGCGCTCGGTGCGTTGGCTGGGATAGCGGGCGTTATTGTGGCCATCTTTTTTGGTGTCGCGCAGATTCAGCAGCTGCGCGCCTCAGATCGCGTCGGCGGTGCAATCGCGGGAACGCGCACTTCCGATCTTGGGCGGCCCGCAACGGCGCCGACGACGGGCGGTGGCGAAGCAGCCGAGGCGGTCCCTGCACCAATGCAGGAGAGCACCCAGCCAATTCACGAGCAGGATGTGTCGAGCGAGCCTCTTCGCCCCCCGGCCAGCAACCAACTGGCAGCGTCAGTCCGCACTCCGCCCGTTGAAAGTCGCCTGCGGGTGCGACCAGTTTTCGAGGCACTATCGATCGAAAATCTCCCAAACCACGAACAGTCGCAGCTCTTGTTCCCCACTGACTTTTTTAACAGGCGCCTACAACAGGAATTGGGTGCTAGTTCCACGCCCATTCCGCAAATTCGCCTCGCCGTAGCGTTCATCGAGCCGCGCGCGAGCCGCCCCTTGGCTCGGGACGGAACGGTGATAGGCTACTTTCTTTTGTCCTTTCCGAGCCTGCCAGACTGTACGCGCCGGTTCGGAGGACCGGCCTATTCGTATCCTGACGCAAACACCGGTTTGATGGGCGCGGTTAACGACGCCGCGCCGGACATAGCCCATTGGATTGAGCGCGCATCACAGGAGGAAGCGCTTACATGCCCCGATTAGCCCCTCGATTTCTTTTGATTGCATCGCTAGTCCTGCTGCTCGATAGCGCCGCTCACGCGCAATCCCCAACAACCCGTCCTGGGTGCACTGCCGACACGAGCGTTCAGGTTTGCGTCACTTCGGCGGCGCTGACCTATCACAGGTACTATGATGTTGGCGACGAAAGTGTGCAGGTTGTTGTCTCCGTCACGCTCCGCGTTGCGAACACGACTGATTATCCGATTGGGCTTGCAATCCTAGAAGATGGTTGGGCATTCACTCCCCAAAACTCATCCACGTTGGTGCCACCCAGTCAGAGGCCCGAGGTGAGCGGCTTGATCGCCTGTAGACGAAGCATCGATTGTCCTTTCGCAACGGTGGCTCCCGGAGGAGCCGCGCTAGTCCAGCTCACCTACAGTTCGGACTTCGAAGCGTCGGGCCTGCCGTTGGTGCAGATTGCACGCACGGCTTCCTTTTCCGCATCATTGTTTGTGAGCGAGCGCGGCTCTGACCCAGCCCCTTCAAACGCGTCCAGCCTGAGAGTTAGGATGGACTGGATTTTGGAGGAAGATCATGCCGCGGAAGCGTTACACGCCCGAGGAAATCGTCGCGAAGCTACGGCAAGTTGAAGTGATTACGGCGCAAGGCGGCTCTGTCGCCGATGCTGTGAAGAGCATCGGCGTGACGGAGGTGAGTTACTATCGCTGGCGCAAGGAGTTTGGCGGACTGCGAACCGACCAGGTTAAGCGGATCAAGGAATTGGAGATGGAGAATTTGCGGCTGCGGAAGGCCGTGAGTGATCTGACGCTCGACAAATTGATCCTCAAGGAAGCCGCCTCGGGAAACTTCTAAGCCCCGCTCGTCGCCGGGCCTGCGTCGAGCACATACAGCAGAAGCTGGATATTTCGGAGCGTCGCGCGTGCGCGGTGCTTGGACATTATCGCTCGACGCAGCGCCGGACGCCGAAGACGCCCGACGATGAAGCGGGGCTGATCGAGGACATCGTTGAGTTGGCGCGTACTTACGGGCGCTACGGGTATCGTCGTATCCGCGCGATGCTGGAGGCCGCCGGCTGGGAGGTGAGCGTCAAGCGCGTCGCACGTATCTGGCGGCGCGAGGGGCTGAAAGTACCGTTGAAGCAGCCGAAACGCGGCCGTCTGTGGCTGAACGACGGCTCGTGCGTGCGGCTGCGTGCGGAGCGGCGCAACCACGTCTGGGCCTATGACTTTGTCGAGGAGCGGACCCATGACAATCGCAAGATCCGCATGCTGTGCGTGGTAGATGAATTTACACGCGAAGCGATCGCCATCCGCGTGGCGCGACGGCTGAACTCGAGCGACGTGATCGACGTGTTGGCTGATCTGATGATCACGCGCGGCGCGCCCGAGCATGTGAGAAGCGACAACGGTCCGGAATTTGTCGCCATCGCCGTGCGCGAGTGGATCGCCAAGGTCGGCGCCAAGACCGCCTACATCGAGCCCGGCAGCCCGTGGGAGAACGGCTACGTCGAGAGCTTCAACGGCAAGCTGCGCGATGAGCTGTTGAACCGAGAGATTTTCTACACGCTCCGTGAAGCGCAAGTGCTGATCGAAGCTTGGCGGCGTCACTACAACGGTGTGCGTCCACACTCTGCGCTCGGATGGAAACCACCCGCGCCGGAGACACTCGTCATGCCGGCTTGGCCGCTGCGCCTCGTCGGAAAACTAGAAATGGAGGGCGCGATGAACTAACACTGAACCCGGACGCGCGAATGGGGGCCGGTCAGTCGCCGGCACGCGGTTCGCGATTTCCAATGCCACGCAAATCGCGGCTGCCGGCGCAAGACTGATCGGCGGCGCCGG
>ENA-ORBV01016008-ORBV01016008.1-microbial-mat-metagenome-genome-assembly--contig:-NODE-16008-length-10947-cov-4.203128_pt1 | contig 10947 bp, 11 predicted proteins | sample MGYA00237777_ERZ505514 | MGnify/ENA primary metagenome ERZ505514 (study PRJEB26160, sample SAMN06269048) | microbial mat metagenome | isolation source: Oligotrophic lake microbial mat | place...
GCTGCAGTACGACGAGTTCCACCAGGGTCCGGCTCGACGCGAAGGCGAGCGTACATGTTGTCTCGTGCGCATCGGCGATTCCGTGAAGACGGGCACGAAGCATTTGCGCGGACAATGGAGCGCGGCCGTGGGCATCGAGCAGTGTACCGTCGACATCGGCGACGATCAGGAGTCGTCGCCCGGTGACGCGCGCGGGCCCACGCTCTGCGTGGGGCAAACTGCCACGCAGTGGTGCGCTCCTGTTGCGACGTGCTTCGTGACTCAAGCGTGAATCCTCATGCATCATTGTTCGATGGACTTCGCAGGGGGAGCCGTACGGAGCAGCAGGTACCCAACCACACCGGCGATGACCGACGCGCCAAGGATACCAAGCTTCGCGGTGTTGAGGATCGCCGAATCGGTGAACGCGAGGCCGGCAATGAAGAGCGACATCGTGAAGCCGATGCCGCCGAGCCACGCGGCGCTGCCGCGCATCCTGGTGCCCGCGGTTGGTGAGGACCGACGTGCCGGGCTCATCGGCAGCGCGGAAGTCTGCCAAGCTCGCCTCCGCCGCCGCGAGGAACTGCGTCTCGCTGATGCGCGTGCGGGCGGGCACGGTGAGCGCGAGCAGCACCCCGGCGACGGTGGCGTGCACGTCCGACTTGAGCATGAACACCCAGAGCACCACGCCAAGCAACGCATACGTGACAGTCCGCCGTGCCCCGGCACGGTTGAGCGCGAAGAGCGCGAAGAGCGCGAGGAGCACCAGACCGGCGCCGACGAGGGCCGTCCAGCTGATCGCACTCGTGTAGAAGAGCGCGATCACGAGCACGGCGCCCAGGTCATCGGCAATGGCCAGCGCGGCGAGAAAGACGCGCAGGGCTGGAGGCGCCCGGTCGCCGACCGGACCCTGGTGTTCGCGCGCTGGCCGATAGCATCATCGCGGCGCAAAAACGGGAGATCCGCCAGATGGAAGCGCTCATTCGCGAATTGGAAACGCGATAGAGTCCGTAACCGCGTACCGTGCTCCCCGTGCGCCTTGGCTCGTGTCGTCGTCATCAGGCTGACGGCAGTTGCGTCTCTCCTTCGGCCCGCGGGGCCTCCTGGAGCACACTGTCTGCGACCGTATCGCCAGCGGCCGCATCGGACGCCCCATGCGCAGTTGCGCGCTGAACGACGCGTTGCACCGTGAGTCCCTGTACCAGAATGGAGAAGCACACTACCACGTACGTCATCGTTACCAACAGGCTGCGATGCGGAGATGACGGCAGCGACAACGCCAACGCGACGCTGATGCCACCGCGCAGCCCCGCCCAGGTCAGGATGCTCAGCGCACCTTTCGGCAGCGCGCGCCCCCGCGGCAGCACCGCCAGCGGCACCGCGACACTGGCCCAACGTGCCAGCAGCACCAGCACGATGGCCAGCACGCCCAGGAGGCCGGCGCGGCCGGTGAACTCCACGATCACCACTTCGATGCCGATCAGCACGAATAGCATTGCATTCAGGAACGCGTCGACGAGTTCCCAGAAGTCGTCGAGCCGCGCCTGGGTATTCGCCGACATCGCGCCGTCGCGGCCGCTGCTGCCGATGACGAGTCCGGTGACGACGATCGCGAGCGCTCCCGAGAGGTGCAGGCGATTGGCGAGCACGAAGCCGCCCGTGGCGAGCGCCAGCGTGAGCAGGATCTCCACCTGGTAGTCGTCCACGCGCGCCAGGAGGCGCACCGCGAGCCAGCCCAGTGCCGCCCCGTAGAGCAGGCCTCCGAGCACCTCGACCGCGAACAGCTCCGCAACCTGCGCCCAAGTCATCGCCTCGCCACTGCTCGCAATACCCAGCAGGACGAGAAAGGCGACCACGCCAATGCCGTCGTTGAAGAGCGATTCTCCAGTGATCGTAGCGCGGAGCCCGGAGGGCACACCGGCCCGCTTGAGGATCGCGCCGACGGCAATCGGGTCCGTTGGTGAGATGAGCGCACCGAACACGAGACACCAGGCGAGCGGCACGGGAGTCCCGAGGAGCGCCGTGAGTCCCCACGTGCCCCCGCCGACGATGAGGGTGGAGGTGAACGTACTGGCGACAGCGAGCACGGCGATCATCACTCGTGCAGCGCGAAGTGCGGCGAGATCGACGTGGAGCGCGCCGGCGAACAGGAGCGCGCCCAGCACACCGTTCAGGAGCGTCGCGTCGAAGTCCACCGCCTCGATGAAGCGGAGGAGAGGCGCAAGATCGACGATGCCCGCACGTGCAAGCCCGAGGAGCAATACGGAGCTCACGAGTGCCATGGCCATGAGGCCGATGGTCCTCGGGAGCCGTACCCATCGGTAGTTGACGTAGGCGAACACGGCGGTGACCGTCGTCAGCGCCGCGAGCAGCTCGAAGGGATTCATGCGGACCGTAGGGACACGTCAGAAGGTAGTGGCCACGGGCTGCCGCAGGTGAGCGCGCATCGGAAGGCCGCGCGCCGCTACGTCTCCTTTCGCACGCCCTTGAACGGCGTGCCGTCCTTCTTCTGGTCGATGAACTGGCCGGTGTCCGTGGCGCGTTTGGTCCACTTGTCATTCTGCGGATTCAGCACCTGCGATCGGTCGCGCACTGCGCCCTTGCGGCGATCATCACCCGTCGGGGGGTTGGTAGCCATGCAATTCTCCTCGGCTCAAAGCGATGAATCACGTGCGCGCGAATCTCATGCCAGCGTCGCGGAGCGCGCCGCGGTGTGGGCAACGAAGCACGATGACGTGATTTCCTGATGGCAAGCTCGCCAAGCTCGAACTCGGTATGAGACTTGCTTTGTATCCCGGAGCACACATCATCCCGGCCTGACAACCTGCCGGCTCACACCACGTGATCGACGGGGAAACGCATGCCCGGTACCGAGGCGAGGGTGACGAAGGCGGCGCTCGCCGAACTCCGGACGGAGGGCAATGCGCTCGTCGTCGTGCTCGCGGGCGGATGGTCGCTCGAGCAGGCGCAGCCACGATTCGATGTGCTCGTCGGTCGCTCCGCTGCACCCACGCGGATGCGCTCGCTCTCGTTCGATACGACCGAGCTCGGGGACTGGGACAGCAGTCTCCTGATCTTCCTCACGCAGTGTCAGAACTACTGTGGCGAGCATGAGCTCGTGTTCGACCCGTCAGCGCTGCCGGAACAGGTTCCGCGGCTGCTCGCGCTCGCGCACGCCGTTCCTGAGCGCGTGCACGCCGACACGTCCAAGCGCGCGTGGTTCGTAACCCGGTTCGGTACCGCGGGGATTGGCAGCTGGGACGGCCTAGTGGCCGCGATCACCTTCGTCGGTGAGGTCGCGCTTTCCATCGCGGGCCTCATCACGCGCCGTGTGCACATGCGGTGGCGCCAGTTCTGGGTGGTCGTGCAGACCAACAGCTCGGGTGCACTGCCCATCGTCACGCTCATCGCGCTGCTCATCGGGGTGATCATCGCCTTCCTCGGCGTGGTCGTGCTGCAGCGATTCGGCGCGGGCTATTACGTGTCGTACCTGGTGGGCTTCGGCATGCTGCGCGAGATGGGCGCGCTCATGACGGGCATCATCATCGCCGGTCGCACGGGCGCCGCATTCGCGGCCGAGTTGGGCAGCATGAAGATCACTGAGGAGATCGACGCGTACACGACACTCGGCATCTCGCCGATGGAGCACCTCGTGCTGCCGCGCCTGCTCGGAATCTTCGTGATGATGCCGCTACTCACCCTCTATGCGGACTTCGTCGGCATCGTCGGCGGCATGCTGGTGTCGGCCGCGTTGCTCGATCTCTCCATCAAGCAGTTCATGAACGGGTTGCTGTACGCAGTGACGCTTTCCGATGCGCTGCTCGGGCTGCTCAAGGGTACGATCTTCGGACTCATCGTCGGCATCGCAGGCTGCATGAAGGGACTGCAGGGCGGCTCCGATGCCGCTGCCGTCGGTCGCGCCACAACGTCTGCGGTCGTCCTCGGCATCACCCTCATCATCGCGGCGAACGCAGTGGTCGACTGGCTTGCCGCGTTGCTCGACATATGACGCCGGCCATCGAAGTGCGCGACCTCACCATGATGTACGGCGAGCGTGTCGTCATGCAGGACATCAACTTCTCGGTGGAGCGCGGAGAAGTGTTCGTGCTCATGGGCGGCAGCGGCAGCGGCAAGAGCACACTGCTGAAGCACCTCATCGGCCTCAAGGAGCCCGCGAAAGGATCGATCCTGTTCGAGGGCGAAGATTTCGACATTCACGACGACGCGGCGCGCAACCGCGTTCTGCGTCATATGGGTGTGATGTACCAGAACGGCGCGCTCTGGAGCGGGCTCACGCTCGCCGAAAACGTGGCGCTGCCGCTCGAGGAGTTCACGGAGTGCGATGCGAAGACCATCGCCGAGATCGTGTCGTTCAAGCTCGCGCTGGTGGGATTGTGCGGCTTCGAGGAGTTCTATCCGTCGGCGATCAGCGGAGGCATGCGCAAGCGTGCAGCGCTCGCTCGCGCCATCGCGCTCGATCCCGACGTGTTGTTCTTCGACGAGCCATCGTCGGGACTCGATCCCATCAGCGCCAGTCGTTTGGACGATCTCATTCTGGAGCTCAAGGCGAGCTTCGGCACCACCATCGTGATCGTGACGCACGACCTCGCCAGCATCTTTCGTATCGCCGACCGGGCGCTCTTCCTCGACATCGAGCAGAAGACTATGACGGCCCTTGGCCCCCCTGCAGCGCTCCGCGACCATCCACCCAGCGCGGAAGTGCACCGCTTCCTCACGCGCAGCAGTGAAGGTGGCCCATGAGTGTACGCGCGAATCCGACCGCGATCGGTCTCTTCATGATCGGCGCGCTCGCGCTCGGGATCGTCGGCACGGTCGTGCTGGGATCTGCCACCTGGTTTCAGGATCGCACGACGTTCATCAGCTTCTTCCCCGAGTCGGTGAACGGGCTCCAGAATGGCGCGCCCGTGAAGTTTCAGGGCGTGCCGGTGGGTCGCGTGACTGGCATCAACATCGAGATAGACCGGGGCGACGACTCGTTTCAGGTGCCCGTGGAGTATGAGGTCGACCTGCCTCGTCTTACGACGCCGCGCGGTACCTTCGTGAACCTTGGCGACACGCTCGTGCTCAAGCAGCAGATCGCGAAGGGGCTGCGCGCGCAATTGCAAATGGAGAGTCTGGTCACCGGCGTGCTGTACCTTGAGCTCAGCTACCGGAGCGATTCCACGCCGCCCAAGCTCGAGAAACGGGCAACCGCGTGGCCGGAGATTCCTATCACTCCGTCGCTCATGTCGGCGATCGGTGGCGGTGCCGGCAGCCTCTTGGCCGAGGTCATGAAGATCATGAACAGGGTGAATGGTATGCTCGGCCAGATGAACGTGCGCGAGGTCAATGCGGCTGTCGTGCAATCGGCGAAAGCCGTCCAGCAACTGGTCGAATCGCCCGAGCTCCGCGCCACGCTCAGGCAGATGCCCGGCGCCACGGCGCAGCTCAACCGCACGATGGTCGAAGCACAGAAGTTGGCCGCGCGCGCAACGCTGGCGATCGATCCGCTGCAGACGCAGATCACGAGCGTGTCCACCGAGGCGCTCTCCACGCTGCAGGCGTTGCGCCAAACGCTCGACGAGACGCACGGGCTCATCTCGGCAGACACCGGCCCGGGCTACGAGCTCACCGGCGCGCTCAGGAGCCTCCGCGAGGCCGCCGACGCGCTCAAGGTCCTCATCACGTCGCTCGAACAGAATCCCGACATGCTGATCCGCGGCAAGAAGCCGCTCCAGAAGAGATGATCATGCGAATCCCGATGCGTTACGTACGTCTGATGGCGATTGCCATTTCCTTAGGGCTGGCCGGCTGCTTCAAGCTCGCCCGAGAGTCGCCGCGGCTGAAATTGTACGCGCTCGGCGGCGGGTCCGCCGTCGCAATGCCGACGGCGACGGTCGGTGCGACGACCGCGGCGCGCGGCTCGCTTACCATCGGCCTGCGACGTCTGGAGCTGGCGTCGTACCTGTCGGTGCCTGCCGTGATGATGCGCCGCGGCGCGAATCAGCTCGAAGCCTCGGACTTTCATCGTTGGGGCGGGGAGCTCGACGAGAGCATCACTCGCGCAGTCGGTGCATATCTGGCGGGCTCGCCGCCGGTGCGCGCGGTCGATGTCGCGCCATGGCCATCGCGCGTGCGTCACGACTTTCTGGTGCAGCTCCATGTCTCGCGCTTCGAGGGCGTCGCCGATTCGGCAGCGACCGATGGACGCGTGCACCTGAGGGCTGGCTGGGACATCATCCATCCGCTCGACGGCGCCGTGCTGGTGCGCGGAACGACCGACGACCGCGGCGGCACCTTTCGCGTGGGCGACTACGCGGGCCTCGTGTCCGGCCTCGATGCGTCGCTCTTGCGACTCGCGCGCGACATCAGTGCATGCCTCGCGCGCTTTCCTAATGATTCCACCCCGCCGGCGAACTGCCGGTCGGTGTCCGCAGGCGAGGGGAGCGGCGCCAGATAGGGGCATCGGGCCCAGGAGCGCGGCGCACGCGCGGCGATCCGAGCAGCGCGTGGCACTCCTCTCGCAGTAGAGAACGCCAGTGGCCGGGTCCGGCCAACGGCGTTATCCGTGAACGGGAGTAAGTCGTGACGCAACAGTACAGAAGGCAGCAGCAGACGGGACGGACGCGGGTTGACTTGCCGACGTTCCGACGTGGCGTACTCGTCCTGTTGAGTACCGCAGGACTCGTGGTGGCCGGTTGCAAGGGCCGGCAGGCCGACACGTCGATCGCGCCGGGATGGTCGCCAAAGACCGGCGATGCCATCATGAAGGTGCCGACGACGGCAGTCGTCTCGGCGATCGAGGCGCAACTCGCCTCAGGCCGCCCCGGCGCCATCCCGGCCGACCGCTGGAAGCATGTGCAGCGGCTGTACACGACGTACGGCAACGTGCCGCTCTGGCTCGAGACGGACGGTTTCCATCAGGCGCGCAGCAAGGCGCTGCTGCGGGCCGTACTGGGCGCGAACACGGATGCGCTTCGGCTCGATGCCTATCCGCTCGATGAGCTCGTCGGTGCCGTAGGCACGGTGCGTGATTCGAAGACGCCGACCGCCCAGCAGCTGGCGACCGCTGACGTGCTTCTGACCTCGGCGTACGTGGGCCTCGCGGAGGATCTCCTCACCGGCCAGCTGAATCCCAGGTCGCTCGCGCAGGACTGGCATATCGCCGCGAACCGCGAGCCTATCGACAGCGCCGTCGCGCGCAGCTTGCGCGATGCGCAACTCGACTCTGCCATCGCGCGCATGCGCCCGCACGACGCGGAGTACGACGCGCTTCGCCGGGCGCTCGTTCGCTTCCGCGGTATCGTCGCCGCTGGCGGATGGCCGACCGTGCCGACGGGGAAGGCGCTGAAGCCAGGGCAGGCGGACCAACCGGCGCGCATCGCGGCGCTTCGGCAGCGGCTGCGCGTCGAAGGATTCGGCGCTCAGTCCGGCGACACAGCCTCGTTCGGCAGGCCAGTCTACGACGCGGAGCTTGCTGGCCTCGTCGCCGGCTTCCAGGCGCGCCACGGAATCGCGGTGGACAGCATGCTGGGCGCGGAGACGGTGCAGTCGCTCAACGTGCCGGCGCCGTACCGCCTCGCGCAGATCGCCGCGAATCTCGAGCGGTACCGCTGGCTGCCCCGCTCGCTCGGCGAGCGCTACATCGTCGTGAACGTCCCCGCCTTCCGACTGGAAGCGCACGATTCGACCGGGACTCTCGAGATGAAGGTGATCGTAGGCGAGGAGTTCGAGGGCCGGAAGACGCCCGTGTTCGCGGATTCGATGGAGACCGTGGTGTTCCGTCCGTACTGGAACATCACGCCGGACATCCAGGCGCAGGAGACGGCGCCCAGGATCGCCGCCGACCCGAAGTACATGACGGCGAACCAACTCGAATACTTCCAGGATGGCGGCGAGACCCGCATCCGACAGAAGCCGGGTTCGAAGAACTCGCTGGGGCTCGTCAAGTTTCTCTTTCCCAACAGCTTCAACATCTATCTGCACGACACGCCGCAGGACGAACTCTTCGACAAGGACGTGCGCGCCTTCAGTCACGGCTGCATCCGGCTCGAAAAGCCGGAGGAACTGGCGCAGTGGGTGCTTGGATGGGACGGTGGCAGGGTTAACGCGGCGATGCAGGAAGGCAAGGACGACCAGTCCGAGAAACTGTCCCGGAAGATCCCGGTGTACATCGTGTACGCGACCGCCTACGAGCGCGATGGACAGCTCTACTTCGGCAATGATCTGTACAGCCGTGACGACGCCTTGGTGGAGGCCATGTCGCAGAGTCTCGTACCGACGCCTGGCGCGCTGCGGAGCCTCGAGGCGCTGCGGAAGATGGTGGACAACTGACCGGCGTCGCGTTGCCCGCCCAGATCGTCGCCATCGGGCGCGCGATCACCCATTTCGTGATTCCACTCAGTACGGGGGCCGCAAGGCGGACACAGGGGGCGGTCGTTTCTGCTTCTGCTCGGCAATCATAAACACATCCACCAGTGGTGAATGGTGTCCACCAAATCGTCTCACCGTCAGGACGAATCTTATTACGGCATCCAGCGGCACGTATCTGGCACGCGTGCGAGCTGCCACGGTATACCGAGCGCTTTGTTTGTGTGGCGGATGGACGCCGCAGCGTCACCCGCCACCTCCGTCAGCGCCCGGATGGCGTCGATGGTCTCGGGGATGACGATGGCCTGGTAGTCGACCATGTAGGCGCAGAAGGCCTCGTTCGGCGAGGCCTGGCGCGTGAGCTGGACGGTCCAGAGGCCCGCTGAAGCGCCAATGCAGATGCGTGCCGCTTCCGACATCGACATGGCAGCACTCGCTTGAGAAGATGCGCATCGATCGCTACGACTACCGTACTCGCCGCCATCAGCACCGTTCCCATCGCATCGTCGAGGAGGCGCTCGCCCGTGCGCGCCGCCGACGCCGACGTTCGATGCATCGATGCCTCGATGCTTCGATGCTTCGATGCGCTTCTTACTTGTCCGATGAATCCGTCCCTCGCGAACGGGACATCAGGCCACGGAGCACGATGATGAAACACACTGACACTCGCAGGATTTTCAGCGCCACGGTATCGATCGGCGTACTGGCCGTGGTGGGCGGCACGGAAGCCGTCGGCGCCCAGGGTGGTTCCGGGGGCGGCATGATGGGAGGCAGCTATGGCAACGGCTGGATGGGCGGATACGGCGGACCTGGGATGCTCGTCCTGATCGTCCTTGTCGCGGGGCTCGTGGCTTGGCTCGTCGCACGAGGGAGGAACAAGCACTGAGCTGTCTGACAGATGCAGTCGTGCGAGGGGAATCCCCTCGTAAAAGGGCGGTCGTCAACGAAGCGCCAGAGTCCCGCCATACTCAGCGACATCAGTTGCGCGCCGGCAGAACGATTCGCCGGTCGGCAAACGCAATCGGCGCATCGTTGATACTCGCGAAGCGCCGCGCCATCAGACCGGAGGCGTCGAACTCCCAATTCTCGTTGCCGTAGGATCGCCACCTCTGGCCGTCGTCATCGCCACTTGGAGTCGCTCGGCCATGCGGTGATCGTGGCCGATCCGAACGATGCGCGAGGAACTCGAGCGGGTCGGCGCTCTCGGTGCCCGCCGTCGGGCCCTCCGACTTGACGGAGCGAGACGTCACCGCCTTCGCGCTGCGGTGGTAGGTGCGCCGCTCGAGCGCAACCGGATTGCGCGCGCAGTCGCGTGCTAGCCGGGTGGCGACGGCCCGGTCATCCTCCGCAGACGCGAGAATCTGAATACAAAGTAGTTCTTACACACTTTTGTTGACGAATAGACCGATCCGAGCTAGTTTGATCAACATGGGTTATTCCGTCCCACTCGCCGGTTTCAAGGGCCTGCGCAGCGACCTACTCGTGGCGCTGCGCAAGGACCAGCCGCTGACGGTGAAAGAGTTGGGTGCACGCTTCGGCCTCTCAACCAACGCCTTCCGTCGCCATCTGAAGGAATTGGGCAATGCCGGCCTTGTGCGCTTCCGCCGCGAAGTGCGCGGCGTCGGCGGGCCGGAGTACGCGTACTCGCTCACCGAACGAGGCGAGCAGCTCTTCACGAGCTCCTACGCAAGTCCGCTCGCCGACGCCCTCGAAGTGGTGCGCGCCGAGCAGGGGAGTGAAGGGGTCGTCCGCATCTTCCGCCGTCGATGGGGGGCACTCGCGAATGCGGCCAATCCCGTGCTCGCCACGATGCCGCTCGCCGACCGGGCACGGGCCCTTGCCGCGATGCTCACCGATAACGGCTACATGGCGGAATCGGAGTCGACGTCGCCCCACGCGGTGCTCATCCGCGCGCACAGTTGCGCGCTGCGCGAAATCGCGCAGCAGTTCCCCGAAGTCTGCAGCGCCGAGGCAGCGTTCATCGAGGACGTGCTCGGCACCGTCGTCGAGCGGCGGTCACACATGATCGAAGGCTGCACGTCGTGCGAGTATGCGGCGCACGAAGCCGTGCCGCCGGTCCACATCACGCCACAGGGAACTTGAGACATGCAGAACACCGGTCCTGAAAAACTGCCAGGCATCAAGCACGTCATCGCGGTGGCCAGCGGCAAGGGCGGCGTGGGCAAGTCCACCGTCAGCGTCAATCTCGCGCTCGCACTTCAGCAACTCGGCGGTCGCGTCGGGCTCCTGGACGCGGACATCCTGGGCCCGAGCATCCCCGTCATGCTGGGACTTCCCACTGGCCAGCGGCCCGAGACCACCGCGGACCAGAAAATCGTCCCTGCGGAACGCCATGGCCTGAAGGCGATATCGATGGGCTTGCTCACCGGGGACGACAAACCGGCCATCCTGCGCGGACCGATGGTGGGTAAGTACCTCAAAATGTTCATTGGCTCCGTGCAGTGGGGGCAACTGGACTATCTGATCATCGACTTCCCGCCCGGGACCGGCGACACGCAACTGACGCTGGCCCAGAGCGTTCCGCTGTCCGGCGCGGTCATCGTGACGACGCCGCAGGATGTGAGCCTCAAGATCGCC
>ENA-ORBV01016009-ORBV01016009.1-microbial-mat-metagenome-genome-assembly--contig:-NODE-16009-length-10947-cov-3.516467_pt1 | contig 10947 bp, 9 predicted proteins | sample MGYA00237777_ERZ505514 | MGnify/ENA primary metagenome ERZ505514 (study PRJEB26160, sample SAMN06269048) | microbial mat metagenome | isolation source: Oligotrophic lake microbial mat | place...
GTTCCGGACTGAGGTCCGACTCCGGCGAGCTGATCGCCATCTGCAAGGCGCCAAAACCCATCATCTATGCACCCGGCGCCTGCGGACGCGCTTCGACCAGCTTTGGCTCGATTTCGGCCATCAGCTTGTTCACCGCATCCGGCGCCATGAGCTTGGCGAAGCCTTCTTCAAACTGGGCACGGTCTTCATCGGTGGTCGGCTCGGCGCGCTTCATTTCGTACGCACCGCGCAGGACCTGCACCTGCGCCGGTGGCATCAGCACCACCATCAGACCGGCGAGATCATTGCTGCGCAACAGGCGAACCGCATCGCGAATGTTCTGCGCCGGGTCCGGCGCGGTGACGTTCAACGCGCTTGCAGCGACGGCAGACGTAAGCACATTCGGCTGCGTAGCGAACACGGGCTGCGCACCGGCCAGCGTGGCGAGCAACAGCGACATCGACAGCAGATTGCGTTTCATGGTGTTCTCCTTGTTGGGGAGACTAGTGTGGTAGTGAACTACATCACCAAGAAGTGACAGAAGTCATAGGTCGTCGAAAATTGTTGGATGGCGCGGGTCCGCGCGCACGCGATCGTTTGCAGTCGATCGCTGCGCTCGACACGTCCTACTACAAAGGCACAAGTCGCGCGCTGTGCCTTCGCAGGATGTGCTGAGCGCAGCGAAGCCCATCCGCGGTCGCCCCCACGCAGCCGGCGCTTGGTCGTCGCCTGGCGTGCTTGATCGTGCGCATTTGCAGGCGGTCGCATGTCGCTGTCGCGCGGACAATGTGGCGGGCATATTGCCGTCACGCAGCGCGAACCGAGCGCTCGGTCGGAGGTCTAAAGGTGCGGCGACGATCCAAAATTCTGTTGTGGATGGGCGCACTGCTGTCGGCGGCGGTGGCGGCGCTCTGGCCGAGCTCAACCCGCAGGACCTCGCCTGCCTCGCCGAAATGCTGCGCAAGGGCACGCTGACGCCGGTGATCGACCGCCAGTACACGCTCGCACAAGTCGTCGACGCGATCACCTACCTGGAAACCGGCCGCGCGCGCGGCAAAGGGGTGATCAGTCGAGCAGTGGAGCAAGCTCCACTCTACAAAGGCTTTACCGAGCGGTGAAGATCAGAGCAGTGGAGCAAGCTCCACTCTACAAAGGCTTCTGACGCACTGGCTTTCTGGCCCTCAACTCCGCAGCAATTTGAGCAGCTCGTCCTTCGCCAGCGGGCGGGCGAGGTGGTAGCCCTGGGCCATATCGCAGCCGAGCTCGATCAGGTGGTCGAGCACGATCTGATCCTCGACACCCTCGGCGACCACGCGCATGTCGAGGTCGTGGGCGAGATCGATGATCGCCTTGACCAGTTGCCGGCTGCGCGGATCGGAGCCCATCGAGGTCACGAACGACTGATCGATCTTAAGCTCGCTGGCCGGGAAGTTCTTGAGATAGGTGAACGAAGAATAGCCCTGACCGAAATCATCGATCGAAATTTGCACGCCGCTCTGGCGCAGATTGCTGAGCACCACGCTGCTGAGCTCGGGGTCCTCCATCACCGCCGATTCAGTGACCTCTAGCACCAGTGAGCTCGCCGGGATATCCCAGATCGCGAGCGCCGAGTGGATCTGTTCCTCGAGGCCGAATTGACCGATGACTTTCGGTGACAGATTGAAGGCGCAGCGCAGCTCCGGCCGACATTTGCGCAACGACGCGTATTCACGCAAGACCGCGTTGACGCCCCAGCGGGTGAGCTCCGGTGCGAGGCCAGTCTGCTCGGCGAGGGTGATGAAACGGCTCGGCGGGATCACGCCGTGGCCTTTGGAGTTCCAGCGCGCGAGTGCTTCGACGGCGACGATGCGCTGCTCGGCGAGCGCAAACACCGGTTGGAAGTGCACGGTGAGCTCGTTGTTGACCAACGCGTCGCGCAAATCATCGAGCAACCAGGCTTCGCGGGGCGCATCGCTCGCGAGCACGAAGCGGCGGTTGCTTTCGAGCGCCAGATCGAGCGCGCCCTGGGCCCTGCCAATCACTGCTTCCACGGGCTCGCCGGGTTCTTTAGCAACCGCGAGCGCGAGCGTCAGTACCGGCGTCATCGGCCGCTCCAGCACCTGGATCGGGTACTCGAACTGGCGCAGCACCTTGCGCGCCGCGAGGACGCCATGTTCGCGACTCAACAGCTTCGGCAACACCACCAGCAACTCGTTCGGCGCCACCAGGAAGACCCGGTCGATCGGCCTCAACAGCTCGCTCAGGCGCGCCTCGGTCGCATGCAGCAGTGCGAGCGCGGCAGCGCTGCCAAGCAGCGCGCTGACCTGGCGCATACGTCGCAAATGGACCAGCATGAGGCCACAGCGACCATAGCTCCCGGCCAGCGCGCGCTCGATCTCACGCAGCAGGTCCGCGCCGACCAGCAGGCGCGCAGGCTCCGGCGCGGTGACCGGCGCGCTCACAGGAACAATTCGGTCGGATCGAGTCCGAAGGCGCCTGGCGGCAATGCGCGCTCGATCCAGACCCGCTTGCTGGGATCTTCGAGGCTGCCGAGGCTCCACAGGTCGACCTGCAGGAAGGTCGAATCCAGGGTCTTGTCCTGGCGTGTGAGCACGGTCACACGCGGATACAGCCGCCGCGCCGGGTTCTGCGCCATCACCACCGCCACCTCACCCGAGGACAGCTGGACCAGGGAGCCGGTCGGATAAACGCCCAGGGTCTGGCTGAACTGTTCAATCAGGTCGCCCTGAAACAGACTCTCGCGGTGGCGATAGAGCCATTGCAGCACCTCATGCTTGTTCATCGCCTTCTGGTGCGGGCGCTCGCTGGACAGCGCATCGAAGGTGTCGACCAGGCCGAGCATGCGGCCGGTCAGCGGGATCTGCGAGCCGAACAAACGCTGCGGATAGCCTGACCCATCATGGCGCTCGTGATGGTGGCGGATCATCTCGATGATCTCCGGATCCTTGATCCCGGCCTGATCGAGCATGGCGATGCTGTGGCCGACATGCGACTGGATCAGCTTGGCTTCGCCATCGATCGGTGGGCCCGCGCGCGACAGCAACTCTTCCGGCAACGCTGCCTTGCCGATGTCCATGAGCATGCCGGCGCTGGCCAAGTCGACCAGCATTTCGCGCGGAAACCCGAGGTGGCGGCCGAAGCTCACCACCAGCGCACAGCAGTTAACCGAATGGCTGTAGCTGTAGGCATCGTGGCGTCGCAGCGCCTCCAGCCAGAAAAACGCGTCGGCATTGCGGATGACGCTCGCGACAATCGGCTCAATCGCGCTACCGAGCGCGGACGCACTCAGGCGGCGGCCGGCGCGCACATCGTTGATGAAATTCGAGGCGAGCGCGCGCACGTCGTCCCAGGCTTTGCGCGCCTGCGGCAGCTCCTCGCTCAGACTGATGTCGTTGGGGTGTGTGATCGCCGCTGGCGCCGGGCGACCATGGTGCGACAAACGCGAGTAGCCCAGGCGCTGCAGCACGCTGCGTTGCTTCGGCGCCGGGCCTTTCTGCACATCGATGAAAACATGATGGCAATAGGCGCGCAGCGCCTCGATCTCCTCCTGGGTCGTGATCAACAGGCCCTGCAATGGAAACTTGGTGCCGATCCACGGGCGATCTAGCCGCGAGACAAACATCCCTGGCGACAGTTTTCATCGATCGATAGTTTGAGCTCGTCAAGTTCCATTCTGCTCGGGATCGCGTCGCGGACCTACCGCGCGCCAAGCATGCCACGGGCGGGCGAATCCAATACGGCTTTCGCCCCGTACGTTGGGGGTTCGTTAGTCAATCTTAGGATGGCCGGGCACGCCGGCCGGATCGTAGTTGTCGTCGTGGTGGCAGGTCTGACAGCGCATGCCCGGCGCGCCATGGCCATCGCCGCCGCGCACCACCCAGGGCTGGTGCGGCTGCAGATTGTTGTCTTGGGTTGGACGCTCGTCTTTCGGATGACAGTTGAGGCAGCGTGGGTGGGTGATCACCTTGCTGGCTTCCTCGAACAGCGCGATCGAGCGCTGCTTGGAATCTTTGATCGCGTCGAAGTCGGCGGGCGCCTGGAGCGCGGGCGGCGGCACTTGGGGCGCGTCGGACTCGGCGTGGACGGCTCCGGCGATGAGCAACCCGAACAATAATCTCCGCAGTAGGCGCATCACACGGCTCCCGGGACGATCGGCAACTGGCTGGGACGTTCGCGGCCGAGGCGACCGATCGCATTGGCAACGGCCGGACCGATCGGCGGCACGCCAGGCTCGCCGACACCGGTCGGTGGCGCCGCCGACTTGACGAGCGCAACTTCGACCGCGGGCATTTCCTGGATCCGCAGCGAACGATAGCCGTCGAAGTTCTTCTGCACCGGGCGGCCGTTCTCAAGACGCACTTCGCTGTACAGCACGGCGCCGAGTCCGTAGCCGATGCCGCCCTCCATCTGCGCACGCACGATGTCGGGGTTGACCACGACGCCACAGTCGACCGCGCACCACACCTTGTGTACGCGCGGTTCGCCGTTGTCGCCAAGGGATACTTCGGCAATCTGCGCAACATAGGTGCCGAAAGCCTTGGTCACGGCCACGCCGCGCGCGCGACCAGCTTTCGGCCCCGGACCGTCCCAGTTGGCCAACTTGGCGACTTCGCGTAACACGCCGGCAAAGCGCGGGTCGTCGCCGAGCATTGCAATGCGGCCCTCGATCGGATCCTGGTCGGTTTCCTGCAGTAGTTCGTCGATGAAACACTCGACCGCATAACCGGTGTGCGTGCCCCCGACCGAGCGCCACCAGAGCCCGGGTACGCCAATCTCCTCGATGTGCAATTCGCACAGGAAGTTGTCGAACTTATAAGGCACCTCGCTGGCGCCTTCGACCATGGTCGCGTCGACGCCGTCCTTGATCATCATCGGCTCGAACGGCGAGCCCTTGATGAAGGAATGTCCGACCACGGTGTTTTTCCAGGCGACCACTTTCTTGCCCGAGATCCCCGCGTGCATGCGATGCAGGAACATCGGCCGGTAGCGCCCGCCCTGAATATCGTCCTCACGTGTCCACACCAACTTGACCGGGCGCGTGGTCCCGAAAGCCTTGGCGACGTGCGCGAGCTCGGCGGCGAAATCTCCAGCGGGTTGTGCGCGGCGTCCGAAACTGCCGCCCGCGAACAGGGTCTCGATCTCGACCGCGGACGCCTCGATGCCGAGCACGGCGGCGATCGCCGCCTGATCGATGGTCGGTATCTGGCTGCCGAATTGGGCCTTCGCAGTCTTGCCATCCCAGCGCAGAAAGCCGTCGAGCGGCTCCATCGGCGAGTGCGCGAGGTAGGGGAAGGCGTAGTCGCGAGTCAAGGTGCGTTCGGCGCCGTCGAGCCCCTTGGCGATGTCGCCATGGCTTTTTGCAACCACTCCGGGCTTGCCCGCGCTCTCGCGATAGAGCTTCAGGATCTGCGCGCTGCCGCGCTGTTCGGCGGCACTCTCGTCCCAGGTGATATCGAGCAATGCGCGCGCCTTGAGCGCCGGCCACATGCCTTCGGCATACACCGCGATCCCGGTCGGCAGCTCTTTCACTGCGACCACGCCGCGCACCGCGAGCGCCATTTTCGCGTCGAAGGAGGCCACCCGCGCGCCGAAGCTCGGGGCGTGCGCGATGACCACGGTGAGCATCTGCGGCTCGTAGACGTCCAAGGTGAAGCGCGCGCGCCCGTCGGATTTTTCCGGCGTATCGAGGCGCTTGATCTTGCCCTCGCGACCGATCAGCTTGAAGTCGGCCGGATCCTTGAGCGTAACGTTCGTCGGTACCGGCAGTTTGGCGGCGTCTTCGGCGAGCTCGCCAAAGGTGGCCTTGTGTTTGGAACCAGCGTGCGTGACCACGCCGTCGCTGACGGTGATCTCGGTTCCCGGTACCTTCCAGCGTTGCGCCGCGGCCTCGACCAGCATCGCGCGCGCAGTCGCGCCGGCCTTGCGCATCTGCTCATAGGATTCGGCAATTGCCGTGGAACCGCCGGTCGCCTGCATCGGCCCAAACTGCAGATTGTTGTAGAGCGCCGCATTCGCCGGCGCGTGTTCGGCGCGCATCTGCGACCAATCGGCGTCCATCTCCTCGGCGACCAGCGTGGACAGGCCAGTGAACGGGCCCTGGCCGAATTCGATGTGCTTGATCAGCACCGTCACCCGATTATCGATGCCAACGCGCACGAAGGCGTTCGGAGCGAATGGGGTCGCAGCGGCGGTCGGCGCGGCGGCGGCCTGGGCAAATTTTCCCGTCGGCGCCAGGAATACGCCGACCACCAGACCAGCCGCTCCCTTGAGCAAGGAGCGGCGCGACATTGGAAGTGTGAGCTCGGCCATGGCTTCAGGCCTCCAGCGACGCGGCGGCGGAATGGATTGCCGCACGGATGCGCACATAGGTCGCGCAGCGGCAGAGATTGCCGTTCATGGCGAGGTCAATATCCCGATCGCTCGGCTTCTTTATGACCTTGAGCAGCGCTACCGCGCTCATTATCTGACCCGATTGGCAGAAACCGCACTGCGGCACATCCAGCGCGATCCAGGCACGCTGCACGGCCTGCGCTTCGGCGCCATCAACGGCTTCGATAGTGGTGATCTCATGCTCGCCGACCGCCGAGATCGGGATCGAACACGAGCGCAGCGGCTGCCCGTCCAGGTACACCGTGCAGGCGCCGCATTGCGCAATCCCGCAACCAAACTTGGTGCCGGTCAATTTGAGCGTGTCGCGCAGCGCCCACAGCAATGGCGTATCTGCGTCGGCATCGATCTCGTGGGCCTTCCCGTTGACCGTGATCGTGTAGGTCATGGAACTCCTTCGTGCAGGTGTCGCCAAAGACAGGCCGTCTGCACCCAATCATAGGCCCGCATTTTGTGGTGTGGAGGTCAACGGGTGGCGATTGGTCACGCCGGCGCGAAGATCAACCGCAAGCATCCGCAGACTACGCAGATGGAAGCAAAGAAGAAGCAGATAAAAGCGGATTTAAAGCCAGCCGAATGGATAGGGCGTGCGCTGGAGCCTGCGTATCTAATCCGCTCTTATCCGCTTTTTCATCTGTGTAATCTGCGGATGCTTTGAGTTTGATCTTGGATCTGCAGACCGCCGCCAGCTCGCGCGGCGACCGGCAACCTCCTACTGCGGCACCTCAGCAACGGGCTGGACGCGCCGGGGCAAGCGCGAAGCGCGCCTGCCCCGGTCGCTCAACGCAGCACGACGGTCTCCAGCACCCACCCCAGCGCGGTCGAGCGCGCGGTCCAACTGATGCCGGGGTCGGCGCCCACGGTGCGCCAGGCTTCCAGGCGCAGCCGACCGCTGCTCGCGCGCTGCGCCAGCGCGTATTGCAGGGTGTCGCCGCGCTGGCGCATGTACACCCGCGCGGCCTCGCCCTGCGCGTCGTCCAGCATCAGCACCACGATGGCCTCTTCCCCCACGCTTGCGCGCAGTGCAGCCGCCGGGATACTGCGATCGCCAGCCAGCCCGTTCACGAGGGCATCCTCGAAGCCGTTGTGGAACAGCAGGTCGAGCAGATCGGTATCCCGCTCCGCCAGGTGTCTAAATCCGCTCGGGGTGCCGGACTTGCGCCAGCGCAGCGTTGCTTCAAATCGCGAAGATGACGCTCGAAACGCGTCGACGAAGCTATGGACCGGCGCGGCCGTCCGACCCAATCTGTTAGTGTTCGCTAAACAGTTGCAGTCCCGAGGATGCTTGAGGGGCGAGCGTGTTCGAACCGTGACCTGATCAGGATGACTCCATGAATTTCCGATGCTCCCTTCTCGGGACACTGGCCCTGGGCCTTTGCCTGTCGACGCCCGTGTTGGCCCAGTTCACGCGCGGCCCCGAGCCGTTGACGCCCAATTCGTACGGCGTGACTGTGACTTCGACGCAGACCACCTACACGGCGGGCGCGACCAATACCTTCAACTACGCGGTCACCATTGTCACAGACGGGACAATCGAGTTCGCGGACAATATCCGTATCGTATTTCCCGCCGGGGTCACGCTGGTTTCCGCTTCGGGTCCGTCGCCATTCAATTTCTGCGGCGGCGGTCAGGGCAATTTTACGAATCCGACGGCATTGTCGGCACAGTGGTCGACGCCGGGAAATCCCAGTGGCTGCGGTGCCTTCGCCAGCGGCACGTTCAACTTCGTCGCCATGGTCGCGGTTCCGGTCGGCTTCACCGGCAATCTGACGACGAATGTGTTCACCGATGGCGATGGTTTCGGACCTGGTGCGCCTGCGGCATCCAATAATCCGATCGTTTTCGGCCCGACCGGCGCCGATCTTTCTGCGGTCCTCATCGACTCGCCCGATCCGGTCGATGCCGGCAGCAACCTCACGTATACCGCGAGCGTGCTCAATACCGGCCCCGCCTCTGCCGCAGACGTGAGCCTGGTGCTGACGCTGCCGCCCGGCACCACGCTGGTTTCGGCCAACGCGGGAGCCGGCGGCAGTTGCGCGGGCACGGGCCCAGTCACCTGTACCTGGGCTGGCGCTACGGCGAATGCTCAGACCCGCACCGCGACGGTCACGGTGACCGTGCCCGCGAGTACCGCGAACGGCGCGATCCTGTCGGCGTCGATGGTCGCCAGCTCGAGCACCCCGGATCCTGATCCGGCAGACAACACCGCCTCGGCCGGTACCGGGGTGACCACCGCCGCCGATCTTTCGATGACGGCCACTGACACGCCGGATCCAGTAGTCGCCGGAACCAATCTGACCTATGTGGCGACCCTGGCCCAGGGCGGCCCTTCGAATGCGCAGAATGCGCGCTTCACGTTCGCTATCCCGACCGGCACCACGTTTGTGTCGGCGCTGCCCTCGGCCGGTGGCGCCTGCGTTGGTACCAACAACATCACCTGCACCTACGCCGGCGTCACGGCGCCGGGCACCACGCGCAGTGCAACCATCGTGGTCAACGTCAATGCCGATTTGATTAGTGGAACCATTTTGGCGGCGACCGGCAGCGCCGCCTCGGATACGGTCGATCCGAATCCGGCGAACAACGCTGTCAACGTCGTTACCACCGTGAGCGCGTCGGCCGATCTTTCGATCGTGCTGACCGATTCGCCAGAACCGGTCATCGCCGGTACCAATTTGACCTATACGGCGACCGCCACCAACGCCGGTCCTTCGGATGCGCAAGGGGTCAGTATCAGCCTGCCGCTGCCGTCCGGCACCAGCTACGTCTCGGCATCGCCGAGCGCGGGCGGCGTCTGCACCACCGCCGTGGTCTGCACCTGGACCGGCGCAACTGCGCCCGCGGGCGTGCGTTCGGTCACGATCACGGTCGCCGTAGCCCCGGCACAGACCGCCACGCTGAGCGCCACGGCCACGGTCGCGTCGAACACCACCGATCCGAACCCGGCCAATAACAGCGACACCGAAACCACTGGTGTTCAGGTGGTCTCCGATGTTGCGGTCACACTGACCGATGCGCCGGATCCGGTAATCGCAGGCAACCAGCTTACCTACACCGCGCTGATCAGCAACAGCGGTCCCTCAGATGCCACCGGCGTTTCACTGAGCATGACGATCCCGGCCAATTTGAGTTTTGTCTCCGCCACCGGAGGCACCTGCTCTGGCGCGCCGGTTCTGGTCTGCAGCATTTCCGGCAGCATCGCCCCGGGCACCTCGCGCACGCTGACTATCGTCATGCGAGTGGCGCCGTCGGCCCCGACCGGCAGCAACATCAGCGCGACCGTTATCGTCAGCAGTGGCTCGCCGGATCCGAATCTTGGCAACAACACCGCGAGCAGCACCACCGGTGTCATCACCAGTGCCGATTTAGTGCTGACGTTGACCGCTTCGGCAATCCAGGTGGACGTCAATGTGCCGGTGAACTTCACCGCGGTCAGTCTCAATCAGGGTCCGTCCGACGCACAGAACGTGTCGATCTCGATCACACTGACGCCGGACTTCCGCTATGCGGGACATACCGCGACCGGTGCCACCTGCACCACGCCGCAAATCGGCACCACCGGCATCGTGACCTGTACCTGGGCCGGCGCAACCGTGCCGGGTGCATCGCGCACGCTGATCGTGTCCGCTTTCAGCAACAACCAGGGCTCGATCAGCGTGAGTGCCAGCACGACTTCGATCACGCCGGATCCGTCGACCAATAATAACGCGGCCGGAATCAGCGTGGTGGTCGGGTTCGCGGTGGAGGGGATCCCGGCGCTGAACGGCTACGGGCTCATCTTGCTCGGATTGCTGATCGGCATGCTCGGCTTCGTCGGCATGCGCCGCGAGGAATAGGCCCGCGGTAATCGCAAGCGCGATCGCGTGACTGAAGGCGGCCTCCGGGCCGCCTTTTTGTTGTCTGGAACAGAACAAATTGATTGAACCTAGCAGCCTGTCGGGCTTTCCTCATGAGTAGGCCAAAGTTGCTTTTGGCGCATGGCAGACGCCCGGCAAGCCTTTCTTCGCTGCGGAAAAATCGTGCGTTCTAACCCGGCCATGCGCCAAAACTGCCTTCGGTCCTTCGGATTGCGCGTCTGGACGGCGTCTGCTGCGTTGCGACGCAGAGCGACAGTGTACGAATCGGAGCGCACAACGTGGACCTGAGGTAGCGCGGTTCTGTGCGCGCGCGCTGGTGGATCTTCGCGACGCATCGATTCGCGCCAGCGGCCGCGTCTGGCTACGGAGCGGGGGTGGATTCGCTCCGTAGCCGCAGCCGGGCGCCTCGCGCTCGCACTGCTGAGGCGAAAACCGCAGCCAGCGGGCGCGTAGGACCCGGCCTACCTCAGGCGAGCATTGGCACGCCTTCGGAGGGGAGCACAGCGTACAAAGCCTGGCGCGCCGCCGGTGCACGCGTCCGGAGCGGAGCGCGCGCCGCCTTCCCGAGCAGAGCGACAGTGTACGAATCGGAGCGCACCGAGTGAGGAGCGGAGCGCGCAACGTGGACCTGAGGTAGCGCGGTTATGTGCGTGCGCGGTGCTGGATCTTCGCGACGCATCGATTCGCGCCAGCGGCCGCGTCTGGCGACGGAGCGGGGTGTGGA
>ENA-ORBV01016010-ORBV01016010.1-microbial-mat-metagenome-genome-assembly--contig:-NODE-16010-length-10946-cov-4.069832_pt1 | contig 10946 bp, 9 predicted proteins | sample MGYA00237777_ERZ505514 | MGnify/ENA primary metagenome ERZ505514 (study PRJEB26160, sample SAMN06269048) | microbial mat metagenome | isolation source: Oligotrophic lake microbial mat | place...
ACGAGATTCGCCTTAGTCTCGTGGGCTCGGAGATGTGTATAAGAGACAGAACGCGTTGGGCGCATTGATTGCGGTGCCGGAAATCCAAGTTCCGCGCCCCGTGTTGACGATCGCGTCCAAGGGCACCGGGTCCTGGGTCCAGGCACGCACGTCGTTCGACACGGGCCAGCTCGAGCAGATCAGCATCGCCTGCGTTCTCGGATCCGGCGGCGTCGTCACGGGCACGGCGTGGTTTGATGACCTGACGCTGACGGAACTAGGGCCGGCCGACGAACGCGTAACCGATCCGCTCGCGACCACCCTCCTGCACGTCGTCGCCCAAACCAGCGTGGGCCTGGCGAACGCCGACGCCGACAGCGATGCCGTGGTTATCCAACTCGGCGTGGTTCCGGACGTGATGAAGTACGACCGGACCGAACTGACCGTCCGCGCGGGTGAGAAAGTCCGGCTCGTTTTCCGCAACACCGATCACATGCAACACAACGCGCTGATCCTGAAACCGGGCCGCATCGACGCCATGGGCGCGCTCGCCGATCAGATGCTGACGGATCAGCGGGCACTGTCCCGCAACTACGTTCCCGACAGTCCCGACGTGCTGGCGCATGTGCCGCTGGTCAACCCTGGGGAAACGTTCGAGCTCGTCTTCATGGCTCCCACCGCGCCCGGCCGTTATCCAATCGTGTGCACCTTTCCGGGACATTGGCGGATGATGCAGAGTGCATTGGTGGTGCAATAGGAGGAACGGAAAGAAACCTGCTCGCTTCGGATTCACCGCTCCGGCCAACTCGCAACCGGCTCCTCTAACCGACGAATTCACCCTCACACCGACCTATTCAAGATGTCTAAAATCGCCCACATCGCCAATCTCTGGTCTCTCGTTGGACACCCGAATCCGACCAAACCGTGGTCCCTTGAGCGCAAGATCAAGGCCATCGCCGACGCCGGATTCGACGGCATCACGACCGCGCTGACCCCCGACCATCGCCGGTTCGCGGAAAAGCACGGACTGAAACACCTTCTCGGCTTCATTTCGTCCAACGATCCCACGGAATTCCCCAAACTGATCCAGGAGCAGAAAGACGCGGGGGCCGTGCACATCAATGTGCAGATGGACGACCATGACACTCCGCCGGCGGTGGCCACGGAGCACTGGATCACCCTCGTGCGTGACGCGGAAAAGATCGGCGGCGTCGTACCCGCGCTTGAGGTCCATCGTGACTGCTGCACCGAAACCCCGGAAAAAACCTACGAGATTGCCGAGCGCTTCCACCGGGCCACCGGACAGCTGATCAAAATCAACTTCGATTTCTCGCATTTCTCCGTCGTGAAGCATCTCGGACCGGCGAACTATGCCGAACGGCTGCTCGATCATCCGGAGCTGGTGCAGAACTCGGATCAATCGCATTGCCGTCCGTTCAACGGCCACCACTGCCAGGTGCCGGTGACCCATCGGGGTGAACTGACCGACGAGGTGAAATCCTACCTGGTGTTTGTCCGGGCGCTGTTCACCTGCTGGAAATCCGCTCCGCAGAACCTCGATCGAACGCTCTTCGTTTGTCCTGAAATGGGGCCCTACCACGCGGGGGGGGCAGGGTATAATATCACGGGGCTTCCCCCGGCCTGGCCCGACGCTGCGGTCCTTCGGGGGGAACTTGCGAAGGTCTGGAGCAAGAGCCGGGCACGAACCTGAACCTGGGTGCTGCTGTCGGTGGCCTCGGGCGAGGCCGGGGGGGAGTTGGGGTTGCGCGGGGCCGTTCCCTGCGGCCTCGGCGAGGCCACCTACAAGGATCATTATTTGGTTCTTCGCGGGGTGATGAGGAGGGTGCCGCCGGGGCGGGTGGTGAGGTCGACGGTTACGGTGGGCCGGAGAGGGAGCGGGGGCAACGCGCCGCCTGGCGCCACCTGGACCGCTCCAGGGGCGATCGTGCGATAGAACGCATTCGGGTTGTTTCCTTTCGCAGGGCTCAACGGCCCGTCCGCACCCGCAACGACCACGGCCTCCGCCGTGCGCAGCCGGCAGACGCCGCCGAGCTTCGAACGGACCACCGCACGCTGCAACCGCTCTCCGGACCACTCCAGGTCCACCTCAAATCCGCCGCGTGCCCGCAATCCCGTGACCTTGCCCGCCGGCCACGCCGCCGGCAGGGCCGGCAGCAGGTGGAGGACGCCCGCGTGACTTTGTACGAGCATTTCCATGACGCCCGCAGCGTAACCAAAATTTCCGTCAATCTGGAACGGTGGATGCGCATCGAACAGGTTCGGGTAAAGCCCGCCGCCGTTCATCGACGTGCCATCGTCACGCGTCAGCTTGAACAGGTTGCGCACGATCGTGTAGGCGCGCTCGCCATCGAGCAGGCGGGCCCAAAGGTTGATCTTCCACCCCATCGACCAGCCGGTGGCCTCATCCCCACGAAGCTCCAGCGAGCGCGCGGCCGCGCGAAGGAGCTCAGGGGAGGACTCCGGGGAGATCTGATTGCCCGGATACAATCCATAGAGATGGGAAACATGACGGTGCCGCGGCTCCCGCTCGGCATAGTCCTCGCGCCACTCCTGCAGCTGCCCGCGCGCCCCACCCGGTAGGGCGCCAACCGGGCCAGTTTACCGGCCAGTTCCCGTCGCAACTCCGCGTCGCGCCCCAGCAACTCCGCCGCCTCGATCGTGCGGGTGAAGAGTTCCCGGATGATCGCCAGGTCCATCGTAGCCCCTTCGGAGACGGCGGCCGCCTGACCGCCGGGCGCGATGAACGCGTTCTCCGGCGAGGTGCTCACCGGGGTGACCAGCACGCCCCCGTCGGTCTCCACCAGCCAGTCGGCAAAGAACTCCGCCGCCCCCTTCATCAGGGGATACGCCTCCCGTCTGAGAAACTCCCGGTCCCCGCCAAACAGCCAATGCTCCCACAGATGCGAGCAGAACCAGCCGGCCGCCATGTTCCAAAAGGCCGCCCGGGCCGCGCCGTCGACCGGGAAACTGTCCCTCCAAAGCGAGGTGTTGTGATGCACGACCCAGCCGCGGTGACCGTACATGTCCTTCGCCGCGATCGCCCCGGTGACCGCCGTCTCCCGCATCAGGCGGAAAAAGGGATCGGTCATTTCCGCCAGATTGGCCGCTTCCGCCGGCCAATAGTTCATCTCCGTGTTGATATTCACGGTGTAGCTCGATGCCCACGGTGGAATCACCTGGTCGTTCCAGATCCCCTGAAGGTTCAGCGGCTGCGTGCCGGGACGCGATCCGGCAATCATCAGGTAGCGTCCAAACCGGAAGCACAGGGCCGCCAGCGCGGGATCGTCGGTCTCGCGAAACGCGGCGATCCGCGCGTCGGTGGTCAGCGTTTCCCTGGCCGGGTCGCCCGCGAGCTCCAGGTCCATCCGGTCAAAGAGGGCCCGGTAGTCCGCGACGTGCCGCGCGCGCAGTTCGTCAAACCCGCGACGGGACGCCTCGCGCAATTCCCGGGTGGTCCGCTCGGCTGGATCCAGTCCTTCGCGACTCGGACTCCGGTCAAAGCCATTGTAGCTGCTCGCCGCGGTCAGGCGGATGACTGCGGAGCTGGCGCCATCAATCCGCAACGCCGTGCCATCAACCGTCACCCGCCCATCCGTCTCAACCGCGAGGCGACCCTCGAAAAACATCCCCCGTCCATCGATGTCGGCGCCATAGAGCACCTGGGCGGCGTGGGGACGGCGGGTCCCATCCGGAAAGTAGTTTTCTGGATACTTGTGCTGTTCACCTCCCTTTTCCACGATCTTGAGGTCCCGACGGCCGACGTAACCGGGCAGTTGGCCGGCGAGGACGAGTTCCCGCCCGGAGGCGGTCGGGCGCGCGGTCGGATGCACCGAGGACATCGCCACCTTGAAGGCCAACGCCCCCTCCCGGTCTGCGCTCAGCCGGATGACCAACGCCTGGTCCGGGGCGCTGAGGAAGGCTTCGCGCGCGAAAGTGACTCCGCCGCGTCGAAAACTCACGCCGGTCGTGGCCGACGCCAGATCGAGCCAGCGACGGTAGTCCGAGGCGGTCTCCCCTGGAGCGAACTCCAGCCAAAGGTCACCCAGGGGTTGGTAACAGGGTTGGTTGCGACCCAGCCAATGCCGGGTGACGTACGCGTCGGCTTCGGCATTCCGGCCTTCCCGAATCAACGCCCGGACGTGGCCAAGATCCTTCCGAATCGAAAGGCTGCGCAGGTCGGACGGCGGCTCCCCCGATGTCAGGGTGTCCTCATTGAGTTGAAAGCGCTCGCGCTCGACACCGCCAAACACCATCGCGCCCATCCGTCCATTGCCCAGCGGCAACGCCTCCGTCCAGGCCTGCGCCGGCCGATCATACCAGAGCGAAGATCCGGGCGTGGGGGCGAACCTTGTTTCGGCCGCGGACACTGCGTCAAGACAACCGGCGGCAATGATACCGGCAACTACACGGGAGAGGGTCAGAGCCATATCAAACACGACGTCACAATAATTTGAACAAAGCGATCTTCTCCCCTGGAGTGCGACGCTCCGTCGGCGCCGGTTGCGTGTCGCGGGCACCAGGATCAGAGGGCGCGGTTACGCATCGGTTGTGCCCAGGTGCCGCGTGTAAACGTGGGAAGACCGCCGTTTTCACTCGCGTTGGTTGGCGTCCATTCGTGGCTGAAAATCCGGCTCCCTTCAGCGCAGAAGTGTCGTCCCCCCGTCGATATCGTAGGCCGATCCCGTGATGAAGGACGCTTCCGGCGAACAAAGGAACGCCGCCAGAGCCGCGATCTCGGAGGGTTCGCCCATGCGTCCCACCGGCTGGGCGGCGGAGAGCTTGGCGAAGATTTCCGCTTCGCGCCCAGGATAGGTCTTGGCAATGAAACCGTCGACAAACGGCGTGTGGACCCGCGCCGGGCAGATGCAATTGCAGCGGATCCCCCGGCTGACGTAGTCGCGCGCCACCGACAGGGTCATGCTGAGCACCGCCCCCTTGGTCATACTGTAGGCAAACCGGTCGGGCAGACCGACCTTGGAGGCGATCGAAGCCAGGTTGAGAATCACCCCCCCGCCCTGGGCCAGCAGTTTGGGCATCCCGAAATGGAGGCAGTGATAGACGCCCTTGACGTTGACCGCGTAAACCCGGTCAAGATCCGCCGGGGTGGTCGTCTCCACCGTTCCGATATGGGCGATGCCGGCGTTGTTTACGAGGATGTCGAGTCTGGGCAGGGCGTCGAAAACCCGGCGAACCGCCTCGGTGTCGGAGACATCACAGGACGCCGCGTCCGCCTGACCTCCCCTCGCCCGGATGCCGGCGACCACCGACTCCGCAGCCTCGCGGACGAAATCGAGCACAGTCACGCTTGCGCCCTCCGCCGCGAAGCGCTCGGCGATGGCGCGACCGATGCCGGAACCGGCACCGGTGACTAAGGCATGTCGGGACTGAAGACGTGGGCTGGCCTCGCTCATAAAAAAGAGGGGGGGGGACTGGCAGGAATCAAAAATCTGATGCTACTTCAAGAGTCCGGCTCCGGCGAAGCTCAAAATCCGCCGTGCCCGCAGGGGGGGCCTGCGGGCGGCCGCGTTCAGCGTCATCGCCGGAGGACTGATCGCCGGCCCGGGTGCGCCGACCAATGCAGATCTTGGGAATTGTTGGGTGAAACTTGGCGCACCCAACGCTTCTCGGTTGCCTTGTCCGGCTCACCTTCCCATCGCGGATTTCTGTCATGTCCACCCTCCCCTCTCCCTTGACCCTCACGTCCGTCCATCACGCCGCCAACGCCGAACCCGCGGAAATCACCGCGGCGCAGGAACTGGCCCGTTTGACCGGCGCGGCCCTTGATCCCAAAGCCAACGTCGGCGTCCGCGTGGCCCTCGCGTCCCGGGGCCTGCCCAACGGCCTGCCCCCGGCGGCCACGGACGCCCCCGCCTGGATGTGGCTGCGGCTGACCGAGGACGGCAAAGGCGAGATCTGCGCGACCCATGGATCCTTTCTCTTCGCCGCGGTCCGGCTGCTCGCCGGCCCAACCTCCAGCCTGTCTCGCGAGAAGCTCGCGGCCGGGCTCTGGCTGCCCGCCACCTTCGGCTGGCACCGTCCGCATTGGGATGCCTGTTACACCCAATACTGGCGCAGCGCCCGCAAGTTCGATCCGGAGCGTTATGTCGCCTCCCTCGCCGAAGCGGGCTTCACCCACTGCGAGGTCAACGGCCTGCAGGCGCACATGCCCTACGAGGACCTGGTCCCGTTCGAGTACTATCCCCAGTTCTACACCTATGCGCCGGGCTTCAACCACTTTGTCGACACGCCGCTGACCAAGAGCATCTGGCCGGCACTCTACCTCGACGCAAATCTCGACCACCTCCGCAAGCTGGCGAATCTGGGCCGTCGCTATGGACTCAAACCGGGCGTCTGCATGTTCGAGCCCCGGACGATGCCGGAGCGCTTCTTCACCAAATACCCCTCACTCCGCGGCGCCCGCGTCGACCATCCGTTCCGGTCCCGCCTGCCCCGCTATACCATGGCTCAGGACCACCCGATCGTGCAACGCCACTACCGGGAGTCGCTGCAGAAGATCATGCACCACGTGCCCGATCTCGGCTACATGTCGGTCTGGACCAATGACAGCGGAGCCGGATTCGAGCACACCGCCTCACTCTACGTCGGCCGCAATGGCGGGCCGTACATGATCCGTGAATGGCGCAATCACGACAAGGTCGCCCAGGCCGCCGGCCAGAGCATCGTGCGGTACCTGCGCAACCTGCGCGACGCGGCCGCGGAGATCAACCCGGACTTCGATGTGATTCTCCGGATCGAGCCGTTCAAGGTTGAACACGACCACATCAAGGCCGGCATGGGCGACCACGTCACCTGGGAGGCCCCGTCGCTCCTGGTGCGCGGTTACTCCATGCCTTACGCCCATCCACGCTACCCCGAAAACCTCGGCATCGCCGGCAGCCTGTTTCACACGACGATGGATCCCGCGGAGAAAGTGACACTGGAGCAGTCCCGCGCCCAGGGAGTGGATCCCATCCTGCACTACTCGGCATCCGGAGTGATGAACCACGAGCCGCTCCTCGGAATTCCCTACCCGAAGATGCTGCACGCGAAACTGCTCGCGATGCGCGAGACCGGGGTGAATCGCATCAGCTGTCTCGGAGGCCTGAGCAATACGACCCAAACCCCGTATTGGCCCAATGCCGTCGTGATTCAAGCCGTGCAGTTTTTTCCCGAAAAGCCGATCGACGCCGTGCTCGGCGACTACGCCCGCTCCCTCGTGGGCGAAATCCACGCGCCCTCCCTCGTCGAGGCCTGGAGCGCATTTGAGGAGGCCCTCGGCGGGCAGCCTCTCGTCGGACTCTACTGCGCCTTCGGCTTCTGCTGGCAGCGGACCTGGGACCGACCCTTTGTGCCCGACATCGAGGCGGTGCCCGCGGCGGACCGCGATTACTACGAGCGTCACGGCTGCTTCCAGCACAACAATCCGGGCCTGAACGACCTCGGGAAGGACGTGCTCTTCGACCTGATCACCCGCGAATCCGGCGCCAAGATGGCCGCGGACATCGACCGCTCCGTCATCGCCCCGCTGCACGCCCTGATTGCACGTCTGAACCTTCAGCTGCAGAACCTTTCCGCAACGCCCGCGATCGTCTTCACCGACTTGCGCGACCGGGTGCGCGCGTACCTGCATTGGGTGACGAGCCTGCGCAGCGTCTGCGCGTGGTGCGAATGTGTTTACGGGTACCTCGAGGCGACCAATGAAGCCACGCGGAAGGCCTGCGAGCAGAAGCTCCAGCAGGCGATCGACCTCGAGCTCGGCAATATCCGCGGTCTGATCGAGCTCCTCGAAAACACGCCCTCGGAAGTGCTCGTGGTTTCGAATGTGGCCGAGACCACGTTCTTCTACGGCGAAAACCTCGTGGAGCATCTCAAGACCAAACTCCGCCTCACCGCGCAGTACCGGCACCATCCGCCACGGGTCGACCGCAACATCTTCTGGCGTCCGATCCCGGGCACCGTCTGGCCGGACGGCTGGAGCGCGGAAGGCAAAGTCTGATCCCGGCGGGGCCTCACTTGCCCTGCACGCGCCGGCGGTAGTCGCTCGGCGTCAACCCGATCTCCTGCTTGAAGGCCTTGGAGAAATGGAAGACGTCGCAAAAACCGAGCTCATCGGCGATCTGCTTGAGGGAGTGATCCCCCTGGTAGATCGCCGCGCAGGCCCAATCGAGACGACGGCGTTTCTGGTAACGACCCGGTGAATCACCCATCAGTTGGGCAAAACGCTTGCGGAAGCTCTCGTAATTGAGGCCCACCTCTCGAGCGACCACCTGCGGTGCAGGCCAGCCCGCCGCACTGCGGTCTCCCAGCAAGCGTCGACTCTTCTCCAGCCACGCTTCGCCGCTGGCTGGCCCTCGGGCTTCTCCATCGGTCGCACTCATTTCCAGCAAGACCTGGAGAAATCGGCCCATGGCGCGCATCGGTGCGCCGGCACGGTGAGCCGACTCGCTCCGGACCACCTCCGAAAGCCGCTGGCGCCAATAATCCACCGAACCCAGCCGCCACACCGGATGCTCCGGGGAGAACATGCCCAGCGTGCGCCACAACTCAAACTGCGGCCCACCAAAGACGAAGTAGATCTGGGTCCACGGTGATCCCGGCAGCGGTCCGTAGGCATGCGCGATCTCCGGGAAGACCCAAATCACATCCCCCGGTCCCACTTCCAGCCGGGTGCCCCGCTCGTCCTGATAGTACCCCCTGCCCTCGACCATCAAAACAATCGTGAACCGTCTCAAAATCCGCATGCGCTCCGGATCGATCCCCACGACGTTCTGCAGGAGCCCAGCGAGTTCAATCTCCCCCAGCGGACTCCGCAGGGGGCTTTCCAGCCAAGGTTGAGCACGTGTGAGCGAGAGGGAGGGCACGGATGCCAAAATTTACATCACTTCTCCCAGATCAACCATTTTCCGCGCGAACAATCCGGTGTAATCTTCCGACATGATGAGTCCCACACTCGATCTTCCCCAACTTATCTCCTACGGCCACGAGCTCGAAATGACCGATGACAAGGTCGGCCGGTTGCGCGATTCCTGCGACGTCGCCGACGATGTCGAGGAACTCCGTCGCCGATTTGACGAAGACGGGTACCTCTACCTGCGTGGTTACCTCGACCGGGCCCAGGTGCTGGGGGCTCGCGAGAGCCTGACGTCCCGTCTCGCCGATGCCGGCGTGCTCGACCTCGCCCATCCGCACATCGAGGGGATCTGCAAGCCGAGCTCCGGCTACGTCTTCAAGCCCGAGATCACCAATCACAACCCGGCCATCCAGGAGCTGCTCTACTCGGGCCGGCTGGTCGATTTTTACACGCGATATTTTGGCGAACCGATCCGCCACTATGACTACACGTGGCTGCGCGCCATCGGTCCGGGCAAGGGAACCAATCCCCATTGCGACCTTCCCTACATGGGCCGTGGTACCCACCGACACATGACCTGCTGGCTGCCGTACGGCGACATCTCGTTCGAGCTCGGCGGCTTGATGGTCCTCGAGGGCTCCCACAAACGCATGGATTTGCTGGAAAACTACGTTTACCGCGATGTCGACGCCTTCTGCGAAAACAAGGAGAAGGACGCGGAAAAAGCCAAGAAGGGTGCCTGGTCCTTCACCGGCTCGCTTTCGCACAATCCGCCGATGGTACGCAACAAGTTCGGCGGCCGCTGGCTGACCACCGATTTCCGCGCCGGAGACTTCCTGACGTTCGGCATGTTCCTCGTCCACGCCTCGCTCGACAACCGCACCGAGAACCGTCTCCGCATCTCGAGCGACGCCCGCTACCAGCGCGCCAGCGAACCGATCGACGAACGCTGGATCGGGATCAATCCCCCGGGCCACACTACGGCGGGCAAGCGCGGCCGGATCTGCTGAGCCCCCTCCCCATGGTTGCCTCCTCCACCCCCGCGGCGGCTCCCGCCGCCGCCTCAGGCCGTCTGGCCGCGGTCCAGGACATGGCGCGCCTCCAGCGCCTGCTCTTCGAAGCCGAACGCGAACTCCTCCGCACCGCCACCACGCTGATCTACCGGGTCGGTGAGCCGGAACTGAAGTATCTGCTCTGCCAGCACGTCTGGGAATCCGCCGGCCACGCCCGCTTTCTCCGCGAGCGGGGACGCGAAATGAGCGGCTTCGGCAGTTCCGAGGGTGTGCGCGAAAGCCTGCGGCGTCTCTTCGGGGAGGCCGTCATGCCCGCGGACGCCTACGTCGCCCTGGCTGGCTTTTACCGGGTCCTCAAACCCGCCCTGCTTGCGGGCTATCGGCACTACCTCCAGGCCACCCATCACCTGGCCGACTGGCCTTCGCGCAAATTGGTCGAGGAGTTCATCGGCGACGAGGAACGTCACGCCCGCGAGATCCTCCCCTTCCTGTCCGACTCCCCCTCCACGACCGCTTGGACCGACCACCTGCGCACGGCCTTGGCTGCGCTCGGTGGCCTGCTCGGGGAACAGACCCGCCTGCCGTTGCCGGTCGGATTTGCCTGGGAGAGTGAAACCCGTCGCTACACGCATCCACCGACCTGCAACCGTGGCAAGTATCCGACGTGCTCCAGCGTCTTCAGTTACGACCCCGATGAAACCGCGATCGTCCGTCCCTGGTTGCTCGATCCGGCCACCGACGCACGCGTCATCCGGTTGATGGTTTATGTGTGGCTGATGATGGAGATGGACGCGGTCGACTACCTAGCGACGGTCTTTTACGACACGCCCGAGGCGCCGTTCGATCTCCACCACGACATGGCGCGCCACCTTTGGGACGAATCGCGCCACAGCGCCTTCGGTTACCGCCAATTGCCGAAGCTGGGGGTCGACCTGATGACCGTCGAACACTCCCTCGACCTCTACAACATCCTCGTCCAGATGCCGCCGCACGAGCGCTACGCGATGATGACGATGGAGTTCGAGGCCTGTCTCTTATACACATCTCCGAGCCCACGAGACTAAGGCGAATCTCGTATGCCG
>ENA-ORBV01016011-ORBV01016011.1-microbial-mat-metagenome-genome-assembly--contig:-NODE-16011-length-10945-cov-5.521531_pt1 | contig 10945 bp, 5 predicted proteins | sample MGYA00237777_ERZ505514 | MGnify/ENA primary metagenome ERZ505514 (study PRJEB26160, sample SAMN06269048) | microbial mat metagenome | isolation source: Oligotrophic lake microbial mat | place...
GATCCGAACCGCTACAAGCCCACCTCGGTCACGGGCGCTCCGGCGGCCACCTACGAGCTGGCCCTCACCAACGCGGACTTCAAATTCCCGCGCCAGTGGCGGACCAACGTCGCCATCGACCGTCGCCTGCCCTGGGACATGATCGGAACCGCGGAACTTATCTACAACCGCGACATCGACGGCATCTACTACATCAACGCCAACCAGGCAGCCTATAACTCCACCTTCACCGGCCCCGATTCGCGTCCGCGCTTCACCTCGACCGCGGTCAACCGTATCAACTCGAACGTCTCGTCTGCGGTGGTTCTCAAGAACCAGAGCGTCGGTCGTTCGTGGCACGCCTCCGGCGCCCTCGAGAAGCGCTTCCGGACGGGCTTCCTCAAGGCGGTCTACAGCTACGGTGAATCCAAGAACACGGTGGATCCGGGTTCGATCGCGTTCGGCTCCTGGAACAACAACCAGCATGCGGGTAACGGCAACAACCCTGGCCTCGGATACTCCGGTGGTTCGCCGGGCCATCGGGTGTTCCTGGCTGGTTCGTACAGCAAGGAGTACTTCAAGGTCGGCAAGACCACGGGGGCGTTTTTCTGGGAAGGCAACCAGTTCAACACGAGCTACACCTTCGGCGGCGACATCAACAACGATGGCGGCTTCAGCAACGACCTGCTCTACGTCCACCGCAGCACGTCGGAGATGAACTTCGTGCCCTTCACCGCAAGCGGTCGCACCTTCACCGCGGCCGAGCAGGCAACCGCCTGGGACGCCTTCATCGCCCAGGACAAGTACCTCAGCCAGAACCGCGGCCAGTACGCGAAGCGGGGCGGCCTCTTCGCCCCCATGGTCTACCGCATGGACGTGAGCCTTACCCAGGAACTCTTCCGGGACCTGGGCGGCAAGCGCCATGGTCTCGAGATCCGCGCCGACGTGGTGAACTTCATGAACCTGCTGAACAGCGATTGGGGCGTGGGCAAGCGAACGGTGAGCAACCAGCCGCTCATTCCTGCGACCACGGCCCAGGGTGGCTCGATCAGTGCCTCGGGTGCGCCTCAGTACACCCTGCGTCAGTTCAACGGCGCGTTGATGACCAGGACGTTCGAGCCGTCGGCCACCGTGGCGGACGTCTATCGTCTGCAGCTGACGCTCAAGTACAGCTTCAGATAAGGGGAACGCCGTTGGTGGGGACCCAGGGTCCCCACCGCCTTGAGAGGCCGAGGCCGGACGAGAAATCGTCCGGCCTTCTCTTTTCCTCGGTGGCCACGCACTTAACCCCGATTTGGTTTGGACCGGAACTCGATTCGGCCTTAGAGTCCGTGGGTCCAACGCTGCCGAAGGTTTTGCTTCTCGGGCCGTGGCTTCCCGAAAGTCCACGCATTCCGGCGACAATTCCACAAACTGCGGGCAGACGCGATCCGACTCACTCATCCATCGAAGACGCAATCCATCAGGGGGAAAATCTCATGAGAAACATCTTGAAGAACTGGCGAAGGGTGGCTTTGGCCATGGCCCTTCTCCTCAGCATCGATGGCCTCGCCACGGCGCAGGTCACCACGGGCGCTCTCACCGGCACCGTCGTCGACGAATCCGGGGGCACCCTCCCGGGAGCGACCGTCACCGCGACCCACGAGGAGAATGGCACCAAGGCAACTGCGGTCACCGGCACCGACGGCCGGTACCTGATTCTGAACATCCGAGCCGGCGGGCCCTACAGCGTGACCGTCAACATGCCCGGGTTCCGCGACGCCAGGAAGACGGGCGTCCTGGTCCCCCTCGGCGACAGCGTCAATGTGCCCTTTCGCGTGGTTATTCAGACCATGACGGAGACCGTCGAAGTGGTGGCGGAACGGAGCATCATCTCCCCCACGGCCAGCGGCGCCGCTTCGAACGTGAGCCAGGAAACGATCGCCTCGATGCCCACCATCAGCCGCGGCCTCGAGGACTTCGCGCGTCTGTCGCCCTACTTCGTCTCCGCCGGCGGCGGCGACGGTTCGGGTGCCAGTGCCCTGTCCGTGGCCGGGCGCAACAGCAAGTACAACAACGTCCAGATCGATGGCGCGGTCAACAACGACCTCTTCGGCCTCGCCGATTCCGGCACGCCCGGGGGCCAGACCGAGACCCAACCCATCAGCCTCGACGCGGTTCAGGAGCTTCAGCTCGTGGTATCGCCCTATGACGTGCGCCAGGGCGGCTTCGCGGGCGGCGGTCTGAACGCCGTCACCAAGAGCGGCACCAACAAGTTCCGCGGAACCGCCTTCTACTACTTCCGCAACCGCGACCTCGCCGGCCCGGGGCCCTGCCCGGCGAACCCCAACGTCACCTGCGCCGCGGAAGACGCGCGCAAACTTTCGGAGTTCTCCGACAAGCAGTTCGGCGGCAACATCGGCGGCCCCATCATTAAGAACAAGGCGTTCTTCTTCCTGAACGTGGATATCGGCCGCCGCAAGCAGCCGACCGGCTTCTCCGCGGATGGGTCGAGCGGCACGAACTGGGCGGGCCTCGGCGCCGCCCGCCCGGCGGGCCTCGCGCAGATTCTCTCGATCGCCCAGACCAAGTACGGGTACACCCCCGGACCGCTCTCCGAGTTCATCCGCGCGATCCCGAGCGACAAGTTCATCGGCAAGATCGACTACACCCTCAACGATCGTCATCGCCTGTCCTTCCGGCACAACTACGTCAAGGGTGCGAGCAATATCGGTTTCCCGAGCAACGCGCAGTTCCGATTTGAAGACGCGTACTACCAGATTCGCAGCAAGACGAACTCGTCGGTGGTCCAGTTGAACTCCACCTTCGGCACCTCAGTAAATGAGTTCCGCCTGGCCTATACGACGGTACGTGATCAGCGAGACGGCCCCACGAAATTCCCCGCCACGCGCGTGGACATTGACGCCACTACGAGCGTTGTCTTCGGCCGCGAGACATTCTCCACCGCGAATGAACTGGACCAGGATGTGATCGAGCTGACCAACGACTTCACCATGCCGAAGGGCAAGCACCTCATCACCATCGGTACCCACAACGAGTTCTTCAAGTTCCGGAACCTCTTCATCCGCGACAACTTCGGCTCGTATCGCTTCAGCAGCATCGCGAACTTCGATGCCGGATTAGCCCAGCAGTTCGACCACAGCTTCTCGGCCACGTCGAACCCGCAGCAGGCCGCCGCGTTCAAGGTGAATCAGATCGGCTTCTACGTGGGCGACCTCTACCGGGCCACACCGCGGCTGACCCTGAACTTCGGCATCCGCCTCGACGTGCCCCGTTTCCCGGACAAGCCCACCGCGAACCCCGCGGCCCTCGCCGCTTTCGGCTACGCCACCAACGTGGTCCCCGGGCCTTCGATGCCTTCCCCCCGCCTCGGCTTCAACTATGCCATCGGCGGCAACGCGAAGCAGCAGTTGCGGGGCGGCATCGGCATCTTCGCCGGCCGCACGCCGTACGTGTGGCTCTCGAACCAGTATGGGAACACGGGCATCGAGTTCAGCCGCGTCGGCGCCGGATTCAACGCCAACAACCGGATCCCCTTCGTGGCCAATCCCTCGGCGCAGCCGAAGACGGTCACCGGAGCCACCTCGGGTGCCTTCACCAACGAAGTCGACTTCGTTGACCCGGACTATCAGTACCCGCAGGTGGCCCGCGCCACGATCGGGTACGACCGCGAACTTGGCTTCCTCGGTCTGGTGGCCACGGTCGAAGGCGTGTACTCGAAGAGCCTCAAGGACATCGCCTATCAGAACCTGAACCTCGTGAAGGGCCCGAACGTCCGCCCGGACGGACGGCCGATCTTCGTCCGCGTCAACACGGCGTTCTCCGACCTCATCCTGCTGACCGACACCAGCGAGGGTTACGCCTACAACATCAACGCCAAGGTCGAGCGTCCCTTCCGCAACGGCTGGTCGGGCATGCTGGGCTACGCCTACGGCGATTCGTACTCGGTGAATGACGGGACGTCCTCGCAGGCCGCTTCCAACTGGGGCAACGCCTACACTCGCGGCAATCCCAACGACATCGAGACCATGCGTTCGCGCTTCGCTTCCGGCCACCGGATCCAGTTCGCCGCTTCCCGGGACTGGAAGATCGGCGACACCATGAACTTCCAGTTGTCCGCCTACTACGACGGCTCGTCGGGACGCCCGTACCACTTCACCATCCCGAGCGACTTCAACGGTGATGGACGCTTCTCCAACGACTTGTTCTACGTTCCGAACAACGCGGATGAAGTGGTCGTCATAAACGGAACCTGGGATCAGCTGAACGCCTACATCGAGGCCGACCCGGGCCTGAGCAAGTTTCGCGGCAAGATCATGGAGAAGCATGCGGCCTGGGGACCCTGGACGAACGCTCTCGACCTGTCCTCGATCCTCGGTTTCAAAGTGAGCGGTCGCAAGGTGGAACTGCGCGCCGACATGCGCAACTTCCTCAACCTGTTGAGCAAGGACTTGGGAGTCGTGAACTTCGCGACGTTCGGCGATCTGGCTCCGATTCCCATCACGATCGCGGCGAATGGAAAGATGCAGTACAACCTCGCCACCATCACTTCGCCCACCTACGTGAAGTACGACCGCGACAACCTGCGCTCGCGCTGGACGGCGCAGCTTTCCGCTCGCGTTCGCTTCTAGGAGCCTGCGCGGCAGTTCGAAACCGAACCCTCTCTTGGGGCCGCCCTTAGCTTGGGCGGCCCCGTCGTTTTTCTGGCAACCCGGGTTTTCTCAGCGATTTATTGAACGGCGCGGATCTTTCATAGGGGATCTGACGTCTAGTGAAGTGAGCGCACCGCCCGAGTGGGGCCTGCACTCTATAATCCCGTCCTCTCAGTCGGGCGGATCGCTTTGCAAAGCGACCCTTTTCCGGAAATTTTGGAGGCTTGAAAACGTCGATGTTCCCCACCGCACTAGCACTCGCTCTGGCGCTTGCCACTGGTCCTCGCGTTACCGCCCAGGATCCGACACCTACCCCGACTCCCGCACTGGTTACCATACCCGCGGGACCGGTGCTGGCCCTGACCGCAGACGAGGCGGTGCAGCGCGCCCTCGAAAACAACGCGGATCTCGCGGTGGAGAAGTTCACCCCCCAGGGTGCCGATCTGTCGATCAGCGACGCCAACGCGGCCTACGACCCGGTGGTCACCTCGACGATCTCGACCCAGTCGCGATCGTCCAAGGCCACGAACGTTTTCCAGGGCGGCGCCAGTGTCGCGAGCGACACCCTGACCTACGACTTCGGCGCCAGCAAAGCGATCCGGACGGGCGGTGCTTTCCGCGTCGACTTCCGGAACAACCGGGCGACCACGAACAGCCAGATCACCACATTCAACCCCACCTACAACGCGTCCTTCAACGCGAACTTCACCCAGCCCCTCTTGCGTAACCGCACGATCGACCAGAATCGGCTGAACCTCAAGGTGACCAAGCGAAACAAGGAAATCACCGACCTCCAATTTCGATCGATCGTGGTCTCGACCCTCGCGAACGTCCGCAAGCTCTACTACGACCTCATCTATGCGACCGAGAACCTGAGCGCCCAGCGGAAGAGCCTCGCTCTCGCCCAGAAGTTCCTGAACGAGAACCAGATCAAGGTGAACGTCGGCACCCTGGCCCCGCTCGATGTGGTGGCGGCCGAATCGGAGGTCGCGACCCGCGAAGAAGGTGTCGTGATCGCCGAAAACTCCCTGGCCGAAGCGCAAGACGCGATCAAGCGCGCCATCCTCCCCAAGAACGATCCCGACGCCTGGAAGACCGAGATCGTAGCCACGGAACGCCCCACCGCGCAGCCCGTGCCGGTCAATGCCGAGGCCGCGATCAACACGGCTCTTGAAAAGCGCATCGACTACCAGGTGCTCCAGCGGAACCTGCAGAACCTCGAAGACCAGGTGAGCCTGGTGCGTCAGGGGCGCAAGCCCGCGCTCGACCTGTTCGCCAACTACGGCACCGTGGGCGCCGGCGGCACCCAGTTGCGCAATCTGCAGACCGGCAACCCGCTCACCACTCCAATCGCCGGAGGTTACGGCGATGCGTTGTCGGAAATCGTCGGACGAGACTTCCCCACCTGGAACATCGGCGTGAACTTTTCCTATCCGATCTTCAATCGCGTGGGCAAAAACTCGGCGGCCCGCGCCGAACTGGCTCTCGATCAATACCGCTCGCTCATTCGGCGCTCTGAACTCCAGATCGCGAGCGAAGTCCGGACCGCTTCGCGCGCCGTAGAAACGAACTTCAAGCGGGTGGCCACCACTCGGTCCGCGCGGACCCTGCAGAACCGCCGCCTCGACGCCGAAGAGAAGAAGTTCGCGGCCGGCATGTCCACGAACTTTTTGGTCACCCAGGCTCAGCGCGACCTCGCCCTCGCCGAAGTCGCCGAGATCCGCGCCATCGCCGACTACAACAAGAGCCTGGTCGACTTCGGGCGAGTCCAGGAAGCTGGACTTTCGGGTGGCAACGGACTGATCTCGATTCGGTAACGGCGGCCCCGTCGGCCGCTTGGTGGGTTCGGATTCGCAGGCGGCCCGTGCGGTCCCTGAGCCCGGTCGAAGGGTACCGTCGAAGGGGGGCGGTCGCCCAAGGCGAGGCTTCCCGCCCCTTCTTTTGTGACCCGCGTAAGATCGACGGAATGAGCCAAACCCGTCCTCCGGCGTCGCTCATCTACAATCCCAACGCAGGACGGCGGCGACACCGCCGGACTATCGAAGAGATCAAGGCCGCACTCAGTTCCACTTACCATCTCGCGGTAACGCCAACCACGGCGCCCCGCGAGGCCATCTCGATGGCGCGACTCGCGGCGAATCGCGGGGATGCCGCGGTTTTCGCCTGGGGCGGAGACGGCACGGTGCGCGAAATCGTGGAAGGGATCCTGGGATCGCCCACTCATCTGGGCATTCTCCCTGGCGGGACCTTCAACGTGGTGGCCCTGGCCGTGGGGTTGCCCAGGAATCCTGTGAAAGCGGCGGTGGCCCTCGCCGTCGCACGCCCGTGTCCGCGCGACGTGGGAGTGATCGCCGACACCCCGTTCCTGATGCAGGCGACCGCCGGACTGGATGGATTCCTGATGCATCACATGCGCGCCGATTTCAAAGCCCGTTTTGGCATTGCGGGCGCGGTCCTCGAGGGGATCCGCGGGCTCCGTCGCTACCGGTTTCCGCCTTTCCGCGTGGAGGTCGATGGCGTCGCGCACGAGGTCACCGGCGCCGGCTTTGTCAACATGACCGAGTACGCCGGGCGCTTCCAGTTTGTGCCGGGAGCGCGATGGGACGACCGAACCGCTCACGTCCTGCTCTATCGGGGGAAAACCAGGCTCGCTGCGGTCACCTTCGCAATCGACCTCGCCCTCGGCCGCCACCACCGCCGACGCGATGTGACCATCCAGGAAGCGGAACGCCTCACGATTCTCCCGAGTCGCCAGGTTCACGTACAAACCGACGGCGACCCATGGCTCGGCAACCTGCCCGCCACCTGCTCTCTCGCGGACCAGCAGATTCAGGTATTGATGCCGGCGTCGCAGATGTAGGGGGCGCCCCTTGTGGGCGCCCTTGTGGGCGCCCTTGACGCCTGCCTCTCGCCATCACGCGTGTTCAAGGGCAGGCACAAGGCCTGCCCCTACGCGCTTCGCGGCGGAGGCGGAGGGGCGCGGCGCTTCACAGATGTAGGGGCGCCCCTTGTGGGCGCCCTTGACGCCTGCCTCTCGCCATCACGCGTGTTGCAAGGGTAGGGTGGAGTAGGGCGATGGCGCGGTACCCCTTAGGCCGGTCGTGCCAGTATCCGCCGTTGCGCCCCCCGTCGCCTACAATTCGCAGGCGATGAGGTCTTCGAACGTCTCCCGACGGCGGATGAGACGCGGCCGATCTTCCTCGATCAGCACCTCGGCGGCTCGGGGGCGGAAGTTGTAGTTTGACGCCATAGAAAAGCTGTAGGCACCCGCATCGAGGATCGCGAAGAGGTCGCCCTCCTTCGCGTCTGCCACCAGCCGCTCCTTCGCGAAGAAATCCCCGCTCTCGCACACCGGCCCGACAATGTCCGCGGCCACCATCGGGGCTGATTCCGACGCCGAGAGATTCACGATCTCGTGATACGCGGAGTACAAAGACGGCCGGAGCAGATCGTTCATGCCCGCGTCGGTGATGAAGAACCGGCGATGGCCGTTCGACTTGATCGCGACGACCCGGGTCAGAAGCACGCCCGCGGCCGCGATCAGCGACCGGCCCGGTTCGAGGAGGAGCTTGAGGCCAAGGTCCTGGATGTGCGGCAGGACAAGGGCGGCAAGGTCCGCCGTGGTGGGTGCCCCCTTGCCGTCGTAGTCCACCCCAAGGCCACCGCCCATGTCGATCGTACGCAGGGCGAAGCCCTCGCCGATGAGGGTCCGGGACAACGAGGCGATCGCGTGGACGGCTTCGGCGGCGGGCGCCAGGTCTCGCAGCTGCGATCCGATGTGGCACTGAACTCCGGAGACGTCGAGGCCCGGAAGGGCTCGGGCCTCGCGCAGTATGCGGGCCGCTTCCTCGATGGGCACGCCGAACTTGTTCTCGCGCAGGCCGGTGGAAATGTAGGGATGAGACTTCGGGTCGACGTCCGGATTCACGCGGAGCGTGATGGAGGCGGTGACCCCGCGGCTCGCGGCCAGGGCCGACAGCCTTCGCAACTCGGATTCGCTCTCGACATTGAACTCGCCGATGCCGGTGGAAAGACCGAGGGCCAGCTCGTCATCTGTCTTCCCCACTCCGGAGAAGACGATATCGGCGGGCTTGAAGCCGGCGCGCAAGGCCTGCCTGAGTTCGCCGCCCGACACGATGTCGGCCCCCGCGCCCAGTCCCGCGAAGATCTTCAGCAGCTCAACTGAGGAATTCGCCTTCAGCGCGTAGCAGACGCGATGCGGGACGGAAGAAAAGGCGGTCTGGTAGGAGCGATACGCGGCCTCGATGCGCTCCCGCGAGTAAACGTAGAGGGGCGTCTGGAACTGCCGCGAGAGCGACTCGCCTTCCGCGGCGATCCAAGTGGCTCGGCAGCTGCTCATGCCTGCTGCCGGTCGCGAAGAATCTTCGCGGCGACACCCGAGAGACCGATGATGCCCACCAGATTCGGGAAGATCTGCAGACTGTTCATCAGGTCGCCCCAGTTCCACACGAGGTCGACCTTGCTGGTGGCGCCCACCACGACCAGAGCGCAGTAGATCCAGCGGTACGGGAGGACGACGCGGCGGCCGAAGATGTACTCGAGACACTGCTCACCGTAGTACGACCAGCCGGTGAGGGCGGTGTAGCCGAAGAGGAACACACACACCGTGACCAGCGACCCGCCCACCCCGGGCATGGCCGACTCGAAGGCTCCCGCCACCGCGGCCGCGCCGGTGAGCTGGGTGCAGCCCTGGCAGGCAGGATCGATCTTCCAGACCCCGGTGACGATGATGGAGAGGGCGCTGATCGAGCTGGTGACAAAGGAGACGATGAAGACCTCCATGATGGCGTTCAGGCCCTGATGAAACGGCTGCGTGCTGCGGGCCGCGCCGTAGACCATGGCCGCCGTCCCGTATCCCGCCTCGTTTGCGTAGATGCCTCGGGCGATCCCATAGCGCATGGCCACCATGATGCCGAACCCTGCGGTTCCTCCGAGGGCGGCGCTTGGGTTAAGGGCTCCCTGGAAAATCATCGAGAACGCCGCGGGGATTTCGGCTGCGTGAGTCATGAGCACGATCGCGCCTCCGGTCAGGTAGAGAATGACTTTGAGGGGCGACAGTTTCTCGAGGGCGCGTCCGATCGACTTGACGCCCCCGACGATGGTGATCAGACACAGCAGAGCTAGGGCTACACCAATGGCGAGCTTGGGCACGCCCCACTGGGAGTTCATCACATCCGCGATGGAGTTGGGCTGAGTAAAGGGCGTGGTGGTGAGTGCCGCCACCCCCGCAACCAACGCATACAGCCAGCCCATGCGCGGCATCTTCAATCCGTCGGCGAGATAGATCATGGGCCCTGCAAGCAGCCCGCCCTCTCCGGCGCGACGGTAGTAGACGCCGAGGACCGCTTCCGTGAACTTGACCGCCATCGCAATCAGCCCCCACGCCCAGATCCAGAAGAGCGCTCCCGGGCCACCCGTGACGATGGCGGTTGCCACGCCCGCGATGTTCCCGGTGCCAATGGTGGCCCCCAGCGCGGTCATGAAGGTCTGGAACGGAGACAAGGCTCCTTTGGCCTTCGCCTCGTCGACCCCGAAGAAGGCGCGGACCGAAGCACCGAAGAACCGGAACTGAACGAAGCCGAGGCGCACGGTCAGGAAGATACCGACGGCGAAGAGAAGGGCGATGGTCCACGGTCCAAAGACGAGATCACTGGCCCGCCCGATGGGCCCCGCGAAGCTCCGGTTCAAGTCGTCGATGAGATTTGTGATTCCGGTCATTAGAACCTGTTTGGGCGGCCAGGGCGTGGCGATGAAGGCAGCGGCCGAAGGACGCCAGGGAGTGGTAAAAATCAGGGGAGGCGAGAAGTTCCGCGATGCTAACATCGCGGAAAGACGGGACATCCCCGTCTTGAGTGCCCTCACGAAACTTACGACGCCCAAACCTATGCCGCCCTTTATCAACCGCCACTGCGAAAACAACCGCGAGGTTCCACAGGTAAAGCATGTCTGATCAGGTTCAGGACCTCATCGCGAAGAAGAACTTCCCCAAAGCGGTCGAAGCGCTGCGCGCCCTCACCCAGTCCAAGCCCCACGACCGAAGGCTGCGCCTCCAGCTCGCCGACGTGTACGTCATGGCCGGCCGCGATCGAGAGGCCATTCCGGTTCTGATGACCCTTGCGGACCAGGAAGCGAGCGACGGATTCGCGGCCAAGTCCATCGCGATCCTCAAGAGAATCGAAAAGATCGAGCCCGGCCGCCGCGACGTCGAGGACCGGCTCGCGAAGCTGATTCAGGACAAGAGCCGGCGCACCATGTCGATCCCCAAGCCGGCGGGCCTCCCTGCTCCGTCCTCC
>ENA-ORBV01016012-ORBV01016012.1-microbial-mat-metagenome-genome-assembly--contig:-NODE-16012-length-10945-cov-5.508097_pt1 | contig 10945 bp, 8 predicted proteins | sample MGYA00237777_ERZ505514 | MGnify/ENA primary metagenome ERZ505514 (study PRJEB26160, sample SAMN06269048) | microbial mat metagenome | isolation source: Oligotrophic lake microbial mat | place...
ACACAGAGCTGTCAGCCAAAAACACACAGAACGTGGGTCGACAAAGCGCCACACTTACAGCAATCGGTTGAGGATTGAAGCCTTTCAATTTTAGAGCATCGCACATGCGACCGAGGATCCCTGTGCCTGGCGACGTATCCCAAGGATCAATTCTCTGGGCTTCGTTTTGCATGGTATTGTGTGCGAAGAGCGGGTTCCGTTTGTTCAAAAAGTAGTTTTCTTTGTCGGCAGGCGCTTCCAGCTGGCCAGCGTTGGCGAAGAATACAAGATCGCCATCCTTGTAAAGCCGCTCTAAAACTTCCAGCTCTGGGTGCACTGAAAACTTCTCACATGCTTGGCCGCTGGCATCGATGACTCGGAGGGAACGTTCTTCCTTCGTCAAGGCGATCGTTGTTCGCTCAAACTCGTATTGTTCCACAAGAGTCTTCCCAGCGCCATTGGCTCCACTGCATGTATGGGGCATAAGGGTGTTGAAGCTATCATAACCTCCGGGCATCAGAAGGTATACAAAAGCTTTATACGGCTTCTCCGAAAACGTGGGTGTATTTTTTTCGGCTCGGTTGCCACCACCATGTTGTGCCAGACCCGTGGCATGGAATTCTGGGGTAGCTGAGATTAGCATTTGGGCCCGAATTGCAGAATACTCATCTGACTTCTCCGAATAAACTTTCTGCACAATATTGCGAGATTCTGGGCTCAACCGGCCTGCCGTGAGCAACGTGGCAAGCTCGGCAACAGCATCATCGGGTGAGCCTGGTATGAAGCTTGTTCCGCCAACTCCTAGTTTTGTTCCCATGGAGGCCTGTCTACAATATTTTCCAAAACCATCTGTAGGACCAACTCCGTTTTGGCATTGATTTAATCCAGTCTTTAGCATAGCTAGCATTCCATTCACCTTGTCGACTATCTTTGGACCTGTCAGGGCCTGGGCTTCTGGGGCTACAAGTGCACCTTGCGAAACGGGACCTAAACCAGCCCAGTCCGTTAGAGGATCACTAGCATGGCCATCGCCCACCTTCCCGCAACAAACCGACGAATGTGCTTACCTGGTGACTGATATTCGGAAAGGAAAAACGAGAAAACTGAAGGAAGCTCGTGAGCCATTTGACCGATTTTATCACCGATATCATTCCCGAATTCAACCCACTTAAAGATGTCATTAGTTTCGAAATTCAGAGCACGCATCATCCCGACAATCTTTAGGAGCGGCTCCTTCAGTGAACCGTGGCCGGGATCATTATCGAGAACAAAATCACGAGCCTCCTGACCCAGCAAGACGGCAGCAAAAGTTGCGGCCAAATCACCATATTCTCCGGAACCAAAACTGAAGCTTGTCCCGCCTACTTCGAAGGCGTACATTCCTGACCTGAAAGCCTTCGATATTTCTTCAGTGTAGCGCGGAGATGGGTTCGAAATGCCGAATCGCTGAGCGAAGCGGTAAGCCAAAAAGGGGGCCGTATTAGGGTGATAGAAATAATGATCAAGGGTAGCATCGGTTTCCTGGTGTGCGTCACGTGGCTCAGCGTCTGTCAGGCTCATGAAGTGGACAGGATTGCGAAAGGTCAAGCCTTCCACAACAGTGACAATGGATATTGAATTTTTGCGAAGAACTCGCTGTCCAGCATCATCCAAGACAGCAAATACTGAATCAGCGGACCAAGTGCCATCTGAAGAGACATGGTAGACAACGACTTCGTCATCCTGCAGAACGGCCAATGGGTCTGGGTCCACCGCTCCTATGCTGAGTGCTTTCAAGATATCCTGCCGACCTGGTGCTGCCCCACTCAAAAACACCTGCTTATCCTCAACGGACACGTCGCAGAGACACAGGCCGTCCTCGGTCAAGCTGCACAAGTCTAGAGAGTCGCAAGACGCCAGAACGGCTCTAAAGTCCCCTTCCCACTCGACCCGAAAAAATGTTTTAGTATCGAAGCGCACAATAGGTGCAACCGAATCGTCTACAACCCCGGTGGGGGCGTGTACAATGCCGACTTTGCCGTTCACCGTGTCGATTTTTGCTTTTTGTGTGCATGCGCCTGATGTCCAATAGTAGTTGTTGCCCAAACACTGATTGCCGATACAGGCTGGTTGCTTATCAAGCCCACACAGATTCGCGACGCACCTGTCGGAAGCGGTCGCGAACAACATCCGCTCACCGAAGAACTGGAGCCAGTTCGGAGATGAGGCATTAACAATAAAAGCGACAAAAAAAATACAACGGCCACAACGAGGCTCAACAGAGCTTACCGCTTCAGACCATGTCGCACTGTCGCCGCGGCAAGCTGCTGTGGCAGATGCCATTAAGGGATCTGCACACATTGCATTATCTCCATTCTCGCGCCTTACGATCGTTCTGGCTTCATCATAGAAGGCTTTGTTCACACAAGGGGTACGGATGTATTCATAGTAGATACCCCCCACTTTCAACGTGCGAATGGCGTTAATGGAACATTCAATACCAGTGCACGCCAAGGTTTGGTCCAACACAATTTTCAGCTTGGGAACTTCGGCTGACAACTTAGCGTAGAGTTGGCTTGTTGGGTCCAACGTTAGTGGAGTCTCACTTCGCCATTCGATGGGGTCGACATGAAGCTCCGGCGCAGGCGAGTCCAGAAGCTGATACGTACTACCTTGAGCAAGGAAGTGCTGTGCAGGAAGGTCCGAACAGATAGCATAGCCATCGCCAACATACTTTCTGTTTAGGCCCATCTTAGGGAACCTAAGAAGCAAGGCGGGCGATGTGAGCAACAAAGTATGCTCAGATCGAGGCCGTTAGCAGCATTGAGATTGCACCTACCGATCTCTCCAAGCCGCAAAGATATGCATCGGATCAATTTGATTTATTTTGCGGTACTGCTCAGAGTTTCCCCGTCGGTGCTGTCGCATGAATCCTGTCCAAGCTCGTGCATATTCTTCGATGTCGTCGTTAGAGTAAGTGGTTTGAGTAGCCCCCTGCTCATCAATTGCTGGTGTCCCGTCTGGATTCAAGAAATTTAGTCCTGTTAGGATCAAAGGGAAATCATGTGAGTTTGCCAGCCGATGATTATTTTGATTGCTTGGCATTTATTTTGTCGTACCAATGGAAAACAGCTGCATTATTTCTCGGGCGTAGCTAGCCGGATCAAAAGGCGGGCACGAAGAAAGAGTTAGACAACTGCAACACGCGCCAAAACTTGCGTCCTACCTAGCTCGAGATACATACTTTTCGTCGGCGTATTCTATATTGCCTTCGTCTTCCATAACGACAGCAGTAGAACGACCGCCATAGTATGTCAGCATTTCAGCCATCATAGGTGAAAAAGAAACTTCTTTCATCACATTCCTGTAGTTCCCAAAGGCATTGCGAACCTAAGAACAGGGGTCAGTATTCCATTCACATCTTTCGAGTGGATGTAGAGTGGACCCACTCCGCGAACAGGAACTTACAAAGATGTCATAGTATACCTGTAGAAGAAAGTGGCAGCGGTGTTTCGGCTGCTATACGGTCTGCGAGATCGCTGCGCTAAAACAACTTACTAGAAAGTTCTCGGTCGTATATTTTCCGATCTTTATTGCCGTGGGGGCGATGGCAAAGACTTGCGATAGCGCCCAAGCCACATGCTGCCGCAGCTGTCCCGGGTCGGCCATGGCCGCAATGAGCCAAGTTATGCCTTTTTGCTTTGAGAGCCAGATCCTTCGCGTCGTTTGGAAATCCTGGGTGAGAGTATCGAAAGCCCCGCGCTCCACGTTTCCTCCTTCGGAGGGGTCATTTGCGATTTCGTAGGGGCTTCCGCACACCATGGTGGGCCCCAATAAAGGTTCGTCAGGTGTCTCCGTTGTAATGTTTTCAAAAGCAATTCCGAGGCCTCTCGCAACTCCATCGGTTCTCAGATATGCTGGTAACTTGTAAAAGTCAAAAAGAGTGCCCAGCCACAGGTGTTTTTTTGGTCTCAGCCTGCCTTTCTTCTGCTGATGCCAGCGATCCATTTCGTGCCAATCTGGGAATTTCAGTTTGGCTTCCCCTGCTTTTGCGAATTCCGCAATGGGATTGCGTGTGTCGGAATTACCCGGATGACTTACCACCCAGTAGGAAAAGTCGTAAACACTCAGATGATCCGGGTGGACATTCAAAAAACAGTTTCCCTCTTTGTCGGTGTTGCGAATTTCAAATCCCTTTTTCTCCTCATCCTCGGGGTCACAAGAGCCGAGCTTGTTTTGGGGGACCCTAACATCCAAAAACTCGGTGTTGTTGTTTGTCTTCTGCAATCTTGCCAACAATATTTCAAAGAAAGCAACGGTGGCGTCGCCAAGGCCCCCTCCAGCAGGAGCAAGGCAATCATGAAGAATCCAACGAGAATAAGAGTTATCCACCCGTTGACAGGGTGGAACCACGGTTGTATCTTTGTTAACGTGAAGTCCATCGATGGCATAGAGATAGACGGTGCCTTCTTCCCCTGCGCCTGTTTCTTGGTAGACAGCTTGTAGCTTTTCTAATGTCACCAAAAACTCGCCATTCGAAAATTCCGAAGCCACCGCTGTCGTTGATCGGTAAGAGCACACGTTGGGGTCGGAACTCAAATAGCAGCTTTCTTCATTCACAAAGGTTCAGGGAGTGTTGGCACACAGGGGAGAAAAGTTGTCGTTATAGCTCCCCATTAGTGAATTACTACCAAACTCGTTCACAATGGAGCCTCCACCATCGACCGCCGGTGCCGTAAGGGAATTTTCTACCAAATGGTACCTTGGATCGAAAATATAGTGGTTACCATCTGACGATCAAAGGAAAGGTTGAGCGACTTGTCTTTATCAAAAAAACAGGTGTGTCATGTACTTACTCCACTCCGCAATCACGGCGCTTTCGGGTTTTACTCCAGTACTAAACTCGGCACAGATAGCATCGGTCAATGCTGCTGTCAAGATAATCTCGGGGTCAGCGGGATTGTTGATTCCATCCGCAATCAATACAGATTGCAGTGCGGCATATTCCCTATTGATTGTTTGTGCGCTTGCGACAGGAATGGTGAGCAGCAAACCATCATCATCGTTGGCACCATCTTCATGAATTTCAATAGGAGGGTTGGAATAATAAAATCCATCGGAGGCTTTCACGACGAGATCCACACACGTCTTGTTCAAATCCGAATTCTGGATCTGGACCATGGACGACCCGTCCCACTTGTCAAAGGTTACTTTGCAGATTCGATAGATTCGATAGTCTCCATCGGGCCACGACGATTGTTCCATTATGGCTCCGTCCTTGTCCATATTATTATCTGCTTTAGTTGAATTGGGTTCCACTAATTGGCAAAAACTTTCCACACAAAATGCTGCTGCAGGGCAAGGTGGCAGGACACAAGGTCTCAAGGAACAGTCGCCATCCAGCGTACAGGGCACGTTGCTAGTGCCAGCAGGGTACTGCAGTGGTGAAACGCCAAAGGCTGTACGGGTTGTTCCGTCCACTTGCCATGACTGGATGCCATTATTTATCGTGGTGACCAATGTCAGAGTCTTGTCGACATCCTTTTCCGAAAAGGTAAATCGTCGAAACCTGGCACCCTTTTCGCAGGGAAGACTCACTCGTCCAACGGGACCGGCTTCTTCGAAGCGTGCATTCAAGTGCCGACGGTAAACGGCTCGATGAGACATGATCGGAGTTACGGTAACATTTTGTTGATCTTGAATCCATTGCGCCAAGACCAAAGAATGCTTCAGCGCATCTTTCTTATTGTCCTCACCTAATTGGGTATGCATGTAGTTGATGGAAGCCGTGGTGGGACCAAAGGTGGCCTGTTCCAAGAATCTGGCAATCACATCCTTGGTGGTGCATTGAAAGGGGTCGTAAAATGTCGTCAATTGGTAGGCTCCCCCTCCTGCTTTGGCCTCGAGCTGGTTCAAGTCAATGGTACACTTGCTGTCATTATCATGGCAGACAAAGCTCGTTTCTGTAGTGAATTTTCCACGAACTCGATCCCAGGTGCGATTCGAGTAAGATCGTCCAATGGGTTGCAGAAAGATATTCTCTCGTAGACCGTCGTTTTGGGGGTTGAAGATTCGGACCAGTGTACAAAGCGTCCCAGCTGGTGATATGTCGAGTTCAAAAGCCTCTGGATGGACCAGGTCCGTGACGGAAAATAGTGGGGAAGATCCTTCTTCCATTGGACAACGCAATAAGTGGCTGGTTGAGGTGCTGTTTTGGTTGTTGCTGCCGTGTTGGTCGTTGCTTCTCGTCAAGGTAACGCCAAGAGCAATCGACACCACTACAACAGCGATTGCAACACTGGCCACCCCTAGGACCATCCACACATTCTTCGATTTCTGAAACGCCATATCGCCTAAAAATCAATCTATTCAATTGATCTTTAATTTCTTCCTTTTTTCATTTCAACTTTACAATAAAGAATTCATGTGTAGAAGGGTTGATTGTTGCGTGCTAAAAAAATGAGGTTATACGAATGCTGCTGCATAGCTAATCTCATCTACGCGCACTGGGAAATCAAACACATACATGTGGGGAAGGATCGAGCGTTGTTGTGCCTGGCGGACGCGTTGCCCCTTGTAACTCTGGGTGACTGGGTCTACGGTGTAGTCAAGTGCAAACTTCTGTATCCTGCCTGCTCACTCTGGAATGTTTTCGACCTATGCTACCTCAATGGCATGCTTCGTCGTTCTTGGACCGACACGGGAAGCAAGCAAACTGTCGTCGCTACACAGCATGGATGGACCTTTTGGTTGGTTTGATAGCATTCAGACTGAACATGTTGTTAGCCAAGATTCGAAGGCGGGCATTTCCCAACGGCTCAGGGTTAACCCTAACCCCTCACACAAAAGTAGCACAGTAGCTGTGTCTGACCATTCACAGCCTCATCAGAACTGGTCTCCTGTGCTAACCACAGGGAAGTGACAGTCTTTATTTGTGATTTGCCTACAATGCCAGTAAGCAGAATCAGTGTTTATAGCTGTTAGCTTGTGCAGCTAGCAGGAGTTGCAAGGTGGATGCATCGCATGCCGAGCAACCGCTTTGACTTTGTTGCAAAAGACTTTGATCACTGAATGCCATGTGGGTCAGAAAATGGATGATCTCGAGATGCACCCAGAATGACCAGTGCAGTTGTGGATCTCAATTTTGTTCACAGTTTTCACTCGTGAACATTTCAAAAAAGGTTGCTGTGAGATTTTGTGGGAAATCAATCAATGTTTCTCTCATGCAAAACGCAGATTTGCATGACAAACAAACCATGATTTGAACCCTGAGGTCAAGACATTTGTCAGCTGCACCCGCAAAAATGAAAAAATGGACCAGATCACAAAAAAAGGAACACGTTGACCATGTTTCCAAAAACAGTTCTGTTGACAAAGTCAAATCATTGAAAGTGCAAAGAAATCCAAAACACATGGCGTTGGAATGAAAACGTGTTTCATGACCTTCTTCATTGTGACATTGTCGGTCAATTGATGAGAAATCAACATTTTGAATCCACTTTTGCAATTCTCATTGATTTTCTTTGGGTGACATCTCTGTCCAACAAAATCGATTTGTGTTGTCACTTGTTCTTTGTTCAAATTGATTTCTGGATTCACTCGCAACATTGCTGCAGTTGAAGTCTGAGATGATGTGCAACAGACAGAACTGATGATGCTCCAACTTGGCCATGAAATGTCAATCATTTGTGTGAGACTTGCAGTTGGCTAACAATCTGGTCAAATTGCACTGATGGGATCATCCAACTGAGCAGCAAAACAGACAAAATTTTTCTGGCTAAAACTTCATTTTCGCAAATTTCAAACTCTCTTTTGGATCTGGAAAGCAAAACTGTCAACTTCTTGCACCATGTGAGTTGAAAACCTCAATTTTGTTTGTCATTGGTGATTGCGTGAACCAATCTGCAGCATGTCTTTTTTGTGACCATCATCAAGTGTCAATCACAACAGTGTGATCATTGCATCTCATTTCACAAGGGCACTTGTGCTCCTTTTTGTCACATGCTTTGCATGTGTGTTGATGAACCACCGAACAGAACAAAAGATGAGAAGCATGTTTTCCTCTTGCAAATGAATTCGAAATGTGCATCAAACTTGTTCAACAGAAAGTTGAAGTTGACCTTGAACTTTCAGTTTGAAACAGTCTGGATGACTGAATGGACATTTTGCTGAACCTGTTCCTGAAACTTGATTTCAATTGTGTCATTCCAACACACTGTCATCAATTGCATTGAAGGCCCGCACAATTCTCTCATGCCTTGCTCTGCTACCCAAACAAGCAAACTGCAGCATCAACACTTCTGCTGGGAGCTAGCTAACTGGTGCTCTACTACTAGCTCGCAAGTCTGCTGTGGAACTGGCACTGTTGTGAGAGTGGGATTGGCAATTGGGGGGATGAAACAATGCTTGGTTTTCACCTGTTGCTGGCATGGAACTTTTTATATCCGGCAACTGAAAATTTACGTGCAGATAAAGAATCTTGCGAAAATTGCCCACTACAAGTAAACTGTTAGCACTTAGGAGTGTGTGTTAAATCTAAAGTCGTTGCACTCGTGGAACCGAACGAATGTTCGGATTTGTGTTACGAAAAAGGGAAGACATAAAAGCTCTTTGATGTTCGATGAGCATCAACAACTCCATCAACCATTCTCTAATGCTCCTCGCTGGGACATGCTTCTGAGTAACCTTAATATTACAAATGGCCTGGCCTAGAGTATGCATTAGAGTTGGCATCGCAGCACCACCAAAATACAAGCGATATGGCTATTGCTTGCGAAATTTGACCACCATTGAACTTTGATGAATGATACCCATACTACTGTAGTAGGTAATAAGAAAGCTACTGAGTACTTACTTCAAGTCACGTTGTTCTCTTACTTGTTACTTCTGTAATCAACTGTTAGCGCTTGATTTCACTGTACAAATGCAGTCATTTTGACAAATTTCTATGCAGTCTTTTCTCATCATGCGGTTTTTTCCTTTTTAGAGGCCATGCCAGAAAGCGAACGAATGGACTGATTCACTATATATTTTATCCTAACCGGTATCGCGGTGCTCCATAACGTGGAAAGAACGCTGCCAGTTACTTTGCTGGTACTGTACGGGTTCGCTTCTCGTGGTTCCCAAGTCTTGTACTCGGAGAACTAAACGTAATAGCTACTATCTAGTACCGTGTGATCCTTCAAGCTCTTCTTGCTTCCGGTGGTACTTAAATAAATACACCAAAGACTGCAGAGCCACTAACAACAGTAACAAGTAACAACAGTGTGCCATCCACATGTGTCAAAGTAATATTCCATTGATTGCCGTAATCAGTGTACAGGTATGCATGTGTGGCACCAAAGAGAGACACTATTACATACACCATACATGAACCTCTAACTGCTGTACTGTCAAACCGCATAAAATAAAGCACAACAACAATAACACCTTCCGCACTACCGCCACCCTTGACCTGTTTATCTTCCGAGTGAAAGTTAGCTAAACGGGAGCCAATAACCAAACATCCAATACTCTAGTACTGTAGTAAGTAAGTAAGCAAGCAAGCAACCAACCAAGTCCAGCATGATGCCTACATCCTATGTGTATAACGCCCCAGCTGTGAATACAAGTGCACAATCCGAAAACGAGGACCTGCTCCTGATGACGCCGCTTCAGAATGATCCCAGTGGCAACAGCAACGCCAGCAATAGTAGTAGCAGTATCCCTAGTAAAACCAAGCAAGAGGAAATGACTTCCTGTGATGGTACTGCCGCCAAGAAGACAGCCGCCAAAGCTGGCAAAAGTAGCAGCCCCATGCCTCTTCCTGAGAAACAGGAACGAAGAATCAGCATGATGGACGAAGAAGAGAATTACTTTGATGCAGCAGCAGCAGCAGCTGCTGCCGCCGCAGCTTGTTCGTTTTCTTCCGAAGACGAGGAAGACGAAGCCGTCAAAACCTTGCAACAAGAAGAATTGAATGACCTGCTTTTGGCGTGGTATGATTTGATGGAGAACAGTGACGACGAGATTGCGGAATATCAACGGAGTCTTCAAGAAGAACAAGGGGAGGAGACGCCAGTTGCTCGACAAACTGCCACTCCCCTCCAAGTAGGTGACATGTGTCCACAATTTCGATTTCAAGATCAAGAAGAAGACGATGTCCATTTGAATGACATACTCCGGAAAAAGGGACCGGTGGTCCTCGTGTTTTATCGTGGCAAATGGTGTCCTTATTGCAATGCCACGCTCATGCAATATCAACGTCAATTGGTACCAAAGTTGGCGGCCAAAAACGCTACGCTCGTGGCAGTATCCCCCATGCTCGTGGATGGTACTCTCTTTCTAGCCTCCAAACGAGACCTTCAATTCAGTGTCTGCAGTGATCCCTCCAATAGTTTGGCCAAGGCGTTTGGAATTTTGACGTCCGTTGATCCCCAAAGTCCCTCCTTTCAAGACAAATGGGGCAAGGATTTGCCGCAATTGCACGACGAGACAGCGACTAGTACGACTACTAGCCATTGGGACATTCCCACACCGGCAACCTATGTGATTGGTCAAGATGGACGTATTGTTTGGGCACACGTCGAAGACCTAGAGTCCTCTGGAAGTCGGCCAGAACCCGAAGACATTGCCCAAGCCATTCCAGAGCCGCTTCCTACAACCTTGCCATCGGTAGTTGAAGTGGAAGAAGACGCCATTGAAGACGATGGCCACACGAAAAAGAGACATCGCTTCCGAAAGAGTTTGAACAAGGCGGTTGGTGCTACTTTGGGGCCGCTCTTTCGACACAAATCGGAAAAAAAGTCTCGAAACGGCGGTGGCGGTCTTCTATGGGGCAGTAAGAGAAACATGCTCGACAAGGACAATAGCGAGGGACATGATGCCGAAAGCAAACTGGCCAAATTTAACAAACGGCGACAAGATCGGGCGTCCGTATCCCAATCGTGCACGTCCACGGTAGGCATGACCTCGCGAGAATTCATGTCCTCCCAGTTCATGATGATGC
>ENA-ORBV01016014-ORBV01016014.1-microbial-mat-metagenome-genome-assembly--contig:-NODE-16014-length-10944-cov-6.840526_pt1 | contig 10944 bp, 5 predicted proteins | sample MGYA00237777_ERZ505514 | MGnify/ENA primary metagenome ERZ505514 (study PRJEB26160, sample SAMN06269048) | microbial mat metagenome | isolation source: Oligotrophic lake microbial mat | place...
GCATGGTCAGTAGCGTGGTACCATCACTGCTGACTCGTACAGAATCCATATGCGTACCCGCCCCGCCTAGGTCGAGAATCGGCCGCAGCGATGAACCATCCCATATGCGGACCATCTGACTCCACCCCACAGTAAAGATTCGATCTCCCTGTGGACTAAAAACCACGGAATTGATCGTCCCAATGTCGGTGGCACTGGCGATGGTCTTGCCGGTGGCGACGTCCCACAGCCGAAGATCGCCGCGATATTCAGAGGCAACGATGCGATTGCCATCAGATGAAGGAACGGCGGCTTGAATGTTCGTTAGTCCCGATGCGAATGCTTTCACCAAGGTGCGTCGTTCCACATCCCAGAGCATCAATTTGCCAGACTTATCCACTGATGCCATCCAACGGCCATCGTGACTTAGACGCAAGGCCCTGACGACATCATCACCCGGCGCACCTTCAAAAGGTTGACTCTCTTGCGTTTCAAGATCATGCACAAACGGCTGGCCATCCGCGTCCCAGACGATCATCCAAGAGTGGGTCGGATGCACAACGTCAGCGTGGGCATGATTGATTATGCGATTGAATAGCTCCGATCCATTCTGGATGTTCCATGCAGCAACTCGACCTTCGCCCCCTAGTGCGTAAAGTGTTTGCCCATCACTCGAGTAAGACACGTGGTAGGCGCGCCAAGGTGGCATGAACTGCCGGAGCATCCAGCCGGTGGCACCATCGTGAATGCGTATGGCCTGATGCTGGTGTATTGGATCATAGATGATGATGGCGACATGCCCAGTGACAGGAGCAACGGCAGCATCCTCGACCTTTGGAATATACAAATGCCCATCGGGGAGTTTTGTCGACAAGAAGAATGGAAAATTAATACCACCCCATGACACCATGCGCCGATCGTCACTCATGCTGGCAATGTTAAATCCCACATTGCGATGAATAATCACCGGACTCTCAGCCATCAAATCCATCACCCTAGCACTGCGATCCCACCCAGCAGTGAGCACTTGTGTTCCATTTCTACTGATCGACGCGCTGTAGCCCGCTTCACCGGGAGCACTGAACTGTTGTCGCAATTGACCCTTTGCCGCATCAAAGACGTGGATAAGCCCATTGTCCATGGCGACAATCGTGGAACTGTCCGCCGAGTAGACCACTTGTCCAAAGCCATGCCCACCCACGGCATAGCCAAACCTCCGCAGCAGTTTGCCCTCTGGCAATGACCACTCAGCCAGACGACGATCCTTATCACCAAAACCAGCGAGGACGGTGCCGCTATCGGGACGAAAAGACAAAGTTTTCACGACATCCGCGCCACCTTCGAGTTTCAGTGCAAGCTGGCCAAGCTTCACATCGAAAACCAGCACAATGCCTTCACTTGTAGATGCCGCTAGCCATTGGCCATCACTACTCCACTGCAAACCACGAGGCTGGGGAGTTGGGGATGGATACGAATCGAACAAGGCATTCGTCGCGTGATTCCAAATATGAATATCGCCATTGCTACTGCACAAAGCCAGACGCTTGCCATTAGGGCTCATCGCCAGCCCGCGCAGACCATTCTCAACCTCTCGCGATCTGAGCAGTTGACCGGTGTGCCCATCGTGAATGCAGACCCCACCTTTAATATCCGATGTCGCCAGCGTGGAGCCATCTGCACTGAATGTCGCATAGGCCACATGGCTTCCATGACCCATGATCAACCGGTTCTGGTCAATCATGCGGTTTCGCAAATGGTGATATTCCCAGCCGCGATACTCGGGCGGACAGCGATCCAACAGATCTCGTGCCTCACCCAAGTCACCTGCGCTTAGCCGAGCCTGCGCCAAGCCAACTAGCCCTTGATAGAGCGCCTTGCGTGCCGCTGCCGTTTCACTAATTGCAATCCCCTCGGCTTCAACAGCGCGAGTAGCCTGCTGCGTGGCCTTGATCTCACTGAGTCTGGCTTCCTCCGCCCGCTCCTCTGCGGCCTGAGCATTCGCCATGGCTTGTTGCTGGGCTTCAAAAGTTCGCTTCTGCTCGGCCCGAAGCGATACGACATATAGCGCAATGCCGGTAGCGATCGCCACCAGCGCGGCTGCCACAAGCGCGACGCCCCATTTGTGTTTACGAAACCGTTTGCCAAGGAAGTAAATCAGTGTGGCGTGACGAGCAGTAATAGGATCACCCGAAAGATATCGGCTGATGTCCTGCGCTAGATCTCCAGCCGTCGAATAACGATCATCCTTTTGACGCGCCAAAGCTTTCAGCAATATCGCCTCAAGATCAGCATCCAAATCAAGTGCCGCCGAACGAGGACGAAGCACATCTTCATCGCTGATTCTTCTGAGCACTGTCATGTTGGAACCGGTCAGATCGTGTGGGCTCTTGCCAGTCAGCAAACGGTAGAGAACCACACCCAACGCATAGACATCAGTTCGCGTGTCAATCTCGCTGACGTGGCCACCCGCCTGTTCCGGTGCCATGAAAGCAGGGGTGCCAGCGATCTCGCCTTCCAAGGTAATCAGCGATCGCACATCCGACTGATCATCCATTTGTTTAGCGAGGCCGAAGTCGAGCACGTGAGGCTCGCCATCAGACGAAACAAGAATATTGGAAGGCTTTAGATCACGATGAATAACACCGCGCTGATGGGCCGCTTGCACACCTGCACATACCTTGCAGAAGACTTCAAGAATCGCCTGTCGATTTATTGTGTGATCCGCGATGTACTGATCCAGTGAAACCCCATCGATCAGTTCCAGTGCGTAGTAATGATGCCCCGCGTGATTTCCAGAGTCATAGACACGGGCCACATTGGGATGCTCGAGCATGGCAGCCAGTTCCACCTCGCGCTCGAATCGCCTCAGTGCCCGCTCGGACCGAAAAACCTGGTTGCCCATGATCTTCAGCGCCACCACCCGATGAGTACTCACCTGCACCGCACGCCAGACTGTTCCCATGCCGCCTTCGCCCAAACGACCGGTAATTTCAAACCCTGGCAAACGCGGGAAGACTTGGTCTGTCGTGCCAGGCTTTGAGTCAGGAACATGAGTCGAAGAAAGCTCAGGCCCCGCCGTTTCCACAAAAGTTTGAGCGCTGGAGAACACGCCATCATTAAGCCCTCCGCGAGGATGATCATCCACCCGTGAATCATCATCGATGGTTGCTTTCAACTTTTGCAACTTATCATCGGCGTCATTCTGATTGTGCTGCGGATCAGTCATGGGTCTCCCAGATCGACATATGGCCTCTAGCTGATTCGAAAATGAAGAAAGGAATCGCGAGCCAATAACCAGCCCGTATCACACCCGCTCCAACCCCAGATATCCGCCCCGCCGACCCACCCAAGCTTACACCTCGTGCCCATTCAGCATCGCCAGCGTTGCCTGCCAATGCCCCGCAATCCTAGGATCACCCCATGTTCTGGCCATACACCACTGAATACCTTCCGCCAACTGGGCATCTGACATTCTACTGACGTCTTTGACTTGACGAAGGCGTGCTGAAGCAAGAATTGCAAAATAAATCCACTTGGCCACCGCTTCAGGCAGTAATCCCAATTTCTGCCCCGCTGCTTCCTTGAAAAACACCTTGGCCCAGTGCAGCAACTGAAATGGAGGATGATCGTGAGAGATCAAATCCAGAAATGTCACCAGTGGCTGTGCCGAGCCGACACTCATTTCCGTGATCGTTTGCTTTTTCACATCACGAACACTTCGAGGCAGATCGTAGGACATGGGCGCATCAAGCTGCGATCGAACAATGCCTGCCAAGTCTGCGTCGTTCCATTCGCCCCCTGCTTGCTCGTCCATACCGAGGAGTCGGGAGAGGGCTGGCCCTTGGGCACGACTGAGTGGTTCTTCATTCATCGGTCCAGACTCCCTTGCCGGTCTTCGCCGGTCTTCAAGTGGATTCACCACCCGCAACACGATCCTGCGCATCATTCGCTTGACTCATCATCATCTAGCCGTTGTCAGTTTCCTAGCGCCTTCATCAAGTCCGCAATTTCTTCATCGATCTCCTGGTCACTGTGGACATACTCCGACACCACATTGCGCAGTATCCGGATGAACATTCGTTTGCCTGTAATGAGCAGATTCGACGCCTGTGTCGGCGAAGACAGCGAATACTTGTGCACCAGTTCTTCATACGATGGGCTTGGTCCATCACCAAGCAGTGGAAGGATCAATCTCTCCTCGAAAATCTGCCACATATCTTTGCGCTTTCCTTCGAGGCACTCGCGTTCCATCCGCTGTATCGCTTCACCTAGCAGTTGCCGCGCCCAAGCCAATTCATAAGCATTGCTGGCATCCTCTTTGGCCATCGCAGCCGTGGCAGGATCATCCACATCCATCATGGGACTGCCCGCAGAGCGTTTACTAGCCGCATTGTGCCTGCGGTGATTGGAGAGATAACGATCGAGCGCCGTCAGAAGGTAAGTGCGAAACTTGCCGCGCTGTGGATCGGCACCCTCGATCAGGTCCTTCTCCAGAATCTGACTGGCAATGAATCCTTGAAGAACATCTTCCGCATCCTCAGGCCGGCAACGTTTGCGAATGATCAGATGGGCCAGGAGTGCAGGTCGATATCGCGAAAACAGTGTGGACAAACCCGCCTTGCCTTGGGCAATGAGCGACCACTGCGTCGTCGGAATCTGTCGCCCCAATTCGTGTGCCATGAATCAGACCCTAAGGAAGAGAGCCGCCATCCAATTGCTCGGATCTTACCCAACCCGATCCTGCACCGCTTCCCAGATGACCTTGCGGGTATCGATGGAATCCATGCCGCAGATGGTGGCGCTCCCCAAGACAATCGCCCTCCCGATCTACATGCGATAAATCTCGGATTGAGCGTACACCCCCCGGAACTGGGGGATTGATTGCCGCGATCTGATGTGGACAATCCCAGTCGTGGTAAGGCGACGTTCCGGATTCGCCTCCGCAGATGCCATGTATGGCGTGTTCCAGTCGGTGAAAATAAATAGTGGAATATCTTGGGGTGCCGCGCAGAATCCTGAATTCCTTCACGAATCTGTTTGCAGACGGAATCGGCCCGGCACCCTTGAGGTCTGGACAAATACCGGTCGTCAAACAAAGGAGCTTCAATTGCACTTAAATAACCATCGAGTACGTCTTACCGCTTCGCCGACCGAGTCCTGGAACGGGCTCGACACATTGGAGTCGCGGTTGCTGTTGTCCAGTTCCATGATCGAGTACTTCCCCATCGCCAATGGAAATGCTTGGAATTTTCAGGGCCAAGTCGCTGGTGAAGTCGGAACGGCGAAACTGACCAGTGCCTCAGGCGGGTCGATTGATGGTATCGCCACGACACTTTTCACTCTCGCCACGAAAGAGAATGGCAATACGAGCACTGCGAAGTTGTTCGTTACCAACAATGATGAAGGTCTATCGCTTCATCGGCTACAGTTAATCGATTCTGGGGTGACTACGACGTTCAACTTCGCCGAGCCGTTGTCCTTGGCCAATGCCCAGTTCGAGCCATTGGATTTAATCGGTGGGGATGAAATCGGCGTGACCGGCACCCGCACAGGCGACGGCACCACGCCGGGGTTCACGGGCACTCTTAGTTACTCGTCGCTTATCGGGGAGGAAACCATCGTTCTTTCCTCGTTGGGGAACATCACCGCATTTCCGTTGGGTTTTGCGTCCACGGTGTCCGTCGAGGCCAATGATGAATCGTGGTCCAGCCTGATCGATTTTTCATTCACGTTTTCACTGGCGCAGTTTGCAGGTGTGATGTCGGCGGATGTGTTCTACGACGAGTTTTATGTTGAGCCAGGAAATGATGCGGAATTAATTTCCTTCACCTCGTCGCAAATTGTAACCAGCACCACGCTGCTCAAGCCACAGGTCTCTATCGAAGTTGTCGAACCCGTCGGTACGGAAGGTGGCGATTCCGCAGTCTTCCGCATCACCCGCCAATCTGCGTTGGCTCCGGAGGAACCACTGACCGTCAGCTTCACCCGTGCAGGTACTGCGAAATTCGGTGCCACCTCCGACTATACGCTTTTGGATCTCGATGGCAACGTGCTGACCACCACCGTGGTCATCCCCGCTTTCGCTGACTCGATCGATATTTTCGTTGATGTGGTCGATGATCTCGCGGCGGAACTCGATGAGACGGTCATCATCAACCTTAAGGCCGGCAGCGCCTACAGCATCGATCCGCTGGCCAAATCCGCCACTGCCACCATCGAGGACAACGAGCCCAGAGTCAGCATTGAAAAAATCAGCGACACCGGCGAAGGGCTCGATGCGGGTGTGTTTCGCATCAGCCGAACCTCAACGACCGGTGTTGCAAAAGTCAATTTCACCCGCGGCGGCACCGCCAAATTTGGAGCGGCAGGGGACTACACGCTCTCGAAAGATGGCACAGCTCTCACGACCACGTTTGTCGAGATTCCCGATGGTGAGGATCACGTGGACATCACCGTCGTCCCCGTCAACGACAGTCTTGCAGAACTGACTGAAACGGTTGTGTTGACAATCAAGGCTGGCACCGGCTTCTCCGTCGCCCCCGACGGTTCCGTGGCGACGATGAATCTCGTAGACAACGAAACGATCGTCAGCATCGCCAAGATCGCCGACACTGCCGAGGGCGGCGCTGCGGGCACCTTCCGCGTCACCCGTGATCTGGCGACAGGCCCCTTGACCATCACGTTCACCCGAGCAGGCACCGCAAAGTTCGGTGCCAGCGGCGACTACACGCTTTCGATCGACGGGAGCCCTCTGACGGCCACTTCCTTTGTCATGCTCGATGGTGTCACCCAAGTGGACATCATCGTCACCCCGATCAACGACACTCTGGCGGAACCGACTGAAACGGTGATTCTCACGCTGACCACCACCGCGCTCTACACCGCAGACCCGCTGTCCAAGACTGCAACGCTCAACATCATCGATAACGAACCGATCGTGCGCATCGCCAAGCTCAGTGACACGGGCGAAGGCGAGGAGCCGGGCGTCTTCCGCATCAGCCGCGACACCACGGCGGGCGATCTGGTCGTCAACTTCACACGCGGGGGCACCGCCAAGTTCGGAGCGGCGGCCGATTACACGCTTAGTGTCGGCGGCCAGAATCTGACGGGCACCGTGGTGATCATTCCTGACGGGCAGACGCATGTCGATGTCACGGTGACGCCGGTCAACGATCTCGTCGCCGAGAATAATGAAACAGTCATTCTCAAGCTCAAGACCTCCAAGATCTACACACTCGACGACGCAGCCATCGCCGCGACCATGACGATTACCGATAATGAGCCGACCCTGAGCATCAGCAAACTCAGTGACACCGGCGAAGGCGCGGAGCCGGGCGTCTTCCGCATCAGCCGAGACACCACGGCGGGCGATCTGGTCGTTAATTTCACACGCGGTGGCACCGCCAAGTTCGGAGCGGCGGCAGATTACACTTTGAGTGTCGGCGGTGTCGATCTGGCTGGCACCGTCGTCACCATTCCCGATGGTGAAGATCATGTCGATATCACCGTGACGCCCATCAACGACACACTCGCTGAAGTCACCGAAACTGTGATTCTCACACTCAAGACGGCCAAAACCTACAACCTGGATGCTCTGACGAAAAGCGCCACAGTCAATATCACCGACGACGAGCCGGTCGTCGGCATCGAGCAGATCGATGACACTGGAGAGGGCCTGACCCCTGGCATACTCCGCATCTTCCGAACCACGACCTCAGGGGATCTGGCGGTGAATGTCGCCCGTTCTGGTGATGCGAAGTTTGGTCCGACCGGCGACTACACGCTCCGCGTGGGCGGCACGAATCTGACGGGGACTGTTGTGACCATTCCCGACGGGGAAGAGCATGTCGATGTGGAGGTCGTTGCGGTTGATGATGCAGTCGCTGAGTTGACCGAGTCGGTGATCCTTACAATCACCCCGCTAGCGACCTATACGATTGACGCTGCGTCCAAGACCGCAACTCTCGACGTCGAAGACAACGAGGAGCGGACGCTGACCATCAATAATGTCACCATCACCGAGGGGCAAAGTGGCCAAAAACAAGCGAAATTCACCGTGACGCTTTCGGCCAAGAGCAGCAACGTCGTCACGGTCGATTTCTCCACGTTCTCAGGCGATATCGATGCTGGATTGACCGGCGACGATCCTGCGATCGGGTCAAGCGATTACGAGGACGCGTCAGGAACACTCGTCTTCGAGCCGGGGCAGACGACCAGGACAATCATCGTGGACGTTTTTGGAGACACTGAAGAAGAACTGAACGAGAAGTTTTCCGTGCTGCTTGAAAACGCCACCAACGCAACGATCATCGATGATGTCGGTATAGGAACGATCAAGAATGATGATGTGATCGACCTGGCAGTTACGGGATTGACTTTTTCCCGCAACCGATTCGAGGAGTTCCAGGAATCCGGATCGCTCACAATCACGGTCACACTGAAGAACGTGGGGACAGTCACGTTCGACTTCGCTGAGGTCGACATTGGATTGACGCCGGACTTCGTCGACTTCGGATTTTTCTCGCTGACAACGATTCTCATAGATACTCCGATCGCTGCGGGCAAAACTATCACTAGATCGGTCGTCATCAACTTCGAGGATGAGCCGTTCTTCTCGGAACCCGGAACACATTTTCGCGTGGCGCAGCTCGTCAATGTCGAACCTCAGGAACTAGGCACCGGCGTCGGAGAACCAGATGCAAACAATCAGTTCATATCGCCCACGAAGGATGTGACTGTGCTGCCTTCGCCTGAATTCTGAACCGCCTCTCTCTGCATACCTCTGGTACTGCTTGGAAAGGGGTTCTTCCGCACTCTTGGTGAAAGCTGGGCTACACACCCTCAACCAGATCACCTCGCTGCGCCGCTACTTGGGTGATGGTCAACTGGCGAATAATACGGATTCCATTTGATTCGCACGCCGTCGAATGGGTGTCACGGTTTGTCGGAGCGAGTCTGCGAGCGAAGCAAGCCGTGGGCCCCTGTTGCTTGAACGCGCTCAAGGCGCACGGCTTGCTTCGTTCGGCGGACCGCGATGCGACAAGCCGTGGCACAACTGTTCCATTCTCGGTCGCCATCAGCAGCCTGCGAATCAAATGGAATCCGTATAACACCTGTGAACGCAGCATGCGCACCATCGCCATCGGTCGCAAAAACTGGCTCTTCACTGGCATCCCCTCCGGCGGAAAAACCACAGCCGCGATGTTCAGCCTCATCAGCAGCGCCAAGCGCCACCACGTCGAACCGCTGGCCTACCTCACCAATCTCATCACTCGCCTGCCCGCCACGCCGATCAGTCAACTGACGCAATTCCTCCCAGGCCAGTCCGGGATTTTAGTGGGTGGAAATCTTCGAAACCGTTGCAGACAAATCGTGATCGTGGGTACCGGGCCAGCCTGGATGAAAGTGCCGCATACGACACAGAACGCTACGATTTAGGGGTGATCAGGCTACCAGCGTCACAAACAGGGGGTACCCACTAAAATCCCGGAGCGGCCTGATTTCATTTGTTCGATTCATCTGCTACGATCACCTCTATGGCTATATTCCGGTTAACCGATAATTCGATAGAAGCCCTGAAAGACACCACATTCGCCGCGAGCGGCGTGAAAGAGCGAGGCGACTTGCAGCGATTACTCAAGAGTAACATTGCGGCAGTAGCGCCCGATGTACTAATCATTTCAGAAGAGTTTTCGGAGTGGGATGATTCCAAGCGTCGAATTGATTTGCTCGGTATTAATCGACTGAATGCGAATCTTGTCGTCATCGAATTAAAGCGAGACGATGACGGCGGGCACATGGAGTTACAAGCCATTCGATACGCTTCGATGGTGCAAGGTATGCGATTCGCCAAAGCGATAGATGTCTATCAATCATTCCTGAATAAGCACGGCGGCGGCGATGCGCAAACACTACTACTTGAATATCTTCACTGGGAAGAACCCAGTGAAGACGATTTTGCTCGTGATGTGGAGATCATTCTTGTGTCGGCGGATTTCTCTAAGGAAGTTACAACAGCCGTACTTTGGCTCAACGAGCGAGACTTGGACATACGATGCGTACGTCTGCGTCCTTACTCATTGGATAAAGAGATTATTGTCGATTCGCAGCAAATTATACCCTTGCCAGAGACAGAGGCATACACCATCAAAGTGAAAGAGAAAGGTCAGGCAATTCGAGATCAGGAGCGAGGTGGCAGAGCTCAATTGAATCTTGCCTTCTGGCAAGGTTTGCTTCCTCTGACGGGAAATCTAAGATGTCGTTTCATTGATCGTGCTCCCAATCACGACCAATGGATTGGCGTTACATCCGGAACGCCAGGTGTCAGCATGGTGTTCGTCATCTGGCAGAACGCTTCAGGCGTGGAGATGTATATCGATCGTGATGTGGCATGGAATAAGATAGTGTATGACGCGCTGGTCGCCAAGAAAGATGCCATCGAGAAGACTTATAAGGGAAGCTTGTTATGGCAGCGCCTTGATGCAAAACGAGCTTCACGTATTCGTGATGACAGCGTGGCAGAAGGCATCAATTCTCAACGGAAAGACTGGCCTTCAATCTATGCCAAATTGATTGAGGCCATGAAACGGCTTGAAGAGGCGGTGTTACCGAACCTTGCCGAAGCCGTTCGTCAAGGGCAATAGGATTCGTAAATTCGCGAGACTGACTCGCATCCTTCATTCTGATCGCACAGTTACCATAGAAAAGGTTCTGGGCCTTTTAGAATATGGCGACGTGTGAGGTCGATAGTAATCCTAGTGACTGGCGAAGACTCGTCCTATTTGCTGGCAATCACTCCCACTCAATCGTCGCGGGTGGTTTGCTCGAGATGTCATAGACCACGCGGTTGACGCCGCGTACTTCGTTGATGATGCGGTTGCTGATCGTTGCCAGCACATCAAACGGAATGCGGGCCCAGTCGGCGGTCATGAAGTCCTGCGTCTCTACCGCGCGGATGGCGATGAC
>ENA-ORBV01016015-ORBV01016015.1-microbial-mat-metagenome-genome-assembly--contig:-NODE-16015-length-10944-cov-3.985461_pt1 | contig 10944 bp, 8 predicted proteins | sample MGYA00237777_ERZ505514 | MGnify/ENA primary metagenome ERZ505514 (study PRJEB26160, sample SAMN06269048) | microbial mat metagenome | isolation source: Oligotrophic lake microbial mat | place...
AATGATACGGCGACCACCGAGATCTACACCTCTCTATTCGTCGGCAGCGTCAGATGTGTATAAGAGACAGCCTCTTCCTTGTTGACGTCAGGATGATACTTGCGCGCGAGTCGGCGATAGGCTTGCTTAACATCCTCTTTATCTGCATCACGGGAGACGCCAAGGATTTCGTAGTAGTCACGGGGCATAGAGCGCTGCTAGAAGAGGGTGAAAAAGGAATCGGTCAGCTGAAGGTCAGGATTTTACTCAATCAAACCCTACCGCCTATATCGTAACGAATAGATCTTAAACCGACCAAATAACCTGGCTTCAGCTCGGTTTTGAATTTAGCGCGGTTTCGAATAAAGCTGAAGCAAAGCCAATAAGCTTAGCCTAGGCGTCAATCGACCGCTTCATAATCGGCTGTTACCGTTTCGTCATTCTCAAAGTTGTAGCTCTCATCATACTCTTCTGAGGGATCGATTGGTAGTTCGCCGTTCCCATTGGCCCAGACGGCTGTGGCATGTTCCATGCCATCCTCGTCATAGTCGTCCTCTGGCTGAATGGTTTGTTGATAAACGGCAGAGCCTAGCGCAAACAGAGCCTGTTGCAGGGAGTCAAGCCGATCTTTCATTGCCTCTATGCTAATAGAACGATCGGCGATCGCTGACCGCAATTCCGCCACTTTCTCAGCAGCTTGAGTCTTGTAAGATTCGGGGATCAGATCGCCATTATCGCGCAGCGTTGTTTCATAGTTAGTGAACAAGGTGTCTGCTTGGTTGCGATATTCAATTAACTGCCGACGTACCCCATCTTCTTCGGCATACATTTCTGCTTCCTGACGCATCCGCTCCACTTCAGCTTCGCTTAAGCCGCCAGTATTGCTAATGCGGATACTTTGCTCTCGACCGGTGCCTTTATCGCGGGCTGACACTTGAAGGATGCCATTGGCGTCAATTTCAAACGACACCTCAATTTGCGGCACTCCCCGAGGAGCAGGAGGAATACCCGTTAGCTGAAATTTACCTAGACTCTTATTATCTTTTGCCAGAGCGCGCTCACCCTGCAACACATGGATCTCAACAGATGTTTGACCATCTGTTGCCGTTGAAAAAGTCTGCGTTTTGCTGGTTGGTACGGTTGTGTTTCGTTCAATAATTTTTGTAAAGACCTCACCCAGGGTCTCAATCCCCAAAGACAAGGGGGTCACATCTAACAGCAATAGATCTTTGACTTCGCCGCCTAAAACACCTGCCTGAATCGCCGCCCCTAGTGCTACAGCCTCATCGGGATTAACGGAGCGATCAGGAGGTTTGCCGCTAAAGTGCTCTCTGATTGCGTCTTGCACCGCCGGAATTCGGGTTGACCCACCGACCAAAATAATTTTGTCAATTTGGTCAGGGGTTAACCCACAGTCCTTCAGCGCTTGGGTGACAGGTTCAATCGTGTCTTTTACCAAGGTGCTGACTAGGTCTTCAAACTTGGCGCGCGATAGCTCCATCTCTAGATGTTTTGGCCCGGTCTCATCTGCCGTGATAAAGGGCAAATTAATTGTGGTGTTCAGTATGCTGGAAAGCTCAATTTTCGCCTTTTCAGCAGCTTCCCGGAGGCGTTGCAGTGCCATCTTGTCAGTTGAAAGGTCAATCCCCTCCTGGGTTTGGAAGCAGTCCATCAGCCAGCGCACCACAAAGTTGTCAAAATCGTCGCCGCCTAGGTGGTTATTCCCTGAGGTGGCTTTGACTTCAAAAACGCCATCGCCTAGCTGAAGGACAGACACGTCAAACGTACCACCGCCTAGGTCAAACACCAGAACGCTCTGCTCTTGGTCTTGCTTGTCTAACCCGTAGGAAAGGGCGGCGGCGGTGGGTTCGTTGATAATTCTAAGAACTTCAAGCCCAGCAATGGTGCCAGCATCTTTAGTGGCTTGCCGCTGGGCGTCGGTGAAGTAGGCAGGAACAGTAATCACCGCTTGAGTGACAGGCTCTCCCAAATAGTTTTCAGCATCTTGCTTCAGCTTTTGCAAGATCATGGCTGATACCTCTTGAGGGGTATAGCTGCGACCTCGAATTTGAACATCTACGGTGTCGTCTTTGCCGCGCACGCAGTTGTAAGGGACTCGAGTCCGTTCTGCTGTGGTGTCATCCCAGCGGCGGCCAATGAACCGCTTAATGCTAAAAATGGTGTTTTCTGCATTGGTTACGGCTTGCCGTTTTGCCAATTGTCCCACAAGGCGTTCGCCGCTTTTGCCAAAGCCCACAATGCTGGGCGTAGTTCGCCCTCCTTCAGAGTTGGCAATAACGACAGGTTGACCGCCCTCTAGCACAGCAACACAGCTGTTTGTTGTGCCCAGGTCAATACCAATGACTTTTCCCATAATTAGCGGCTGTCCATGTATTCAAGTGAATGAGTGCAACTCTGTAGAACAACTGAACTCACTTCTAGCAGAGTATTCCGCAAATGCCCACAATTTTGAGCAGCTCAGATAAAAGACTCTGCGATCGCTCCCTGAACCAAATCGAAAAAACGTGGCTTGACAACAGCGACAGATCTAGTCAAGCTCCGATCTGCTTAAGTATCAAATAGAACTCTCTATCTTTTACTCTACCCGACTATCAGACCTCAGACATCCCCACTTCGCCTTGCTGCGAATCGTCTTCTAACTCAGGTAACGCCGCTACTTTGACCATAGCATGCCGCAATACGCGCTCTCCCAGGAGGTAGCCTCGTACGAGTTCCTCAATGACTGTGCCCTCTGGGAACTCATCAGTAGATTCCCGCATTACAGCTTCGTGCATGTTTGGGTCAAAGTCCTTACCTTCAGAGCGCATCGGTGCCACGCCAATCCGCTTAAGCCGATCCACCAAATCCTTGTATACGCCCTGATAGCTCTTATGAATTGCCATCGCCTCTTCACCTTGCGGCTTAATTTGCGATCGCGCCCGCTCAAAATTGTCTACAACGGGCAATAATTCTACCACAGTATTGCACTTAATCTGCTGTTCCAGCTCTTCTTTTTCTCGCTGAGTCCGCTTACGAAAATTTTCAAAATCCGCTGCAATCCTCATGAATTGACCCGTGCGCTCCTCTGCTTGAAGCTTGAGCGCCTCAAGTTCTTGAGTCAGAGCTACTACGTCGGGCTGTTTCTCTACTCCCTCAGGAGTCTCAATCGCTTCAGCTTCAACCGTAGAGTCTACGACCTCTTTATCCGCCAACGCCTCAGAACCCTTAATGGATTCATCATCCACCTGATTTGTCTCAACAGCCATGCTCTCACCATCCACCACTTTCAACACATTCGAAGCATCAGCCATCGCTTCTTGCACGTCTTCTAACAGCTTCTCTTCGTCAATCATTGTGTACCAAATATTTCAGAAATTCCAGCACTAAAAATCTTATGATTCAGCGACTTAGGCTGACCTATGCTATACAAGATGCATCTAAATCAAGATGCACTTGCCAGACTTCATATACTTACACAGCTAGGTACCCTAAAATATCCAGCAATGTATTAAGCATGGATTTGGCTAGTCGCAACCGCCCAGCATCGCTTTACTAAGCGTAACCCACTAACGATATTTTATTCGTCTTCCTGGGGAATGCTTGAGTTTACAGCTTGCAGCTTTCGGTTCCGAGAGCTTTCCGGCGTTACATCCATTTACAATCGTCTTAGCCTTTACCCTAGGAGGTCAACGATCAGCCTACTAAAATTCTGAAATTTCATTGAAGATTGCTATATCTTTGGGATGTAAGACGATGGCATGTAACTGGGGATGTACTGGGGGATCTGTCGTCTCCTGGAATGCCGTTTTTTATCCCATAACAGCCTCAGTTCAGGAAAGAGATTGGATTCTACGGCATTTCCCCATGCACCTGTAGATTTTTATTTCTTAAACGCTTTTTAGGATGTTTAGACCGCTCTGCTAAAAACTTATCGATTTCACGTCAAATTTGCTGAATTTGGTCAACACTCAGATAAAAGTTGACTCTAATTTGCTTACTCTCGATTAAAGATCGTCGGGACTACTCCATAAAGGCTACAAGGAACTTCGGCATCAGCTATGGCTAACTCTTCCTCTCAACGGCGCGCCCTGGTCGTTCAGCATAATTTCTCTCCCTTTAGCAACAAGCTCATCCAAGCTGGCTACGTCAACAATGACCAAATGCAGCAGGCTTTGGTTGAGAGTCGCAAGACTGGTAGACCGTTGACCGAAGTTTTAGAGATGATCACCGGGCAGCAGCTCCCGCCCGACTTGCTGCGCCAATATAAGAAGCAGCAGCTGTTTGAGCTTAAAATTCTTTACGGTGTAGAATCTCTCGATCCTGAAATTAGCCAAATTTCGACTAGTCAGGTTAGCCAGCTAATCGACACTTTGATTCCTGTAGATCTTTGCCGTCGCTATCGACTGGTGCCGCTGTCTCGCACAGAAGGCACTCCTTCGTCAGTGCTGATTGCAATGGCAGATCCAGACGATCTAGCGGCTCAAGACGATTTGAATCGAATTCTTCGACCCCAGAATCTGGCGTTGCAGCGGATGGTCATCACCATTGAAGACTATCAGCGCATCATTTCTCAGTATTTAGATGAGCAGGTTGAACGTCAAAAACAGCGAGATTTCCAATCTAAGGTAGATGTCAAAGGTGACTTAGAAAGCTTAGATTATCTTGACCTAGAAGAGCCAGGTGACGATCTTGAGGCCAACTTGGATGCTGCTCTACAAGATGCTGAAGCCGCTCCAGTCATCGCCCTAGTCAACAAGATTTTGGTCAAGGCCCTGCAAGATGGAGTGTCTGACATCCACGTCGAGCCTCAAGAGGAACACTTAAGGATTCGCTTCCGCAAGGACGGGGTACTGCGAGAGGGATTTGAGCCGCTGCCTAAGAAAATTATTCCTGCCGTTACAGCACGCTTCAAAATTATCGCCGAGTTGGATATTGCCGAGCGTCGGATGCCTCAAGATGGGCGCATCCGACGCATTTTTGATGGCCGTAAGGTAGATTTTCGGGTCAATACGCTGCCCAGTCGCTACGGCGAAAAAGTGGTGCTGCGGATTCTTGACAACTCGGCCACCCAGTTAGGGTTGGATAAACTGATTACTGATCCCGAAACCTTGAATATTGTTCAAGATATGGTGGCGCGTCCCTTTGGGCTGATTTTGGTGACTGGCCCCACGGGTTCTGGTAAAACGACAACGCTTTATTCGGCTTTGTCGGAGCGCAACAGTCCTGGGGTCAATATCAGTACAGCAGAGGATCCAATTGAATATTCGCTTCCAGGGATTACTCAAGTTCAGGTGATTCGAGAAAAAGGCATGGACTTTGCCTCGATCCTGCGCGCCTTTCTCCGACAAGATCCAGATGTGATTCTGGTGGGTGAGACGCGCGACAGGGAGACGGCAAAAACTGCGATTGAAGCTGCTTTGACGGGTCACCTAGTGCTAACAACCCTACACACTAACGATGCGGCCAGTGCGATCGCCCGTCTTGAAGAAATGGGTGTAGAAACGTTCATGGTCTCTAGCTCCCTCATCGGTGTGCTGGCTCAGCGCCTGATGCGGCGAGTATGCTCTGAATGCCGAATTCCCTACAACCCCTCCAGTGAGGAACTAGCGCGATTTGGGCTCTCTGCTTCTAGAGAAGCCGAAGTGGTCTTTTATAAATCCAATGAACTACAGGTCGATGAAATTCAAACAGCTCGGGCTGACAATACCCTATGCTCAAGCTGTAAAGGCTCTGGCTATAAAGGGCGTTGCGGCGTCTACGAGGTTATGCGGATCACAGAGCAGTTACAGAGCCTGATTACGGAGAGTGCTCCGACTGAGCGAATCAAGGAAGTAGCAGTGGAAGAAGGGATGAAAACCCTGCTGTCTTACAGTTTGAACTTGGTGCGGCAAGGAGCGACTACCCTGGAAGAGGTGGAGCGGGTCACTTTTACCGATACTGGATTGGAATCGGAGCTGAAGGCCAAACGCAAAACCTCGCTCACCTGCCGTACCTGTGGTGCAGAGCTAAAGCAAGAATGGCTAGACTGTCCCTATTGCACCACACCGCGATTTCAAGATTAGTTTTTAGACTTAGATTCTCATAGTTCTTGGATTTAATTCTCAGCAAGATTACTTCACTTTGGCGGAAGGAGCGAGCACGATGGAATTGATGATCGAAGATTTGATGGAACAGCTGATCGAGATGGGAGGGTCAGATTTGCACCTTTCGGCTGGATTGCCGCCCTATTTTCGGATCAACGGGCATCTGACGCCAATTGGTGACGAGCCGATGACGGCTGAAGAATGTCAACGCCTCATCTTCAGCATGCTCAACAATACTCAGCGTAAAAATCTTGAGCAAACCTGGGAACTCGATTGCTCCTATGGTGTCAAAGGACTGGCTCGGTTTCGCGTCAATGTTTACAAAGATCGAGGCACCTATGCGGCTTGCCTGCGAGCGCTGAGTTCCAAAATTCCTAACTTTGAAACGTTGGGACTCCCTGATGTGGTTCGGGAAATGGCGGAAAAGCCAAGAGGGTTGATTCTAGTAACGGGGCCAACGGGTTCTGGTAAAACGACAACCTTGGCGGCCATGATTGACTTAATCAATCGCACCCGTGCTGAGCACATCTTGACGGTTGAAGATCCGATTGAATTTGTCTATGAGCCAGTTAAGAGCTTAATCCACCAACGGCAATTGGGAGAAGACACTAAGAGCTTCGCTAATGCCCTAAAGGCGGCGCTGCGGGAAGATCCCGATATTATTTTAGTCGGAGAAATGCGAGATTTGGAGACGATTGCGCTGGCGATCTCGGCCGCAGAAACCGGACACTTGGTCTTTGGCACCCTACACACTAGCTCTGCTGCCCAAACCGTAGACCGAATTATTGACGTGTTTCCCACCGAACGACAAACTCAGGTGCGCGTGCAGTTGTCTAACTCGCTAGTGGGGGTCTTTAGCCAGACTTTAGTGCCCCGCAAGAACCCTAAGCCGAATGAGTTTGGGCGGATCATGGCTCAAGAGATCATGGTGATCACGCCTGCAATCTCTAACCTGATTCGAGAAGGCAAGACAGCTCAGATTTACTCTGCAATTCAAACCGGAGGCAAACTGGGAATGCAAACCCTGGAAAAGGTGTTGGCAGATCAGTATAAAGCTGGACTGATTTCGTTTGAAGCAGCCATGTCGAAAACATCTCGTCCTGACGAATTGCAGCGGTTGATCGGCGGCGTTCAGCCTACGAGTTCGACCCGACCTGGTGCGTCGGTGGCGGGAAGACCTTAGTAATATTCTTGATCTTCAGAGCATTCTAGTCCTTTTTCTAAAACCGCCATGCAGACCTATGTTGTTCGCGCCCGAGATTCTAAGGGCAATCCCGTCAAGCGAAAGATTTCAGCTCTTTCTCCCGCAGAGGCGCGCTCTAGTTTGAGGGAGCAGGGGTTGTTTGTGCAAGAGCTGAGTCAAGATCGGAGTTTCTTTGAAACTCTCAATACACTCGACTTGAAGCAGATCCAAAACTCAATGGCGAAAGTCACTGTCAAGGACAAAGCCATCTTTTCTCGTCAGTTTGCAGCCCTTGTGAATGCAGGGGTGGCGTTAGTTCGAGGGTTGGGGGTGCTAGCGGATCAGTGTCCCAATCCCAAATTGAAGCGGGCTCTCCAGGAGATTAGCTCTGATGTTCAGCAGGGTACCAACCTGTCTGATGCCATGCGCAAGCATCCTCAGTGCTTCGACGGTCTTTATGTCAGTATGATCCAGGCTGGTGAAGTGGGTGGGGTGCTAGATGATGTGCTTAATCGTCTGTCGAAATTGTTAGAGGACGTGGCCCGCTTGCAAAACCAGATTAAGTCTGCGATGGCTTATCCAATCACAGTAGGCATTATTGCGCTGCTGGTGTTTTTGGGGATGACGGTGTTCTTGCTGCCCATTTTTGCGGGCATTTTTGAAGAACTAGATGCCGAGTTGCCTGTGTTTACGCAGATTATGCTAAACATCAGCAATATTCTACGAACGCCAATTTATTCTATTACTCTGATCATTGTCGTCATGGTTTTGGCGTTTGCGTATCGGCAATATTACAAGACGCGGGTTGGTCGCGAAACGATAGATCGCTTTTCCCTGAAAATGCCGCTGTTTGGGGATTTGATTCAAAAAAGCTGTACCGCTCGGTTTTGCCGCACGTTTGGGGCATTGTCTCGCTCGGGGGTACCTATTTTGACCTCATTGGAAATTGTGCGAGATACCGCTGGTAATCAGGTGATTGCGAATGCGGTCGATGAAGCGCGACGGGAAGTACAGTCGGGCGGCATGATTAGTCTAGCCCTGCAACGGGAGAAAGTTTTTCCCATCATGGCCATTCAAATGATGAGCATTGGGGAAGAGACGGGAGAAATCGACACAATGCTAATGAAGGTGGCCGACTTTTATGAAGACGAGGTAGAGCAAGCGGTAAAAGCTCTGACCAGCATTATGGAACCGATCATGATTGTGTTTTTGGGCGGTATGGTCGGGTCAATTTTGGTGGCCATGTATTTACCGATGTTTGCGGTGATGGACAACATCAAGTAGACAGAAAATAGGTGGGATATGACAGAGGACAGGTGGGCACAATGGCGGTTAAGCAGTTTCACTATGAAGAGCTTTTAGCTGAGTACAGTGACCCGCGAGGGGCGATCGCCTTACTGAAGCAGCACCGACCCTACCTGGAAATGATTCCCAGCATGCGCCGTCCAGACGAGAGCGTGATTACGATTCCGCTGCCCGTGATTCGCGTTCGTCAGGCTGGGATGTCGGGCACATCGGGCGGAGCCACGGTTGGGGCTGGCGAAGTTGTGCGGTTGCCGTGCGATGTGGCTGTTTTAATGTGTGATCCCGAATGGAAAATCAAGACAGGGATAGAGATCTTTGTCTTTATTTACCGTCCGGAAGAAGATTTTTCGGATTTGCTCGGGCGTTGGCGGCATACCCAGGTGCTACTAGATAAAGGATATGAGTGGATGATGCCGCCCCGCTATCAGCACATTTTGAACGATGCGGCAGAACAAACTCAACCGCTGTTTGTTATTCTACCGGGGACGCCAGAGCGGATTCGGCGAGGGCTGAAGGGAGCCTGTTTGCCGTTTATTGTGCAGTCGATGGATGATTTGGAAGACGATGCGTTGGAGCCACTTCAATCGCTGGCAGCAGAAACCCCAGCAGAAACCCCAGCAGAAACCCTAGAAGAGGCAGACGACTAGGTTGAAATCGCCTCTAGTGGTCTCCTTGACGTTCTACAGTTGCTTCCATGGTACTGGCTAGATAATGCCCAGACATGATGCTGCTAGAGAGGCAGTAAGAATTTTCGCTCAGGCGGTGGAGCGTTTCAAACCCCGTACGGCGCTGGCGATCGTCTAATACCCAATACCGCTGCACGATCGATTCTGGAGCCACCCAACCTTCTCCTTCCACTCGCCCTAGCAGGCTGTGCTGAAGCACGAAGGTGTATTGGCGATCGCCTGACGTGAGCCTGCCCCGATATTGCAAGGTAATCTCATCTCGGTCGATACCCGGAAAATTTAACCGGGTGACCATCGTGTACCAGTTGTCTCGGCTCCATGCAATTAATATTCTGCCCTTTACCGTTACGGGCATAGTATCTCGGTCGAGCCAGCTCCCTTGCAACGTCCAGCGTCCGGCCTGCATTAAAAACGTGTGAGACACAGCCCTAGTCCTTAGTGGTTAATCGCAATATCCCGACGGCGAGTGTAGATGGCAAGTAATGTTAACACGGGAAAATTGGCCTGCCATGTGGATTTCTCCTAGAAGTGCAGGTTGTTGGGCACCTGTCACCTGCGGCAAATTACCGGGAACGCCATGCACCCTCCAATACGCTAGCACTGCGAAGGCGATCGCCTCCTTAAAATCGGCATTTAGCCCAGCGTCATCGGTGGTCAAGACTGCACTGGGACTGAGCAGTGCCTGTAACCGCTGCATTAGGTAGCGATTGCGACTGCCGCCGCCGCAGACCAGCACCTGATCTGGCAGTTGGGGGAGGAACGTGTGGTAGCTATGGGCGATTGCTGCTGCCGTCAGTTCGGTGAGGGTGGCTAGCAGGTCGGCTGAGCTGAGGGTTGCGGCTATGGCATCTAGGGCGCACTGATCCCAATACGCCTGACCAAATAGCTCTCTGCCCGTCGATTTGGGGGGCGGTTGGTGAAAAAAGTCGTGCTGTAGCCAATGGGCGACGAGCGATTGATCCGGTGTTCCCGATGCTGCCCAGCTGCCGTCTTGATCGTAGGATTGGGTGCCCCCAGAGAGCTGATGCACTGCTAGATCGAGCAGCGCGTTGCCAGGGCCGGTATCCCAACCCGCGATCTGAGATGAGGCGATCGGACTTTGCCCATGCCGCTGCGGCTGGGCGGGCAGGTAGGTGACGTTGCCAATGCCGCCAATATTTTGGATACAGCGGCTGAGGGTGGGATGTCCTAGCAGGCAGGCATCAATCGGAGATACCAAGGGTGCCCCTTGGCCACCTGCCGCAATGTCTGCTGCTCTAAAGTTGCTAATGGTGGAAATGCCCGTCAAGCTGGCGATTAGCGCACCCCTTCCGAGCTGTAGGCTATAGCCCAAGGGGAAGGGGGAGGAGGTAGCTTGCTTCTGCGTAGCAGGAAGAGGGAGCGATGAATCAGCAGATATGGGTTGAGGTGGTTTGTGGAAGACGGTTTGGCCGTGGGAGCCGATCAGGGTGGCGGTGGGATGGGTGGCTTGGATCTGTAAGGCAGCTTGGGCAAACTGATGGGCGATCGCGTCATCGAGTTCGGCAAATTCGGCCATTGATAGGGGCTTGCCGGCGCATACGTCGAGAATGTGCGATCGCAAGCTGGCTGGATAGGGATAGGTTGCTCCGGCTAGCAGTTCAACGCTAATAGCAGTACCGTCTCCGGTAATGTCTACTAGAGCGGCATCAATGCCATCGACCTGTCTCTTATACACATCTCCGAGCCC